>VFQO010000109.1_pt1 | contig 105912 bp, 96 predicted proteins | sample 3512331 | NCBI WGS metagenome assembly VFQO01 (sample SAMN10412371, study PRJNA504923) | tailings metagenome | isolation source: Replicate 3 from Balatoc abandoned mine | place: Philippines: Itogon, Benguet | collected 2017-08-28 | reverse complement strand
ATGGTGCTTTGCACCTTTGCGGCTATAAAGACAAAAAGAAAAGTGAAATTCAGGAGATGAGGGCAAAAGAGGACCAGTATTTGCGGATGATAGCCAAAAGAAAATAATCAATGCGCTGGAGTGTCTTTGCTTTCTGCTTTCTATTGAATCTTGTTTTTACAACAATTACCACTAAGGCCCAGGGATACAGCCAGGTGGTATTAACGGATATTCCCTTTGAGCCCTCCATTGCCATCAAGAAGGAAATCAAGGAAAGACTGGAAAGGAATCCTGTTTTTAAATCTGCAGATCCCATATCCCAGTCCTTTATGTATTGGGCAAACTATTCTAGACTCTTTCCCAAAGAATTCAGAGACTCTGCTCTTATACCTTATTTACAACAACAGCCTAGATTAAAGGGCAAATACGCAAATAGTTTATTGGAAACATTGGACAATGCCAAAGCCCTTCCATTTTTAGACCCGGAAGAGAAACTAAGTAAAGCGGCCCTTGACCATGCAAAAGATATTAAAAGGAACGGGGGGAGTGTAAGCCACCGCTCATCGGACGGCTCCAGCTTTGGAGACCGCATGAGAAAACTAGGATACAGGGGCTGTACCGCGGAAAACATTTCCCTGGGGAAGGACAATTGGGGGCTGAGTTCCCTGCTCTTGCTTTATCTGGACATCAACCTTCCCGACCTGGGCCACCGCAAGAATCTTTTAAACCCCAATTACAGCAAAATGGGGGTTAGTTCTGTCCAACTAGACGGGGATCAAACACTTATCGTACAGGAATTGGGGTGCGAGGAAAAGCCAGCCAGGTAGTATTTACGAAAAAGACCTTTTTCACGTGGAACATTGCCACTTTCAGCAAACCCACCATGTTCCACGAATCAGCTTTCAGAACCTCAACACTATTTAAATATTTCACGAATCACCGTTTCAAACCGAAACAACCCTGTTCCACGGGCAACCGTTTCGCCATGAAACATTTTTGTGTGTGTTCCACGAATCACATTTACCTTTGGGAGATGAAAGGCGCAGACAATAAGAATGAAAAAAGAAAATGGCAGGTTGCGTTCAGGCGGTTTGTTCTTGAGGGAAGCCCAAGCGAATACTATGCACCCTACTTTGGACTACACAGGAAAGCGCTGAGAGAATGGTTTGAATCTCAGTTTACAGGGATTCAAAACTGGGAGAACTTTGGGTCTAACTGGCAATTTGAACACATTATTCCTGTTTCCATGTTTGATACTTCCTTAGAAAGTGAGCTGAAACTTTGCTGGAGCTATTTAAACATTAGGGTGGCTTCACTTGAAGGGGATGTAAGCTTAACAGACTTGTCTTTTGCCAAAGCCTATTTTGAAAAGCTCTATGCTGAAACAGGATTTCCAGAGGTTGTTAAGTTCCTAACGAAAATTGAATCCATTACAAACAACAAGAACTTAGGCTTAACCAACAAACAGTTGGATTTTATTCAATCAAACATGAAGGACCTGCAAGCGATTCCTGGATTTACAAAAGAGGAATATGCTCAGTACTTGGAAACAGAATCTGCCCAAGCTATTCTTACAGAAAGAGAAATCCTAAAAAAATTCGGTTAGGGGAAATCCTATAATATCTTTGCAGCATGTTTTCAAAATACGATGTTATTGTAGTAGGCGCTGGACATTCCGGATGTGAAGCCGCAGCAGCTGCTGCCAATCTGGGTAGTTCTGTTTTATTGGTTACCATGAATATGCAAACCATTGCACAAATGAGTTGCAACCCTGCAATGGGTGGAATTGCCAAAGGGCAGATTGTGCGTGAGATTGATGCACTGGGTGGATACAGTGGAATCATTACCGACCTAAGTACGATTCAATTCAGAATGCTGAATATGAGTAAGGGACCAGCCATGTGGAGTCCAAGAGCTCAGAACGATCGTATGCTATTTGCTGCAAAATGGAGAGAGTGGTTAGAGAAAACACCTAATGTAGATTTTTACCAGGACATGGTAAAAGAGATCATTATTAAAAACAATAAAGCCTGTGGCGTCATTACCGGATTGGGTCATGAGATTATGGCCGAATCGGTTGTGGTTACCAGCGGTACATTTTTAAATGGCGTTATTCATATTGGAGAAAAACAATTTGGTGGTGGTAGGGTAGCGGAAAAAGCAGCTACCGGAATTACAGAACAATTGGTTGCATTGGGCTTTGAAAGCGACCGATTAAAAACAGGAACACCCCCAAGAGTAGACGGAAGAAGTTTGGACTATTCTAAAATGGAGGAACAGAAAGGGGATCAACATATTGTTGGTTTTTCTTATATGAATATTCCAAGAGTTAAGGCGGAAAACCAGAGAAGTTGTTTTATCACTTATACTAATAGTACGGTTCACGATTTATTAAAGACGGGCTTTGACAGATCTCCTATGTATCAGGGAAGAATTGAAGGAGTAGGACCGAGATATTGTCCAAGTATTGAAGATAAGATCAGCAGATTCGCAGATAGAGATCGTCATCAGTTATTTGTAGAACCTGAAGGTTGGGATACAGTAGAAATTTATGTAAACGGATTTTCTACATCTCTACCTGAAGAAGTACAAATGGCAGCTTTGCGTCAGGTCCCTGGATTTGAAAATTGTAAAATTTTCAGACCCGGTTATGCAATTGAGTATGACTATTTTATGCCAACGCAATTAACCCATGCACTGGAAACCAAACAAATTGCTAATCTGTTTTTTGCAGGACAAATCAATGGTACCACAGGTTACGAAGAAGCCGCTTGTCAGGGATTAATAGCAGGCATCAATGCACACCAAAAAGCAAAGCACAAAGAACCATTTATTTTAAAAAGGTCAGAAGCCTATATTGGTGTTTTGGTGGATGATCTAATTAACAAAGGAACGGATGAGCCTTACAGAATGTTTACCAGCAGGGCTGAGTTCAGAACCCTGTTGAGACAAGACAACGCAGATTTAAGATTAACAGAAAAAAGTTTTAAAATCGGATTGGCTTCAGAAGATAGAATGAGTGCGGTTTCTGATAAAAAAACACATGTTGAGGAGATCAAAAAAACAATGAGTAATTTTGCTGTTGAACCAGATTTAATCAATCCATATTTTTCTTCCATTCAATCGGCAACACTAACAGAAAAACAAAAAGCAGCTAAAATAATATTGCGCCCCAATGTTACCTTAGAAGACATGACAGCCCATCTTCCAGAATTGGCAGAATACTTAAACGCGTATTCTGAAGATGAATTACTGCAGGCCGAGATACAAATTAAGTATGAACGTTATATTGAAAAAGAACAACAACTCGTAGACAAAATGAGCGATCTAGAAAACATGAAGATTCCTGCTCAATTTGAATATGAAAAACTATCAGCCCTTTCGAATGAGGCCATGCAAAAATTGAAAAAAATTCAACCAGCTACCTTGGGACAAGCAAGCAGAATCAGCGGGGTTAACCCAAGCGACATTCAAATCTTAATGGTATATATGGGGAGATAAACCCCTTTCATCCATTCATCATATTAACAAAAACCAAGATTCCATAAGAGGGACAATTTTTGTAGCTTTAGAATCCTACTAAATCGACCTAACTTATGAGAAAAATCAAGTTATTGTTTTCTTGTTTGGTACTCACAACAATGTTGAGAGCCCAAGAAACATTTCCGGTAAATGGCGTGGCAGATAAAAGAGATGGCTGCTATGCATTTACAAATGCTACCATTGTTAAAGATGCACAAAACACGATTACAAATGGTAGTCTTGTTATTCGAGATGGAAAAATTATTGCAGTGGGAACGAATGTATCCATACCCAAGGACGCAATAGTAATTGACTGTAAAGACAAATTCATCTATCCTTCTTTTATTGATATCTATTCCGATTATGGAATGCCGCAAGTTCAACGTCCTACAGGTGGTGGATTTGGTGGTCCGGCACAATTGACTAGTAATCAAAAAGGTGCTTATGGCTGGAACCAAGCCATCAAAACAGATGTAAACGCTTATAAACTATTTAGTGTTGATGATGCTAAAGCGAAAGCACTTAGAGAAGCTGGTTTTGGAACTGTACTAACTCACCAAAGAGATGGTATAGCACGTGGTACCGGAACCGTGGTAACATTGGCTAGTGAAAAAGAAAACTTTGTAATTGTTAAAGACAAAGCCAGTGCACACTATTCTTTTAGTAAAGGAAGTTCTACCCAAACCTATCCTTCCTCATTAATGGGCTCCATTGCTTTACTTCGCCAGACATATAATGATGCAGCCTGGTATAAAAACAATCCAGAAGCCGCTAACAAAGAAGGGTATAATATTAGTTTAAAATATTTCAACGATCAACAAACATTGCCTCAAATATTTGAAGCACAGGATAGAGGAGTTGATCTTTGGAACTTGATGAGAGCTGATAGAATCGGAGATGAATTTGGTGTACAATATATTATTAAAGCAACCGGAAAAGAATATCAGCGTATTAAAGAAGTGGCTGCTACCAAAGCTCCACTAATTGTAAACCTGAATTTCCCACAAGCTCAAGATGTGGAAGATCCCAATGATGCAAGATTAGTGTCTTTGGCAGATATGAAAAACTGGGAATTGGGACCAAGCAATCCAGCAGCTATTGAAAAGGCAGGAATTCCATTCTGTTTAACCAGTGCTGATTTAAGAGATCCTAAATCTTTTTTAGCGAATCTTAGAAAAGCAATGGAATATGGATTGAGCGAAAAAGCAGCCATGGAAGCATTAACCAAAACTCCAGCAAGCTGGTTAGGTATTTATGATAAAGTAGGTAGCATTGATGAGGGCAAAATAGCGAATTTCATGATTACCAACGGACCAGTATTTTCTGAAAAAGCGGTAATACTTCACAACTGGGTAAATGGTACTAAATATGCAGTGAAAGAAGATGCTTGGTATTCTATTAACGGTAATTATAAATTGACTGTTCAGCATGCAGAAGGAACACAGGATTACAATTTAGAAGTAAAATCAAACAGTTCTGCAACATTGGTTGGAAAAGATACCATGGCAGTTCGTTTTACATATGATGGCAAAAATGTAAAAATCAATTTTGCACCTCAACAAAGAAGAAACGCAGGAGCTGCTGGCAGACCTGGAATGGGCGGTGCAGCAAATGCAACAGCAACACTCCCTCCAAACGCAAATAAATTAAGCGGTTTTTCTAATGGCAAAACATGGAACGGTACTGGTGTAGATTCATTGGGGAATGCAGTTACTTGGTCAGCTGAACAAGTAAGCCTTACAACAGCAAAAGCAGAAGAAACAAAACCAAAGACAGCTCCAAAAACGGGTAAATCTTTTTATCCTTTTACCGCTTTTGGTAACGACGAAGAAAATATTCCAAAACAAGAAACCATTCTATTTAAGAATGCAACTGTTTGGACTAGTGAAAAACAAGGAAAACTAGAAGGAACAGACGTATTGGTAAAGAACGGAAAGATTGCAAAAATTGGAAAGAATCTGTCAGAAGCAGGTGCCAAACAAATTGATGCAACCGGTAAACATTTAACTGCTGGTATTATTGATGAACACTCTCATATTGCATCTGCCTCTACCAATGAAGGGGGTCAATCTGTAACTTCTGAAGTAAGAATGCAGGATAACCTAGATCCAGATGATATTAACATATACAGACAATTGAGCGGCGGTGTAACCAGTTCTCATATTTTACATGGTTCTGCTAATACCATTGGTGGTCAGACTCAATTAATTAAACTTCGCTGGGGTACGGATGATAAAGGATTGATTTTTGAAGGATCAGATCCATTTATAAAATTTGCCTTAGGTGAAAACGTAAAAAGATCTTCCTCTACTCAGGGGAATGTTAGATTCCCAGATACCCGTATGGGAGTTGAGCAAGTATTAAATGATGCTTTTAATCGTGCAAAAATTTACGAGGCAGCTAAAAAAGAACATGAAGCAAATAACAAGAAAAAAGGCGGGGTTACAACTACTTTCAGAAAAGACCTTGAATTAGAAGCTCTGGTTGAAATCATGAACAGCAAACGATTTATTACTTGTCATAGTTATGTGGCGAGTGAGATTGTTGTAGCAATGAGAGTAGCTGAAAAATATGGTTTTAAAGTAAACACATTTACGCATATACTCGAAGGATACAAAGTAGCTGATAAAATGAAGGCACATGGTGCGGCAGCATCTACTTTCTCTGACTGGTGGGCTTATAAAAATGAAGTACAAGACGCGATACCTTACAATGCAGCTATCATGCATAAAGTAGGATTAAATGTAGCCATCAATTCTGATGATGCTGAAATGGCGAGAAGATTAAATCAGGAAGCTGGTAAAACAGTTAAATATGGTGGTGTTTCTGAAATAGAAGCTTTGAACATGGTTACCATCAATCCTGCAAAAATGCTGCATGTTGACAATCGAGTAGGTAGTATTAAAGAAGGTAAAGATGCCGATCTAGTTCTTTGGTCAGCACATCCATTGAGCATTTATGCGAAGTCTTTATATACTGTTGTAGACGGAACCATCTATTTTGACAGAGCTAAAGACGAAGCAATGCGCAAAGAAGTAAAAGCAGAACGTACCCGTTTGATTAATAAAATGGTGGGTGAAAAAAGAGGAGGGGCAGCTGTTGCTCCATTTACCCCTAGCTACAAATACATTCATACCTGTTTAGACCATGGTCATAAATTAGGTTTACTGGAAATTGAAGCGGGTGAAGAAGAATTGGAAAACAATAGCAACCACTAAAAAAATTGAACATGAAAAAAATTATATTATCACTAAATATGTTATTACTCTTAACAGGAGTAATCAATGCGCAGGAAACTATTTATCCTGCTAAAGCACAAAAGGGTGTTGTCTTCATCAAGAATGGTACCGTTCACGTTGGAAATGGAACCGTTATTGAAAATGCAACTATTAAAATAAACAACGGTAAAATTGAAGAAGTTGGGCCCAATATTACTGTTCCTACTTCAGGAGCAGACGTTATTGATGCAACTGGCAAACAAGTTTATCCGGGTTTGATTTTACCTGCTTCTAATCTGGGGTTAACTGAAATAACCGGGGTTCGTGCTACCAACGATTTCAATGAAATTGGTGAAATGAATCCAAGTATTCGTTCCATTGCTGCATACAATGCAGATTCTAAGATTACTAACACCTTAAGATCAAACGGTATTTTATTAGCGCATACCGCACCAGTAGGTGCTTTACTTGCCGGACAATCTTCTGTAGTTCAACTGGATGCGTGGCATTGGGAAGATGCGGCTTATAAAATGGATAATGGTATGCATCTCTATATGCCAAGCCTTATGGGCAGACCTGGTGGTAGACTTGGCGCTTTATTTGCACAGTTTATGCCACAAGCACCAACCGATCCAACCAAAGTAGCATTGGACAGACTTGAAATAGTTAAAAACTATTTTAGGGAAGCCAAGGCCTATTTAGCTGGTACCCCTAAAGAAGTTAACCTGAAACTGGAAGCAGCAAGAAGCTTATTCGAGAAAAAGCAGAAGTTATTTATACATGCTTCTCAGGTAAAACAAATGTTGCTAGCTATAGATTTCGCAAAAGAGTTTGACTTTAATGTTGTAATTGTTGGCGGTTCAGAAAGCTGGCAAATTGCTCCATTATTAAAACAACACAATATTGGTGTTATCCTTTCTCAAATGCATGATTTACCAACTTTAGATGATGATGATATTGATATGCCTTATAAAGCACCTTCTATTCTACAGAAAGCCGGAGTTTTATTCTGTATCAATGACGATGACCCTCAGAACAGAGGTAGAAATCTGGCATTTAATGCAGGGACAGCGGCTACTTATGGTTTAACCAAAGAAGAAGCCCTAAGTGCAATCACCCTGAATGCTGCCAAAATTCTAGGTACAGAAAATACTACAGGTTCTATTGAGAAAGGAAAAGATGCAAATATTGTCATTAGCACTGGTGATATTCTAGACATGCATACAAGTATTGTAGAGCAAGCGTTTATCCAGGGCAGAAAGATTGTGTTGGATGATAAGCACAAACAACTATACGAAAGATATAAATATAAGTATGGTATTAAATAAGTCCAGTGCTCAGTAGTAGAGCACCCTTGACCATACTTTCTAATACAATTAAAGAGCCCGGCTACAAATCGTAACTGGGCTTTTTATATTGTATATAGAGAGCAAGGCAACTACCTATTTACTACCTTAGCTAAATGGAAAAGAAATTATTTCTGCTAGATGCATTGGCTTTAATATACAGGGCTTATTATGCATTAATTAGAAACCCTAGAATCACTTCTAAAGGAATCAACACAAATGCACAGTTTGGTTTTACATCTACCTTGTTTGATTTAATTAATAAAGAAAAACCGACGCATCTGGCGGTATGTTTTGATACCCATGCTCCAACAGAAAGACATACAGATTTTACTGATTATAAAGCCAACAGACAGGAAGCGCCAGAAGACTTACTAGCCTCATTACCTGATATACAAAGAATCATTAGGGGATTTAATATACCAGTAGTTGAAATTGATGGATATGAAGCAGACGATATCATTGGAACACTAGCCTGGCAAGCAGCCGACAAAGGATACAATGTGTACATGGTTACCCCTGATAAAGACTATGGTCAATTATTGATCCACCCACATGTATATATCTATAAACCACCTGCATATGGTAATGCAGAAGAAATATTGGATGCTGCAAAAATTTGCGCTAAGTGGGATATAGCTAGGGTTGAACAGGTTGTTGATATGCTCGGATTAATGGGGGATGCTGTAGATAATATTCCTGGAATACCTGGTGTTGGTGAAAAAACAGCAGCCAAATTATTGAAGGAATACGATACGCTAGAGAACATACTGGATAACGCAGACATGATAAAGGGTGCATTAGGAGAAAAAGTAAGGGCAGGGAAAGAATCAGCCATTATTAGTAAAAAACTCGCCACCATTATTACGAATGTGCCTGTTGAATTTCATGAAGAAGATTACAAATTAAAAGAATGGAACAGGGAAGAGCTCAATGCAGTATTTACTGAACTGGAATTTAAAACATTGGGAAAAAGAATTCTGGGAGAAACTTTTAATGCTTTTCAGGCGGCACCAGTTGCTGTACAAACGGACTTATTCGGGAATGCAGTAGAAGATAAAAAACAAGTTGAAAAACAGACCATTGAAGATGACAATAGTTATGGACTGGTAGCAGATAAAAATATAGAAAACACTGCACATGAATATACGCTGATTGAAACAGAGGACGAACTGAATCAATTGGTAAAAATATTGAATCAGCAAAAAGAAATTTGTTTTGATACAGAAACAACAGGAACAGATGCCAATAATGTGGAAATAGTTGGAATGAGTTTCGCATTCGAAAAAAACAAAGGTTATTATATTCCTTTCTCCCCTAATCAGAAAGCAGTGAAGGAAAAACTTTTGTTATTAGAGCCTCTTTTTTTAAACGAAAATATTTGCTGGATTGGTCAGAATATAAAATACGATTTATTGATTTTAAAATGGTATGGTATTGAACCTAAAGGAAGCTTATTCGACACTATGTTGGCACATTATGTAATTGAGCCAGAAGGCAGACGTAGTATGGATTTGCTAAGTGCACAGTACCTGGGTTATGAACCAGTTTCTATTGAAACACTAATAGGAAAAAAGGGGAAAAATCAGGGTAATATGCGAGATGTTGAGCTAGAAAAGATAAAAGAATATGCCGCTGAAGATGCCGATATCACTTTACAACTTAAACATTGCTTTGCTCCGCTGTTGAAAGAAAAAGAAGTAGAAAAAGTATTCTATGAAGTGGAAAATCCATTGGTTCGGGTATTAACTGATATGGAATACGAAGGTGTAAAAATTGATGAAACCTTCTTAAATGACTACAGTAAAGAATTAGATATCGAAGCAAAAAAGTGTGAAGAAAGCGTTTATGAACAAGCTGGAGTTCGTTTTAATCTAGCATCACCTAAACAACTAGGAGAAGTTTTATTTGACAAATTGCAATTGGATCCCAAAGCCAAAAAAACCAAAACCGGACAATATGCAACCGGAGAAGATGTCTTATTAAAATTAGCTGGTGAACATAAAATTGTAGACGATATTCTTAGTTTCAGAGAGTTGACCAAACTAAAATCAACTTACGTAGACGCACTACCCGAAATGATAAATCCCAGAACCGGCAGGGTTCATACATCCTACGCACAGGCGGTTGCTGTTACAGGTAGATTAAGTAGCAACAATCCTAACCTACAGAATATACCTATCAGAACAGCTAGGGGAAGAGAAATTAGAAAGGCATTTATTCCAAGAGAGAAAGGACGTATTTTATTGAGTGCGGATTATTCACAAATTGAATTGAGAATAGTAGCCGCTATAAGCGGTGATCCCAATATGTGTGAGGCCTTTAAACAAAGAAAAGATATACATACTGCAACTGCAGCAAAAGTATATGGAGTAACAGAATCTGAAGTAACCAAAGAAATGAGATACAAAGCCAAAAGTGTCAACTTTGGTATTATCTATGGACAAGGGGCATTTGGACTGGCTGAGAATTTAGGCGTGAGCAGAAAAGAAGCACAGGAAATTATCAGTAACTACAAAAAAGAGTTTCCCTATATTCAGAAATACATGGATGATCAGATCAATTTTGCTAAGGAAAATGATTTTGTTCAAACACTAATGGGAAGAAAAAGATGGTTAAGAGATATTCATAGTGCCAACTTTACAGTAAGAGGCTTTGCTGAAAGAAATGCCATCAATTCACCTATTCAGGGTTCAGCAGCAGACATGATTAAAATGGCAATGATTAAAATACATCAGGAAATGAAAAAAGGAAACTGGAAGTCAAAAATGATTTTACAGGTTCATGATGAATTGGTTTTTGATGCTGTAGTAGAAGAAGCAGATGATCTTCAAAATTTGATTATTAATTGTATGGTATCGGCACTACCCCTACCCAACGAGGTTCCTGTTGAAGCAGAAGTAGGAAGAGGCAATAACTGGTTAGAAGCACATTAATATATGAACTGGGAATTCTTTTTAACAGCATTTCAAAAAATAAGCAGCAGATACTTTATCGTTGCACTAATTGGTTTTTTAATTTTTTATGTGATTTTTCGACGGAAGTTTTTTTACAAAAAAATTCAGCAAAAGTTTCCGGCTAACAGTGATTATATAAGGGAATTGGGGTATTCCTTACTAACTATGCTCATCTTTAGTTCTATTATAGTATTTCTAAACAGCCCAGCTATTGTAATTTATACTACCAGGTATCAATCAATAAATGAATACGGATGGTACTATTATTTTAGCGTTTTTCCTTTGCTATTTCTTATGCATGATTTGTATTTCTATATTATGCACCGTATTATGCATCATCCCTCTGTTTTTAAATTTATTCATCTGGTCCATCACAAATCAACCAATCCCTCACCTTGGGCGGCTTATGCATTTCATCCTCTAGAAGCCATCATTGAGCAAGGAATTGTTGTGATTTTTTATTTTACCCTTCCTATTCATATAAGCCATTTAGCTATTTTCTTTCTCTTCTCAATTATTTACAATGTATATGGCCATTTAGGATATGAATTGTATCCAAAAGGATTTAATAAAAACTGGTTTGGTAAATGGATAAATACCTCGATTAACCACAACCAGCATCATCAATTTTTTAAAGGAAATTACGGATTGTACACATTAATATGGGACCGCATCTTTGGTACCATCAGAAAAGATTATGATGGGCAATTTGAAAATGTTTCAAAAAGACAACCCTAAATGATAAATTAATTATTTTTTCTTGTACAAGGGTACAGTGCTGCAGGGCTCACCATACATAATGCTTTTAGCAAATGGTCTTAGCAAAGCAGTAATTTTTACATAAGCAGAAGCTGGTACAGGATCTTCACCGCATCCTTTAACAACGACCCTTTGATCTGTATATTCAGAAGGGTTGATAGCATTGAGAGATTCCAGTAACAACTGTTCACGAAGAGAAATCTCATTACCAAAATGAACCGACTTGGCAACGGGTGTTAAATAAACGGCCACCAACATATTAGCCCACATAGGAATGATGGCATCGGCACTACAGGTTATAGCAACATGTGCATCTTTATATTGATTCCAATCCGTATTTAATAAAGCAGCTCTAAAATCTTTTTCTTTTAATATTAAACCCATAAAAAGATACTCTTTTAAATCAAAGACTTTAATCGGGTCCTTTGAAAAATAAGTTTCTAGATCAAGGCTGATAATGCCACTTTGCTCTACTTTATTAACAATTGGTTCCATAACAGCATAAAATTAGACAGTTTTAGCGTATCCAATTTACGAGAGTCGCAAAAAAAAGCCCACTCAGTTGAGTGGGCTTGTATTGACTAGTTTAACGATTAATAAAAATCAAAACGATTATCTTTTACAGTAGCGGCTTTTCTAAGAGCTTCCACGCTTCTGTAAGCAGCCATTTTTCTATTTTGGATTAAGGTTTGTTTTACAGATTCTGGCAACGCATCGGCAGCTTTGGCACCAATTGTTTCCACCTTAACTGCATAAACACCAGAATTACCTGCAATCAAAGAAGAGGCTTTTCCAACATTTGCTTTGTTGAAAGCAGCACCCACCATTTTAGGTTCGTTACCTACACCATTTACAAAACCAGCATTAAATGCAATGCTGTCTGCTCTAAGTATAGAAGCACCAGATGATTTTGCTAATTCCTCTAGTGTAGTTCCTTTTAACTTGGTATCAATAATAATCTTTGCTTTCTTTTCATTTCTGATAATACCTTCTACCAATGGTCTGGCTTCAGTTGCACTCATTAATCCAGCCTTGTTAATTCCGCTGATCATTGCAACAATAATCTGATCACCTACTTCTGTAGGATCAGAAACTGCACCCTCCTTATTCTCGTAAATCCATCTTACCAAAGAACGGGTATTCGCCATAGTACCTACAGTGAAATCATTTTTCTTAATATCACTTGCCGGTAAAATTGGTTTGGCCAATTTAGCAGCATTTTCATTAAATGCCTTCGCAGATTTTGCAGATGCAGCAAAAGTTGCGGCTGCTGTATTAGCTTCATTTACTGTTTCATTACTGCTGATAATTGGTTTAGCCAGGTAAGCAATTTTATAAGCTGCTGCACGATTCTTTTGACCCAACACTTCAATATAGTGATAACCGAAATCAGTTTTTACAACCCCTTTTGATCCAACAGAATTATCAAAAGCAAAGTCATTAAATGGAATTACCATTTGACCTTGTGGGAAATAATCATATACACCACCCTTGTCCTTGCTACCACCATCATCAGAATACTTTGCAACAAGACTATTGAAATCAGCACCACCTTTAATTGCGTTTTGGATACTATCCACTAATTTCTTTGCTGTTGAATCATCTCTTACCATCTGACCAGACTGAGGGTCATTGGTTCCTATTAAAATATGTCTTACAGAAACACTATCTGGCCACTGTTTAATACCAACCATTTTAGCAATAACAAAGTTGTTACCATCAATATAAGGACCAAATACACCACCTACTGGTAAACGGGTAATGGAATCTTTGTTAGATACCATAATTCTGCTACCGCCAAAATAGCTGTTGTAAAAAGGTAACTCTGTGCCAACCTTTCCTAAAAAGGCTGCAGCGTCAGTTGTTGAAGCAAACTCATCTTTCAATGAAGTAATTTGAGATAAAGTTGCAGCTGAATCAGCAGAAGTAGGTGCTGCACTAAAGTTTACATATACAATAGATCTGGTTTCTTCTTCTTTTTTAAATTCAGAGCTATGTTTCTTTACATAATTGTTGATATCTGCATCAGAAACTTTAACAGTTGAATCTGGAATAGCAACGTAAGGATATAATACATAAGAAGCATTAGCTACAGCATTATTATCAGCCTGTTGTTTTTCTACCAACCATTTTGGTACATACACAGACTGTAATAATAAGTTCTGGTATTTATTTCTCAAGCTATTTTGAATAGTTGGTTCAATATAACCAGCAGTAATCATTCTTACCTGTTCAGCATTTTTGCTCTTTTTTATTTGCGCAAATGCTTTTTTGGCATCATCAACTTTAAAAACACCGGTTGCAGGATCTGTAAATTCCTGACGCAAAGGAGAATTTTCACCGAATAAAATATCATTCAATTCCTTGGCAGATACAGTTAATCCTAATTTTTCAAATTCCTGGCTTAATACAATATTATCTACCTCCATATTAAACACATTACCGATTAACTGCTCACGGGTAGCACCCTGACCTGCATACATAGCTTCCTGATTTTTCAGGCGCTCTTCAAAAGTACCTCTATCTATGGTGGTACCATTTACTTTTGCAATAACTGAACTGTTCGAAAAAGCAGAACCACCACGGCCTGCTCCGTCCTGTAGAATAAAGGCAATTAAAGCAACAGCAATAATTACAAAAATGATCCAAGTACCTCGATCACGAATTGTTTGAATTACAGACATAATAAATAATTAATATATAATTTATCCCGGTTGTACACGGGGAGGCAAAAATAAGGGAAAATCAAGTAGAATAAGATGTGGAAAAATATGCACATTATTCTGTTAGTAACCAAAAAAAGCAGTGGAAAAATCAACTTTTGACTAAAAAAATTGTGAAAAGAAATAGAATAAATAGGTAAAAATCGGGAACCTCTTGGGTGATTTAAACAAAACCTAACGTATTTATACCTGTTAATTAACAGTGCATGAAAAGTGAATAACCAAAATACAAGTTTGTTAATTGAGTTATACCATACTGTTAATAAAGTATAAAAAATAAATATAAAGTTGAATTTATAATCTGAATAAAATTGTGAATTGATGTGTATAAACGAACTAAGCTTAGCTTTGCACAATGTGTGTAACTAAGTTTTCCCGATATACACATGCCTAATAATAGTAGTTGATTTTATATAAATAATTATTAAATATTATTACTTTGAATATTCACATTGCAAAAGAGAAATTAGCAGAGAACGGATTTTTAGATTTGGAAATTGATCCTGAAATGGATCTCTTTGCAGAGATAGAAAAATTAAAAAAAGAAAAAAATGCCGTTTTACTCGCACACTATTACCAGGATACCGATATACAAGATGTGGCAGATTATATTGGCGATAGTCTTGGATTGGCGCAGCAGGCAAAACAGACAACAGCTGATATGATTGTGTTTGCCGGAGTCCATTTTATGGCAGAAACGGCAAAGATTTTAAATCCTACCAAAAAGGTACTATTACCCGATTTAAAAGCTGGTTGTTCTTTGGCAGATAGCGCTCCTGCCCCACTTTTCAAGGCTTTTAAAGAAAAACATCCGGATCATCTGGTTGTTTCCTATATCAATTGCACTGCAGAAATTAAAGCTTTAAGTGATATTATCTGTACCAGTGGAAATGCAGAAAAAATAATTGAGAGTATTCCTGTAGATCAACCTATCATTTTTGCTCCCGATAAAAATTTAGGTGCATATCTGAATAAGAAAACAGGTAGGAATATGTTGCTTTGGAATGGAGCATGTATGGTGCATGAAATCTTTAGTCTGGAGAAAATAGTAAAATTAAAAATCAGACATCCAGAAGCTAAACTCATTGCACATCCTGAATGTGAAGAAGCTATTTTAAATATAGCTGACTATATAGGCAGTACCACTCAGTTATTGAAATATACTCAAACAGATTCCAATAATATATATATAGTAGCTACAGAAACAGGAATCCTGCACCAAATGCAAATAAACAATCCAACCAAAACATTTATTCCTGCTCCTCCAAATAATAACTGTGCCTGTAATGATTGCCCATACATGAAATTAAATACCCTGGAAAAAATATATCTCTGTATGAAATATGAACTTCCTGAAATTCATATGGAAGAATCATTGAGACTAGAGGCATTAAAACCTATGGAGCGCATGATGGATATTAGTAGAGCAGCAGGTCTTATTGGGGGATAATATTAAGTATACCTATTGGAGATAATTCTTTAATATCAGCTGCATTGAATTTACCCCCAACTCCTTTCGATTATGTGAATACAGGATTGCTTGCCTATTTTTTCAAAATGCAGGTGGAGCGGCGCCAGCTTCAATAAATGGTATTGATAATACACCGCCTGCTAATCCAATCACTAATAATGGGGCTACATTAGGCAGGGTTATATTTTATGATAAGAATTTAAGCGTTAATAAAACCATTTCCTGTGCCAACAGTAAATACGATATTGGAAGGGCCCAGGTAAATAATCCCGTGGCTGATTTTCCAAATTTTTCGGCCGAAGAAAATCAAGGTAAGAGAATATTTATTACTCCGGTGCAGAATGGGGGTGCCGGATGTTTTGGCTGTCATACCACGGAGGCTTTTGTAACTGCTGTACCTGGTCCAAGAAACAATGGCCTTGATATCAACACCGGTGCGGACAATGGTGCAGGATTGGGTGCATTTAAAACCCATCCGCCTGAATTTAACTACTGCTGAAAAAAATGCGTTGGTGGCCTTTATGCTCACTTTAACCGATGCCACCATTGCTTCAAATACAAAATGGTCCAATCCATTTAAGTAAAATTTTTAATATCATTTGGCTGTTTACCCAATCAAAGAAATATTCCATTGATTGCAGTACAAATTTTTTAGCTTTAACCAAAGCCAATGAATGAAGTATTTAATTTTTGCACTCTGCTGTTTTGTATCCGTTGCTAAAGCACAAAATAATAATGATAACAAAAGGTATAAAAAAGTTCATCAGCGTGCAATTATGGCGGATTCACACAATGATTTATTAACCGCTTCTATTGAAAAAAATTTACGGATTGATCAGGACCTGAGCGGCAAAACACATTCAGATTTGCAGCGCTTTAAAGAAGCAGGTGTGGACGTTCAGATCTTTAGTGTATGGTGTGATGGAGAAAAAAAACAACCCTATGCATGGGCCAACAGAGAAATTGATACACTTTATGCAGTAGCGGCAAGAAATCCTGATAAAATTCAAATTGTTCAAACCTTCTCAGATATTAAAAAAGCAGTAAGGAAAAATAAACTGGCAGCGTTGTTTGGAGTAGAAGGTGGTCATATGATTGAAGGGGATTTAAATAAATTGGAAGCCTTATACAACAGAGGTGTCCGTTATATGACTTTAACTTGGAACAATTCTACCGAATGGGCAACTTCTGCAATGAAAGAATCTTCGCTGTCAGATTCCGAAAAGTCCGCTCTGAATAATTCAACTCAGCAAACGCAAAACATTGGGCTAACGCCATTTGGTAAACAAGTTGTAAAAAAAATGAATGAACTGGGTATGATGGTTGACCTAAGTCATGTAGGAGAAAAAACTTTCTGGGATGCTATTCAAACAACTAGCAAGCCAGTATTGGTTTCGCATAGTAATGCGTATACTTTATGTCCTGTTTTCAGGAATTTGAAAGACGACCAAATTGATGCAGTAGGAAAAAACGGAGGCGTTATTCAATTGAATTTTTATTCGGCCTTTATAGATAGTTCTTTTAAAAAAAGAGAGAAAGTATTTCTGCTGAACAAACAAGCAAAGATAGATTCCCTTGTAGCTACGGGAATGCAGAAAGAATATGCGCATTCGATGATTGTGGATATGTATAAGGAAGAGTCTATTGCCATACAACCTCCAATGGAAATGTTATTGGCCCACCTGGATTATATTGTTAACAGAATAGGGGTTGATCATGTAGGTATGGGATCCGATTTTGACGGCATAAGTGCCAGCCCTAAAGAGTTGACCGATGTAACCAGCTATCCTCTAATTACAAAAGCCTTATTAGAAAGAGGATATTCAAAAAAAGACGTTTACAAAATAATGGGCGGTAACTTATTGAGAGTAATGAAAGCCCAGCACAATTAATAATTATCCAAACAACTGTTTTATGAGGAAAATTTTTCTGAGTGTCAGTATGCTTTTTGCGGGAACAATGTTGATGGCACAGGCAACACAAAAACCCCCGCTTCATGGAAAAAACTGGATGGCCATAACTGGAAAACCACTGGCGGCAACTGCGGGATCCATTGTATTTCAACAAGGGGGTAATGCAGTAGACGCAGCATGTGCTATGCTGGCGGCTACCTGTACTATGTGGGATGTATTGAGCTGGGGTGGTGAAACACAAGCCATCATCTACAATCCAAAAACCGGAAAAGTAATTGGCATCAACGCATTGGGTGTGGCACCCACCGGAGCAACCCCGGAATTTTTTAAGTCGAAGGGATATCAGTTCCCTCCTGAATATGGTCCTCTAGCAGCGGTAACACCAGGTACTGTTGGCGGACTTATCCATATGTTGTCTGAATATGGAACCATGAGTTTGAAACAGGTATTGGCTCCTGCTATGCAACTGGCTGCCGGATACCCCATTGATGCCCAGACCGCCAATAGCATTGAGAGAGGAAAAGACCGCATTAAACAATGGCCATACAGTAAAAAAGTATTATTGCCTCACTTGGGAGAAAAAAGAGAAGCTCCCGAAGCAGGTGAAATATTTGTGCAGCAAGACTTATTAAATACACTCACCAAATTAGTAGAAGCAGAACAGACGGCTTTGAAAAATAAAAAAACCAGAAAGCAAGCTTTACAGGCAGCATACGATCGTTTTTATAAAGGAGATATTGCTGATGAGTTTGTAAGAGGAGCTCAGGAACAAGGCGGTTTAATTACCAAGCAAGACCTTGCGAATTGGAAAGTGAAAGAAGAAACACCTGCAATGGTAAATTACAAGGGAATTGATGTGTATAAATTAACCCAGTGGACACAGGGTCCTTCCATGTTGCAGGCCTTGAATATTCTGGAAAACTTTGACCTGAAAAAAATGGGTTACAATTCGCCTCAATACATCAATACTGTGTACCAGTCAATGAGTCTGGCATTTGCCGACCGTGATTTTTATTACGGCGATCCTGCTTTTGCTCCCACCCCTCAGCCAATGAGCGGCTTACTGAGTAAAGGATATGCAAAACAACGCGCAGCTTTGATCAACCCGGAAAAAAATAATGCCCTTGTTGCCCCCGGTGACCCCTATCCCTTTGAAGGAAGAAACAATCCATATTTAGAACAAATAAAACAATGGAATTTTACCATTGATAGTACCGGTAAAAGAAATTTTGTACCTGCACACGATAGTACAGTTACCGCAAAAGCAGAACTGGATGAATACATGGATCGTTTATGGAGAGGTACAACTTCGGTGGAAGCAGCAGACAAAGATGGTTGGGTGGTTTCTATTACCCCTAGCGGGGGATGGTTGCCGGCTACCATTGCGGGTAATACCGGTATTGGTATGAGCCAGCGCATGCAGAGTTTTGTGCTAGACGAAACCATTAATCCTTTCAATGTGGTGGCTCCCGGAAAAAGACCCCGTGTAACATTAACACCCTCTATGGCATTAAAAGACGGCAAACCTTATTTGTCTTTTGCTGTGCAGGGAGGTGATACCCAGGATCAGAATCTCTTGCAGTTTTTCCTGAACATGGTTGAATTTAACATGACCGTACAACAGGCATCTGAAGCAGAAAATATCAATACCAATCAATTGTGGTTGTCGCTGGGTGGTACTAAAATAAAAGACAGAATGCCCAGAGCCGGTGACCTACTGCTTTCTGCCAGAACTCCAGAACCCACCAGAGAGGCATTGAAGAAAATGGGATATAAACTGAGTTTTGGTCAAAGAACCAGTGGTCCCATCAATGCCATTTTCTTAGACCGTAAGCACAATAGTTTATGGGGCGGTTCCTCTAATAATGGGGAAGATTATGGAATTGGCTGGTAAGGGGTTAAAAAATTCAAAAGACCTGAATAAATACGCTGCCCAAATACCGGGTGGCGTATTATATTTGATACCTAAACGAGAAAACTAAACGGATTAGCAAAAAAATACTAAAAAAATTAGTTTAATTAAATAGTATTGATTAGTTTTACTTTCTCATCCATTAAGACACGTTAAAAAACATACTATGAGCAATGCAGAAAAACTAAAAGCCCTGAAACTAACCATCGACAAGATTGATAAAGATTTTGGGAAAGGTAGCGTAATGATGATGAATGAAAAAAGTTCCGCTCCTATGGAAGTGGTTTCAACAGGATCATTGGGACTGGACGCTGCATTGGGTGTGGGCGGATTACCTAAGGGTAGAATTGTAGAAATATACGGACCAGAATCATCAGGTAAAACCACGGTTGCTATACATGTAATAGCAGAAGCGCAAAAGAAAGGCGGCATGTGTGCCATCATTGATGCGGAACACGCTTTTGATAGTGCTTATGCACAAAAATTAGGGGTTGATGTAGACAATCTGTTGATTTCACAACCCGATTATGGAGAACAAGCGCTTGAAATTGCCGACCGTTTAATTTTATCTGGCGCTTTGGATGTAGTGGTGATTGACTCTGTTGCTGCACTGGTTCCAAAGGGTGAACTGGAGGGAGAAATGGGAGACAGCAAAATGGGATTGCAGGCCAGATTGATGAGCCAGGCATTAAGAAAATTAACTGCCACTATCAATAAGACCAATACCATTTGTATTTTCATCAACCAGCTTCGTGAAAAAATCGGCGTAATGTTCGGTAATCCAGAAACGACTACTGGTGGTAACGCTTTGAAATTCTATGCTTCTGTCCGTTTGGATATCAGAAGAATGACACAGATTAAAGACGGAGATGCCGCTGTAGGTAACCGGGTTAAAGTAAAAGTGGTAAAGAATAAAGTAGCTCCTCCTTTCCGCGCAGCAGAATTTGATCTGGTATTCGGAGAAGGAATCAGCAAAGTGGGTGAAATCATTGATATGGGTGTTGAAATGGGTATTGTGCAAAAAAGCGGCTCCTGGTTTAGTTATGAAAGCAATAAGCTGGGTCAGGGAAGAGAGGCTGTGAAAGCTTTATTACTGGACAATCCTGAATTATCCAATGAAATTGAAGCGAAAATCAGAGCCAAATTAATTACAGTTACAGAAGCAACCCCACAGGCTGCTGAAGAATAAAGATGTTTTTTGATGGGTTAGTAAACGGCCCTGGCTAGCAATAGCCGGGGCTTTTGTATTAAATAATTTTTTTTAAATAATAATTCACCCTATTTGGTCGTTTATCAGACACTTAGTGGCCATTTTTGGCACTGTTTAACTATTCGTGCATATGAACGCAAAGGTACCCAGACTATTGATCCTTCGCGGCCGCATCCTGCAATCCATATTTTTACTGGGTTTGCTGTTCGGCGGGGTTGCCTATGCACAAAAAGGAATCGGCTTTGATATCAGACCGTTTAAAAAAGAAGCCATTTTCAGGGACGATGATAAAATAGGCTACAATCTTCGATTTAGAAACAATACCAAAGAAAAAATCAGAGGAACCATCAAAGCCAAAGTAGTGAATTATAAGGGCGAGGAAGTGTTCAATCAGGAAATGGGTTTTACGATGGATGCTCGTAAAGGATACATGAAAGACCTGTATCTGGAAAACGATCGAACCAAACCCGGTTTTTATCAACTCCAGTTAATGGTTTCGGCCAATAATTTTATAGACACATTACAATTTGGGTATGGTGTAGATCCTGAAAAAGTGTATGCCAACGTAAATCGTCCTGCTGATTTTGATCAGTTCTGGGATGATGCCAGAAGAGAGTTGGTGAATATTGATCCGAAGTTCAGGGTCACCCGAAGAGGAGATCAGAGCACTCGTGACGTGGATGTATTTCTGGTTGAATTTCAATCGCTTGAATTCCAAACCATACGGGGTTGGTTGTCTGTACCCAAGCGAAAAGGAAAATTTTCTGTGATTTATGAGTTGCCGGGATATTTACAAGATTTGCGTCCGGACTCTCTCAGAACCGATATGGCAGTTTTCAGACTAAATGTTCGTGGACATGGAAACAGTAAGGACAATACTAATGCCGACTACAATACATTTAATATCATAAATCTAAACGACCGCAATAAATATATCTATCGCGCAGTTTATATGGATGCACTTCGCGGTCTTGACTTTATATATCGTCACGATTTTTTAAAATTCGACCTGAAAAAAGTGATTGTTAAAGGAGAAGGACAGGGCGCAGTGCTGGCAACGGTTGTGGCATCTTTAGACAATCGACCTCAGGGATGTATCATTGAAAGGCCTGTGTACACAGATATGAGAACCCTGTTTTTTATGGCAGGTTCGCAAAAAGTGACGCCCTGGCCAGTAGCCAACTTTCAGACTTATTTAAAAAATCCAAGAAACCGGTTAAACCAGGAAGGGCTGTTCCGTATATGGGATTTTTTTGACCCCGTCAATTTTGCTCCCAATATCAGATGCAGGGTACTATTTGGTCACAATCAAAAAAATACGCTTTGTCCGCCACAGGCGGCCATTGCTTTATATAACCAGATTCGAATTGATAACAGAAATATATACATGAGCTTGGACGAAAACGGAATGGATGATGTGTATTATCGTTATGAAAGTTTCTGGATGAAGAAAATTCTCTGAGTTTCAAAAAAGTAATGATGAAAAAACTTGTATCGCTTATTGTAGTTGTTTTGTTGGTAAACTCAGCAAAAGCTGGCTTTCCAATAGGAAGAGGTAAATACCTGATTGTTCCTTCTTACAACTTATATATGGCAAAAGGATACTGGGACGCCAACGGAAATTATTTTGCTTACTCCAATAATGGAAGATTCGCGTCGCATTATTTTGGTTTGTACGGCGGTATTGGCATTGGTGAAAAACTCGATTTTGTCGGGAACATCTCTTACGTGATGCAGCGAAAACTTGAAACCGGATCAAGTCAAACCAATTCAAGCCTCGGCGATGCCAGTTTTGGCCTATCCTATTTGCTGAACACATTTGATTACTCCAAGTTTTTAACAGTTACCGGCTCTCTGATTGTTCCGTTGTATACCAATGATGTAAATAAAACCCCCTTTACTGGTTTTCAGCAAGTGGGCGGTGAAATAAAGTTCACTTATTCAGGTTCTAATGGAGAACGATATTCCAATACCTATTTCGATATTAATTTAGGGGTAAGACAATATTTTAGCCCGGAAGGCCCTACACAGGTTTTCGGAGATGCTTTACTGGGTATTCCGCTTGACGAAGACAACAAGCTGACCTTCCAACTGGCCGGTACCAAATCTACCAGTACACAAACCCTGTTCAATCCGAACAATTTGTTCTTAAACCGACAGTTTAATTATTTTAGATTAACAGCAGGATATGGTAGAAGAATCAGCCAAAACCATCAAATTTTCTTCACATTGTTTACAGATGTAAGCGGAAGGAATACGGGTAAGGGAGGAGGAGGTGCCATATCGCTGGTAGCTGAACTATAAAAAATATATAATTAATGACGGCAAAAACATACATCCCATCCTTAACAGGGGTTAGAGGCCTTGCTTCTATTTTGATATTTTTTCATCATTTTAATCAGCAAGATTTTCCGCCGTTATTGTTCAGGGTGTTGAATGAATTTCATTTCCCCCTCTCCATGTTCTTTGTTTTGAGTGGATTTTTAATTTGTTTGCGCTATTATGATACCGTAGAATTATCCGGTAGCTGGATGCGGAAATATTTAAAAAACAGAATTGCAAGGGTATATCCCATCTATCTGATTTTAACAATTGCCGTTTTTTTATATGCCTGGATAGCCAATGATAACAGTATTTACAACGGAAAGAACAGTCCGGCTACTTTGTTTATCATGAACATAACCTTTCTGCGCGGATTTTTTGACGACATGAAATTTACAGGGATAGCACAAGGCTGGTCATTGACGGTAGAAGAGTGTTTTTATTTTTCCGCACCTATTTTCTTTTTGCTGATTAAAAGAAGCAGAATTTATTTTCTGGTGGCTCCATTAGTAGTTACCGGTCTCGGTGTTTTGTTGGTGCTGATTTTTAGAAATGTAGATTTTTATGGATTCTTTGGTTCATTTAAGTTTTTATTTATCTCTACTTTTTTAGGAAGAACGGTTGAGTTCTTTTCGGGTATGGTACTTGCCATGATTATTAGAAAGGCAGACGACACGGTAAGTAATTTTTCCTTGTTCACCTGGCTGGGTATTATCGGAATTGGATGCACGAATCTAATTATGATTAATCAGCCAATCAGCGCTGAAGTGCCATTTGCGCTATACCAACCAATTGGTATTTTTACTAATAATGTAATACTACCCGTATTCATTTGTATGTTCTTTTATGGATTAATTAAAGAGAATTCAATCCCTAAAAAAATATTGGGTAGCAAAATTGGAGAATTGGTTGGCAAAAGTTCTTATATCCTTTATTTAATCCATTTGGGCTTTATCTCGAATCTTACATCCAACTGGTTACACAATACTGCTGATTCTTTTTATGCCTGGTTAGATAAAAATGAATACTGGTGGCTGTCTGAACACCTTAATTATACCGCACTGGTTTTGTTTTCTCACCTCTTTATCCTTACAATCATTTCGATTATTTTATATAAGTTTATAGAAGAGCCTATTAATTTATACATCAGAAAGTCGAATTTCTTAGAAAAGAAAACCGCAAGATGATATTTAAGTTCCAATACCGATTCTCAGCACTATCATTGATTTTCCTAATTGCAGGAATCATTTGTTTTGCAGACAATGGATTTGCCCAGAAAAGCAAGACCAAAGATCCGGTTATTGTAAATATTTTACCCTACAATAAAAAAGCAAGGTTTAACCGAAAGTTTCCAGTCAAGTATAAAATACAGTTCATCAACAATTTGAAAGATGCACAGGAGGGCACGTTGATTTATACGGTTTACGACAATGCCAATCAGGAAGTATTGCAAAATAGCCTGGACGTAAAAGTAAATGCCAAAAAAACATTGACGGCTAATTTTGATGTACCCATTGAAAAAGAAGGAAATTTTACCATTAAAATGGCTATTGAACTCACGAACTTCAATAGCAATTACGACGGCAGCTTTGTCTATATAGGTCCCCCCAGGAAATCTAAAGACCGAAAGCCCTCAACCCAACTGGAACCAATTGTAAATACGCCGCCTGTTAACTGGTCTGCAGATAATTTGTCTGGTGATCCGGGAAGACAAAGCTTGGGGGCAGATCAGGTTGGAGAAGCACCTCCTCCGGAAGAGGAAGCCTACGAAGAAGGGGAAATGATCATTAAACTAAAGCCCTATAAGAAAGATGGTGTCTTCTATTCCGGAGAAAAAATTAAATATTCTGTTTCTATTGCCAACAAGTATAAAGTAAAGCAGGAAGGAACATTCACAGCCATCGTTGAAACAGAAATGGGTCAGATGGTTAGCAAAACGCAGGTAAAACTAAAGATTCCACCCAAGGGTCAGCGAAGTTTTCAGATTGAAATACCCAAACCCGATAAAGAGGGTATCTACAATTTAAGAGCTGCAACCAATACATCTACTTATGACGATACGGCGCAATATGCTTTTGGATATGAAATAGGTAGAATCAACAGACCATATTATTTACCACCAGATTTTGATGAGTTCTGGCAAACAGCCATGAGTGATCTAGCAAAAGTAGATCCACAATACAAAATCACTCGTAGCGAAGAGCATAGTACTAAATACCATGATGTATATCGCGTAGATATGGTAGGGCTAGATGAGTTTCCGTTTTATGGATTCTTATCTATTCCAAAATTAAAGGGAAAATATCCCGTAATCATTGGTTACGGTGGATACAAAAAAGAAGTGTTTCCATTACTGTTTGATGAGTTCATTTCATTTGCGGTTAATGTCAGGGGGATTGATAAAAAATATCAAAAAGAATTTAACCCCGATGACAAAGAGCAGATAATGATTAATGCAGAAGACAAGAATGCATATGTTTATAAAGGCATATATATGGATTGTATTCGAGCGGTTGATTTTGTGTATTCCCATGAACATATGGGTATGGATTTAAGCAGGGTTTTAGCATTTGGTGGTAGTCAGGGTGCAACCATGGGTTTGGTTACTGCTGCATTGGTGCCTAACAAGATTAATGCCGTTATTGCCAGTAACCCGGTTTTTGCCGATTGGAAAAATAGTTTTGCTGTAGGAAAAAGTAAACGTGTATTAACATTCCCTTCAGATGCAATCGTAAGATACCTGAGAGATAATCCAGACTTTACCGAAGAACAAATGCTGGAGACCTTCAATTATTTTGACCTGCAGAATTTCATGCCCAAAATTCAGTGTCCAGTTTTGTATGCAGTGGGTTTACAAGATGATTTTATTTCACCCAGCAGTGCAATTGCTGCCTATAATAAATTGAGAATGGATGCAAGAGCCGGCAGTGAATTATATATATTCCCTGACCTGGGTCACGAAATTCCAGTGTATCACAACTCATTTATAGGAATCTGGTTTGCTGAAAAAGCAGTAAAAAGACGGAAAAGATAAATACATGCAATTGTCTAAATCATATATCATTTTTCTTTTTACAGTAATGGTGCTTTCCATTGGTGAGGCAAAGGCCGACTATCCAATAGGTAAGCGAAGAACAGCCATCACGGGTACTTTTAATTATTTTTATTCTGATAAGTTTTTTGATGCCAATGGAAAGTTGACGAATAATTTTCCAGGTGATTATTTTCAATCTACTTTCTATAGTTTAAACGTTATGCACGGTCTTGGCAGAAGAATTGATTTAACCGCAACCTTACCTTTTGCAAAACAAACCCTGGTAAATGGAAGTAATTCTGAAACAAGGTCTGGAATTACAGATATAAATATTGGATTTTCTTTTCACTTTCCTTCGGTGGATTATAAACGTTATTTCACTTTAAAAACGGCTGTGGGTGTGCCCGCGTACCAGAACAACCAAACCCCCTATCTGGGATTTGCATCCAAAGCGGTTATGCTAGGTGCCAATTATTCTTTTACACCGTATAAGAATGGATATGCCATACTTGAGTTCATGTATACTCGCTTCTTAGATTCACAGGATGGCCCCAACCAGTACAGAGGATCCTTGACAATTGGGAAGATGTATAATAAACATACATCTGTAACAGCGTCCCTTGCCCATCTGGTTTCTCAAAGTGTGAATACCGCGTTTAATCCTAATTTGCAATTAAACAAAAACTTCAATGCCGCAACTTTGAATGTAAGTGTTGGAAGAAAAATCAACAGGTCCATTACACCCACCATTCAAGCATATTATACGTTGTTGGGTCGGAATGCAGGATTGGGTATGGGTGTCAATTTCTTTGTAACTGTAAGATTACCGTAGAAAATTTTCATTTTTGTTATACTGGATTTTAAAGCCTTTAATACGAGTTGCGCTGCATTTTTTTTTCCGAAAAATCTATGTAAGCTATTCAAAACCGTTTAAGATAAAGGGTCCCCTATTAATTACCGCGAATCATCCTAATTCTTTTCTTGATGCCATACTTATTGGTGCGTTCTTTAATAGGCCCGTTCATTTTTTAGCAAGAGGAGACGCATTCAAAAAACCCATCCATCGCTTTTTATTGAAACTACTTAACATGATTCCCATTTATAGGTTAAGTGAAGGAAAAGAGAACTTGTACTTGAATGAGTATGCTTTTAAAGCGTCTCAGCGGGTTTTACAACAAGACGGTATTGTACTGATTTTCATTGAAGGAATTTGTTTGTTAACCCATCAGATACAACCCTTTAAAAAGGGGGCCGCTAGAATTGCATTAGAATACAAGGGTGCTAATCCATTACAGGTTTTACCTCTCGGCATTGCTTATAGTCGTTTAAATTCTTGGGGGGCAACAGTTGCCCTCCATCTAGGAAACCCGCTATCAGCTAAAGCGCTTTTGCCCTATGAAGACCCAGCAAAAAATTTGCGTCATTTTAATGATTGTATATTGCAAGAGTTGAGCCCCTTGATTAATCTGCCCAATAACGAAAATCCTAAAACCAATTTATGGGTAAGAGTCCTAGGTAGTCTAGGGTATATCATCCACCGGCGGATATTTAATTGGCTAGATATTTTTGTTCGAAGAAAAACCCGAAATACTGTATTTCACGACTCGGTTTTATTTGCGCTCTTATTCATGAGCTATCCGCTGCTTTTTTTATTGGTGGCATTTATGGCAATTTCCATTGTAGGCTGGATTGCTATTATTCCCCTTTTCTTGTTTTTGATGATGGTCAGATGTATCGTTTTGGTGAAAAATCCGAACGAATAATGGTGTAGCCCGATAATATTGCTAATTTGTAGCAATCATGAAAAATACATTAATACTGTTAGGTCTGTTTTTTTGTGCTGATTTAGTTGCACAAGACACGATTTCCAAAAAAGACATTGTTTCCGCATCCAAACTTTTCCATTTACAATTCACGGAAAAGGAAATTGATACCATGTATGCTGGAGTGAAAGACAACTTGAAAGTGTATGCAGATATGCACAAAACAAGTATTCAAAACAGTATTTCCATGAGTCTTTGGCAAAATCCGGCTGTACCTGGATTAGAGCTACCCACTAAGCAAAAACCTATCAAGTGGAAACTCAACAAACAAGTTCAACTTCCGCAAAACAAGCAGGAATTAGCATTTTACAGTATTGCAGATTTGGCGGCGCTTATTAAGTTAAAAAAGATAACTTCTGTAGAACTCACCCGTTTTTTTATTGATCGTATTAAGCAGTATGGAGATAGCTTGCAATGTGTTATTTCGATTACAGAAGAGTTGGCATTAGCTCAGGCCCAAAAAGCGGACGAGGAAATTGCATCAGGTAATTATAGAGGGTTATTACATGGTATTCCTTATGGACTAAAAGATCTTTTTGCAGTTAAGGGTACCAAAACCACCTGGGGCGCTACCCCTTATAAAGACCAAATAATAGAAGAAGATGCATATGTTTATCAGCGTTTAAAAGAAGCAGGTGCCGTTTTGGTTGCCAAGTTTACATTGGGCGCTTTGGCAATGGGGGATTACTGGTATGGTGGCAGAACCAAAAATCCTTGGAATCTAAAAACAGGCTCATCGGGTTCTTCAGCGGGTTCTGCATCTGCAACCGTAGCCGGATTGGTTCCCTATGCTATTGGTACAGAAACCTGGGGTTCAATTATTTCGCCCTCCTCTACCTGTGGTGCAACGGGGTTAAGACCCACATTCGGAAGAATTAGTAGAACCGGGGCCATGGCTTTGAGCTGGAGTTTGGATAAAATTGGCCCGATTTGCAGATCAGCAGAAGACGCAGCAATTGTATTCAATTATATACACGGTACAGATGGATTAGACCAATCAGCTGTAAATGTCCCCTTTAACTATCAGCCTGACATGGATGTTAAGAAGCTCCGCATAGCCTATGCAAAAAACTATTTTGATCTTATAAAAGACACTTCCAGATCTGAATGGAAAGTTTTGAGAACATTCCAAGAATATGGATTTAAATTAATACCCATTGAATTTCCAGATACCGCAGCCTATAAAGCCAATATAATGGATGTGATTATTAGTGCAGAGTCTGCGGCAGCATTTGATGATTTAACTCGCTATAATATAGATGATGAATTAACAAGACAAGGCCCTTTTGACTGGCCAAATAGTTTCAGGGTATCCCGGTTGGTTCCTGCAGTAGAATACGTTAATGCAAACAGGATGCGTTATGCCTTGCAGCAAAAAATTCATGCAGCCCTAAAAGATATTGATGTATTGATTTGTCCAACAAGAGGAAGCGGCAATCAATCTGCCATTACCAATCTAACAGGTCAGCCCGTAGTTTGCGTTCCTACTGGATTTGATAAGAGAACAGGTCTGCCCACCAGCATTAGTTTTATGGGTAATCTATATGACGAAGCGGCCATATTATCTACCGCTAAGTTTTATCAATCCATTACAGAATGGGACACCATACACCCGCCCTCTTTCCTCAAATAAAAAATCAATGCTCAAAATCAATAATAAGCCGGTTGCTATTATTTTTAGTTTCTTGCTCTTTATAGGCTTTATTCTATTACTTTTTTCAATCACCTATTCAGAAAAAAGATTTGAGACATTCCGTATGAAAGTTGTGGAAGATAAAGGCAAACTAACGCCCTATCAGGCAGCACTTCAATTACAGAAAAGTAAAAGAACAATCGCCAATGGATTTTTTAATCCTGGCTTTTCTGCAAACAAGTGGTGGATTTTTACTGAAACTCCTGCTGCACCAGGATATTTTCTTCAAGTAGCCAATCCCCATATCAATGAAATCAGAATCTATACCCTAAAAAATAATCAACCCGTACTTGCTTATGAATCGGGGGATTATTTTCCATTTAATAAGAGATTTCTGGATGATCCTGATTATTGGTTTCCTATTCCTTTTAATACGGAAGGATTAATGATTGAAGTTGATAAAAGCGGGGAATCAGTAGAAGTGCCCATCAGAATCATTGCTCAAAAAGAAATGATTAATGATCTCTCCAATCAAAAAATGGTATATGGTATTTTTTTAGGATGGATGATTTTCCTGGGTTTGCTGAATATTTTTTTATGGGCCTCATTAAAAGACAATATCCACCTATTTTATATATTATTTATTGGCTCGTCGGCGTTGTGGGTGATAGCTAACTGGGGACTTGGTTTTCAATACATTTGGCCAGATGCACCCCAATGGGCTAGCAAGGCAAGACCCGTTTTTAGCACAACTTCTTTTTTGTTAATCTTGGAGCTTGCCAGCCGATATTTTACGCCCGATGAAAGAAAGCCCATTTATATTGGGTTCACTAGAATACTACAATCCCTATTAATCCTTTTATTGCTTGTTTTTATTTTTGGAAATATTGTTATAGCCGACCAATTGATTCGAATTTTGACCTTGAGTTTTGCCAATATTCTCTGGTTTATTTCTATGCTAACAGTTATATTTTTTATTGCCAAGAGTTATAAAACGATGAAAGCAATTGCTTTGTTCTTTCTCTTTGCTTTTCTAGCCCAATCTGTTTTTGGCATTTTAATTATTTTGTCACAATATAATTTAGAAGGAGACTGGGTGTTTTTTATTAATCGTTATGGATCTGCCATTGGTATTCTTGCCAATAGCACTATTCTTTCCTTTGGGTTAAGCCAACGGTATAATTTCTATAAGACAGAAAGGGAACAAGCACAAAGGGAATTGGTGTATGAGAGGAACCAGCAAGCTGACAGAATGATTCAAGCGCAGGAAGAAGAGAGATCTAGACTGGCTCGAGAACTACATGACGGATTGGGAGGACTTTTGGGAAGTATACGAATAGGCGCGTTTAATAAATTGAAAGGCGACACGATTAATCAGGAATGGATAGATACGCAATTATCAGAAGCAATTGAAGACTTGAGAAATATTGCCCATGATTTAATGCCGGTAAGCTTACCCGAAAAAGGGCTGGTTTATATTTTAGAAAAAACCGTGGCGAGGTGGAATGCAGCCAATCAGTTTATAACCCAATTGGATTGCAGTATAAGTAAACGTTATCCATTGCCAATAGAGGCTGGATTATATAGAATTGTTTCCGAACTTATTTACAATGTTAAGAAACATGCACAAGCAACAGAAGTATTTATCTCCATCTGGGAAGAAAAGAACAATGAAACCATTACCTTACTGGTGGAAGATAATGGCATTGGATTTTCTTCTAACACTACCGGCGGAATCGGATTAAAAAATATCAGATACCGGGTGGCGTATTTAGGTGGAAAAATTTCTATTGATTCCAACTCAAATGGCACTAGTATTGTAATAGAAATATCCGGACTGAAAACCCCCTCTCATGCCCAATAGAACCAAAATTGCCATTGCAGACGATCATAAAATTTTTGCAGAGGGAATCCGAAGTGTATTAAAAGAACTGGATTGGATTAACTGGGTTGGCGAAGCATTTAATATTAGGGATGCCGTTCAATTGTATATAGACAGAAGGCCCGATATTTATTTACTGGATTATCATTTTCCGGATGGAACTGGCTATCAGGTAGCAGAAAAAATTCTGACCCAATATCCGGAGGCCAAAATCATACTCTTGAGTATGGAGAACGATCAAGAAATCATGTTAGATTGCCAGGAGCTGGGAGTAAAAGGATATATTATCAAAAACCTATCTTCTGATGAATTGATTGAAGCCATTGAGACGGTTCTGGCTGATCAACCCTGTTTTATGTGGGGTAATGATGCTAGCGCATTGATAAAAGAAGCAGCGGGAGGGCTAAGCAAAAGAGAGAAAGAAATTGTTTCGCTGATTAGCAAGGGGTTAACCAGTCAGGAGATTGCAGATGCCATTAATTTGAGTGTTTTAACCATAAATACGCATAGAAGAAATATCTTGCGCAAATTAAATTTAAAAAATACGGCGATGATGGTTCAATATGCCCGTATAAATAAATGGTAAAACCCTCTTAATGAGAAAGACAATTTTTGTATTAGCTGCGTCAGCTATTACATCCTGCAGCACTTACAAACAACTGTCGATTCAATCTTCTGAGACAGTAAAGGAATTAAAGTATTTACATACATATACCCTCCCGTTCAATTTACAATACAAAGAAACCACAGTTGGTGGCTTGTCTTCTATTGACTACGATGAGAAGACAGATTCTTATTTTTTAGTATGCGATGATCGTTCTTCAATTAATCCGGCAAGGTATTATGCAGCCAAAATAAAAATTGGAGAAAAAAAAATTGATACAATTGTGTTTACCAACAAGTATTTCTTGCTAGACCAAATTGGGAAAGTATATCCTGGTAACAAAGAAAATCCACTTAGAGTTCCAGACCCCGAGAGCATGCGTTACATTCCATCTGGTCGTAACCTGGTTTGGTCGAGTGAAGGAGAAAGATTGTTCAGAGCAAAAGATACTATATTGAATCACCCAGCCATCCACTTGATTAACAAGGCTGGTATGTGGAAAGACAGTTTCAGGATGCCGGAAAATCTTATGATGTCTGCACTGGAAAAGGGGCCCAGACAAAATGGTGTTTTGGAAGGACTCAGTTTTACCCATGATTACAAATATCTGTTGACCTGTGTTGAGGAACCGCTTCATGAAGACGGTCCAAGAGCAGCGCCAGAGCGAAATCAAGCAATGATTCGTTTTTTTGAGTTTGATACCAAAACAAAAAAATCCACTCGCCAGTTTGCCTATGAGTTAGATCCGGTTGCGCATAAGCCCAATCCTGCAAATGCCTACTATGTAAACGGAGTACCAGAGTTTTTATACATTGGAAATGATCAACTATTGGTATTAGAAAGATCCTACTCTACAGGAAGAATTCCCTGTACTATCAAAATATTTTTAGCTGATTATCAACGGGCTACTGATGTTTCATCTTTAGCATCTTTAAAAAACAATGGTGCATACCAACCCATGAAAAAAACCTTGTTATTAAATATGGACCAACTTGGAATTTTTACAGACAATATTGAAGGGATTACGCTGGGTCCGGTACTACCTAATGGCAATAGGTCTGTGATGTTGGTATCGGATAATAATTTCAGTCCTACGCAACAATCTCAATTTATGTTGCTAGAATTGATAACGGTAAAAAAAGAAAAATAAATGTTGGGCAAACAATCGCTTCTCTCTGTTGGTAAACTCATATTGTACTTTGGGTTTTTATCTGCATTGCTGTCTTGTCAATCACAGGAAAAAACAGGACTCCCTCATGTCATTATTGAAACAGGATATGGGGAAATTGAAATTGAATTGTATACAGATAAAGCACCATTAACCGCTAATGCTTTCTTGCGTTACATTGATTCCGGTTACTATGACCAGTCTAACTTTTATCGGGTGCTGAACATGTATAATCAGCCCTCCAATGCACCGAAGGCTTTTTTAATACAGGGAGGAATCTGGAAATCGAACAATGAATTGGCGCAAAGCCTTCCTGGCATTCCACACGAAAGCACAAAACAAACTGGCATATTACATAAACAAGGAACGATTTCCATGGCCCGAAATGAACCGGGATCTGCTGGGCCAGAATTTTTTATTATGGTAGAAGACGAGACTGGCTTTGATTTTGGCGGGGAGAATATGGAAGATGGTCTGGGCTTTGCCGCTTTCGGTTCCGTAGTTAAAGGAATGCCGATTGTAAGGAAAATACACAATCTGAAAGAAGCCAATCAATATTTGCAACCGCCTGTTTATATCCATACTATCAGAAGAAAGTAATGCCTATCGCTGAGCAGGCTGGTATTCATATACCACTTCAAATGCCTGTTTTTTCAAAGAAGGAATTCCCTGACCAATTTTTAAATCTTTCCATTGAGGTGTTGGTTCGCATACCCAGTAAGGATTTCCCTTGTACATGATAGGATTGCTTTGGGGTGCATCAAACTGAACGGCAACGGTTATGTGTTGCGGATAGGATAATACAATCATCGGAAGATTGTAAATTTCTTTTATTAGAAAAAAGAAAAAAGCAGCCCTGTCTTCGCAATCGCTATAAGCTGAATACAAAGTTTGTTCTGGAGAGAAGCGCATGTCCTTTCCATAAATGGCTGCATCGTTTTCAAAAGCAAAGGAAGACCTAGTTAAGTGCATCAGGTAGTCAACTCCTTTTTTCTGATCCATTTTCCCCACTACTTCCTTTAATGCAGGAATTAATGACTGATAAGTGGTGTTGCTTAATGGTGCTGTAAACTGCATAGCATATTCAACAGAAGGATAGTTGTTGAATAGTTTGTTGATAGACTTGTTCACTTTTACTTTAAACTCATAATTCCTTTGCCCATAAGCAAATTGAAGCGGCTTAATTTCATACAGACCCGGATTAAAATCGGGCATCTTGTTAATTTTATAAGAGAAAGCTTTTGCTAAACTATTTTTCCCGGTCAATTCTATGTTTTGAAATGCACCTGCATTAAAGTTAATATCACTACCATAATCGTGATAGTTCAGACAAATATATTGAGTGCCATTCAACACCATTGAAGGTATATCATACACACTTTCACCAGATTGAATATACATTAGTAAGGTATCGTTTCTTAAACGAGTAATGGCATCATACCCCGTCTGGTTCAGCAAAAACCATTTATATAATGTGTAACGATGATAATTGTCTTTTTTAGGACTGATGGCTTCTGCAGTGGTTCTGATCAACTGATAAAACAACCAGTCATCCAGTTGCTTTTCGTTTTTATATGCCTGAAGATTATTTACCAGTTGTTGAAAAGGCAGTTGATTCAGGGCGGTATAAAATTCTTCAATTGAAGCGTGGCTCAGGGGGGATGACAAAGAAACATCCAGTTGATGAATAGCGGGCGTATGTACCGTATCCCCATAAAAATCAACAAAAGCAAATGCAATAGTTTTTTCCTCTTGCTGAGCCAGCGCGGGCTTACCAAGCATACAGCCCCAAAGAATCAATATGGTCCAAACACCCTTTTTCAATGATAGTGGATTCCTTTAAAGTTACAAAAAGGTAACAATTAATTAATATTAAGTTTTTTCAAAGCCTTGTTAAGAAGCCGTAAACTGCCCTTTTTGCGCTATTTACGGTTAAATTTGCCCATAATTAAGCCATGCCATTTCAATTACACACGCATTATCAACCAGCAGGAGATCAACCCAAAGCCATTGAAGCCCTGGTAAGAGGCGTAAACGAAGGCGAGCAATACCAAACTTTGCTGGGCGTAACCGGAAGTGGTAAAACCTTTACCATTGCTAATCTGATTCAACAGGTCCAGCGCCCTACCCTGGTTTTAACGCATAACAAGACATTAGTTGCTCAGTTATACGGTGAGTTCAATCAGTTTTTTCCCGAGAATGCAGTTGGGTATTTTGTGAGTTACTACGATTATTATCAGCCGGAAGCCTATATGCCGGTTACCGGAACTTATATTGAAAAAGATCTCAGCATCAACGAAGAGCTAGACAAACTGAGGCTTCAAGCAACCACCCAACTCCTAAGTGGCCGAAGAGATATTATTGTAGTGGCCAGCGTAAGCTGTATCTATGGTATGGGAAATCCCACCGAATACGAAAATGGGATCATCCGGATTCAGAAAGGACAGGTATTGTCTAGACAGGGTTTTCTGCATGCGCTCGTGAATTCTTTATACAATCGCTCTCAAGGAGATTTTACCCGAGGTACTTTTAGGGTAAAAGGAGATACCGTAGACATCAATCTGCCCTATGTAGATTTTGGGTATCGCATCACTTTTTTTGGAGATGAAATTGAAGAAATTGAGAGCATAGATACGGCTACCAATAAAAGAATTGGGCTCATGGACGCAGCGGCCATATTCCCCGCCAACCTTTACCTGGCACCCAAGGACATGATTACACAAGTCATGCATGAGATCCAGGATGAAATGATGTTGCAGGTAGAATATTTTAAATCGATTGGAAAGTTTATAGAAGCTTCTCGTTTAAAAGAAAGAGTGGAATACGATTTAGAAATGATTAGAGAGTTGGGTTATTGCAATGGTATTGAAAACTATTCAAGGTTTTTTGATAGAAGAAAGCCCGGTACTCGACCCTTCTGTTTGCTAGATTATTTTCCCAAAGATTTTTTATGTGTGATAGATGAAAGCCATCAAACCATTCCGCAAGTAGCTGGTATGTATGGGGGAGACAGAAGCAGAAAACTGGTGCTGGTAGATTATGGTTTCCGATTGCCCAGTGCTATGGACAACCGTCCATTGAATTTTCATGAGTTTGAAAGCCTGACTGGTCAGACCATTTTTGTAAGTGCAACACCTGGAGAATATGAATTAGAAAAAACAGGGGGTGTGGTGGTAGAGCAGGTGGTACGCCCTACTGGCTTATTGGATCCCCCCATTGAAATAAGACCTAGCACCAATCAGATAGATGATTTACTCGATGCCATTGATGATCGTGTTAAAAAAGGAGACCGTGTGCTGGTTACCACGCTAACGAAAAGAATGGCGGAGGAGATGGATAAATATTTAGGAAGAATCAATATTAAATCCAAATATATACACTCTGATGTAGACACGTTGGAACGCGTAGAAATCTTGCGGGACCTGCGTTTGGGCGTAATTGATGTATTGGTGGGTGTGAATTTGTTAAGGGAGGGATTGGACCTGCCGGAAGTGTCGCTGGTGGCTATTTTAGACGCAGACAAAGAAGGGTTTTTGCGCAACGAACGCTCCTTAACGCAAACAGCGGGTCGTGCTGCAAGAAATGTAAATGGGCTGGTTATTTTTTATGCCGATAAAATGACCGAGAGCATGCAACGAACCATTGATGAAACCAACCGAAGAAGGGCCAAACAGATCGCATATAACCAAGAACATAATATTATTCCTACTACAGTCAGCAAAAGCAAGGAACAGGTTTTTGCTCAGACTTCCGTGTTGGATATCAAGGGTTATGATCCCTCCAATCCTTATGCAGTACAGGCCAACGAACCGCTTGTAGTGAATGCTGCTGAAGAGCAGGAAACTTTTAGTACCATTCCACAGGTGGAGAATGCCATTAAAAAAGTGAAAAAGGATATGGAAAAAGCAGCCCGCGATTTAGACTTTATTGAAGCCGCAAGACTAAGAGACGAAATGTTCAACCTGCAAAAAAAGCTGGAAGCGATGAAATAATTTATCCTCCACAGAATTCATTAAATTTAAGCAAGCATATTTTTGATTCATGAAAAGAACGGTACTCCTTCTACTCTCAATGATACCCTTTGTAATGCAGGCACAAGCGCCTTATTATGCAGAACGATTCAGGCCTCAGTACCATTTTTCTTCTCAGAAAAACTGGATTAATGATCCCAATGGATTGATTTATCACAATGGTGAATACCATTTATTTTATCAGCACAATCCTTTTGGAAACAACTGGGGTTTTATGAGTTGGGGACATGCAGTAAGCAAAGACTTGGTTAAGTGGACGCCACTTCCGCTGGCGCTAAGAGTTGAGGGAGGCAAAATGGCTTTTTCTGGTTCGGTTGTTTACGATGTCAAAAATACCAGCGCACTAAGCAATAATAAAGAGAACCCTCCATTGGTAGCGGTGTTTACGGCACACGACAGTCTCAATCAATCCCAGCACCTAGCTTATAGTATTGACAATGGAAGATCTTGGAGCAGGTATTCCGGTAATCCTGTTCTCGATTTAAATATGACAGATTTCAGAGATCCCAATGTTTTCTGGCATGATAAATCTAAGCAGTGGGTAATGGTAGTGGCCATGCCCAATGAAAAAATGATTTCATTCTATACCTCCTTTAGTTTGAAACAATGGACTTATCAGGGTGATTTTGGTCCAATAGGTGATACATCGGGTGTTTGGGAATGCCCTGATTTAATTCAGGTTCCGGTAGTTGGAGAACCTGATAAAAAGAAATGGGTATTATTGGTTTCACAAAACTCCAGCATGCAATATTTTGTGGGTGAATTTGATGGATACAAATTCTACAACGAAAATCCTTCCAATAAAGTAGTACGTCCCGATTATGGCAGCGATTATTATGCAGCCATTACCTATAAAAACACGCCGGATAAAATTCCTGTTTCGGTGGGCTGGGTAAACAACTGGAATTATGCCAACGAAATTCCCACCAATCCCTGGAAGGGCGCCATGTCTATTCCCAGAAAACTGGCAGTGAAAAAAATGGGATCGGAATGGGTGTTGGTACAGGAACCCGTCAAAGCCTTGCGTGCCATGCGTTCTACGGGCCAGGTACTAAATGGCCCGATTGCAGTTAAAAATGGTTATACCCTTCCGTTCCGCAGTAATTGTTTTGAAATGGAAGTAGATCTAAAGCCGGCTGTTACCAGTATTAGTGGGATTAAAATTGCCGTGGGTGGCAATCGTAGTTTTGTAATTGGATACGACGCAACATTAGAACAACTATTTATAGATAGAACCAATACGCCATCTAGCTTCAGCAGACAGTATCCTTATTTCGCTAAAAAGAATGCGTATTTAAAACAGCAGAATGAAAAGGTAAAACTGCATATCTTTTTTGATAAGAGCATTGTAGAAGTGTATGCCAATGATGGTGAACTGGTTTTCACTTCTCAGATATTTCCCGAAGAAAACGATACAGGCATTGAATTTTTCAGCGATGGAAATGTTTCTGTCTTCGAAAATATCTGGTTCTGGCCCATGAGATCCATCTGGAAATAAACACGATCTTTGTACTGTAAAATAATACTATGAGTTTCAGGAATTTTAAGATGGTCAGCTATGTGGTATTTGGCCGCGGAAGTTTTAATCAGTTAGATGAAATTTTAACGCCGCACAGAAAGGGAGACGCCCCCATGGTGTTTTTGGTAGACCATTTTTTCGAAGGCAAAGCTTTATTAAACAGAATTCCTGTAAGAGGAAAAGATAAAATTATACTGGCTGATGTAACCTATGAACCCAAGACCACACAGGTAGATGAGTTGGCTCGTTCATTAAGAGAAGAATTCGGAACCATCAGTGGTGTCATAGGAATCGGGGGTGGATCTACCATGGATTTGGCCAAAGCGGTTTCTTTGATGATGACCAATCCGGGCTCTTCTGCAGATTATCAGGGATGGGATCTGGTGCAGGTTCCAGGTGTATATAAAGTAGGTATTCCAACCTTAAGCGGAACAGGAGCAGAAGTGAGCAGAACCACGGTATTAACAGGACCTACGCGCAAACTGGGAATGAACTCTGATTTTACCCCATTTGATCAAATTGTTTTAGATCCAGAATTAACTAAGGATGCTCCGGTGAATCAGCGTTTTTATACGGGTATGGATTGTTATATCCATTGCATTGAAAGTTTAGAAGGAACCTATTTAAATGAGTTCAGCAAAAGCTATGGCGAAAAGGCTTTGCAGCTTTGCCAAAAAGTATTTGTGGAGAAGAATCACTGGGACGATGAATCTGATGACCAATTAATGATGGCTTCCTATGCAGGGGGAATGAGCATTGCGTATTCACAAGTAGGAGTAGCACATGCGGTAAGTTATGGCTTAAGCTATTTACTCGGCACCAAACATGGTATAGGCAACTGTATTGTGATGAACCACTTAGAAGAATATTATCCTGCTGGTGTTAAGGAATTCAAATTAATGGTTGAGAAAAACAATATTGAAATTCCTCAAGGTATCTGCAAGGGTTTAACCGATGAGCAATTTGAAACCATGATGAACGTATCCCTGGGCATGAAACCCTTATGGGAGAATGCTTTGGGCAAGGACTGGGAAAAAATAATGACCCGAGAAAAGCTTAGAGCCCTTTACGAGAGACTGTAATACAAACAGCTGTAAAAGATGCTGCATGATCTGTCTTAAAGTAGCTTAGCCGCTTTAATTAAATCTTCGGGCGTGTCTATTTCTACCCCCATGTATTGGGTCAGTACCATTTTAAGGGGAACTCCATATTCCAGGTAGCGCAAGCATTCAATTTTTTCTGCAGCTTCGAGGGGCGTCATAGGCCATGAAGTAAAATTGAGCAATGCCTGTTTTCTGAAAGCATATACACCAATATGTTCGTAGTAAGGGATGATAACGCTTTTGTCTCTCGGATAAGGAATAACACTCCGCGAAAAGAACAGAGAATTCATATTTCTATCTACCGCTACTTTTACATAGTTGGGGTCTTCAATTGATGCGGCATCTTTTAGTTCCTGCATCAAAGAAGCTACCTGCACTTTTTCATCAGCAAAAACCGACAGTAATTTTTCCAATGGATCTTTCTGTACAAAGGGCTCGTCTCCCTGTACGTTTACAATAATATCTACGTCCATATCCGCAGCGGCTTCTGCAATTCGGTCGCTACCACTCTCGTGATTTTTTTTGCTCATCACTGCTTTACCGCCATGGTCGGTGATTTCGTTGAAAATGATATCACTATCAGTAACCACCACAACGTCCGTAAACAAACCAGTAGCAAGGGTATTATCATAAGTATGACGAATCACGGATTTGTTTCCCAGCTGCTGCATGAGTTTTGCAGGAAAACGGGTAGCAGCATAACGCGCAGGAATCATGGCAATGATCTTCATAAATCCTAATAGTTGGTTTTAATGCTGTTGTCGAAAGGAATTTTCAACTGATAGTTCAATTGCTCGTCTGTGCTGTCGTCTAATACATCTAGCCCATAGCGTAGCGATTCTACGGGAGTATAATTATAGGTTCCAAACAAACGGTCCCAAATAGAAAAGATATTGCCGTAATTGCTATCTGTCTGTGGTTGTTTATAGTGATGATGCACTTTGTGCATGTTTGGAGAAATGATGATCCAGCTGATAGCATTGTCTAACCAAAGTGGCAAGCGCATATTCGCGTGATTGAACTGAGACAGTACCGCACTTAAACTCTGGTATAACATTACGAGCCACATGGGGGCTCCGCAGATGATTACGCCGATGGTAGTGAACACCGCTCTGAAAACACTTTCACCCGGATGGTGTCTATTGGCGGTGGTGGTATCTACATGGGTGTCTGCATGGTGCACCATATGAAACTTCCACATCCATTTTATTTTATGTTCTATAAAATGAATAAAATAAGCTCCAACCAAATCAAGTAATAACAGTCCACCAATCAACATTGCCCAAGCAGGTAATTGGGTTAATTGCAATAAACCAAATTGGTTGGCGATGGCCCATTCACTGGCTTTTACAATCACCAATGCAAAAGCAAAATTGATGAGGATGGTAGTAGCGGTGAAAAACAGGTTAATGCCTGCGTGACGGTATTTATTGTACTTGAAATTGGCCAATGGTACAATCCCTTCAACAATCCAGAAAAATAAAATACCACCAGCTAATATCAGAGCCCTGTGTAAACTGGGAATGGTATTAAAATAGTCAATGATGGAATCTATCATGGCCGGTACAATTAATTATTCAACATCAACGGCATCACCAGCATCAATAGGTCTTCGCCTTCTGCCTGCTCGGTTGGTTTAATTAAACCTGCTTTGGTTGGTGTAGACAATTCCATTTTAACATCGTCGGTATCAGCAGCGTTCAGCATTTCAATTAAGAAACGCGCATTGAAAGCAATTTGTAAATCTTCTCCATCGTACTGACAGCTCATGCGCTCGTTACCTTCAAAGCTGAAGTCTACGTCTTGTGCAGCCATCTGTAATTCAGCGCCGGTAATATTTAAGGCAACCTGATTGGTGCTCTTGTTAGAGAATACATTCACGCGACGCAATGCATTCTGGAAAGAAGATTTATTAACAATCAACTTATAAGGATTGTCTGCAGGAATCACCACTTTGTAATCTGGGAAACGAGCATCAATCAAACGACAGATCATATGCGTAGAACCATGCTTCACAAACAAGTGATTGCTATTGTAGCTGATGGTTAGTTCGTCTTCATTATCTGGTAAAGCATTTTTCAACAAATTCAATGGCTTCTTAGGTACAATGAATGAATCGGTCTTGGTGGCATGGGTATCTGTGCGCTTGTAACGTACCAGTCTGTGGGCATCTGTTGCTACGAACTGAACGCCATCCTTGCTTAGCTCAAAAAACACACCCGTCATCGCAGGTCTTAAATCATCGTTGCTTACTGCGAATAAAGTTTTATTAATTGCAGTCAGTAATGCACCGCTATGCATAGAGAAGCTGGTGGTATCATCTGCTGATGGTTCTTTTGGAAAATTATCTGGGTTCTCTCCCATTACTTTGTACTTACCATTGTCGCTGGTAATTTCTACCGCAAAGTTTTTGTCAATGGTGAAAGTCAGGGGCTGGTCTGCAATATTTTTTAATGAGTCCATCAAAATTTTTGCGGGAATACAAACACGACCATTGGCCTTGCTTTCTACATCCATTTGTACGCGCATCACCGTTTCCAAATCGGTAGCAACTACATTTAATTTTTTATCTTCTATTTCAAACAAAAAATCTTCTAGAATAGGAAGTACGGTATTCGCATTAATTACACCACTGATCTGCTGCAAATGCTTTAACAGGGAAGAGGAAGAAACGATAAATTTCATATGAACGTTTTAATCTGGACAAACTTACTGTAAAGGCACGATATTTCACAAGCAATTTACACCCAAAATATCAGCCATTGTAGAAGTTGAGCCGGTCTATCAGCTCCTGGTATTTGATCTTGTTGATGGGCTTCACAATATAGTCGGTAACCCCGCTGTACTCCTTGGACCGCTGTATGTCGCAATCGTCTACAGAGGAGCTCACCATATATACATAAATTGGCTTTTTAAATCGCTCCATCAATTTGTGGTATTCGTCTAAAAACTGCCACCCGTTCATAATGGGCATATTTATATCTAGGAAAATCACATCTGGTAATTCCTGCTGACCGCTCTCTACTTTCTCTTTAAAGAATCCAATGGCTTCGCTCCCGTTGTAAAAGGACAATATATTCTTGGCAAGTCCGGTGGACTCAAGAATTTTGCGCGAGGTAAATTGATAGATTTTGTCGTCGTCTATCAAACAAACATTGTATTGTGTTACAGCCATTTCGTACAGGACTTCAGTTTTGCCGGGGGATATTTGGGGTCCTGAAACAAATATAATTACTTTACCTAAAAATACTAACAGTTGTTTTCAACCGACCCCAATAGCACCATCGAGAAAGCTTACATGAAGCTGAAGCATTACTGTGGCTACCAGGATCGATGCCATCAGGAAGTGAAAGAAAAGCTATATAGCCTAAAGCTGAATAAAGCAACAGTGGAACAACTGCTTTCCCGCTTAATTGAAGAAGACTATCTGAACGAAGAGCGTTATGCAAAAGCCTTTGTGGGAGGGCATTTCAGGCAAAAGCAATGGGGTAAAGTTAAAATTGCTTATGCCTTAAAGCAGAAAAGAGTCAGTGAATACAATATCAGAAAAGCCATGAACGAAATCCCCGATGAAGACTACCGGGAACTGGCTGAAAAACTGGTAAAAGTGAAATGGAATAGCCTGAAAAATGATCAATATATCCATCGAACAGTTAAGACCAAGGCTTTTTTGCAGCAAAGAGGCTTTGAGCCAGCCCTTATTCAAACCATCATTCAGCAAATCCGATTGAACCCATGATAAAATATAAAATAATCGGATGGATTTGCGTCATCTGCACTTGGCCGGGCACAGCAAAGGCGCAGACAATTGGACTTACCACAGAGAACGACGCCTATCTTTTGAAAACGGAAGATGCGTATTATACCAATGGACTTTTTTTTCATTACAGTTTTGTAAAACCCAGGCAATCGGCTACCAAACGCATTCACCAATTGATGGTGGGGCAAAAAATCTTTACGCCGCTTTTTAGAAACACAAGAACCCCTGCAGATATAGACCGACCCTATGCCGGCTATAGTTTTGCTCAATATAGCCAGACCCGATTTTTAAATGAAAAAACGGTCTTTCAATGGTCGGGAACCCTCGGTATCATTGGGCCTGCCTCTGGTGGAGAGGGCTTGCAGAATACCTATCACCGCTGGTTGAATTACGCCCGTTTTAGGGGATGGAGGTATCAAATCAATAACCAGCTGGTTTTGAATGCGGGTGCTATGTATGCATATCATCTGGTTAACACCCAATCCTTAAAGGGCATTTTTATTTCCGATGCACAACTGGGTACTGGTTTTGTGAATGCATCTTTGGGAACTAAGTTGGTTTATGGTTTACTAAATTCGGCTCAGCAGAGCCAGCTTTGGAACGCAGCACAGGAATCCAAGACTAACAACAAAAAAGAATTCTATTTCTACTGGTATCCCAAAATTAGCTGGCAGGGTTATAATGCTACTATTTCGGGGGGGAGCAAAACTGCCGCAGATTCTTCAGTGAGGCGGACTCCGCAACGCTGGGTATTTCAGCATACGATTGGATTGGCATACAGTGCGGGCAGATGGGCTGCTCAGTTAGAACTGGTACATCAATCCAGAGAAACCCTGGAGCAGTTTAAAAAACATCGCTACCTGGGCCTGCAATTACAGTATCGAATCCATTAACTTGCTGTCTCAAAACAGCTTTATGCATCCTTTATCTGTAACCCTTATACAAAGCAATTTACACTGGGAAAATAAAGAAACAAATCTGAAACAGTTTGCTGAAAAGATTCAGCTTCAGACTGCACAGGGTCAGCTGGTAATACTGCCCGAAATGTTCAGCACTGGCTTTAGTATGAACCCAGCCCAACTGGCTGAAACCATGGAGGGGCCAACGGTTCAGTGGATGAAAGAAATGGCCGCTAAAAAGAAAATAATTCTGACTGGTTCTGTTATTATACAGGAAGAAGAAAAGTTTTTCAACAGGCTTCTTTGGGTATTGCCCAATGGAGTAGTTGCCCACTACGACAAAAGACATCTGTTTGCTTTTGCTGGAGAAGACCGGTTTTATGCTTCCGGAAATAAAAGATTCATTGCTTCTGTGAATGGCTGGAAAATCAATCTGCAAATTTGCTATGACCTGCGCTTTCCGGTTTGGGCAAGACAGCAAATTACAGATGCACCTGAATATGATTTGCTGGTGTATGTGGCCAATTGGCCGGAAAGAAGAAGCCATGCCTGGAAAACCTTGCTAACCGCAAGGGCCATCGAAAACCAGTGTTACGTAATTGGAGTAAACAGGGTAGGTGAAGATGCCAATGGAATCAATCATAGTGGAGACTCCATGATTGTGGATCCGCTGGGGCAAATCCTTTACCACAGTGCACAAGAGGAAGCCATTACTACTCATTTGCTGAACCCCGAACATTTACAGGATTGCAGAACGCGCTTTCCTTTCTGGAAAGATGCAGATACATTTTCTATTTATCAACCTTAACGAGTAGACGAACGTATTAATCGTCTATGAAAATTTAAACAGGAGTTTGAAAATCTAAATTGATTTATGAAACGAATTGTAGCAGCAGAAAAATTATTTACCGGCTCCGATTGGTTGATGAACCATGCAATGATTCTGGAAGAAGACCAGGTTCAGACCATAGTCCCAATTGTTTCTCTAGATGAAAAGCCAGAACAGGTATATCCCTATATTATTCCCGCATTGATTGATTTGCAGATTTATGGAGCGGGCGGACAATTGCTAAGTGTTTTTCCAACTATGGAAGCATTACAATTGTTGCAGGATTATTGCATCAAAGGAGGAGCTGCCTGGTTTCAACCTACAGTAGCTACAAATAGCCATGAAGTGATTCATGCTTGCATTGATGCGGTCAGGAAATTTCAACAGCTACCCGGAAATCGTTGTATAGGATTGCATGTAGAAGGTCCTTGGATTAATCCGGAAAAAAGAGGAGCACATTTAAGCGAATACATTTATCAACCCAATATTGAACAAGTTGCTGCTTTACTGGAATATGGTAAAGGAGTCATCACCATGATTACCCTGGCTCCGGAAATGGTGAATTCCGATTTGGTTAACTACATACAATCCAGTGGTATTGTGGTTTCAGCAGGACATAGCAATGCCGATTACAAAACGGCTACAAGGGCGTTTAACCAGGGGATCAGAACTGCGACTCACTTGTACAATGCTATGAGTCCCTTGCAACACCGAGCTCCCGGGATGGTGGGAGCCATTTTTAATCACCCCATGGTAAATTGTAGTATTGTACCAGATGGTTACCATGTAGATTTTGAAGCCATTGAAATTGCCAAGAAGCAAATGGCCGAACGATTATTTGCCATTACTGATGCAGTAACCGAAACCCATACGGGCCCTTATCCGCATCAATTGAATGGAGATAAATATGAAGCCAATGGTATTTTAAGTGGGTCAGCCTTAACTATGCTGGCCTGCATGCAGAAACTACATTGGCATGCGAATATTGAATTGGGTGAAGCCATTAGAATGTGTTCTTTGTATCCGGCAAGGGTAATACAAAAAGAAAATATTTCCGGAATGTTAAAACCAGGCCAAAAAGCCGATTGGATTGCCCTTGATGCGCAATTGTCCTGTATTAAAACAGCAGAATAACTAACTTTAGGGGGTAATAAAAACGAATCAAAATGAAAAAACTATTGGTATTGGCACTGGCTGCCATCTTTACGGTTGGAGTGCATGCGCAGGAAGCTGCGTGGAAACAAATGGAAGATTTTCACGGTGTAATGGGTAAAACCTTTCATGCAGCAGAAGAAGGTAATTTAAAACCCTTGAAGGAAAATGTTGCCACGCTTGTAGCAAAGGCAAAAGCATGGGAATCGGGTGCAGTGCCAGCAGGCTACGATGCTAAAGTTGCTAAGCCCATTTTGAAACAACTGGTTGCAAAATGCACGGCAGTGGAAGCAGCGGTAAAAGCAAAAAAATCAGATAAGGAATTAACTACGTTGATTACTGCTACCCACGATGTGTTTCATGAACTAAAAGAAAAATGTAAACCCGGAGAAAAACACTAATTGTTTTTTGATTGAATCATTTGAAGAATAGCCGCCATTTTCGGATCCCATCCTTCACGGATGGCAGTAGAAGATGGCGGTATTTTTATGTCCGGAACAATTCCTCCCCCTTTGGGCCGATTACTGTCTATGACCATTCTGTAGAGTGGTAGTCTAACACGCAGTTTTGTATTTGGCAAAGTGATATTGGGTATATGCATGGCTGAGTTGCCATAATATCCTCCTCCTGATTCTTCACCTACTACTTTAATATTTTCCTGACCTTTCAATGCTCCTACAACCAGTGTGGCGGCACTGAATGTGTACCCGCCTTGCACCAGGTATATCTGTCCATTGAATTTATATTTCGTATTCGGTTTAAAATAGTGTTGCTCGAATCTGCGGTAATGAATACTGCCGTCTTCTGCTTTTCGTCCTCCCAAGTTCATAGCCAGCCAATACATCCAGCTATGCTGAATATATCTTCCGTATTTTAATTTTCGATTGCTAGCTACCACAGAGTCCGCTACTTTAAATGGCTTGTTTGTCAGGTATCGAGTTAAACTGATGCTGTTGCTGATTTTTCCACCGCCGTTTTCTCTTAGATCAACAATTAAGTGCTGAATATTTTCTTTCTCTAGTTTTTTAAAACTCTTTCTGAAAAAACGTTTAAGCCCCCCTTTGCTAAAACTGGTAAGCCGCAAGTAGGCACTATGGGCAACCGTGTCAATGCTCAAGGAGCGAATGCTTAACAGTCGCATTTGTCTTTTTGAAATGGTTGGTTCAGATGGAGAAGTTGGAGTAGTTGCGGATTGCCGAGCTTTTCTATTCAAACTGTCTTTGGGTATGGGCAAAAAGTTTCCCAATGAAATAGTATCTTTTTTTCCTTTTGCATCAACAAAGCCGATTAAATAAGTACTGTCTAGTCCAAACACCTGTTTATATAAATCTGGAAAACCATTGCTGATTACCTGATAGGAATGATTGACTGCATTGCCGTCATTGGAAATTTGTTGAAACAATCGGTTTCTGTACCAAGATATAGGCAAACCGTTGATTTGTTCAATAATGGTTCCCCTTTTGACGATGGAATCCCTGCTATATCCATTGCTTAAAACTATGGCACTGTCTTCCCAAAATTTTATCTGTAGCGGAAATCTAGGATAACGGTATTGACTTAGATTTTTCAAGAAGCTTTTGGAATACACAGTGCTGGTATGCCCACATTTAATTTGTGTAATCCAATTAGCAACCTTGTTTTTGAATGCTATTTCGTTGAGCGAATCGTCTAATGAAATCAGCAGTTTGTTAAAGCTGCTGTCCAGCGCTTCTTTGCTAGTATACCAATACAAGCTTGGATGATTGGCTTCAAGAATTTTTTTTAAGAGTACCGCATCTTCTTTGAGTTCAGTAGCTGCAAATTTGGGCAGGGATACCATTGATTGTTGGCCAACAACTGTTTGCATTGGCACAATTGCACGCATCAACAAAAGAAATACCCATACAATCCATGCCCTTTTCTTCATACTTATGAATTGAATGCATTCCAGCCCTGTGCTTTCAGATCAAAAGTATTTCCTCCCTTAGTCAGCAACTTAACTCCCTCAGTATTTTCAGTCATATAGCCAATTACGCTGATTTCTTCGTTGAGCACAATTTTATCGTGGTCTTCTTGGCGAATGGTAAAAATTAATTCATAGTCTTCTCCGCCATTCAACGCACAAACGGTTGGATCTAATCCGAATTTGAATGCCGCTTTTCTGCTGGCATCGGCAATGGGAAGCTTCTCTTCGTATATACGTGCACCCAATCCGGACTGTTTACAGATATGCAACACTTCACTGCTGATTCCATCGCTTACATCCATCATGGCAGTTGGAATAATTTCATTTTTTCCAAAGAATTCAATGACGTCTTTTCTGGCTTCGGGTTTTAGCAAGCGACCCACTATATAACTCTCTCCTTCCAGGTCGGGTTGAATATTGGGATTCTCCTGGTAAATTTTCTTTTCTCTTTCCATCAGTGTTAAACCCAGATAAGCACCTCCCAGATCCCCACTCACACAAATTAAATCACCTTTTGAAGCCGTACTTCTTTTAATAAATGTGTCGGGCGCCACTTCACCAATAGCCGTTACAGAAATGATGAATCCTTTCTGCGAGGAAGAAGTATCTCCTCCAATTAAGTCAACGCCGTATTTTTCACAGGCAAAATATACGCCCTCATAAAATTCATTCAATGCTTCCAAGCTGAAGCGATTGCTGATTCCAATACTCAGGGTTATCTGAGTAGGGGTTGCATTCATGGCATAAATATCGCTTAGGTTTACTACCACGGCTTTGTATCCCAAGTGCTTCAGCGGCGTATACATTAAATCGAAATGAATGCCTTCTAGCAACAGATCGGTGGTTACAACAGTTTGCTTGCCAAAATGGTCAATCACGGCTGCATCATCCCCTACGCCTAAAATGGTAGAAGCATTCTGGGTTTCCGCATTTTTGGTTAGGTGTTCAATCAATCCAAATTCACCTAAACTCGCTATTTCTGTTCTTTGTTCCATACTTGTTTTTTTGACCGTAAAATCCTTTAAAACGCACCTCCATTTACAACGGCTACTAATTCATCGTGAATGAGGCCATTGGTAGCAATAATATGGGGTTGATAAGGAGAATAATAATTCCCCTTGAAGTCGGTTACTTTACCACCTGCTTCTTCAACCATTAAAAACCCTGCAGCACTGTCCCAGGCTTGTAATTTATGTTCATAAAAACCATCAAATCTGCCTGCAGCCACCCAGCACAAATCAATAGCAGCACTTCCCAGTCTTCTTACCGGCACACCCTTTCTGATTAATTTTTCAAAAACCTGTAAGGGTCCGTTTGGTGCATCCAAATAAGTATATGGGAATCCAGTAACCAGACAACTTTTGATTAATGAAGACTTATTACCTACTTGTATTTTTTTGTCGTTTAAATAAGCCCCTTGCCCTCTTTCGGCAAAGTAAAATTCATTCATAAAGGGGTTGTAAACAGCGCCCAGTAACATTTCCCCGTCTTTTTCTACTCCAATGCTTACACAGCAAATGGGTATGCCGTTGGCAAAATTCACCGTTCCATCAATGGGATCAATAATCCATTTATAGGTTGAATCCTGTTTAAGCTCTCCGGACTCTTCACTTAAGATAAAATGATCTGGAAAAGCAGACTGGATGGCATCCATGATGGCTTTCTCAGCCGCATGGTCTGCTTCTGTAACTAAATTATTGATGCCTTCTTTATTACTGATAACAAAACTTCCGTTAAAAAATCTTCTGAGTTCAACAGCGCCTGCTTCTGTGGCTTTTAATAAGGTTTCTTTAAGCATGAAGCAAAAGTAACCCAGATTCTGCATCTTTGAAATATTATTGTGTCTGCACTACTAACCATAATCATTGTTCATTATCGGGTGTATCATCACCTGGATCATTGCCTGGCATCTATTCAGCAGTCTCTGCTTTCCTTTCGGGTTGAGATTATGGTGGTAGATAATGAGTACAGTCCGGAAGCTCAGGCCTTACTTGCCACAAAATATCCCACAGTTCAATGGTTAACAGCATCCAAAAACATTGGCTTTGCCAAAGCCAATAATCGCGCTTTGCAACAGGTATCTACTCATTATGTTTTGTTTTTGAATCCAGACACGCTTTTATCTACAGATGTTTTGCAGCGATCGGTTGAATATTTGCAGGCAAATAATGAAGTGGGGGCACTGGGTGTTCAAATGAGAAATAGCCAGGGTTTTTTTTTACCGGAAAGTAAAAGGGAAATACCCACCATCAAAGGATCTTTTTTTAAATTGATCGGATTGGCTGATCGCTTTCCATCTTCGGCCTTTTTTAACAGTTATGCGTTAGGACATTTAGATGCTGGAGGCCTGCACAAAGTGCCCGTGCTGGCAGGAGCGTATATGATGATGCCAACCGAGGTTGCTAAACAGGTTGGGGGATTTGATGAATCCTTCTTTATGTATGGGGAAGACATTGATCTGAGCCTTAGAATATTGGGTTTGGGGAAAGAAAACCATTATCTGGGAACGGCTTTAATTACACATATTAAGGGAGCCAGTTCAAAACAGAATCCCGATTATCTGAATCATTTTTATGGCTCCATGAAAATTTTTCTGGATAAATATCCTCATTTGTACGGAGGTAAATTAGGGATATGGACACTGAAGATTTTTATACAAACAATACTGTTTGTTTCCCGCATAACTCAAAAGGTCAAATAACCCTTTTCACAAAATATTTAATATAATTCATTTAGTTTAGCTTCGTAACTCAACTCTTAAAGAACGCATGCCAATCTTTGATCTGAAACTCCCCAATGCCATTTTGAGAGCCCTTCGGCTTCCTGAAAACAATCTCAGAAGAGAACAATTAAGGGTTTTGAAGAAGCTATTAAAAAAAGCCAGGTTTACTTCTTTCGGACAGCAGTATCGTTTTGATGAAATTTTATTGAGCAAGCATCCCGGGAAAAAGTTTCAGGAGATTGTACCCACTTTCAATTACAATAAAATTTATAATGAGTGGTGGCACAAAACCATTGAAGGGCAATCGGATATCTGTTGGCCAGGCAAAATTAAATACTATGCACTCAGCAGTGGCACCAGTGAATCTGCCAGTAAATACATTCCGATTACGAATGATTTATTGAGGGGAAATAAAATGGTGATGATAAAACAATTGTTGAGTCTGAGTAAATACGAAAACATTCCTTTTGCTTCTATTGGGAAAGGCTGGCTTACATTGGGTGGCAGTACGGAATTGCAAAAAGGTCCAGGATATTTTGCCGGAGACCTGAGTGGCATAACCGCCAAGAAAGCACCTTTCTGGTTTCAACCCTTTTATAAACCAGGAAAGAAAATTGCCAAACAAAAGGACTGGAATAAAAAAATTGCAGAGATTGTTGATAAAGCCCCGCAATGGGATATTGGTTTTTTAATTGGGGTTCCTGCCTGGATTCAAATGTGTGTAGAACAGATCATCGAGCGGTATAAACTCAATAATATTCACGAAATCTGGCCCAATCTTGCCTTCTTTGTACACGGTGGTGTAAGTTTTGAACCGTATAAAAAAGGGTTTGAGAAAATGTTGGGCAAGCCCATCACTTATATTGAAACTTATCTGGCTAGTGAAGGTTTTATTGCCTATCAGGATCGGCAGCATGCTAAAGGGATGCGCCTGGTAACCAATGAACATATTTTTCATGAGTTCGTTCCCTTCGATGATAAAAACTTTACTGCAGACGGAGATATGATTGAGAATCCGGAAGCTTTAATGTTACATGAAGTAGAGGAGGGGAAAGATTATGCATTGTTAATCAGCACAACTGCAGGTACCTGGCGGTATCTAATAGGAGACACCATCCGATTTGTAGATAAAGAAAGATCCGAAATTATCATTACGGGTAGAACCAAACATTTTCTAAGTCTGGTTGGTGAACACCTGAGTGTAGACAACATGAATAAAGCAGTGCAAATGGCATCAGAAAAATTCAATATCAGTATTCCTGAATTTACTGTAGCCGGTGTGCCCTCTGGCAACTTCTTTGGTCATCACTGGTTTGTTGCTTGTAATGATAAAGTAGATGAACAGCTATTGTGCAATTACATTGATGGTTGTCTAAATGATTTGAATGACGACTATGCAGTTGAGAGAAAAAGTGCACTCAGAGAAATTAAATTAACAGCACTCAAGGAAGAAGACTTTTTAAATTTTATGTTGAGTAAGGGTAAAATTGGAGGGCAGCATAAATTCCCAAGAGTATTAAAAGGATCTATGTTGCAGGATTGGTATCAGTTTTTAGAAAAGAAGAACTAATGCAAAAATTTTTTGTTGCCGCTTTATTCATATTGAATCATTTATTCTTTCATTTATCTTTTGCACAAAAGCCCAAATCAAATCTAGCAGTTAAACAACAGGATCTTGTAGCACCAGATACGGTAAATGTTTTGTTTACAACTACTCAGGGCAATTTTTTTATTCAGGCATACAGAAACTGGGCGCCTCTGGCTGTAGACCGTTTTTACACTTTGGTTAAACAACAGTTTTATAACAATAATTATATTTTCAGAGTAGAAAAAGATTATGTGGTTCAATTCGGAATTGCCGGCCAACCAAAAGAAGACAATAAATGGGATCAGCGCCGGTTACCGGATGAACCAGTCAGAAAAAAACATATCAAATCAATCGTTGCTTTTGCCAGGAGCGGTAAAAATACCAGAACCACACAATTATTTGTGAATATGCAAGACAATCCAAAGCTGGATACAACCATGCGGGAAGGGGTTCACGGTTATCCTCCCTTTGGAAAAGTAATCAGGGGGATGGATGTTTTGTATAAATTAAACGGAAAATACAAAAAGCAAATTCTACCGCTGCAGGATTCTGTTTATCGATGGGGTAACTTGTATCTAGACAAAAATTTCCCGGGCCTAGACAAAATTATAAGCGCAACAATTATCCGTTAAAATAGCCCCAATCAGTTATTTTTGTAATTCAACTTTAATAAGGTTAGATGATTGCACCATTGATGAAGGGACTGGTTTTGGGACTAATTCTGAGTATTTCGGTTGGTCCTGTTATTTTTGCCATCATCAAGCAAAGCCTTGCAAACGGACACAAAGCGGGTTATACTTTTGTTGCCGGAGTATCAGCAAGCGATATCAGTCTGGTACTAGTTTGTAATTTGTTTACCAGCTTTTTTACAACAGCATTGTCTCATAGCAATACCATCGCCATTGCAGGAAGTGTTTTTTTAATTGGTGTAGGCATATATACTTTTTTCTTTAAGAAAGTAATTGTTGACGAAGAAAATAAAGTTGAAGTGAAAAAATTCCGAAAAAGAGATCTGGCTGGAATTTTCTTATCAGGATATTTTATGAATATGCTGAATCCTGCTGTGTTTCTTTTTTGGTTTGCGTGGACAGCAGCAATTACAGGGGATGCTGCGGGAACGCCAAACCCTACTCAATACAAATGGATTGTATTTATTACCTGCCTGGTCTTTGTTTTGCTTGCAGATATAGCTAAAGTTGCCTTAGCAGGAAAACTAAGACAACGATTGACGCCTAAGAATCTTCACTTTATTAATAAACTTTCGGGTATTATCCTCATTGGTTTTGGTGTTGCCCTAATTTGGGGTGTGCTTAATTTTGGAGACAAGCTGAAATAGGTTGTATCTTTCTTTTGAAAATATTTTTTGTGATTAAAAAAATCTGGAAGAAAACAAAACGTATCCTTTGGATACTCTTTCTAAGTTCTCTGCTTTATACCATTCTTTGCAGATGGGTTATGCCTCCGGTTACCATGACTCAAATAGCCAATGCCTTCGGATATGGATTCAAACGCGATTATATTTCCTGGAATCAGATCAATTATTCCGTAAAACTGGCAGCCATTGCCAGTGAAGACCAAGTGTTTCCTGACCACAGTGGTTTTGACTGGGATGCCATTGAGAAAAGCATCAAGCCGAAAAAGAAAAACAAGAAGTCCAGAATACCATTAGGCGGCGGAGCTAGTACTATTACGCAGCAAACTGCCAAGAATGTTTTTTTATGGCAGGGGGGATCTATCACCAAGTTTATTCGCAAAGTTCCAGAGTTGTATTTCACTGTATTAATTGAATGGGTATGGGGTAAAAAACGAATTCTTGAAGTATACCTGAATGTGATAGAAATGGGTCCCGGTATTTTCGGTATCCAGGCTGCATCAAAGCATTATTTCAAAAAAGATGCTTCACAATTAACCCGTGCCGAAGCTGCTATGATAATAGCATCATTGCCTAACCCCAAAAAATTCTCAGTTAAACCCATGAGCCGCAGGGTTGCCTGGCGTTATCCGCAAATACTGAAACAGATGAATAATATTGAGGGCGATGAAGACATCAAAGCATTACTACGCTAATTGAAGGAACTGATTGGTTGCCTTAATTGCAGTGGCAGTTCTTTCTGTATTCGTTCCACTGATCAGAGCCCAGGGTACCGTTTGGTTAATTAATAAGTCTTTGTAAATAGCAAACAGTTCCTGTCTGGGTTTTTCATCAGGATATTCTCTTAGTTCATCTTTCACCCATGGCAGATCAATATTGCACAGCAAATAACCATCGTATTTTCTTTTGATAATGGTATCCAAAATAAAAAAATCACAGGTTCCGAAAACATATTCACTCCAGACCTTCATTACGTACATATCAGTGTCAACAAAAAGAACTGATTTTTTAGTTTCCTCCTGTATTTTTTGTAAGAATTCATCTTCTAATTTTAATTGCCCTTTTGCAATTGTCAATAAATCAGCAGCGCTATAATTGGTTCCGTTTTTCAGCAGGTATTCTCTTGCGTATTCGGGACACCATAAGGTTTGGAAATGTTCGGCTAGGGCTTTACTCAATGTACTCTTACCCGTACTTTCCGGACCTATGATGACTATTTTTTTAATTTCCTGCATGACCGGCTTTTTTCCGCCAGCTAATTAAACCGGCAATTGCTAAAATCAATAATACCACAAACTGCACACTGGTAAAAACATATCCTTTCGTAAAGTATAACGGAATGGAAGCAATATTTGTTGCTATCCACCAATACCAGCTCTCTACTTTTTTTCTTGCCATTAACCACATACCGGTATAGGCGGTTGCGCTCGCAAATGCATCTGCCCATGGGATTGCTTCCGGAGCAAAGGAAACCTGAAGTTGTTGCAAGGAAAAGAACAATAAAGCATAAAACAAACCAAAAAAGAAAACTTGTTCTGCCCATTCTTTGGACGAACTGAATTGAATTTTCAGCATTTTTTCCTTTGTCTGATTGTTTTTCTTCGACCACAATATCCAGCCATAAATACTCATCATTGTATAATACAAATTCACGCTGGCTTCCCCGTATAAATGTCCCTTTACGCTGAGGTAGATATAAATGGTAGTATTGATTAACCCAATGGGATAAACCCATATATTTTCCTTTCTGCTAAACCATACACTACCGATTCCTGCAAAAACGGCAATGAATTCCAAAATACCTGTTTCTTGTATGCCGGTAATAAACGCATCATAGACCTGGCTTATCGTCATTGCTGTTGATTTCTGGTAAAATAAAAAATAGAACCGTCTTTAAATTGCCACTCGCTTGTTTGATGATAATGTTTGCGAATAAAAGTATCGTCTATCAGGTCGTTGTTCTTTCCGTAGACAAACCAAACCAGATAGATATGGGGAGTTTTAAGAAAGTCACGAATTTCCGAAGGAATATCTTTATGGGGTAAAGGATTGGCTTTCATATCAGCCAGAAAAAATACGGCATCATTGGCATTGGAATAAATAGGTGCCTTGTATTGCTGATGATGACTTTTCATGAATAGTAATAACGGAGAACTTTTCCAATGCAAATCTGTGTAGCCGGGAATACCTGCATAACCAATGCCTTCCCAATTAAAAGCATGAGTCTGATAATGATAATGGGCGCCTGCGGAGTATCCGCTTAAAAACAATGCCACTACCATCCATTTTTTAAACTTCCTGTTTTCGGTTATCCAGGTAAAAAAAATGTAGGCTATTAGTATGATGATTGGAATGTATAGCGGAATTAATAATCGGCTGCTCAGGGTTTCAAAACGGGAGACACTTGCAATAAATAACATGAATCCCCCATAAACAAGTGTGAATAGGCTGATCATAGTAACCGGACTATTGTAAAACTGCTGTTGTATAAATCGGAAGCCCAACAATACAATAATCAGTGACAGTAAAAGGGTTCCGAATATTATTAAAAGAACTTGATTTTCTGAATTTCCTAAAGGGAACCAATATCCTAGCACATTTAAAAAATCTTCGAGGTTAGAAGGGAATGATTTAAGTGAAGTTTGACGCACCCCTGCAATAGTATCGCTTACCCAATAATTTCTTAAGGTATTCAACATGGGTAAAACCGATGCCGTTATTCCAAAAACGAGTACATGCTTTAATTTCAACTGCCAGTTGAATCTTGCATTAAATAGGATTAAAATGCCCCCTGTAATGATCCAGGTAATGCCCACGTAGCGCACCATACAGTTGAGACCCACTATAAGAGCTGCCCATAGCAACCAAGAAACCGAATTGGTTTTCAGGTAGCGTAAAAAGGCTATCACAAAAAACAATCCCAAAACAATAAAAATCGTTTCAGACCATAACATCGAATACACTTCCAGCATACCAGGATTGCTCAGAATGAATAATAAAATCAAAAACCTAAAGCCACCTGATTGTATGCCGCATTCGGTTAATAAAAAGCTGACTGCATAGAGTGCTGATGCCAGCAGGAAAGCATTTAAATAGGGGGCTAATAATAACAGGTTTGCACCCGACACCATTTTGATGGCTCCCAATAAAAAAGGATAACCCAATGGAAAATTCACCAACGGGAGATTGTTGTAATCCGAAAAACGAAATGAATCGGCGAAATGATCAGCCGTACTTAAATAAGCTACCGAGTCTGGTGAAATACCGATTCCCCCTTTTGAAGTGTAAAAAGCGATCCAGATACAGCCCACTACAGATGCCAACAGCGCATCCCAATGACGGAGCAATACATATTGTATGATCAGCTTCATGTAATGCAAGATAATGCACTACCGAGGTTTATTCAGCTTCAGCTACCACTTCTTTCACTTCAGGAATCATTCTCTTCATCATGCCTTCAATACCCGCTTTTAGGGTAATCATAGAAGAGGGACAACCGGAACAAGAACCCTGCAGCATTAAGTTTACAACTCCATCGTTATAACTTTTAAACTGAATGGCGCCGCCATCCATTTCCACTGCAGGCTTAACATAGTTTTCCAATAATTCCTTTACGCGCTTCACAATATCGTCGTCGTCTGCACTTACCGTATTGCTGGCTTCCTGTTTTACCTTAGCAACTTCTTCTTCGTTAACTACCACGCCACCGTTTTCAAGGTATTGCTTTAAAAATTCTTTGATGGTAGGGATAACGTCTTGCCAGTCTTCTGTATCTGCTGTTTTGGTCAGGGTAATAAAATTACTCGCTATGAAAACGCTTTTGATAAAAGGAAAACTAAACAATTCCTTTGCCAGCGGGGAGGGTGCCGATAGGGTTTCATCTGCAAAATCAATGCTTTTACCTGGATATAAAAGTTTGTTGGCTACAAACTTCATTGTCTCAGGATTCGGAGTCATTTCTGTATAAATGCTGATGACAGGGTTGCCAGTCGTTATCATGGTATGCGTTTTAAATGTGAATCGAATACAAATTTAAAACAAAAGGATGGGAGGGAAAGTTCAAAGCACCGAGTTTAACGGTTTGTCCGTCTTATTTTTCGGATATCGTAAGTAAACCCAATAAACAGGCAAATTTTACGTTATCAGTAATGCATTTCGCCTTTTTTCAAGAGCAGCTAATGAAATAACCCATGCGAAACCTAGTCTTTTTATGTATCTGGATGGTGTTTTCAAGCCAATTAAAGGCTCAGACCGATCCTTTTTTGCTTGGAATGACCCTGGGCGGGGGTGAAATCAATGAAAATCAATTACCTGGCCAGCTGAACGAACATTATCAATATCCAACAGAGGAAGAAGTAGACTATTATTATCAGAAAGGATTCAGGTTAATCACCATTCCATTTCGTTGGGAGCGGGTACAAAAAAACCTGGGTGGGGATCTGGATTATGGTGAAATCGGGGAAATCCGTAAAGTAGTAACCTGGGCTTCGAATCGGAATATGCAGGTAATTCTTTCTATGTATAACAGTGGCAGGTACCGAAAATATGGAGTGGATTATATTGTAGGATCTTATTCGGTAAGCAGACAGGATTTTGCAGATTGCTGGAATAAAATTGCCAATGCGTTTGCAGGATACCCCAATATTTATGGTTACAACTTAATGTCTGAACCACATGATATGCAGGCTTTTGATTGGCAGACCACAGCACAGTGGGCCATTAGTTCCATACGCCAGGCGGATCGCAGAAGCCGCATCATTATATCCGGAAACAATTATGCAGCCGCTGAAAGTTGGCCCGATTATTCGGATGCTTTAAAATACCTGAATGACCCTCAGGACAAGTTGGTCTACAATGCGCACTGCTATTTCGACAACGACTTCACTGGAAAATATTTGTTTTCCTACGACCAGAATCAGGCCTGGGATTCTACGGGTATACAAAGGGCAATGCCATTTGTACAATGGTTAAAGCAGCACAATAAAAGAGGAATGATTGGTCAGTTTGGCGTACCGGATACAGACGCACGCTGGTTAAATATCATGGATAAATTTCTTCAATATTTAAAATCAGAGAATGTAACTGCCCAATACAGTTCTTCTGGAAAAAAACTATCGGGTAATCCGGTGAGCACTTATCCCCTGGCCAATGTGGAACGTCCGCAAATAAAAGCCTTGCAGTCTTTTCTGGATGCTTCCGGATTTTCCAATAAGCCCTGGGTTGAAAAGACAGAAACGGTTTCCAATAACGATTCTACAAAGAAAGCAGAAGTGGAAACACCACCAGAGCCACCTTCTTCTTTTTTATTTTTACCCGGAACGGTTTTGCTGCCACAGCCTAACGGAGGATTATACAAACCAACCATTAAATCGAATGTTCGCGAAAAATCAGTAAGAACAGCTAAATACAGGACACCCTAGACTTCTTTTTTACATAGTAATCTCAAGGTGCTCAATATGGTAAATGACGCGCAGGTCATGAATTAACGATTCTGAGCTTTGCGTAATTCAACATGATTTTCTTTTCACCGTTAACGCCAAAATCAATGGTAGCAACCGGATTATGCGCGGATCCTTCCATTGATTTCACCATACCAAATCCAAACTTCTGGTGTTCTACTTTTTGACCGGCTTCTAAATTAGAAGTATCGCTGGGAGTAAAATCGGGGGATGGAATATGGGCCACTACTTTGGGTGCTAGCGGTTGAATAGGCATGTATTCAGGTTTGCTTCCCGCAGGTTTCTTAGCAGGTGGCGGACCATATTTCTGTGCAGCCTGTTGAGCAGAAGAACCAAAACCCCTGTTCATTCTTTCAAAAGCCGAACCCCACTGAGAGGAGCCATGATTTCTGGCACCCCCGCCTGCATAGGATTTATCAATTGACTCTTCGGGCATTTCTTCTATAAAACGGCTGGGTTCATTTTGTACCAGTTGTCCAAAGCGATATCGTGAGTTGGCATAAGTAAGCCATAGTCTTTCTTTGGCCCTGGTAACAGCTACATAAAACAACCTTCTTTCTTCTTCCAGTTCTTCCCTGGTGTTAATGCTCATTGCACTGGGAAATAATGTTTCTTCTACCCCGCCTACGAATACACATCCGAATTCAAGACCCTTTGCTGCGTGAATGGTCATCAGTTTAACCACGTCATTATTTTCCTTGTCGTCATCGGCATCGGTTAACAAAGTAATCTGCTGCAGATAGGATCCCAATGATTTATCACCCAGTTCTCCATCCTCATTGCTTGGACTTTCTGTCCATTCTTTGATAGAGTTAAATAGCTCTTGTACGTTTTCGTATCTGGCAAGTCCTTCAGTGGTTTTATCATTGAAGAGTTCCTTCACCAGGTTCGTATGCTTGCCCACCTGTGTAGCCACATCAAAGGCATTATTATTGGTCAGCATACTTTGGAAATAGCGAATCATGGTTGCAAAATTCTGCAATGCTTCTAGCGTACCAGCCCTGAATCCAAATTCACCTGCTCTTGCAACCACATTGAATACAGGAATATTTTGTTCATTGGCAATGATGACTAATTTTTCAATAGTTGTTTTACCAATTCCTCTTACCGGATAATTGATGATTCTTTTTAGTGCTTCTTCGTCATTGGTATTTACAATTACCCTTAAGTATGCAAGCAAATCCTTGATTTCCTTGCGTTGATAGAAACTTACACCACCGTAAATACGGTAGGCGATTCCCATTTTTCTCAGACTTTCTTCAAATGAACGGCTCTGCGCATTGGTTCTGTAAAGAATGGCAAAGTCTTTATTGTAGTAGTGATTGCGGAGTTTTTGTTCCTGTATAGTGTCGGCAACAAATTTCCCTTCTTCATTATCGGTTAATGTTCTTACTAATTTTATTTTTTCACCTTCCTGGTTTTCTGTCCAGAGATTTTTAGGAATCTGTCCTTTGTTGTTTTTAATAACCTGATTGGCAACTTTTAAAATCTGCTGGCTGCTTCGGTAATTCTGTTCCAGTTTAACCACTTTAACATCGTCGTAGTCTTTCTGAAACTGTAAAATATTTTCAATGGTTGCTCCCCTGAAACTATAGATGCTTTGTGCATCATCACCCACTACACAAATGTTTTCATGAGCAGCAGCCAAAAGTTTACTTATCTGATACTGTACTGGATTAGTATCCTGATACTCATCAATCAGCAGGTATTTAAATTTATGCTGGTACTTGTGCAGTGCTTCAGGAAAATTATTCAGTAACTCGTACATTTTCAACAACAGATCATCAAAGTCCATGGCGCCATTCTTAAAGCAACGTTTGGCATAAGCGGCATATACCTGTGCAATTGCTGGACGGTTGGCCCTGGCATCTTCCTGTTGTATGGCATAGTCTGTTGCATATTCTGCAGGTCCCACCAATGCGTTCTTCGCAGAAGAAATTCGGTTGCCCACAATATTGGGCTTGTAATGTTTATCGTCTAAATGTAATTCGTTGATGACTGTTTTTAATACAGAACGGCTATCATCCGTGTCGTAAATAGTGAAATTGCTGGGATAACCTAATTTGTGTGCTTCTGCTCTTAAAATGCGAGCAAACACACTGTGGAATGTACCTACATAAAGGTTTCTGGCTTCTGAGTTACCAAGAATTTTTTCAATTCTTTCCTTCATTTCAGCAGCAGCCTTATTGGTAAACGTAAGGGCCAATATATTGAAAGCATCTACCCCATTGGCCATTAGATGAGCTATCCTTGTGGTAAGTACTTTGGTTTTTCCGCTTCCTGCACCGGCCACAATCATCAGTGGCCCCTTAATATGAGTAACTGCTTCTCTTTGAGAGTCGTTTAATCCATTCAAATAATCCTGCATACAAATCAATTCAAGTGCAAGATACTCTCTTAACCCGTTTTATTGGGGTGAATTCCCGTATAATGAAGAATAAGTTTAAATAATTCTGAAGGGATAAAAGGTTTTACTACTATATCGTTAATGCCTGTATTTTTAATCCTGTCTTCAATTTCGCGTGGCAAACTGGCCGTAAGGGCAATAATGGGTGTTTTTACCCCTTTTTCCCTTAAGATTCTGGTGGCTTCATAACCATCCATTATCGGCATATGCATATCCATCAGAACTAAACTATGCTTCTGCTCATTAAAGAGATCTATGGCTTCTTTTCCGTTTTGTGCAATATCTATTGAAGCCCCCCACTTGCTTAAAAATGTTTTTGCAACCAGAATATTCACTTCATTGTCTTCTACCAGTAAGACATATTTTCCCTGTAAAGGTTTACTTTCTTCAGCGGGTATTTCAAGCACAGTTTCTTCTTGCTTAAGCCCCCGAGTTGGTAAAATTGGATAACTGATTTCAAAATAGAAACAAGATCCTTTGTTGGGTTCGCTTTTCAACTTTAATTCTGCGCCCTGCAAAGCCAGTAATTTTTTACTGATGGCCAGTCCAAGACCAGTACCCCCAAAATTTCTGGAAGTGCTATTATCCGCCTGTGTGAATTGCTCAAAAATCAATTGCTGTTTCTCCTGAGCAATTCCAATTCCGGTATCTTCTATTTCAATTAATAATCGAAGTCTCAATTCATCCCTGCTGAGGACAGACATTTTCAAAGCCACATGCCCTCTCTTGGTAAATTTAATAGCGTTATGAATCAGGTTACCGATAATCTGGCTGGTTCTGGTTGGATCTCCGAGTATTTTAACATTCACCTCATCATCTAATTCCAGCTTTAAAGCAATGCCTTTCTCTTTTGCCAGTGTTCCAAATCCTGCAACCAGATTTTCTGAAATGGTTTTCAGGTCCATTTCAATAGATTCAAATCCTATTTTTCCTGCTTCAATTTTATTGAAATCCAGAATATCATTAACAATAGACAATAAGTTTTTGGCTGAAAACAGCAACACATTCAGTTGTTCTTTTTGTTCTTCTGATGGCTTCTCCATGAGCATGATATTGGTCATCCCCAGTATAGAATTCAAAGGAGTTCTGATTTCATGAGACATGGTACTCAGGAAATCATTTTTTGCTTTCAATCCCATTTCTGCCTGTTTTTTAGCCTCTTTTAATGTAAAGGCAAACCGATGCGAAAGGATTAAAGATTGACAGAAGAAAAAACTGATATAACCAATGAACAGAACAAATCTTGGTGGCTGAATAATATTAAAATATTTTAAGTTGATCAGTAAAAAAATGATCAATAAAATTCCTGTACTCATCAATGCATATTTAGCCCCCAGTTTATTATTAAAATATGCTTTGATATAAATATAAAACGCATGGGCAATAACGGTAAACATGATGAGCAGGAAGGGATTCAACAACTGGGTAAATATGCTCGGAGGAAATAATAGAACTGTTAAACAAAGCAATCCAGCCATAAAGGCTTCTGTTTTTATTAACCATTTATTGGTCTCTTCTGGAAATAAATACTTAGTGTAAAACATAAAGAAAATTACACTGACAAATAAACTCAGGTATTCCAAATGAACCCCAATAATCCATGGATAATTGGGAAATAAACTGTGGAGCACATAATTGTCTGAGCCAACTATCCGATAACTATAGGCGATACAGAATAAAGAGAAATATAAAATGACCCTATCGTGTTTTCCGAAGTAAAAGAGACCAATGAAAAATAGCCCTCCCATCAAAATGGCTCCTGCTAATAACAAATCAAACCCATCTTCTGAAGATTTTTCAGCTGTTAATTGATTGGTACTACCAATTATGATAGGTTTATAGGGTCCTCCTTTGGAATGCCTGAAATTGGCAACTTGAAAAACCAGCGAAAGGGTATCGGTTACTGGCAAGCTAACTACTTGTTCAATCCATTTTTCAACTGTAGTTTCCTTAGTTTTTCCTGGAACCCCTGCTGCCGCAAAGGGTTGGCCATTGAGAAAAAGTTGAAACGAACAATACGTATCTGGAAGCTGTATGGAGAGGTCTTTATGTTTTTCAGGATCCAGTAATATTTTCAGGGTATAAGTGGCATATCCTTTAGCAGGAAGAGATGTATTATTTAATTGAGTATTGTCCCATCTTTCAGGAAAATAAGTGAAGACCCCTGGATTGGACTTGATTTCATTTGGACTAAGCAATTGATTCCAGTAAAAACCCCAGTTGCCATTCAAGGCAAAAGGGTGTTTTTGTAAATCTGCTTTTCTTAAGTCAATAATTCCTTTTTCAATTGTCTGACCCTGTGCAAAAGAAAACAGCGCTGTAAACAAAAACAGCAGAAAAATATAGGAAATAGGTAATGGCTTCCTTGAGCTACCAGACATGGATTTTAATTGATAATCCAATTTATGATTAAAGTTTTATATAAAAAAAACGCCGGAGAATCCATTCCCCGGCGCCCTTATAGTAATTTGTTAAAATTCTTATTTCTTTCTTTCCAGTAGTTTAAAGAACTGGTCCAATTGTGGTAAAATAACAATTCTGGTTCTTCTGTTGGTAGCTCTTCCTTCAGCAGTAGTATTGTCTGTTAAAGGTATATACTGGCTTCTCCCTGCTGCGGTCATGCGCTTGGGGTTCATTCCGTATGATTCCTGCAGGATTCTTACTACGGTTGTAGCTCTTTTAACACTTAGGTCCCAGTTATCAATCATTCCCCCGCCTTTAATCAATGGAATAGAATCTGTATGACCCTCTACCATGAATTCAATTTCTGGTTGTGCATTTAATACTTTGGCTACTTTTCCAAGAACGTCTTTTGCGCGGTCAGTTACATCATAACTACCACTTTTAAATAAAAGCTTATCAGAAATATCTACATAAACAACACCCTTGTCTACTTTGATATTAATATCCTTGTCGTCCATATTACCCAGTACACCTTTCAGGTTCATTACCAAGGCCATGTTTAAAGAGTCTTTTCTGGCAATAGATCCCTGTAAGTCCTGAATATATAAATCCTTGGCACCAATATTTTCCAGCGATCTTCTAATGCTTTCCGCCTGAGCTCCGGTTACAACTGATAAATCCTTCAGTTGATTTAAAACCATACTATTGGTTTGTTTTACATAATCCAGTTGTGTATTGGTAGTACCCAATTGTGCTTCAACAGATTGTTTCTGTGTTTGCAGATTACTGATCTGATTTTTGGCTTTGTTAAATTCCTCTTCCAGGTTTCTGTATTTTCCCTGCAATTCTGCATATGCTCCATTCAATTCGCCATACCTGGCTTCGGCTTGTCTCAATTGTTTCGGGCTAACGCAGGCAAATAAGCTAACAGAGGCCAAAGCGGCTAAAGTGTAGAATTTCATTTTCATTGGTCTTACATATTATTGGTCAATTGTTGGTACAAACGGAATCCGATACCAATTATTGTGCCGTTACTAAATAAGTTAAACGGGTGCAAGTTACACAAAAACCACTTTGACCGTCTCGTTATACCAATTGTTGTAGAAGTCCTTGAATGTTTCATCTAACACTTTGCGCTTTATTTTTAAAGTGGGTGTTAAAATTCCATTCTGAATAGTCCACTCTTCCGCCATTATTATCAACTTAGCCAACTGTTCATGGTGTTCTAGCTCTTTATTAATTTGATCAAGTAATTGGTGTAAGTGATCCTGTAAATGCGTTTGTGCCAGATTTTTTGCTTGTTCCGAAAGGGTACATAATAAAAGAGGTGCGGGCATACCCCATCCAACTACACAGGCCTGAGCAATCATGGCATCGGTTAGTACTTTGGATTCAATGGGAGCAGGCGCCACATATTTACCCTTACTCGTTTTAAACTGGTCTTTGATTCTTCCAGTAATGGATAGGTATCCTTCCTCATCAATACTGCCCTCGTCTCCTGTTTTTAAAAATTCATCTTCAAACATTTCTTCAGACAAAACAGGCTCTTTGTAGTAGCCCAGCATATTGGCTTCGCTTTTTACCAAGACCTCTTTTTGATCGCTTAGTTTAACTTCCACACCAGGATAGGACTGTCCAACTGTTCCGAATTTACAGGCGCCCTTTCTGTTAGAATGTGACAGGGCAGAGTTTTCTGTCATACCATAGGCTTCCTGAATTTCCATTCCTAATTTTTTATACCAGTTAAGGACAGCTGGATTGATAGGGGAAGCGCCCGTGAACAAATGTTTGGCTCTACCAAGTCCTAATTTTTTGCGGATCAGCTTTTTAATAATTACGGAAATGAACGGCAGTTTAAGCAATCTGTTCAGTTTCTGCTGAGGCATTTTGCGTAAAATTTCTTCCTGGATTTTTTCCCAGATTCTGGGTACAGCCAAAAAAATTGTGGGCTGTGAATATTGAAGATTTTTAGAAAAACTATCCATTGATTCTACAAAATGGATGCAGCTCCCAGTAAAAATGGCCCCACATTCTACCAGCATTCTCTCCGCCACATGGCAAAGGGGTAAATAAGAAAAAAAGACTTCGTTGGCCAATGGGGGCGTGCTTTCCAGAAAAGAATATACTGCAAAAGACATGGTATGATTGCTATGCATTACTCCTTTTGGAGTACCAGTAGTTCCGGAAGTATATATGATACAAGAAAGTGATTTGGGATCTTTTAAAACGGGCTCTTGTAATGGGGGCATTGAGGCAACTAAGTCATTCCAATTTAAACAACCCATATTAAAATAGAAAGGAAAACTAATTTGTGTTAATGTATCCGGAATCCCCATTCTGATTAATTCAGGACTATCTAATTTCCCCACGAAAATGGCTTTCGACTCGCTATGAAGTAGAATTTCATTCACCGCATTACTGGTGATATTCGGATATAGTGGAACGGAAACCATCCCTGCCATATTAATCGCCAGGTCGGCCATGATCCAGTGTGCACAATTCTTGCTGAGAATAGCAACTTTATCACCAGGAATCAATCCTGATTGCAATAACCAGGCTGCCATTGATCTGATCTCTCTTCCTGCATTTGCCCAGGAAAAATTCTGATAAACGCTTTTCACGGGTTCAGATAAAAAGAGTTTATTGGGCTGAGCTTTTTCGTAATGGCAGAAACGATCTATAATGGTAGGAAAAGTTTGACTCATATGGTTTAGGGGGATTATTGATCTAAATGTTTCAGGCCGTACTCGGGTATCTTACCTTCCTTGTCGGCAAAAAAATGAATGATTTTTTTAAAGTCTTCTTCCATATTTCCTGTTGGTAGAAAGGGTTCGCTGAAACTGATCTCTTTTCTACCGAAATCAAATCCAGCAAGCACTATTGGAACGCCTGCTTTTAGTGCTATATGATAAAAGCCAGTCCTTAGTTTGTCTACTTTTTTTCTGGTACCTTCAGGAGATAGAGCCAGAACAAATTGATCGCGGATCCTAAATTGTTCTGCAACCTGATCCACCACATTGTTGTTGCTGAATCGGTCTACAGGATACCCGCCCATTTTTCTGAAAAAAAAGCCAAATTTTCCTTTAAATAATTCTGCTTTACCCAGAAAATTTAGATGGTATAATTTAAGTTTACTTCTGACTGCCAGTCCAATAACAAAATCCCAGGCACTGGTATGGGGTCCTACGGCTATCACACATTTTTTCAGGTGATAGGGAAATTCATTACGAATCTTCCATCCCTGCATTTGCAGAAATAAGTTCCAGCATATACGCATAGCAATCGATTGGGAAAATCAAGATAGAAAAAAAATAGAATTGTTCCTAAAATTTTAAGTATCGTGCACTTGCATAAACTGAGTGAGTCATACTATCCCAGCTAGCGAACCACTGCATTATGATGGTAGAGCCATCCTTCCTTAACATCCTGTTTTCAAAGTCTTTTAATTCTACTCCGCGCTTAATTTGTGAAAAGGCTTCAAATGTTTTTCTCCGATCATCTTCCAGTACAAAATCAATAATATCTTTTCCAACCAGTTCCCAGTCTTCGTACCCCCACAATTCTTCAACCTGCTTGTTAATTCTTACAAATTCTCCCTTAATATTTAATACACATAAAATATCCAGGGAGGCATCTAGAATTTTTTTCAGGTCTCTCAAAGATTTTTCGAGTTCCAGTTCTTCTGCAACGTTTTCGGTAATATCATTAATCAAGGCATAAATACCGGTAACAGCTCTGTTAACGGTTATGGGCATATAGGTAATGATCCAGGTTCTTTCCTTGTTCTTCAAGGTTTGCACTCGACACCTGAATTTTTGTGCTTGGCCTGATATTACCAGATTAAATTTTCTGAAAATATCATCCATTTCTTCCGGAATCATGAATGGAAAAATACTCTCACCCTTCAATTGAGATTCTGGACATTCCAATAATACACTAAGTTGCCGGTTCATCGCTGTAATATTGCCTTCCAAGTCCAGAGAACAAACGGCATTCGGATTTTGCTCAAATAATGATTTATACTCCTGCTCACTTTTAACGATGGCAATCTCGGCCTCTTTTCGAACTGTTAAATCAATAACCTGTGCCAGAATAAAGGCAAAACTTTCATCAGGGTTTAAGATAGCAGAGGCGGTTACAAATCCCCAAAGGGTTTTACCATTTTTATCAATGAATTTTTTGTCGTACTCTTTTCTTTTTGTTAAGCCAGAACTTAGTTCCTTCAAGTGTGCTTTATCCAATGCACCATACGCTTCATCCGTTACATCAAAAATGCGCATAGTGCTCAATTCCTGTTTAGAATATCCAATAAAATTGATGTAAGCATTATTAACATCTATATACTCTCCTTTGTCATTTATGATGGCCATGCCCACGCCTGCATTGTCAAATGCCGTTTTAAAAAGCGCTTCTGCCTTATTCAGGTTTTGTTTGTTGATGACTTCTTCAGTAATATCCTGAATGGTTCCGTAAGCCTTTACCATTTTACGTTCAAAAGAAACGGTATACCCTTTGGTGCGAACAATTTTCTTAGCACCTTTAGGTGTTGTTACACTCAATTGTATATCGAAGGGTTGCCCAGTTTGAATGCTCTGGCGAAAAGCATTTTCTAGGGAATCTGGTTGATCAAATAATTGAAAAACGGATTGAATCTGTCGTTGATGATCCGGTCCAATATCTAGTATTTGCAAGGCGCCAGGAGTCCAGCTCATTTCATTATTAGTGTAGTCTGCCTCCCAGCCGCCACTTTTGGTTAACAGACTGGTTTCTTCCAATAACTTTTCTGTTTTTTTAATATATGAAAGATCAATAATTCGCTTGGCTAAAAATTCTTCATTGCCATTAGGGGTTCTATGAATCACAGCAATTAAGGCAATCGGAAAATAGGTTCCGTTTTTTTTAATTCCCACCGCACTTTCTCCCATATCAGGATTGTTTTGGTGGTTATGTAAGTCGGCAATTAACCTGGTATCCGCATGATTAATTAATGTTTTTATATTACACTTTCCAAATTCAGCTTCTTCGTATCCGAACATCTTTGCAGCGCCACCATTGAATTGAAGAATATCTCCTTCAGTGTTACATAGAATAAATGCTGTGGAGGAGAGTGCTATGATATTATCGAATACCCCATTGTAGGAAGTGTTTGTGGTGTAATTACTCATAGCAAAGCTTTTGTTGAAGAAGACTATCTAAATTTCAGCTTTTATCCCCATATAATCATGTGGCAAAAGGTGATTTTAATCAGGAAAATTAAGCCATTATAGTTCTGCCTAAATGCTGTTTATTTGCAGAAACAATTCTTGCATGGGAGCCGATACTCGCAAAATCATTATCATTGCCGCACCATCCGGATCCGGCAAAACCTCCATAACGCGCTACCTGTTGCAGCAGTACCCATTACTTTCCTTGTCAATATCGGCCGCCACCAGAAAGCCCAGAGGTGAAGAAAAAGATGGAGTACACTATCATTTTATTTCAGAAGATGAGTTTAAGCAGAAAATTGAAGAGAACGCTTTTGTAGAATGGGAAATGGTATATGAGGGCAGTTACTATGGTACTCTTAAAGCAGAATTGGAACGTATTTGGAATTTGGGTAAAACCCCCATCCTAGACATTGACGTAAAAGGCGCCATTCATTTGCAAGACCAATTTCCCCATCGTTGTCTTTCCATTTTTATAGAACCGCCTTCTGTTGAAGAATTAAAGAAAAGATTAGAAAGCAGGGGTACAGAATCGCCCGAGAGCCTGGCAAACCGGGTGAATAAAGCCAGTTATGAACTCTCTTTCAAAAACCATTTTCACAAGAATATCCTGAATGATAATTTGGAAAAAGCTTGTAGAGAAACCGAAGAAGTAATTAAAGAATTCCTCGGTTGGTAAATTGCTTTGGCTTAAATTGAGTCTCTAAGCGTTTAACTATGTCATCATTTGCCAACAGAACCGTATTCATTACCGGTGCCAGCAGAGGAATCGGAAAAGCCATTGCTTTAAGACTTGCCAAAGAAGGAGCCAACATTGTAATTGCAGCCAAAAGTGTAGAAGAGGATCCCCGACTGGGAGGAACTATTTATTCTGCTGCTGAAGAAGTGGAAGCAGCTGGTGGTAAAGCATTGGCAGTACAGGTAGATATTAGAGATGAAGCACAGATTGCTGCAGCTGTACAACAGGCAGTAGATAAGTTTGGGGGGATTGATGTTGTCATTAACAACGCATCCGCTATTTCTTTAACCAACACCGAAAAAACAGAGGCCAAGCGATTTGACTTAATGCAAAGCATTAATGTAAGAGGTACCTTTTTAGTTGTAAAACATTGTTTACCCTGGTTAAAAAAAGGAAACAATCCGCATATTATTACCTTATCACCGCCAATCAGTTTAAAACCTAAGTGGATGGGCGGACATATTGCTTATACGCTTACTAAGTATAATATGAGTATGCTGGCATTGGGTTGGGCCGCTGAATTTAAGAATGACGGAATTGCCTCCAATGCACTTTGGCCTAAAACTACCATTGATACAGCAGCTGTAAGAAACCTGCTGGGTGGAGAGGCATTGGCTAAAATGAGCCGTACTCCTGAGATTATTGCAGACAGTGTATATTATATACTTTCTAAAACAGGGTTGGCCTATACGGGAAATACCTTCATTGACGAAGAAGTGCTTGCCAAAGAAGGTATTTCCAATTTAGATCAGTATGCTGTTGTGCCCGGAGGCCAATTGTATCCTGACTTGTTTGTTGATTAATTTTCGAAGATCTTAGTCTTCAAATTTTTCGGGCCGCATCTGAGGGAACAAGAGTACATCTTGTATCGAAGGTTGATTCGTCATCATCATACACAAACGATCAATTCCAATTCCGATTCCTGAGGTAGGCGGCATCCCGTATTCCAGTGCACGTAAAAAGTCGTAGTCGATAAACATGGCTTCATCGTCTCCTCTTTCCATCAGCTTTACCTGTTCTTCAAAACGCTCACGCTGGTCAATAGGATCATTTAACTCAGTGTAAGCATTCGCTAGCTCTTTTCCGTTAACCATCAGCTCAAAACGTTCAACCAGTCCTGGTTTGCTTCTGTGCTTTTTGGTTAATGGACTCATTTCTACAGGATAGTCAATAATGAATGTTGGTTGAACATAGGTATGTTCACTTGTTGCACCGAAAATTTCATCAATCAGTTTTCCTTTACCTATCGTTGGAGGCACATCAATTTTTAATTGCTTGCAAACTTCTCTCAAACCAGCTTCATCCATTCCACTTACATCAATACCTGTGTTTTCCTTAATGGCATCGTGTATGCTTATTCTTTTGAATGGTGCTTTAAAGCTTACAATCTTGTCTCCCAATTGAACATCTGTAGTTCCGTGAATGGTCAGTGCAATTTTTTCGAATAATTGCTCTGTTACCTCCATCATCCAGATATAGTCTTTATAAGCAGTGTACCATTCTAAAACCGTGAACTCCGGATTGTGGGTTCTGTCCATACCTTCATTTCTAAAATTTCTGCTGAATTCATAAACCCAATCAAAGCCACCAACTATTAATCGCTTTAAATACAATTCATTGGCAATTCTTAAGTAAAAAGGAACGTCCAGCGCATTGTGATGGGTAATAAAAGGACGGGCAGCAGCACCTCCCGGAATAGCCTGCAGAACAGGGGTATCTACTTCTACAGCCCCTTGTAAATTCAAAAATTCACGAATGGTGTTAATGATTTTGGTTCTTTTAACAAAAGTATCCTTTACATCGGGGTTGATGATAAGGTCTGCATAACGCTGACGATACCTGAATTCCGGATCTGTTACAGCATCAAAAACATTACCTTCTTCATCTCTCTTTACCACGGGGAGTGGCTTTAATGATTTGGTGAGTAGGGTAAGTGTTTGTGCATGTATAGAGGTTTCGCCGGTTTTGGTAATAAAAGCATATCCTGTACATCCGATAATATCTCCTAAATCCAATCCGTGTTTTACAACTGTATCCCAAAACGATTTGTCTTCTTCCGGACAAATGTCATCTCGTTTAACATACAATTGAATAATGCCTTTGCTGTCCTGAATCTTGATAAAGAAAACTTTTCCTTTATCATTCATGCTCATAATTCTTCCTGCCACACAAAGATTCGTGAACTGATCTTTGTTTTCTTCAGTGTAATTATTTTTGATATCAACAGAAAAACTGTTAACAGGATACAACGGTGCGGGAAACGGATCAATCCCTGCGGCTTGCAATTTTGCAAGCTTCTCTCTTCTGATTAATTCTTGTTCTGAAAAATGTACTTCGCTCATAAATTGTGTGTTCAAATTGATACAAAACAAAAGTCTCGCAGAAGCGAGACCTTGTATATGGATGGGTTAGTAAGTACAGGGAAACGCGTTTCCCTACACAATATTAAAAAGACTTTTAACTTATACAAAAATTTTTTTAAACAATTTTATTAACATTTTAAGCCTAAATGTGAATTGAGCAAAAAATTCACTGCTTAATAATTTCATTTTTTGGAAGACAATTTTCTTGTTGTAATCAAATAATATTTTTTACGATCTTCTGAAACATTGATGAATAGAGGGTTTCATTGAATCTAATATTTTATGTTTACATATTAGTTACAATTTTATTTTCCTTTTTGAACCAGGATTTTGATAGATTTTTCAGCGAACCAATTTCAAAAAAAAATTTTCGGGAAAGCTTGTCTCACTACCTTTATCTCCTTAAAAATTCACTCAAATGAAGTTTCCATCTCCTATTTCCGTTTCCTGGATGTCTGGTTTTCTGGATGCAAAAATTGCCGGAAATGACCATGCAAAAATTTTAGGCATCAATGAAATTCACCGTGTAGAAAAAGGAGATATGGTCTTTGTTGATCATCCAAAATATTATGATACCTGTTTAAACAGCGCTGCAGATTTTATAATCATCAATACAGAAGATGTAAAAATTCCTGAAGGCAAAACCATTTTTGTTGTTGCTGATCCATTTGAATCGTATTTAAAAATTGTACAGCATTTCAGTCCTTTTTTACCGGCAACAAAATCAATTGATGATTCCTTAATAGTTGGTGAGAATTCGATTATCATGCCCAATGTATTTATTGGTAAAAATGTAGTTATCGGAAACAATTGTATTATTCATCCGAATGTTACCATACACGATAATACCATTGTTGGTAATGATGTAATTATACAATCGGGTACGGTAATTGGCGGTGATGCATTTTATTACAATACCAAAAAGAATCGACCCGTCTGGTACAAAAAAATGTTGAGTTGCGGTAATGTTGTTCTGGAAGATTTTGTTGAAATAGGAACCGGATGTATGATTGATAGGGGGGTAACTGCTGAAACCAGAATTGGTCAGGGAACCAAACTAGACAATATGGTTCATATTGGTCATGATGTTACCGTTGGAAAAAACTGTTTATTTGCCGCCCAGGTGGGTATTGCCGGCGGTACCATTATAGAAGACGGGGTTACGCTATGGGGCCAAGTTGGAGTAAGCAAAACCCTTACCATTGGAGCCAATGCTGTTGTTTTAGCGCAAAGCGGTGTTCCTTCTTCCTTGGTAGGTGGTAAAACCTATTTCGGATATCCTGCTGAAGATGCTTCCATCAAACGCCGTGAACTGGTTTGGATCAAGCGAATTCCTGAGCTTTGGAAAAAAGTGATGGAATCATAATTGATACTTTGCCTTGAATTCAGCACAGATTCTATCAATAGAGGTTTTAAGAGGGGTATATGTAAATCTGGGAATGGATGCAAGCAGTTTGGAATTATTGAAAACCACTTTTGCCTGAGCTGTTTTGGCAGTCTCTTTGGTGAGCAAGGGATCTTTTCCCGTAAAAAATGCTTTAATGGCTTCCCATCTCCATACAATGCCTGCTAACAATGGGGTTACTTTTTTGTGCGGCGGTTTCTTGTTAAAGCCAGTCGCAATCAACCCAAAAATATCTTTATAGCTAGTGTTGTGGCCGCTTAAAATAAATCGTTCCCCATTCACTTCGCTGTTCATTAAGAGATACATGGCTTTAACTACGTCCAGCACATCTACAAATCCGCTGGTCCCGTCGGTATACCATGGAAACTCTTCGTAAGATGATTTGAAAATACCAGATGATCCTCCGTTCCAGTCTCCGCTCCCTAATATAATAACAGGGTTGACAACTACAACCGATAAGCCCTCACTCATTCCCCTCCAAACTTCCATTTCTGAGAGGTATTTACTTTTGCCATACTCGCTGTTACTGGTTTCGGGAGTCCAGTTCATTGTTTCATCAATTGGCTTGTCTTCTCTGATTCTACCCAGCGCAGCCACCGAGCTTACAAATAATAATTTTTTCACCCCACTGTTGATACAGGCATTTACCACATTGGCCGTGCCTTCTACATTGGTGTGAAACATGGAAGCTTTCTTTGCCGGATTAAATGAAACTACGGCTGCACAATGATATACCTGCTCCACCTGTTGTAAGGATTCTTCTAATGCTACCACATCCAGAATATCTCCTTTTACCCATTCTACACCTTCCGTTCCTTTTATTTTAGGAGGTTCGTTTCTGTACAAAGCCTTCACCTTATGGCCTTCCAGAATCAACTTTTGTATTAAGTGTGATCCTACTAGACCGCTGGCACCTGTTACTAAAATCATTGTTCGCAATTATTACAGGTTCCGCTAATCACCAGATCGGTTTGAGCAGCTTTAAATCCTTTTGGTAGTTTTACTTTAGGAACACTTACTTCATCAATGCAGTAGGTTGTTCCGCAATCATCACAGATAAAATGAACATGATCGTCGTGGTGATGACCGGCTCCACATTCGTCTTTGCACAAAGCATATCTAACAGAATTGTCTGCAGTGGGTATAGTGTGTATGATTCCTTTTTCTACAAAAGTTTGTAAGGTTCTGTATATGGTTACTCGGTCGAATTCTTCACTGCTTTTTTGCTCAATATCACCGTGAGCCATTGCGTTTCCGGATTCCCAGAATAGGGCAAGGATTTTTTTTCTAGCCTCAGTAATGCTTAGGTGATTCCTCTTTAATATTTCATTGATTTTATCCTGCATGTTTTCCCTAAGGATTATTGTTAAAGATACCGTTTACAAAATTACTGTTAGCAGAACGCTCCTGTAATAATTCTCTAATATCTTTCTTTAGTTTTTCTATTTCATCTTTTTTAAGACCATCATAAATCTGAGAACGGACTTTTCCATCCTTATCTACCAGGGCAAAGAATTGGGTATGAATGAACTGGTCTTCAATTTTTTGAACACTGTTCTTGGGGTCATCCAATAAATAAGCAGCTCTTGCCATCTGGTATAAACTGTCTTTTCTTCCAGTTACCATCACCCATTTTCTACTGTTTACCTGCATGGAATCTGAGTATCTTTTTAATTTGGGCACAGAATCTGTTTCCGGATCACAGGTATGGGATAAAATCATGAAATCGGGCTCGGCCTGGAAATCATCATAAATCTCTTTCATGTTTTTGTTCATCTTTGGGCAGATTCCCTTGCAGCTGGTAAAAAAGTATTCTACTACGGTTACTTTACCCAATAAATCACGGTCATTAAATGGCAGACCTTCTTGTGTGGTAAATTGAAATGGTTTAACATAGCTGATTACCGATAGCTTTTTCTTCCATTTATCGGTACCCCTGAATAGAAAAAAATAAAATCCACCCAGTAAAACCAGAAAAAATCCCAAATAGGCCAATACTCTCTTGCTCATATACTTACATTAAGTTGTAAAGGTAATACCATTTTGCAACAAATATTTTGCAACAAAGTTGCATTGTTGTAGTTTTGCAGTCAATGAAGTTTAAAATCAACTGGGATGCATTGGGAATTGTTGCTTCTGTGGCCTGTGCCATACACTGTGCCCTGCTTCCGCTTTTTTTAAGCAGCCTTCCTTTATTTGGCGTAAATATCATTGAAAATATACATTTCGAATATTTGATGATTAGCCTGGCTTTTATACTGGGTACATATGCTTTATACCACGGTTTTAAAAAACATCATCATAGTTGGTGGCCGGTTATCTTGTTTACAACAGGCATTCTCTTTCTTATTTTAAAAGTAAACTTTCATCAACTGGAATGGATCTTACTGGTTCCTTCTGTTGGATTTATTGTGGTTGCTCACTACCTGAACTTTAAACTTTGCAGAAAACACGATCATGCGCACAGCGATGATTGTTCACATTAAATGAAAAGGGGTATCTTTAAGTATAAAGTAAAGGTTTAATGAAAACTGCCCAGCTTCAATATGGTTCTGGTAAATGGATTATTGGTGAATTACCGGAAGATTTTCCCGCTGAGAAAGCACAATTGGTTTTGGTTTTTGGTTCTGGTGAATTAGTAACCAGTAAAGCCGTTTATCAATCCATTCGCGACAAATTTCCACAAGCAGATATTGTTTCTAGTTCTACCGCTGGTGAAATCTTATATAAAGAAGTATATGATGATACAGCCGTAGTAACTGCTGTCTATTTTGAAAAAGCGACCACCCAAGCGGTTTCTGTTGATATATCCCAGTCCGTTGACAGTTTTGAAACGGGGAAAACCCTGATGGGTATGCTCAACCAAGAAAACTTAGTATCTGTATTAGTGATCTCAGAAGGCTCTTTCATTAATGGATCAGAATTGGTAGCAGGTTTTAATGCAGTTAATCCTCATAATATTCCAGTAACAGGTGGCTTGGCTGGGGATGCCGCTCGCTTTGCAAAAACACAGGTTGGATTAAATATTGAAGCGAAAGAAGGCACTGTAGTAGCGATTGGTTTTTATGGTTCTGACTTATTAGTAGGACATAGTTCATTTGGTGGATGGGATGAATTTGGAAAAGAGAGAGTAATTACCAAGTCTGTAAAAAATGTGTTGTATGAAATTGATGGGCAGAAAGCACTTGATTTATATAAAGAATACCTGGGACCATATGTAGATGAATTACCAGGCTCTGCACTGTTATTTCCTATTTCTTTACGTACAGAAGACAGTTCCAAAAATCTGGTAAGAACCATCTTAAATGTAAATGAAGCGGAAGGCTCAATGATTTTTGCAGGAAATATGCCAGAGGGAAGTAAAATGCGATTGATGAAAGTGAATTTTGAAAAAGTAATCAACGGGTCTTCAGTTGCCGCAACAACTACCGCATCCATGCATGAGAACAATAAAGCCAATCTTGCAATACTTATCAGTTGTGTTGGACGCAAATTAATTTTACAGGATAGAACTTCTGAAGAAGTGGAAGTGGCTCAAAAAGTATTTGGTGAAAATACTACTATTACTGGCTTTTATTCTTATGGGGAATTATCTCCTTTCAATCCTGGTTCCAATTGTGAACTCCACAATCAAACCATGACTATTACAACGTTTACTGAACTATAACGCAAGTTTCAATGCCTTATCATAGCTTACTGAAAAAGCAGATATCTCAGTTTCTTAATGATGCTTTGGAGAGCAATCCAGACTTGACTTCTTTTTTAGAGGCGGTCAATAAAAGCTATAACTCTTTTGACAGGGACAGAAAAATTACGGAACATGCCTTTGATGTAAGTGAAAAGGAATATCAGCGTGCAACAAAAGATTTGCAGACCCAAAATGATATTAGACAGCAATCCATCTATAAGTTAAAGCAGGCAATCAAGTCGCTTGATCCTGCAGCACCTCAGGAGTTTGATGAAGACAGTGATGACCTGATAGATATTATTTCTTTTCTGGAAAAACAGATTCTCAAAACAAAGCAACTAGAAGCAGATTTGATTCACGCCAAGGAAGTAGCTGAAAAAGCGGCACAAGCCAAGAGTGAGTTTCTGTCTGTAATGAGCCATGAAATTAGAACACCGTTGAATGCAATTATTGGAACCATCATGCTGCTTCAATACCAAGATTTGGCACCTGACCAGCGAGAATTGTTGAATGTGATGGAAATTTCATCTGAAAACCTATTAAGTCTTATCAATGATGTATTGGATTTCAGCAAACTGGAAGAGGGTAAAATCATATTCGCAGAACGTAATATAAATGTGTTACATTTTCTGAAGAATATTAAGATGGCTAATCAGGTAAAGGCAGAGGAGAAACGAAACAGAATTAAAATCACATACGACGATGATATTCCTGAGTTTCTGGTTTGTGATGATGTTAGACTGGGTCAGATTTTAAATAACCTGATTTCCAATGCGGTTAAGTTTACCAAAGATGGAACCATTACCATGCGTGTAGAACTAGTAGCTAATAATAAACAGGATGTTGATTTACAGTTTTCAATTGAAGATACCGGAATTGGTATACCCAAAGAAAAACAACATTTGGTGTTTGAGCGATTTACACAAGCCAACAATAATATAACCCGGGAGTTTGGAGGATCTGGACTTGGGCTAACCATCATCAGGAGACTGTTACAATTACAAGGAAGTGAAATATTCCTCCAGAGTGAGCCCGGAGTAGGATCTAAGTTTTATTTCACGCTTAAATTCAAAAAAAGCAATAGTGAAATCAGAGAAGAAGCCAAACAAAGCGGTACAGAAAACAAGCCAGATTTAACAGGCAAAAGAATTTTGTTGGTAGAAGACGTAGAGTTCAATATCATGGTTGCCCAACGAATGTTGAAGAACTGGAATGCGGAAGTAGATTTGGCAGAAAACGGTTCTATTGCTGTTGAAAAAGTTAGGCAGGAGAATTACGATCTCATCTTAATGGATATTCAGATGCCGGTAATGGATGGATATACGGCTACCAAAAATATCAGGACATTCAATACCACTATACCCATTATTGCGTTGACAGCTTCTGTTATCACCACCGATATTGAAGCAAAAGCAATACAAATAGGAATGGACGGTTGTTTATCCAAACCATTCAATCCTAATACGCTCTATACAATTATCATGGACAATATTGCACCATCAGCATAATCAATCAGATGACTCAATCTATGGGAGGTACCAAACTCCGTTTTTGGTATGATTTGTTCAGGGAATCATTGAACAGCGAGCACAAGGACTTTACAAAGGGAAGCTTAAGAAAAGCCATTTTTTTACTAGCAGTTCCCATGATTTTGGAGATGTGCATGGAGTCTGTTTTTGCAGTAGTAGATATATTCTTTGTAAGTAAACTGGGGTCTGCTGCAGCGGCAACAGTTGGATTAACCGAGTCTGTATTGACCATTATTTACTCTTTAGCCATTGGACTCAGCATGGCCGCTACCGCAATGGTAGCCAGAAGGGTGGGTGAAAAGAATCATGAAGCTGCTGCAGAAGCAGGGGCACAAACACTGATTATTTGTATCGTCATCAGTATGATCATAAGTATCATCGGTGCTTTTTTTGCTGCGGACATATTGCAGTTGGTAGGAGCTTCGCCTGAAATTCTAAGTATCGGATCAAACTATGTTTCCATTATGCTGATTGGGAATCTAGTTATCATGTTGTTGTTTTTAATTAATGGAATATTCAGAGGGGCGGGCAATGCAGCCATTGCTATGAAAAGTTTATGGCTGGCCAATCTTTGTAATATTATTTTATGCCCTGTAATGATTCATTTTTATGGTTTAACAGGAGCGGCCATTGCAACTACCACTGGAAGAGGTATTGGTGTATTGTATCAATTATATAATCTTCAGAAAGGCAATGGAATCATTCAGATAAAGTGGAATCATTTTAAGCCTATTTGGTCAGTTATTTTATCCATTTTAAATATAGCATCAACTGGTGCCCTTCAATTTATTATTGCTTCTGCCAGTTGGATTTTTATGGCTAAAATCATTTCAGGATATGGAAGCGATGCCATTGCAGGGTATACCATTGCTATTCGTCTTATCATTTTTTTCCTGATGCCTGCCTGGGGCTTAAGTAATGCAGCAGCTACCCTTGTAGGACAAAATTTGGGCGCAAAGCAAATTGAAAGAGCAGAAGCTTCCGTTTGGAAAACAGCAAAGTACAATGCTGTTTTTATGGGAATTGTTTCCGTTTTATTTATCACGGCTGCTCCTTTCTTTGTTGGATTAATGAGCAAAGAGCCAATGGTAATTACAACCGGAACCAGTGCACTGAGAATAATTAGTTTCGGGTATTTATTTTATGGAGTAGGAATGGTAATGATGAATGCCTTTAATGGTGCAGGAGATAGCAGAACGCCTACCCTTATTAATTTTTTCTGGTTCTGGGTCTTTCAGATTCCGGTAGCTTATTATTTATCGGGGGCAGCTAATTGGGGAACCAATGGAGTTTTCTGGGCCATTGTAACTACGGAAACGGCAGTAGCTATAACCGGCATAGTTTTATTTAAAAGAGGCAGGTGGAAAACCATACAAATTTAAAACCAGCCTCGCTTCCTGAAAATAAAAACCATAACCAGTGGAACAATAATCATTAAGGCTGTAGCAATATAAAATCCATTGCTTTCATGTGCATAGGGAATACTATCGAAGTTCATTCCAAAAATTCCTCCTATCACCGTGGCAGGAGCCAGTAAGCAGGTAACAATCGCCATCACTTTCATTACCTCATTCATTTTCAAATTCACATTACTCACATATAGGTCGTGAAGGTTTAGCATCATGTCTCTGTAGCTTTCTGCAAGGTCATTTGCCTGAACAATATGATCGTAGATGTCTTTGAAATATTTGCGGGTTCTGTCTTCCAGCAGATAACTATCCGTTTTTACAAACCCATTGATAATATCTCTTACAGGTCCTACATTTCTTTTTAATACTATCAGTTCTTTGCGTAGTGCATTAATTTCAGCCAGCGACCTTTTATTGCTGCTTCTGATAATTCGTTCTTCCAGTAATTCTATTCTGTCCCCAATTTTATCCATCACCAGATAATAGTGGTCAACAATCATATCTATCAGGGCATAACATAAATAATCGGCACCACTTTGTCTAAGTTTTGAATCGCTGAGCTTTAGTTTTTCTCTTACCCCGTCAAAAACGTCTCTGCTCGCGTCTTCTTGATATGTAATTACATAATCTTTTCCCAGGATAATACTGATTTGTTCAGTTTCAACCGTTGCCGTCTGTTCATTGAAATAAAGCATGTTCAATAAACAATATAATACAGGATGTATTTCATCAATTTTAGGCCGTTGACCAACGCTTAGAATATCTTCCGCAATAAGGTAGTGAATCCCGAAATGATTACATAAAAGTTCTACTTCCTTTTTTCTTATTCCATCCACATTGATCCAGCTGATGCGACCATTGTCTTTGAACTGTTCACAAGATTCAATTTTGTCGAAGTTGCTTTCTATTATTTCTTTCTTGTCATAATCAAAAACAGAAACCACAATATGATCGGCTTCTTTTCTTTCCGGAGTAAGGGTTGGGTTAACTTTAAAAATATCTCTTGTTCGCTTGGTATTAAAAAATGCAAGCGGATTCAATAGTTTTAAATATTGGCTTCCTGTCATAGATTGAAGTTAATTAAAATGAGGTATTTAATACCTTCGCGTATAAATTGACTCATGCCTTTATTAGCCCCTGCAAGTTTTAAACCTCCTGTCATACAATACAATGGGCATTGGCAAAGTATTTATCCCAGCTTGTTCAGGAAGGTGGCTTTTACTTATGCAAAAAGAGAAAGACTTGAATTGCCAGATGGAGATTTTCTTGATCTGGATTGGTCAGTATTAGAAAGGCAAACGGATAAGCTGGTCATTATAACTCATGGTCTGGAGGGTGATGCTGGAAGGCATTATGTAACAGGTATGGCGAAAATATTCAGTGCCAATGGGTACGATGCATTGGGTTGGAATTGCAGAAGTTGTAGTGGGGAAATGAACCGATTGGTAAGGTTTTATCATCATGGAGACGCCAGTGATTTAAGGGCTGTAATAAATCATAGCATTCAACAGTATGGTTATAAACATATTGTCTTAATAGGGTTCAGCATGGGAGGAAGTTTAACCCTCAGGGCTATTGCAGAAAACCCTTCAGAAGTTCCTCAGCAAGTAAAGAAAGCCATTGGCTTTTCGGTTCCCTGCAGTTTAAAAGGAAGTGTGGATGCATTGTCTACTCCGGCGAATCGGATTTATTTAAACCGGTTTTTGAAAAAACTGGGAAAAAAAATAAAAATAAAAGCAAGGCTTTTCCCTGAGCAAATTGATGCAACTGGATATGATAGTATCAAAACTTTTATTGAATTCGATAACCGGTATACAGCACCCTTGCATGGTTACGAAAATGCACTGGACTTTTATGAGAAAGCCAGCGTTGGTCCCATATTACATCAGGTGACCTTACCTTCTTTGGTAGTTCAGTCGGTGAATGATCCCTTCCTATTGCCTAACTGCATGCCCATTGAAACCGCAAAGCATCATCCTTATTTATTTCTGGAAATGCCCAATCAGGGAGGACATTGCGGGTTTATGATTAGAGGTCAGTCTTATTCCTGGGCAGAAATTCGAGCATTGTCATTTGCAGAAGATACAAGTTTGCTATAGGGGTCTGATCCAGATATTTCTGAAGCTAACCGGATTGCCTCCATCCATTCCATGGTCCTGAATCACCAAAGATTCCATTTCAGCATGATTTTTATAGGAAGCTGCACCAATCCATTCTGTGCTACCTAAAATGGTAACATTGTTCTGAACCAGCACTCCATTGTGGAATACAGTAATAGTAGCAGGCTGCTGTAATTTTCCATCAGAGAAGAAGCGTGGAGCGTTGAATATAATATCATAGCTCTGCCATTCTCCTGGTTTTCTAGAAGCATTTACCAAAGGAATATATTGCTTATAAATGCTACCAGCCTGACCATTTGAATAGGTAGGATTGTTATAGGAGTCTAATACCTGTAACTCGTATTTACCCATCAGGAAAATACCACTATTGCCTCTGCTCTGACCGTCTCCGGCAATGGCAGCTGGTGTTCTCCATTCAATATGCAACTGACAGCTGCCAAATTTTTCTTTGGTTTCAATATCACCAGACCCCTTAACCACATTTAAAATTCCCTGCGCATCCAGTTTCCATCCGGGCACTCCACCCCCTTTTTTCTGAAAGGCATTCAGATTTTTTCCATTGAATAAAACAATGGCATCGGAGGGAGCATCACTGGCTGATTTTCCCGGACTCACCATAACAGGCACGGGTTCCCATACTTCTGTTTTTTTAGATTCTTTTACCAAACTGTCGATGTTGGGCTTTTTTTGTCCATAGCTACTGCTTACTAATAGAATACCTGTAATGGTGGTTATAACGGTGTTTTTCATGATTCTAATATCGTGAAAAAACGCTGAATAATCGTAATAATACTATTGTGAACCCTTAATTATTACAAGAATTTAGATATCCCTTTTCACTAAAAACTAATTTTATGCAAACAACGATTACCGTTTTTATCGCCGATAATCAAATGATGTACAAGTTGGGTTTAAAAACTGTACTTCAGGCATTCCCTATCATTAAATTGGTTGGAAACACCGAGTTTAAAGAGAACTGGTTGAATGATATTGCTGAAGCCAAACCAGATGTAGTATTAATTGATTTGGAATCAGAGTCTCCGGAAATAACCAAGCATATTTTGAGTCATTCACCGGAAACAGCAGTGATTTTTTTATCTTACCAAATTACACATCAGTTGATGTATCAGTTACTCGAAGTGGGAACCATGGGCTTTGTTTCCAAACAAGCCAGGGAAACAGAAATTATGGAGTCTATTCAAACCTGTTATGCACACAAACACTATTTCTGCAAAATCAGCGCAGAGTGTTTAAGCTATATAGTGACCCATAATTATCAATTGCCTACTAAAGTATCCGCCAACTTTACTGAACGCGAGCTGCAGATTATTGAGCGGATCTGCAATGAAAAAACCAGTAAGGAAATTGCCAGTGAGCTACATCTGAGTAAGAGAACGGTGGAAGGACACAGAATCAGGATTATGGGAAAACTGGGTGCCAAGTGCAGTGCAGGTATTGTTACCTATGCCATACAAAACGGACTTTACCACCATGCCTAAGTTTAGTTCCAGCCTCCTCCTAAAGATCTATACAAGTTGATTAGATAAACAAATACAGTCTTCTTAGAGTTGATTTGATCCAGTTCTGCTTCCAGCACACCTCTTTGCGCAGTTACTACTTCCAGATAAGAGGCTGCACCACCCATATATAAATCATTGGAAGATGCAACGGCTGCCTGTAAACTCTTTGTTTCTTGAACTTTCAGGTCATAAATTTTATTGTACTGATCAATTCCGCTAAGATTGGTTTGTACTTCGTGGTAGGCATAAATAATATGCTTTCTGTACAATTCAAATGCCTGCTGTTGTGCAGCACTTGCTAGCTGATAATTTCCTTTCAACATGTTTTTGCTAAGCACAGGGGTAACCAATCCACCCAATAGTCCATAGGTTAATGACTGAGGGTTGAACAAAACAGAGGATTTAAAACTATTCAAAGCGGTATAGGCGCTGATATTTAGGGAAGGCAGAAATGCTTTTCTGCTGGCTTCCACTTCAGCTCCGGCAGCTTCCAGCATGTATTCAGCTTCTTTAATATCTGGTCTGTTGGCCAACAATTGTGCAGGTATGCCAATTTGAATAGACGCTGGTAACTCTAAGTCGGTAATTCCTACCCCTCTTTTGATTTTGAAATCGTATTTACCGGAAACAGCACTTAATAAATTTTCAGTTGCGGTAATCCTTTGCTTCATTACATTCAACATGCTCTTGGTGCCCAATAGCTGCGCAGTAAATTGTTGAACGGCCAATTCTGTAGCCCTTCCTCCAGCTTTTTGAACTTTTACAATTTCTACCCCATTTTCCTGAAGCTTGATATTCCGTTGTAAAATTTCCAGTTCTTTATCCAGTGCCAGTAATTCGTAGTACAGCTCTGCAACCTGTGCAACCAGTTGTGTGGTTACCCATTTTCTTGCCTGTTCAGTTGCAAGGTATCTGTTCAAGGCTGCTTTTTTCTGATTAGACAATTTGCCCCAGATATCTGCTTCCCAACTGCTTCTGAAACCCAGAAACATATCGGGCATATTCAATGGAATTTGCTGGTCTTTGCGGATATTGGGTGATAGATTCATGTCATAGTTTCCGAGACCATTCATGGTATAGTCTCCAAATTTATCCACCCCTGCAGATACTACCGCATCTAGTCCAACTTTTGTTAATCCCTGCGCAATACCTAAGCCAGCTCTGGATGATGCAATTCTTTGTACAGCTATTCTAATATCTGCATTATTGGCAATGGCGGTATCAATCAGTTCCTGTAAAGAAGGATCAGGGAAAAAGATTTTTTTAGGAAGGGAGGCAATACTTACACTATCTGTGGATTGTTGAAATGCCGCAGGAAGTATTTCAGATTTATTAATGCTCACAGGTTTGGGCATGGCACAGGAAATGGCCATGAGGGTGATACCTGTATATAGTAAGAAAGGAAAATTTTTCTTCATAATGTATTTTCTATCTGTCAGACAATTGTTCAGGATGATCAATTACCGGTACTACTGTGGCCGGAGTTTTCTTTTTGGAAAGTTTTTCGGAAAGCTGTGCAAAAATTACATAGAGACCCGGTATAATTACCACCCCGAATATAGTCCCAAACAGCATTCCCCCTGCAGAAGCTGTACCAATTGAGCGGTTTCCAATAGCACCTGCACCAGATGCAATCACCAGCGGAATCAATCCTGCAATAAATGCAAAAGAAGTCATCAGGATAGGTCTTAAACGAGACACGGCGCCTTCTTTGGCAGCTTCCATTATGCTAAATCCCTGCGTTCTTCTCAGCATAGCAAACTCAACAATCAAAATGGCGTTTTTACCCAATAAGCCAATGAGCATGACTAAGGCAACCTGAGCATAAATATTGTTTTCCAACCCCAGGGCTTTCAATGCTAGGAAAGCACCAAAAATACCAGTGGGTAAGGATAAAATAACCGAAAAAGGCATGATGAAACTTTCGTATTGAGCAGAAAGAATCAGGTAAACGAAAATTAAACATACCAGAAATATTACGCCAGCCTGACCACTGGAGGCAATCTGGTCTCTCGTAATACCAGACCACTCATAACTGAATCCACGCGGTAGTTTTTCTTTGGCTACCTTTTCAACGGAAGCAATGGCTTCACCACTACTGAATCCTTTATTGGCGTCACCATTCACCATGGCAGCATTGTACATATTATACCTGGTTAACTGCTCTGGTCCATAAACTCTCTCCAGTTTAATGAAAGTAGCATAAGAAACCATTTCTCCTCTGTTGTTCTTAACATACAGATTCATTAAGTCGTTTGGTTTAGCCCTGAAGTTTGGATAGGCCTGAACCATTACCTTATACATTTGACCAAATCGGATAAAATTGGTTGCATAATAACTACCAATTAAAGTTTGCAGATCGGTCATGGCATTATCAACCGTAACTCCTTTTTTGGCTGCCATATCATAATCAATATGGATCATGTATTGGGGAAAGCTAGGGTCAAATCCGGTATAGGCAGAACCTACTACACCTGCAGCTTTAATGTCTTCAATCAATTGATTGGTTACCGCAGCAGTTTGTTGCAAATCACCGGTTCCGGTTTTATCAATAATACGCAATTCAAATCCACTGGTATTACCAAAGCCAGGCACTGTTGGCGGAGGCATGAATTCAATATTGGCATCTTTAATATTACTCGTCTTGTCTCTTAAAACAGGAATAAGCTCAGCAACCGTCATATCCCTTTCCTTCCAGGGTTTCAGGTTAATCATCATCATGCCATAAGAAGCACCGGCAGCTTCTGTAATTAAACTGTAACCGCTCAATGTGGTGATATTTTCAACAGCCGGAATATCTTTAATAGCTTTTTCCAATTGAACCAGCACGTTTTCTGTTCTTTCAACCGTTGCACCAGCAGGAGCGGAAACGTTTACATAAATAATACCTTGATCTTCTGTTGGGATGAAACCACTAGGTAAAACCTGATTAAGTCCGGCAGTACCTACAAAGAATACAGCAAGCATTCCTAAGGTTACCAGTTTTCTTCCACTAATCCAGGTTACAATTTGTTTGTATTTTGATTCTGTTCTTGAAAATCCATTGTTAAATGAATTGAAAAATCTACCCAGTAGGTTCTTTCTCTTCGGTTGTCCGTGTGTGTTTTTAATTAGCAATGCACAAAGCGCAGGGGTAAGGGTTAATGCATTGATCCCAGAAATTACAATAGACACGGCAAGGGTTAAAGAGAACTGTCTGTAGAATACTCCGGCAGATCCGCTCAGGAATGCAGCCGGCAAGAACACGGCAGACATTACCAGTGTAATGGCAATTACCGCACTCGCAATTTCTTTAATGGCCGCTAAAGTGGCATCCATTGCATTCAAGTGTTGTTCTTCCATTTTAACATGGACGGCTTCTACCACTACAATGGCATCATCTACCACAATACCAATCGCCAATACCAATGCAAATAGCGTTAAAAGATTAATGGAAAAGCCCATTACCTGCATGAATGCAAGTGTACCAATCAAGGCCACAGGTACGGCTAATGCAGGTATTAATGTAGAGCGGAAGTCCTGAAGAAAAATAAATACAATAATAAATACCAGGATAAAAGCTTCAATTAATGTCTTCAATACTTCTTTAATAGAAGCATCCAGGAATCTGGAAACATCATAGGCAAAATTGTATTTCATGCCTGGAGGAAAAGAAGTTTCTTTTAATTCGGCCATCCTGGCTTTTACTTTGGTAATTACTTCTTTTGCGTTGGAACCTGGTCTTTGTTTTAACATGATAGATGCCGAAGGTTTCCCATCGGTTTTCGAAATCATGCTATAGGTCATGGCACCAAACTCAATATCAGCAATGTCTTTAAGGTAAAGGATAGACCCGTTGTTCTCAGCTCTTACTACTACATTTTTGTATTGATTGGGCTCAAAAAACTTCCCCGTATAGCGCAAGATATATTGTAAGCTTTGTGGATTCATTCCTGAGCTTTCACCCGTTTTACCAGGGGCAGCTTCTACGTTCTGGTTTCTTAGGGCATCTACTACATCTTGTGCAGATACGTTATAAGCCAGCATGCGGTCAGGCTTTAACCATACTCTCATGGAATATTCCTTTTGTCCCATGATTTCTGCAAAACCCACACCGTCAATACGTTTAAGTTCCTGCAGAATATTGATGTCGGCAAAATTGTAAATGAATTGTTCATCTGCAGCAGTATCCTCACTCATTACATTCAAATAGAGCAACATGCTGTTTACATCTTTTTCTGTGGTAACACCCGCTTTAATTACTTCTTCCGGCAGTTCATCCAATACGGTACTAACCCTGTTCTGTACACTTACTGCAGCAACGTCAGGATCAATCCCTACTTTAAAGGCCACAGTAATCAATGTAATCCCGTTGTTACTGGATACGGATGACATATAGGTCATTCCGGGAACCCCGTTGATGGCTCTTTCTAAGGGAGTGGCAACTGCTTTGGCACAAACTTCTGCATTGGCACCGGTATACTTTGCTGTAACAGTTACAGAAGGAGGAACGATATCTGGGAACTGGGTAATAGGTAAAGTAAATAAAGACAATACGCCCAGTAGGGTAATTATAATAGAAATAACCAGTGAAAGGACTGGCCTTTTAATAAAAGTTTCTAACATGATTAAATTAGTTGATGGTTAAAGCAGTTTGCATTAAGCTGTCTAAATTCATTTTGACAGGTTTAATTTTTGCACCCTGGCGTATGCTTTGTACTCCCTCATAAACAATGCGTTCACCAGGTTTCAATCCGGCTTCAACTATATAATATTGCGCTACTCTTCTACCTGGCTTAAAAGCTCTTGTTTGAACCATATTGTCTTTGTCAACAACAAAAACAAAGGTCTTATCCTGGATTTCAAATGTGGCTTTTTGAGGAATAATAATAGCATTATCAACTTCAGTGGTTAATCTTGCTTTACCAGATGCACCATGCTTTAATAATTTATTGGGGTTGGGGAATCTAGCTCTGAAGGCAATTGCACCAGTATTTTCATTGAATTCACCATCACTGGTTTCAATTCTACCGGTATATGCATATTCAGTTCCATCAGCTAACATTAAATGAATTAGTCTTTCTTCCTTTAATCCTTTTGTAATTGACTTTCTGTATCGTAAGTACTCGTTTTCTGAAATATTAAAATAGGCAAACACATTCTGTACATCTGATATGGTAGTTAACAATGCGCCCGGGTCAATTAAGCTACCCATTTTTAAAGGAATTCTATCGATGATACCATCAAATGGTGCTTTTACAAAAGTGTACGATAACTTGGTTTCGGCACTGGTTTGTGCAGAAAGTGCTTCTTCTATTTTTGCCTTGGTTGCCGCAACTTTTGCAGCAGCCAATTCAAATTCTGTTTTAGAAATTACATTTTTCTCCACCAGAATTTTTGTTCTTCCCAGTTCCAATTCAGCCGCTTTTGCTTCTGCCATTGCATTGGATACGGCCGCCTTTGCTCTTGCCAGTTCGGTCTTATATTCAAGGTCATTAATCTGAAACATGGGTTGTCCTTTTTTTACTTCCTGTCCTTCATCCACGAATATTTTTTCAAGAAATCCCTGCACCCTTGCCCTGACCTCTACATTTTTCACCGCTTGTATGTCGGCAACATAGTCTGTTTGTAAAACAGTATCTTTTTGCACCACTTCTACAACCGGCAAACTGGGAATCAGTTCAGCTGTTCCATTATTTTCCTTGTTTCCACATGCGGTTAAGCCAAAAACACTAAAGATTAATAAAGGAGCAATACCTTTAATAGGGCTTGAAAAGGAGATTTTCATGTCTTATTTTGAGTTAAATAATCTACAAATATACCATTTTAATGTTTTTTTAATCTTTGCTTTTATAAATGGTAGTTATTGGCATGTTAAATCGGTGAAATCTGTTTTTGATACAATTTGCTTACAATATGATATTATCAAATTAAAATTGGCATATAACAGAACAGATGATATTTTTATGCTATGAGCTTTATTGAACGTATTAAATCAAATTCTAAACTAAAGAAGTTGGTGTACTGGATGATGGTCCCAACAAAAAGTCCAGGTTGCAGACTTTGGGTTAGGTTGATCATTAACCCCTTTGTTCATAAAGTTTCCCGTAAATCCGTGATCAGAGGGAACGCCAGACTGGATTTAGCACCTTGGAAAATGTTTTTTTTGGGTAAAAATGCAGTAATTGAAGATTTCTGTTGTATCAATAATATGGTAGGGGATGTTTACATTGAAGACAGTGTACATGTTGGGTTAAGTAATACCATTATAGGCCCGGTAACTATTGGAGCCAATACCATTATGGCCCAGAATATTGTTCTTTCCGGATTAAATCACGGCTATACTGATCCGGATATTCCAATTAAAAACCAAAAAGAAACCACATCGCCAATTATAGTTCAGGAAGATTGCTGGATTGGAGCCAATGCAGTAGTGGTTGCTGGTGTAACCATTGGTAAACATTCAATAGTTGCTGCAGGTTCTGTGGTAACCAAATCTGTTCCCCCTTATTCAATTGTTGGGGGCAATCCTGCTCGAATATTAAAACAGTACAATCCAGTTTCCAAACAATGGGAAAAGTTTGTAGGGTAGATATATTTTTTTTTACCCTTTGACAATCTAGTGTGTAATTACAGGGAATAGACTTTCTCAAAAAAGTGAACAACACATTTTATTAGGGTTAAATGAATAATATTTGCAACCTAATTGAAATGTTTTCAATCCTATGGGTGCCATTATTATTTTCCTTGTTCTACATTGGTATTTATCTCTTTTTGGTCAAACTTTTTACTTGCACAGATATGCTGCTCATAAAATGTTCACGATGAACAAGTTTTGGGAAATATTCTGGTATATCTATACCTGGGTTACCCAAGGAACGTCTTATTTAAATGCAAGAGCCTACGCCATATTGCATAGAATGCACCATGCTTACAGTGACACAGAGAAAGATCCGCATACACCTCATTTTTTTAAGGAAGTTTTTTCAATGATGTGGCATACCAAAAAAGTATATCATGGTGTGTTAAAAGGGACTATGCCAATTGAAAAAAAATTCGATAAAAATTTTCCAGTCTATCCAATCATTGATAAAATAGCCGATAGTTGGTTTACCAGAATTTTCTTTGCCGTAGGCTATGTGGTTTTTTACTACTTCATTGCAACAGAATGGTGGATGTATCTGTTCTTGCCAATTCACTTTTTAATTGGACCCATTCAAGGTGCGGTTGTGAACTGGGCTGGGCACAAGTATGGATATAGAAATTATCCAGACGAAAAAGATCATTCCAAGAACACATTGATTATTGATTTCCTTATGATGGGTGAACTATTCCAGAACAATCACCACCATGCAGGAGCAAGACCCAATTTCGCCAATAAATGGTGGGAGTTTGATCCTTGCTATCCAATCATTAAGGTATTTCATTGGCTGGGAATTATTCAATTGGTTCCTATTAAAGCAAAATCTTAATCGCGGGTCCAAATTTCATAAATGGGATCACCCTTAGAGCTTAGGCCACTATGATGCCATTTGCCCTCTTCTACCTTTGCTGAAAATTGTAAGGAAGCGCCTACTCTGCTGTTATCCCGGCTAAAAAATTCAATGTTCTCTGTGTATTTACCATTGATAAATTGATAAGTGCCTCCTCCTGTTCCGGAAAACTCACCGGTTTCAATATTGATGGCAAACCACTGAAAACGTGTGCCGGTTAATAACTTATAAGTACGTCTGGCTCTTAACGGATTTTCAGAAAATTGCTCTCCTGTTTTTCTTCCACTCATTCGCCAGTTGCCAGCCAAAGCGTTTTCACCCTTATCAATCACTTCTAGGTTTTTAGTATTAAAAGTAATTTCCTTGTTTTTGCCCACTACCGATTTATCTCTTGAATCAAAATGCGTCAACACAATCAATTTATTTCCTTCTTTTGTATAGGGACCTCCCCAGGTATATTCAAAACTTTTATTGCTAATATTAAATTTCGTTTCCACAAAATACCCGTCAATTAAATTATAAACTATTTCAGGGTTTTCTTTACTTCTGAAAGAACCTTTAATGGATTGCTGAGCCTGAGACTCAAAGCCAATCAAAAGGGTAAGCAGGATGGCGTAGATTGTTTTCATATGGATTAGTTATTTTCTAGTTTCATTAATAAGTCAGTTTGTATATCATTACCTAGTGTAAATAAATGGCTGCCAAATACCTTGAAGCCATATTTCTCATAAAACCGAATAGCCCTTTCGTTTTTCTCCCAAACACCCAGCCAAATATATCTGGGTTTCGTTTTGTAGGCAATTTCCAGGGCAGCATCCATTAAAAACGCCCCCATGCCCTTGCCATGATAGGGTTTTAACACATATATCCTTTCAATTTCGAAAGCCAAAGGATCAGTAGATTCTGTTTGTGCAGAACCCCAGTTCAATTTAAGGTAACCAGCTGCTTCATTGTTTCTTTCACCAAAATAAAATGCCGATTCTGGGTTCTGCATTTCTTTAGATAATTTATCAATAGAAAGCTGCTCATGTAAATACTTATTCAGGTCTTCGGCACTGTTATGTATTTCAAATGTTTCTTTGAAAGTAGTTCTGCTGATCTCCTGTAAATCATGCAGGTCGGAGAGCACTAATTTTTTTAAAGTATAAATACTCATAATTGATTCTGTATAAAAAACTGGATGGCCTGTTCTTTTTGTGTTTCCGTGATATCTGCCAAACTAATCTTTTTGGCATATTCCTTATTAAGGAGAACTGTTTTACGAATCCGGTTAAAATCGGTAACAGCTATTTGGGCAATCAATAAACTTTCTTTTTGTTTCCATGCTTCCGAATCAATAATCATATCAGCTTGCCTTCCGTTGATACCGAGCTGATCAATTAATTTTTTCCGGTATTTTGATTTATAACTGGTTACCAGTTGTGCTTTTGAAAGCGTATCATAAGCTTTATTCGGATTAAGCTCGGTAATTGCACAGCCACTGGAATATGCCCTGTTCAGAATGGATTTGGCTTTATCCCCGGTGATGGAAATGGATTTATACTTTTTAAGTACTTCCTGATTTACTTCATTCACTGTTGCGAAAGTATCATTGGTATTGGCTTCAATTTTTAGTTTTTGTAAGGTGGCCCAATAATTAATTTGTCCCACTTTATTGGCTGTCTCTTCTGAAATGCCCAACTCCTTCATCAGAAACTGTTTTTCACAGTATCCAAACAGTTCCAGTTGTTCTTCGGGTGTCCAGGATTGGGCCAAAATAAGCGTTTGGTTTAACAACAGCGAGGTAATCAAGCAGAGAAATATCTTTTTCATATGTTCCTATTTATTTAGTCAATCTTAATAGTGTAGCTTTGATACGATGTTCGATGTATTTTTTTCTCAGGTTAAAGATAAAGTCTTGATTTCCGAACAGGAACAAAACCTTGTTAAAACCTTTTTTTCACCCAAAAAGATAAGAAAAAAGCAATATTTATTGCAAGAGGGAGACGTATGTAAGCACCTTGCATTTGTAGAAAAAGGATTGCTACGTTCTTATAGTGTTGATGAGAAAGGTACGGAGCATATGATCCATTTTGCCTGGGAGGGATGGTGGATGGCCGATATTCTCAGCTTTCTTTCCGCAGAGCCATCCACGTACTTTATTGATGCCATAGAGGAATCTGAATTATTACTGATTAGTTTTCAAGGCTTTGAAGAAATGCTTTTAAAAGTACCAGTGATGGAAAGGTATTTCAGAATTTTATTTCAGAACAATATCATATCCAAGGAAAGAAGATTGATTCAATCACTTGCCTATTCCGCAGAAGAGAAATATTTACACCTCTTAGCCAATAATCCAAAACTGGTTCAGAAAATCCCTCAAAATTTAATAGCATCTTATCTGGGAATCACTCCAGAAACACTGAGCCGCATTAAGCGGAAAATTACCCAATAGGGGTTTTTTATTGACATAGGTCAATCCTATTTCTTGTTTTATCTCAATGGTAGCTGAATGACGGCAGCCTAATTTTGCATTTCAAATTCAAACGATGCAGTACAATAATGTTGTTGCCATCCTCGGTGCTAATTCGGATGTAGGTAAGCGAATTGCCAATAGTATTTCAGGGCAATACCCTGTTTTATTAATGGATGCTGATAAGGATGCATTGCAGGAATCTCAAAAGAATATTCAGGCGACTAATCCTGCAGCTAATATAACCCTATTGGAATGCAGCAAAGAAGCTTCCTGGGAGGCAGACATTGTTATCATAGCAGTTGAAACGGAAGAAGAACAACAATTGATAGCAGAAAGAATTAATGAATTCACCACCTGCAAAACCGTTATCCAAATACGCCCTCAGAACCACTCCATGCAACATCTACAGCATAAACTACCCTATGCCAAATTCATGATGGTAGACTGGGGTAATACAGCAGCAATAGTAGAGGGAAAAGATGAAATGGCATTGTCTGTTACTGGAGAAATTATCCATTTGTGTGGATTGAAACCCATTTTTAAAAAGTCATTAATTTAATCAATACATATATGAGTAGTAGTGTTTTATTTACGCCTTATCAGTTGGCAGATTTAACGTTGAATAACAAAATAGTGATGGCCCCAATGACCCGAAGCAGGGCAGATAATCCAGGAGCAGTTCCGAATGCATTAATGGCTACCTATTATGCACAAAGAGCTTCTGCAGGATTAATTGTTACAGAAGGAGCTCCTGTAAGCACCTGGGGAGTAGGATATATAAACGTGCCAGGTATTTACAGTGATGAACAAGTAGAAGGCTGGAAGCAGGTAACCAATGCTGTTCATGAAAAAGGAGGTAAGATTTTTGTTCAGTTGTGGCATGTAGGAAGAATGTCTCACCCCGATTTTCACAATGGAGAATTGCCATTGGCTCCGTCAGCATTAAATCCCAATGAAAAGTCGTACACAAAGAATGGTTTTACCGATACGGTAACTCCTCGCGAAATGACCATTGCAGATATCAAGCAAACGGTACAGGATTTTAAGCGTGCTGCTGCCAATGCCATTAAAGCTGGCTTTGACGGTGTAGAAATTCACGGTGCAAACGGATATCTTTTACAACAGTTTTTCAATGCAACTTCAAATCAGCGAACAGACGAGTACGGAGGAACGGTTGAAAACAGAGCGAGAATCCTTTTTGAAATACTGGATGCATTTAAAGAAGTAATTGACTATAAAAAAGTAGGTCTTCGTTTAAGTCCAAGCTTAAACGGATTGTTTGGAATTGCCATGGATGAGAGTACTATTCCAACACACGAATACATTGTAAAGCGCTTAAATGATTACGGCCTTGCCTATTTACATTTAACAGAACCATTTGTGCCAGTAGATCATTTACCTTTTGCAGTAACTGAAGTAGCGAAGCATTTCAGACCCCTCTACAAGGGTACATTAATCATCAACAGAGGATTTAATAAGGAAACCGCAACGGCCGTATTAGAAGCAGGTGATGCTGATTTAGTGGCATTTGGGGTACCGTTTATTGCAAATCCTGATTTAGTGAAAAGATTTGAAACAGATGCAGCATTAAACGAAGTTGATACGCAAACTTTTTATACACCTGGCGAAAAGGGATATACCGATTATCCTTCTTTAACCGCGTAAAAAATTAAAATGGAATCATTACAAAATAAAGTGGCATTGGTAACCGGTGCCGGAAAGGGAATTGGAAAAGCAATTGCCATTGCTTTGGCAAAGGAAGGGGTTCATGTTGGATTAATGGCCAGAACCGAAAACGACTTGCAGCAGGTTGCAGCAGAAATTAATTATTTTGGAGTCAAATCAATTATTGTAACTGCTGATATAAGCAATATCAATGCGGTAAACTGGGCAGTTGAAAAAGTAGAAGCCGCATTGGGTCCGATTGATATTCTGATTAACAATGCAGGAACCGGAACCTTTGGAAAGTTTCTAGATCTTAGTCCTGAAGTTTGGGAGCAGCAAGTGAAAGTGAATCTCTTTGGAGTGTATTATACAACCAGGGCGGTTTTACCACAAATGATGAAACGTCTCACCGGAGATATCGTCAATGTGTCTTCTACTGCTGGATTAAGAGGTGCTGCAACCACCAGTGCCTACAGTGCATCTAAGTTTGGTGTAATGGGATTAACAGAGTCTTTAATGCAGGAAGTAAGAAAGTACAATATCAGGGTTACAGCAATGGCACCCAGTACGGTAGTAACTGAATTGGCTCAATCTGCTAATTTAATTAACAATAATGAAGAGCGTTTGATGCATCCGGAAGATTTTGCAGAATTAATTATTGCACAATTAAAATTAAACAGAAGGGTTTTTGTAAAAGAGAGTTCAATTTGGTCTACCAACCCTTAAATTTATGCATCCTATCACCCTAAAGCGGTAAAGATGCAACCATTTAAATATCTTTTATTTAGTCTGAGTCTGCTTTTGATTCACCTGCCAATGGCAAGTGCACAAAATTCAAAAGCAGACTCTTCTATTTTGGCCTTAATGAAGGAAACCCCTGTTATGGGATTATCTGTAGCGGTGGTAAAAAAAAATAAGCTTGTTTTCACCAATGCATATGGGTTTAAAAATCAACAAACCCAAGAACAACTCAATTCCAATAACCTCTTCAGAATTGCTTCTATTTCCAAATCATTTACTGCAACAGCCATTATGCAGCTGATTGAGAAAAAGAAAATTTCCCTAGACGACGATATTAGCCCACTGGTGGGGTTTATTGTACGTAATCCTTCATTTCCAGAGCAGCCCATTAGTTTAAGAATGATTTTATCTCATCGTTCTTCTATAAATGATAGTCAGGGATATTTTAGTCTGGATGCCATTAATCCCGCCAAAAATCCGGATTGGAGAAAATGTTACAATTCCTATGCACCCGATTCCGGATATCAGTATTGTAATCTGAATTATAATATGGCAGGTGCTATTGTGGAGCGGATTTCTGGGATAAGATTCGATCAATACATTCAACAAAATATTTTGCAACCACTTAATTTATTTGGAGGGTATAATGTGGATGAGTTCGACCCTCAATTATTTGCACAGATTTACGATTACAACAGAGACTCAGCAAAGTTTATATTTTCTTCCGGCGCCTATGCCTCTCGGAAAAAGGAACTAGAATCTTATATACTTGGCTATTCAACACCTATTTTTTCACCAACGGGTGGTATGAAAATATCGGCCCCTGATCTGGCAAAGTATATGATGATGCATGCTAATTACGGAAAGTACAATGGCAAAAGAATTATTGCAAAGAAGAGTGCCAGAAAAATGCAAACCATGTATTCTGCGAAGGAGCAATATGGATTGGCCTTGTCAAAGTCGGCAAACCTGATAGAAGGAAAAACACTGGTTGGACATACTGGTTCTGCTTATGGACTGTATAGCATCCTATTTTTTGACCCCAAAGAAAAATTCGGAATAGTAGTCATAAGTAACGGATGTGATCCTGCTTATGAGAAAGGATTCAATAAAGTACTGCGGAAAGTAGCCAATATATTGTATGATAATATAGTGATTCAGTAAACGATGGTGTATCCGGTAATTGACTTTTCTTTTTCCCCTGAGTTGAGTTTAACTATTCCGGATCCGGATAAATTAAAAGCAACCTATGAAACATTGCTTTTGAATAATACCGAAACTGAATTTCCATTCTGGGCAAAATGCTGGCCATCTTCTCTTGCGATGCTAACATTTTTAAAGAACAATGATCAGTTTATTGCAAATAAGACAGTACTGGAATTGGGAGCTGGTATTGGCTTACCGTCATTCTTTGCTGCAAAGATGGCTGCTTCAGTAGTGATTACTGATTATGCAGCTGAAGCAGTTGAATTAATGCAATTCAATATTGAGAAACTCCAAATTTCAAATGCAAAGGCACTAAAGCTGAATTGGAATGATTTTGCAGGAGAGATTGCAGCAGATATTATTCTATTGAGTGATATTAACTATGATGAAAAGGATTTTGAATCTTTAAAATCAGTCTTGAATACTTATTTAAAACGAGGGGCTACTATTTTATTAGCAACCCCTTACCGTATCAATGCAAGTTCTTTTGTAAGTTATTTTTCCTTGTTCATTCTGGAACAGGAATTGATTACGGTTCAAAATGAAGGAATGGAAGTAACGATAGGTTTATTTGTATTGAAATATAAGGGGGAATAAAAACACAACAATAAATGCCCAGCATCCATAGATGGGCAAATAAGTAACTATAGTATTAGCAACTTCTTCAATCGCATCTTTCTTTTTAGTTGCTTTAACTAGTTTAAAGAAAACTAAAATAAGATTGATAAATATAATCAGGTTGGCACCCAACACGGCTAATCTGTTTGCACTAATACCAAAGGCTGAAAGTCTGAAGAGAATAGCAGACAAAGCGATTCCGTTAACGACAATAGTAATGGTTGCCAATAAAAGCAGTAGGATGGTGTTTACTTTATTATCTTTTAGTTTGTTGGCTTCAATAACAGAGAATAGAATCAAGGCCATCACTCCAATCAATACTAGATTGAAAATGAGTAAAAAATCTCTGTTGCTGTAAATGCTTTTACCTGTTGCAAATAATGTAATGGTGAAAACCGAAAGCATGATCAGCACAAGGGGTGTAAATATCTTGGCAATCAAAGGGGTTATTTTATTTACCAATCCAGCATTGTTTTCTACCAGATAACTACCAATTAATGGAATAGCAGATAGCCCAGTAACAACGATATAGTTAAAGTAGAAGTTTTCAATTTTTACTTCAATCAGGTTAAACATGCCAATGGTTAAAGCAGAAAAAATAAATCCAGCAATTACTAGCATTGCTGACATCACCGCCAGATTGCTATTATAGATTAGATATTCAATTCTTGATTTTGTATTATTTGCATCTCCTTTGATGTAAACAAAACCCAGTAATGTCCATGCAAGAATGGGCATATGCATAGAGGCCAAAATGAGCGAATCATTTGATTCAACTGCAGGCAACAGGTTCATGTACACCCAGGAAAAAATAATTAGAGAAAAAGCGACAGCGGATTTTTTAAAATTTACTTCTTTTTTCCAAATAAAATATCCCATCAAAGTAGGAACTATAATGAATGATAGGTTCTTTGCATAATATTCATCTTCAATTAGTCCAAAAAACTGAGGTGTCTTGGCGATAAATGCGGCGATTATAATCCCGCAGGAGATAAGCAATAATTCTACAAATTGTTTGCTGGATAATTTTATAATCTTGTTTTCCATGCTTTAAAGTGTTTGTCTGATTAATTTTTCAAGTGCATTGATATGCTCTTTAAATGCTTTTTTACCTTGAGCCGTAACTGAGTAAGTTGTATTTGGTTTTTTTCCAATGAATTTCTTTTCAACTTTTATATAGGCCAATTTTTCCAAGGCAGAAATATGACTGGCAATATTTCCATCTGTAACCTGAAGCTGTTCCTTTAAGGTTACAAAATCAACCTGATCTGCTACCATTAAAACAGACATGATGCCCAAACGAACCCTGCTCTCGAAAGCCTTATTCAGATTTTCTATTCGATTTTTCACTTTTCGTTTTTATAGTAGATAATAAGTCCAAATACAATATGTAAAAACCCAAACCCTAATGTCCAAATTAATAAACCATGGTCAGTAAAAACTGAACCCAGTAGTCCGAGTGCAATCATACCTATACCCAAATAACGCATCAGATCAATGGTGTATTTGCCTGCGTTCAGCATACCCATTCCATAGAAGAGAAGGGTAGCAGGTAGTACCAATTCAATATGACCCTGCACTAATAAAATCGCGCTATAAATGGCACCTGCCAGTAGAGGAATTGAAAAGTTCAATAACATTCTTCTAGCAGTTAGATCAAATGGACTTACACCTTGTTTTTTGGCATTCACCGCAGATAAATAGGCTGAAATTCCGAACGCGAGAAGCAACAAAATCCCCAGATTAAGCAGAATAAGCATCCCTTTATCTGTAAGTGATTCTGTAGATGCTGACCATATATCCGCATAGGAAATTGATTCGCCCAATGGTGTATCTAGTATAGAATAGGTAATGAAACTGCTAATCAGGGCAAGAAGGCCTGCAATGGCTCCAGAAAGACCACTCAATGCCGAAAACCTGAAAGAGCGTTCCATCAGCTTTTTAATATCCTGGATAGCGTCTAGCTTTTCTTGATTGCTCATTTTTATTTATTTTAAAAGTACTTTGAATTACAAAGTAAATATGATTTTCCAATGTTGCCAAATTTTTCTTTACTGATTTCGTAAATGGAATTCCTGCTTGCGCTAGTCTGCTTCTGTACACAGGCTTAGCTTCGCGGCTCAATTATTAAGTATCAATGAGCAAGCCTTCAACTAAAATGCGTGTTTATCACCGTTATCTCGGATTTTTCTTGGCAGGAATTATGGCCATCTATTCCATTAGCGGAATTATACTGATTTTTAGAAATACGGATTTTTTAAAAAAAGAAAAGCATAAAATAACCCTTGTAGAGCCCAACCTGAATGAAGAAGCATTGGGTAAGGCAATTAAAGTGAAAGAGTTAAAGTTTGTAAAGAAAGAAGGAGACATTGCTTTTTTCAAGCAAGGGAACTATAATGCCTCAACAGGCAAAGCCAGTTATACGGTAAAAGAATTGCCTTATATCATCGGCAAGATGAACAATTTTCACAAGGCCAATACCAAGCATCCCTTGTTCTATCTAAATATATTTTTTGGTCTTTCGCTGATGTTTTTTGTGATATCCACTTTCTGGATGTTTGCACCAGGCACACGCATTTTTAAAAAGGGTATCCTATTTACAATTGCCGGAGTATTACTTACATTGATACTTCTCTTTTTTTAAAGAAATTATGGCCTTATTTAACCTGTTGATTCAAGAAAGATAGTTTATCCCAATACCCCCTTTGATAGATAATTTTATCATTTTCAATCCAAAAAAAGCCACATCCCCTTAGTCCTTTAGGATCTTTCCATTCAAGTATGCCAACATTGCCATCTTCAAAAATATTTTCCACGATACAAACCATTTCAAATTGCTCAAACTCTTTTTTAAACATTTTCTTAATATTTTCTTTACCACTAACTATACCATTGGGTGTCTGATGATTGACACAGTCTTCTGCATATAACTCAGCAAGTCCCTCAAAATCATAATGATTGAATAATTCAACCCATTGTTGTAAAATTTCTTTTGGTCTCATGATTAATGATTTAATGATCGTAACTGATTACACGAGAAATTTTCCAATTGTCGTTATCATTTTTCCAAATCATCAAAAACTTGAAAGTGCCAACTTCTAGCTTGCCATTTTCAATATGTTTGAACTGATGGCTACCCACTTCAATGGCATCGTATCCTTCTATGGGATGAACTTCGAGAGATTCTTTAATAAGGCTTCTGGTAAGTGTATATTCTCTGGTAAAATAGGTTTTCATTAAATTCAGATTCTTAGAATTATAAGCTGAAAATAATGCGCTGGTTCTTTTCATTAGCACAATTTAGTAATATGTTACCATTATAATCTTGCAAGCAGTATAAGCGGTATGATTACAGTTGGATTAAATAAAACAAAAAAAAGCTTACTTATTTTGCTTCTTTGATATTGAAATATGGGGTTTTATATATTCAATGCTCTGCTTTAAAGCATCATAAACATCAATAGCAGAGCTATCCATCTCCAATACAAACCATTCACAACCAGCAGGAGCCGATTCAAAAATAGCCGGGAGATTTTGTGTTCCTTTTCCTAAAGGAGTCATTGGGTCCGGGTTATCACTAATTAGGTTTTGATTAAATTCTGCTGGCCCATCTTTTATATGCATAAGTTTAACCCTATCCCCGAATTGTTTTATGATTTTATCAGGTCGATGCCCAGCAACTTTTACCCAATAAATATCAATTTCAAAAAAAATATCTTTATCTAATTCTTCCAATAAAACTTCGTAAACAAACTTTCCATCTACTTTATTTCTAAACTCCCACCAATGATTGTGTAAGCCAAAACTCAATCCATTTGCTTTTGCAAATTTGTTAGCATTATTGTAGATTTTAATAAGTTCTCTTGTACCTTCTAAGCTGCTATATCGCTTGTCTTCCGGCCATCCATGCCATATCATGTTTTTACAATTAAACACTTTAGCTGTTTCTAGAAATGTTTTCTGATATTCTCCAAGAGGAAGTTCAATATGACATGAACTGATCTTTAAATTATTTTCACTCAAAACTGCAGCTGCTTGGTTCAGACTAATTCCTTTAGGCCAAAATGCCGTTTCTACATATTCAAAACCCAGGTCGGATATTTTTTTAATTGAACCTGTAAAGTCTTTTGCTATATGATCCCTGATTGTATACAATTGAACGGACATCTTCTTTTTCGGGTTTAATCCTAAGAAATTAAAATTCTCAGGCAAACAAGTACTCATTATACCCATTGATGTTAATTGTAAAAAGTCTCTGCGTGTTTTCATAGATTCTATTATTAGAATATCCTACAGGCGTAAATTATCCTAACATTTTCAGTATCATCAATCCCTCTTCCCAATTTTTATGTCCAGAAGCTACATTTATATGCCCTGCTTCTCCAATGTTTATAAAATCACTACCCCAACTGGATGCAAAATATTTAGCTCTATCTAAAGAAACCCAAATATCATTTGAACTTCCCACTACAATCGAGTTGAAACCTAATCTTTCCAGTGGGATGGGTGAAAAACCTTTTGTAGGAAAAGTATAGTTGGGCGCCTCTAAATCACTGGGAGCAACTAGCATAGCCCCTTTTATTTTCTTTTTATATTTTACTGCCCAATGTGCTATTGCAGAACAGCCTAAACTGTGTCCAATCAAAACGATGGATGATGGCTCAAATGTAGTTACCATATCATCAATATTTTTTATCCAGTCTTCGCATGTCGGCGTATCCCAATCTGATTGTTGTATTCTGGTGAAATTAGGAGCGGAGTTTTCAAAATAGGTTTGCCAATGTTCCGGACCAGAATTTCCCAGTCCAGGAACAATTAAATAATTAGTCATATCAAGTATTTAAAATTCCTTTTTTCTAGCTCTTGCAATTAAATCCATATCTATTAATTCTAATGATAAAACCATATCCTTAACAGTTTCCTTATATTTCTTAAAATGTGGCGCCTGAATATGGGATTGATAGGCTTCCTGACTTGCATATACTTCGAAAATAGTGATTAAGGTAGAATCCTTTTTATCAGATACTGCGGTATACGATAACACACCTGGCTCAAGTTTTATAGCTGCATTCATCTGTTCTTGTAATGCAGATTTATATTTTTCCAGCGTACTTCCATCTACTTTAATTTTTGCAATTCTATAGATTGGGGTTGCGTTTTGTGCTTTTGAATCAAAACCGATTATTGTTAGTATTCCAATCATTAAAAGCACTAGAAATGTATTTTTCATCTTGATTAATTTAAGAATTAATTCCACCACAGGGAACCATTACAACATTTGTACCCGCTGTAATTTTGTAAAACAGTTTTTTATCCTTTAATATATATTCTGCCCTGACTGGCCACTTTGTTTTGTGGATAAAGATTACGCTGTAAAATAAATGATTTTTGGACGGTGAAATCCTATTTTTTAGCTCCTTTAGTTGATTTGATTCATTATTTAAAAGAGAGGGGATGTCCTGAAGACCGTAATCGAATTCTTGCAATTTGTCAATTGTCATAGTAGACTTAGGCATGACCACTTTTGCGTGAGACTCCTTTGATTCAAAGGAAATGATTGTTGGAAATTTAATTTTTAAATCTAAAGGAATAGGTGAGTCATTATGTACGTTAGTCCAAAAAATGAAATAATTGTATTCATTTCCATTATGCTGTACAATGCCTCCTCCTTTAGGTAAACTGTTTGAAATAACAATCTTCTTTTCTTTAGAAGAGGCGTAAGCAACTTTCGAATACTCCCAATTCCTTTTTTGTTCAGATTGGCCAAGTAGGCTTACAGAGATTAATAACAGCAGGAGACTAGCATATTTTCTATCAGCTGCTCTTACAGAAGAAAGAAACAGATTCTATAGTTTATTAATTGCACCCCCGTTTGATTTATTGATCTTCAGTTCTCTCTTGAACACTTTCAATTTTTTGAAGTAACCAATCGTACCTATATCAACGTATAGTCCTATTCCCCCTTTTTTATTGGTGCCCAGTAGCTTATCTACTACAAATGTTGAATACTTGGCATCATTAATGAACATTTCCGCCGTTTCACCATTAATCTCAATGCGCATTTTAATCCATTCGTTTAGTGCTACAGGTGCAGAACCCTCATACCTAAAAGGTGCTATTTTTCGGAGCGTGTCAAATTTATAATTAGGGTAAGCGATATATTGTACAGCATGATTTCTGAACAGCTGATTGTTCACTCTTCCCACTTTGGGCCTAACATAAATGGACTCAAAACTTGAATCGTTCTTCGCAACCCTGAAAAACATTCCAATAAAACCAGCAATACCAGAATAGGGAGCAGGTTTTTGGAGTTGGCTATACATCATTACTTCAATGGTTCCATTCTCAAAATCATCCAAATTCAAAAGCTTTGCATAATGAGCTTCGTCAACCGTCTTTTCTACATTGTTAGAATCAAATGGTATGGCATTTAGATCACGTTCAATCTTCAGCACATATTCACCTTCAAATTTTATGATGGATCCAGTAACATTATGTAATTCAAAAACCTGTTTGCCTAATTTCACTTTCTGTTGTGCAAATGAAAATATACTGCTGCATAGCAGTAAACTAATTGTTATTAATTGTTTCATTTAAAATGTTTTGACAAAACTATTGTTAATAGTGTACTTTAGTAACTAAATTAGTAAATACAGGTAACCAAATGGTAACTACAAATTCTTCCGCAAAATTCATCTCGAATCCTATGAGTTGTCCTGTTACAAGGACTATGAGTATTATAGGAGGGAAATGGAAGCCAATCATTTTAAATGTTATCGGCGATCGAGCAATTCGGTTTGGTAAACTCAATCAACTGATTCCAGCTATTTCAAATAAAGTACTTGCCAATGAATTAAAAGAGATGGAAAGTGTAGGACTGATAAAAAGAATAGAATACAAAGAGTTGCCCCCACGTGTAGAATATGAACTTACTTCAGCGGGATCTTCTTTAATGCCAATTCTTCATGCAATGGCTAAATGGGGAAATACAAATGAGGCAAAGGGAATAATAAAAAAGGGTCATACTATCAAAGTATAACCCTTTTTACTTTCTATCTGCTCCCCTTACAGACGAAAGATGCAGCTTTTCTCTTATCTAAAGGCTATTATTTG
>VFQO010000107.1_pt1 | contig 106745 bp, 93 predicted proteins | sample 3512331 | NCBI WGS metagenome assembly VFQO01 (sample SAMN10412371, study PRJNA504923) | tailings metagenome | isolation source: Replicate 3 from Balatoc abandoned mine | place: Philippines: Itogon, Benguet | collected 2017-08-28 | reverse complement strand
GCCTTCATCGCCTCGCGCAGCGCGCCGCCGTCGGGGGGCTGGCGGTGGACGATGCGCTTCTGCATGCGTTCGAACAGCAACGGCCCGGTGACTTCATAATAGAAATCCTGGTCGAACCACGCCGAGAGACGGCGGATTTCGGCGCGGTTGGCGGCGGTGCCGTTGATCATCGCCTTGCCCTCGACGGTCTCCTCGAAATATTCGGCGATCGCCATGCTGTCGATCAGCACCTGTCCGCGCGCATTGTCGACCATCACCGGGGTGCGCCCGGCGGGGTTGATGTCGATGAATTCGTCGCGGCGTTCCCACGGCGATTCGCGCACCAGATCGTAACCGACGCCCTTTTCGCCGAGGAGCAGGCGGATTTTGCGGGAGAAGGGGCAGAGCGGATATTGGTAAAGTTGCCACATAGCGTGGGCATAGCGGCAGGGGACCGCGCCACGCAACACTATGGTGCGATGCGGCGCGAACTCCTGTGGATCAGCGGCGGGCTTCGTCGCGTTCGCGCTGCCACTGCGCGGCGAGATCGCGGGCCATGTCCTTGAGAACCGGGGCATAAGCCGCCGCAGCGGTGGCGAGATGGCCCGCCATGCGCGAGGTGGCGCGGACATCGTCGCCCATGCGGCGACCGGCGTCGGGATCGCTGCCCGTCACCTCGCCCAAAGTTGCATCATAGGGGATGGAAGCTGCCGACGAGTCCGGATCGACGCGGGCGATCGCCTCGGCGAGCGGGCCGATGTTGGTGCGCATGATCGCGTCGACGAGCACGGTTACGGTGTCGGCCATGCGGTCGGTTTCGACCGGATCGGTGAGCGCTTCGGCGGCATCGCGCACGTCGGCGGCCTGCGCCGGGAGCGGCGCGGCGATAGCGAGCAGGGGCAGGGCAAACATGGTGAGGCGGCGCATGGCATCCTCCTTTCGTGGAACGACGCGCGGGTCGGCAAAGGGGTCAGCGAAAGCACGATGCCTAAAGACACCACGCTTTCGCTGGGCTGAACGCCGATATGCGATGCGGCAGGGTGCCGCATCGCCGCGACAAGCCGCTATTCCGCCGCCACCACCGCCATCGCTTCGTCGCGCAGCGGGTGCGCGAGGCGGCTGACCATTTCCTTGGGGCAGACCTGCCAGAACTGGCCCAGCCAGCGGTCCCAGTCGGCGAGGATCTCGTTCGACCATCTGCTGCCGGTGGCCTTGGCGTGATCCTCGACCAGCGCTTTCAGCACGCCCTCCCAATGGCTGCTTTCGATGCGCTGCCAGATGATCGATTCGGGGTTGGCGCGGCGTTCGAAATGATCGTCGGCGTCGAGCACAAAGGCCATGCCGCCGGTCATGCCGGCACCGAAGTTCGAGCCGACCGAGCCGAGGATCACCGCGATGCCGCCGGTCATATATTCGAGGCCGTTGGCGCCGCAGCCCTCGACGACGACATTGGCGCCCGAGTTGCGGACCGCGAAGCGCTCGCCCGCCTGGCCCGCCGCGAGCAGGGTGCCTGCGGTCGCGCCGTAGAGGACGGTGTTGCCGACGATCGTGTTGTGCTGGCTGACCAGCGGGCTCGACACGGTCGGACGCACGATGATGCGGCCGCCCGACAGGCCCTTGCCGACATAGTCGTTGGCGTCGCCGAACACTTCGAGGCTGATGCCCTGGCACAGGAAGGCGCCGAGCGACTGGCCCGCAGTGCCGCGCAGGCGGACCTGGACATGGTTGTCGGCGAGCCCCTTCATCCCGAAGCGTGCGGTGACCTCGGCCGACAGGCGGGTGCCGACGGCGCGGTGGGTGTTGCGGACATTATAGGTGAGCTGCATGCGCTCGCCGCGTTCGAACAGCGGCCTGGCGTCGCTCAGGATCTGCGCGTCGAGGCTGTCGGGCACCGGGTTGCGGAAGCTCGGCCCCGCCGAGCGGCGATGCTCGTCGGGGGCATCGACCTTGGCGAGGATCGGGTTCAGGTCGAGGTCGTCGAGATGCTCGGCGCCGCGGCTGACCTGGCGCAGCAATTCGGTGCGGCCGATCACCTCGTCGAGGCTGCGGTAACCGAGCTTCGCGAGGATCTCGCGCACTTCCTCGGCGATGAAGGTCATCAGGTTGATGACCTTCTCGGGCGAGCCGGTGAACTTCGCACGCATCTTTTCGTCCTGCGTGCAGACGCCGACGGGGCAGGTGTTCGAGTGGCACTGGCGCACCATGATGCAGCCCATCGCGACGAGGCTGAGCGTCCCGATGCCATATTCCTCGGCGCCGAGGATCGCCGCGATGACGATATCGCGGCCGGTCTTGAGCCCGCCGTCGGTGCGCAGGCGGATACGGTGGCGCAGGCCGTTGAGGGTGAGGACCTGGTTGACCTCGCTGAGCCCCATTTCCCATGGCGTGCCGGCATATTTGACGCTGGTCTGGGGCGAGGCGCCGGTGCCGCCGGTGTTGCCCGAGACGAGGATGACGTCGGCGTGCGCCTTGGCGACGCCCGCCGCCACCGTGCCGATGCCCGCCGAGCTGACGAGCTTCACGCAGACGCGCGCCTTGGGGTTGATCTGCTTGAGATCGTAGATGAGCTGCGCGAGATCCTCGATCGAATAGATGTCGTGGTGCGGCGGCGGCGAGATGAGCATCACGCCCGGGGTCGAGTGACGCAGCCGCGCGATGAACTCGGTGACCTTGAAGCCCGGAAGCTGGCCGCCCTCGCCGGGCTTGGCGCCCTGCGCGACCTTGATCTCGATCTCGTCGCACGCGCCGAGATATTCGGCGGTGACACCGAAGCGGCCGCTCGCGATCTGCTTGATGTTGCTGTTGGCATTGTCGCCATTGGCATAGGGCTGATAGCGTTCGCTCGCTTCGCCGCCTTCGCCCGACACCGCCTTGGCGCCGATGCGGTTCATCGCGATCGCCAGCGTCTCATGCGCCTCGGGCGAGAGCGCGCCGAGCGACATGCCGGGGGTGACGAAGCGCTTGCGGATTTCGGTGATCGCCTCGACGCTGTCGAGCGCGACGCCCTGCGCGGGGTAATTGAACTCCATCAGGTCGCGCAGATACACCGGCGGCAGGTCGGCGACGCCGCGCGCGAATTGCAGATAGGTCGAATAGCTGTCGGTCGCGACCGCAGTCTGCAACAGGTGCATCAGCTGCGCCGAATAGGCGTGCGTTTCGCCGCCCGCGCGCTGGCGATAGAAGCCGCCGATGGGCAGGGTGGTGACGCGCTTGTCGAACGCCGCCTCGTGCTTCTCGGTCGCGTTGATGAAGAGCGACTGATAGCCCTCGCCCGAAATCTTGGCGGGCATGCCGGGGAAGAGGTCGTTGACGAGTGCGCGGCTGAGGCCCACGGCCTCGAAATTATAGCCGCCGCGATAGGAGGAGATCACTGCGATCCCCATCTTGGCGAGGATTTTCAAGAGCCCGTCGTCGATCGCCTTGCGGAAGCGCAGGCGGCAGTCGTCGAGCGTCAGTTCGCTGCCGAACAGCCCGCGCGCGTGGCGGTCGGCGATCGCGGCTTCGGAGAGATAGGCCTGAACGGTCGTCGCGCCGACGCCGATCAGCACCGCGAAGGCGTGGGTGTCGAGCACCTCGGCCGAGCGAACGTTGATCGAGGCGTAGCTGCGCAGGCCCTTGCGCACGAGATGGGTGTGAACCGCGGCGGCGGCGAGGACCATCGCGACCCCGACGCGGCCTTCGCCGATCTTTTCATCGGACAGGAACAGCTCGCTGCGCCCGGCACGGACCGCATCCTCGGCTTCCTTGCGGACCCGCGAGATTGCCTCGCGCAGCGTCTGCGCATTGCCGCCGGCGGCAAAGGTGCAGTCGATGTCGGCAACGGCATCGCCGAAATAGGCGCGCAGCCGGTCCCAGTCGTCGCCGACGAGCACAGGGCTGTCGATGACGAGGACATGATCGCTCTGTCCCTTTTCGTCGAGGATGTTGGCGAGGTTGGCGAAGCGCGTTTTCAGGCTCATCACATGCCGTTCGCGCAAGCTGTCGATCGGCGGATTGGTGACCTGGCTGAAATTCTGGCGGAAGAATTGCGCGACATGGCGCGGCTTGTCCGAGATGACCGCGAGCGGCGTGTCGTCGCCCATCGAGCCGATCGCTTCCTTCGCATCCTCGACCATCGGCGACAGGATCAGCTCCATATCCTCCATGGTGAGGCCGGCGGCGACCTGACGGCGCAGAAGCTCGCTGCGGTCGAAGGTCGGCAGCGTCGATTTGCCGCCCTTGGGCAGGTCGGCCATCGCACGGAAGCCCTTGACGCGCGACGCATAGTCGTGCGCGTCGGCGATCTTGTCCTTGATCGCGCGGTCTTCGTAAAGCGTGCCTTCGTCGAGGTCGACCGCGATCATCTGGCCGGGCCCGAGCCGGCCCTTTTTGCGGATGCTCGCCTCGGGCAGCAACACCATGCCGCTTTCGGAGCCGACGACGAGCAGATTGTCGACGGTGAGCGTGTAGCGGAGAGGGCGCAGCGCGTTGCGGTCCATGCCTGCGACCGCCCAGCGACCGTCGGTCATCGCGAGCGCGGCGGGGCCGTCCCACGGCTCCATGACGCTGGCGAGGTAATTATACATCGCGCGGTGGCTGTCGGGCATTTCGGCCTCGTTGTTCCATGCTTCGGGAACGAGGATCAGCTTGCTCGTCGGCGCGTCGCGGCCGGCGCGACACAGGGCCTCGAACACCGCGTCGAGCGCGGCGGTGTCCGACGCGCCGGCCGGGATCACCGGCTTGATGTCTTCGCTATGCTCGCCGAAGGCGAGGCTCGCCATCTTGATCTCGTGGCTCTTCATCCAGTTCTTGTTGCCGCGGATCGTGTTGATCTCGCCATTATGGGCGAGGCAGCGGAACGGCTGCGCCAGCCACCATTGCGGGAAGGTGTTGGTCGAATAGCGCTGGTGGAAGATCGCGACGCGGCTTTCGAACAATTTGTTCGTCAGGTCGGGATAGAAGTCGGCGAGGCTCTCGGCGAGGAACAGCCCCTTGTAGATGATCGAGCGCGCCGACAGGCTGCAGATATAGAAATCGGCGATCTGCGCGGCGACGACCTTTTTCTCGATCCGGCGGCGGACGAGATAGAGGCGCTTTTCGAACTCGGCGAGCGACTGTTCGTCGGGCATCGGGCCGGCGATCATGATCTGCTCGATCTCGGGGCGCGTGCGCTGCGCCTTGTCGCCGATGACCGACACGTCGACCGGCACCTGACGCCAGCCATAGATGGTGTAGCCGGCGTCGATGATTTCGGATTCGACGATCGTGCGGCAATGTTCCTGCGCATCGAGGTCGGTGCGCGGCAGGAAGACCATGCCGACCGCAAGGCGGTTTGGGCGCACCTTGTGTCCACCCGCCGCGATCGCGTCGTCGAAGAAGCGGACCGGCAGGTCGACATGGATGCCCGCCCCATCCCCGGTCTTGCCGTCGGCGTCGACCGCGCCGCGGTGCCAGACCGCGCGCAGCGCCTCGATCGCCGCCTCGACGACGCGGCGCGAGGCCTTGCCGTCGGTCGCGGCAACCATGCCGACGCCGCAGGCATCGGATTCGAGGTCGGGACGGTACATGCCCTCTGCTTCGAGCCGGGCATGTTCGGGGGTGGGGTAGTGGGTCATCGTTGCAGTCCTGACGGTATTTTGCGCCTATTCGGCGGTGTCGGGCAGGCCGAGCTTCTTGCGCGCCGCTGCTGCGGCTTCGGCTTCGGCCTGATAGGCGGCGGCATTGGCTTCGCTCGCGGCGGCTTCGAGCGCCTCGACCTTTTCGCGGTCGGCGTCGGTCCAGTTGCTGCGGTCGTAGCCGGCATAGTCGCCATCCGCCGCAGCGTCTGCGGCTTCGGCGGCGGCGTCCGCTGCGGCATCGACGGCGCCCATGTCATCGGTCATCGCAGCGTCGTCGCCCATGCCGTTCCACATGTCGCGCTGGTCCTTGAGCACCTTGACGTCGACCTTCATCAGCTTGGCAAGCTTGGCCAGATCGGCGTCGGTCATGTCGGTGAGCGACTTTTCCTTCGGCAGGTCCTTGAACTGCTTCTCGAGCGTCGGGCCCTTGTCGATGAACTTGCTGATCACCGGCGGCATCGCCTTGAGCATCGCCACCATCACCTGGGGATCGGCGCCGAGCGCCATCGACTCGGCCGCATAGACGCTGCCCGTCGGGGTGGCGAAAAAGGCGTTCAGCTCGGTGAGCTGCGCCGCGGTGAGCTTGCGGGCATAGGCATGGGCGAGCCCGTCGCGCATCGAGGGCTCGAGGTCGGTCAGGAACTCGCTGATCAGCGGCCGGATGACCTTGATCATCTGGTCGTCGCGCTGCTTGCGATAGGGGTCGAAGACGTCGGCGACGGCTTTCTTGGTGTCGGCGTCGAGAGCGGCGATCTTCTCGCTTTCGACCCCGGTCTTGATCGAGAGCGACAGGTCCGAGGTGCCGCCCATCTCTTCGAGGAAGGTTTCGAACATCTTGCCGTAGAGATTGTCGAGCATCTTCTCGAGGCTGCCCGGCGGGATCAGCGCCGCGGTGGTCTTTTGCGCGAGCGCGAGGCGCGCGGGATCGACCGGCGGCAGGTCCTTGGTGCCGAAGAGTTTCTCGACCATCGCAATGGCCTTGTCCATTTCCTCCTGCATCTTGGCTTTGGCGCCGGCGAGCGCCTGTTCGGAGGTCATGCTGTCGCTCGCGGCGTCGGCGGCCACGACCTCGGCGACGGGCGCTTCCTTGGGCGCGGCGTAGGCGGTGACGGGCGCGAGTGCGATGGTGCCGGCGAGCAGCATGGATTTCCAGGTCGACATAGATTGATTCCTTCCCCTGATGGTCATGCCGCCTTCATTTCGCTTTCCGCGCGGACTTTCAACCATTTCGCCATCTGGTCGCTGACATCGCGGCCGTCGCGGATGCCCCATACGACCAGGCTGGCGCCGCGCACGATGTCGCCCGCCGCAAAGACGCCCGGCAGGCTGGTCATCATCGTCTGGTGGTCGACGCGCAACGTGCCCCAGCGCGTGACGCTGAGATCGGGGGCGCCGAAGAGGTGCGGCAGCTCCTCGGGGTCGAAGCCGAGCGCCTTGATCACCATGTCGGCGGGGACGTCGAACCGGCGGCCCGGGTCGGGCTCGGGGCTGCGGCGGCCGCTCGCGTCGGGCGCGCCGAGGCGCATGCCCGCGACCGCGACCTCCTTGACATGGCTGTCGGCGGTGAAGCTTTCGGGGGCCGAGAGCCAGACGAACTCGACGCCTTCCTCCTCGGCGTTGGCGACCTCGCGCTGCGAGCCCGGCATATTCTCGCGGTCGCGGCGATAGAGGCACTTCACCGACTTCGCGCCCTGGCGCACCGCGGTGCGGACGCAGTCCATCGCGGTGTCGCCGCCGCCGATGACGACGACATGCTTGCCCTCAGCATTGAGGCTGCCGTCGTCGAACGCCGCGACGGTGTCGCCGAAGCCCTTGCGGTTCGAGGCGATGAGATAGTCGAGCGCGGCGATGACGCCGGTGGCGGCGTTGCCGGGGACGGCGATCTCGCGCGCCTTGTAGACGCCGGTCGCGATCAGGATCGCGTCATGCTTCTGGCGCAGTTCGTCGAGCGTCGCGTCGGCGCCGACCTCGAACCCCAGATGGAAGTGGATGCCGCCCGCTTCGAGCCGCTCGACGCGGCGCATCACGACATCCTTCTCGAGCTTGAAGCCCGGGATGCCATAGGTGAGCAGCCCGCCGGCGCGGTCGTGGCGGTCGTAGACATGGACCTCGTGCCCCGCGACGCGCAGATATTCGGCGGCGGTGAGGCCGGCGGGGCCGGCGCCGATGACGCCGACCGACTGGCCGGTGGGCTTGCCCGGATGCACGGGCTCGACCCAGCCTTCGGCCCAGGCGGTGTCGGTGATATATTTTTCGACGCTGCCGATCGTCACCGCGCCATGGCCCGAGAATTCGATGACGCAATTGCCTTCGCACAGGCGATCCTGCGGGCAGATGCGGCCGCAGATTTCGGGCATCGTCGAGGTCGCGTTGCTGAGCTCATAGGCTTCGCGCAGCCGGCCCTCGGCGGTCAGCCGCAGCCAGTCGGGGATGTGGTTGTGGAGCGGGCAATGCACCGAGCAATAGGGCACGCCGCACTGCGAACAGCGCGACGCCTGTTCGTCGGCATCGGGCGCAGCGTAGCGCTCGGCGATTTCGCGGAAATCCTGCGCGCGCTCTTCGGCCGAGCGCTTGTCGGGATAATTTTGGTCACGCCCCACAAATTGGAGCATGCGTTCGGAAGCCATGCCAATTCCCCTTCTGGAGGGGGCGATTGCATGCTCAAAACCTCGATGTCACGAAAGAAATGCGTGATAGGTCAGTATATATGACCTATATTTCGTATGCGCCAAGATGAAAAAAGTCTCCCGCGCAACTATCTTTCATTAAAAGGTCCGGATCGGTCCTATCTGGCAGTGAGCCAGAGCAGCGCAGCCACGCCGACGATGATTCGGTACCAGGCGAAGGGCGTGAAGCCGTAGCGCGTCACCACCGCAAGGAAGGCCTTGATTACCGCCCAGGCGACGAGGAAGGAGACGAAGGCGCCGATTCCGATCAGCCCAAGGTCGTTCGCGGTGATCGCGTCGCGATGCTTGAACAATTGCAACACCGTCGCGCCCGTCAGCGTCGGCAGCGCGAGGAAGAAGCTGAACTCGGCGGCGGTCTTGCGGTCGACGCCGAACGACATGGCGCCGAGGATCGTCGCGCCCGAGCGGCTGACCCCCGGGATCATCGCGATGCACTGGACGAGCCCGACGAGGATCGACTGGCGCGTCGACACATTGGCGACGCCGCCGACATCGACCGTCCTGGCATAACGTTCGACGAGCAGGATCGCGAAGCCGCCGACGATCAGCGCCCAGGCGACGACGACGGCATTTTCGAGCAGCAGTTCGATGTAATCGCCAAAGGCGAGGCCGAGGATCACTGCAGGGAAAAAGGCGAGCAACAGGTTGCGGACGAAAGCGATTGCGACCGGATCGCGGCGGAACAGCCCGGTGAACATGTCCCAGAATAATTTGCGGTAAAGCACGACGATCGCGAGGATCGCGCCCGGCTGGATCGCGATGTTGAAGATTGCCCAGCGCGCGGCGTCATAGCCGAGCAATTCGGTCGCGAGGATCAGATGGCCGGTCGACGAAACGGGCAGGAATTCGGTCAACCCCTCGACGATGCCGAGGATGATGGCGGTCATGATTTCGTTCATGGGATGCTGCGACTAACCTGCGGTGAGAGGGCCGATAAAGGGAAGGGGCGCCGACCGATGCCGGAAGCCCCCCGTCCTGTCCCTTGCCCTAAGGTGCGGCGCCGGGCTTGGCCAGTCGCTATTTGAACCGGGCGTCGCACGCCTTGAGCACATTGGCCGGCGGCCCCAGGTCGAGCGCCTGCGCGAGCAGCTTTTTCGGATTCGTCGCCAGCTCGACATCCGGCATCGCCTTGCCGTCCTGCAGTTTTTTGGAGACCGCCTTGGCCATCGTTCCTTCGGTGCCTTCCAGCGACCCGAGCAGTCCCGCGTTGAAGCCGCAGGCGGCGACCGCTTGCCCTTCGTCGGTCGGCAAGGTCACCGCGGTGGTCGCGGCGGCCTTTGGATATTTCTTGATGCAGGCGTCCGTGAGCGGTCCCACCGCGCCTGAGGTGATTGCCCAGGCGACCTTGCCCGCCATGGCGTTCTGCGCGGCCGCCATGCCGCCATCCTCGCTCGCTGCAGCAATCAGGAAATAGGCGGATTGCGGGTTGGCCAAGACCTTCTTTTCCAGCACCGCGGGGTCGCTCGCCCCGCTGCCGAATGCCGAGGCGACCGCGACTGCGGCGCAGGCGGCCGGCCTTTCCTTCGCGTCCGTGGGCAATTCGGGCAGCGGTTCGGGATTGCCGAGCGCATAGGCCGCCTTGCACTGGTTGAGCGTGCCCAGCCAGTTGCCGCCCTTGAGCGTGTCGCCGATGTCGCCGAGCAGCGCCTTGGCCTTGGTATCGTCGAGCCCGACGGCGCCGACAAAGCCGGTTTCCTCGATCACCATGCTCAGCAGATCCTGTCGCCGCTTTTCCTCGGCTGCCCCGCTGCCGGCACCGGCGGCGGCATAGGCGACCGCTGCGCGTCCGCACAGCGTCGCGCGTTCGGCGGCATCCTTGGGCAATCCGTGCAAATCGGCGGGCGTGTTGTCGCAGCCCGCCAGAACCAGCGCCGCCGTCAGCAGCGCGGTCGTCCCCCCATATTTCATCTTACACTCCCGCAAAGCAGAAGCGACCCGCCCCGGATTTAGCAGCTTTCGCGTCTTGCGCCAGATGCCGCCCGTGCGGCGATTAACGTGCGGCGAGTTCGGCGAAGCGGCCGTTGCGGCGATATTGCACGAGCCAGCCGTCGGCGACCGACGCGAGCGAGGCGGGCACGATGCCGAGGTCGGCGAGGTTCGCGGCGCCCGCCGCGACAACATTGTCGTGCCGGAGCATCAGCCATTGGTCCCTGGTGATCGGAGCACCGGGCGCCCAGCCGAGGCCGGTCGCGAGCGCCGAGCCGACGACATCGGGGATATCGACGAACAGCGGGCTGCGGCCGGTCGCCCCGGCGATCCAGCGTTGCAGTTCGCCCATCGTCAGCAGCTGGGGTCCGCCAAGCTCGAACAGGCTGCCCGGCGCGGCGCCGAGCGCCGCGACGGCGGCATCGGCGACATCGCCGACATAGACCGGCTGGAACTTCGCGTTCGGCGCGATCACCGGAATGACCGGCAGCATGCGGATCATCGCGGCAAAACGGTTGATGAACCGGTCTTCGCGCCCGAAGACGATCGAGGGGCGAAGGATCGTCACGGCGGGGAAGGCGGCACGGACCGCCGCTTCGCCGTCGCCCTTGCTGCGGCCATAGGCCGAAGCGGCGTCGCTGTCGGCGCCGATCGCCGAGACATGGACGAGCGTCGCGATGCCCGCCGCAGCCACGGCACCGCCGATGTTGCCCGCGCCGGCTACGTGGACCGCCTGCATATCGTCGAAGCTGCCGACGAGGTTGATCACCGCGTCGCTGCCCTGGATCGCGCGCGCGACGCTTGCCGCGTCGCGGACGTCGGCGGCGACGAACTGCGTCTGGCCGAGCCCGCCGAGCGGTTTCAGGAACAGCGCCTTGCGCGGCTCGCGCTCGGCGATACGGACGCGCGCGCCGCGCGCAAGCAGCTTCTGGACGACATAGCGGCCGATAAAGCCGCCGCCGCCGAGCACCGTGATCAATTGTCCGTCGAGATTTCGCATCGCTTTTGCCCGTGATGATTCTGTCGCGGCACCCCGTGCCGTCCGGCTCCCCATGCCGCGAAGCGCCGGGGCGGGCAAGGGGCGAGCGTGCGCGCCGCACCGAAAAGCGCGGGCTTTGCGATAAAATATGCGCGCTTGCACGCAGCGTTGTTGACAAGCCGGTCAAGCCGCCGCTAAGCGCCCGCTCCTACCCCGTGCCCAGATGGCGGAATTGGTAGACGCACCAGCTTCAGGTGCTGGCGATCGCAAGGTCGTGGAGGTTCGAGTCCTCTTCTGGGCACCATCTGTTCTCCTCGGAATGTCCGAGGACGTCCAGTAAGCGGCTGGTTTCTCACCGCTTTTTCGATGAGACTCGCTGAGTGGAATCCAGGCTGATCCAGCCGGAACCATCAGCGTACCATCAGCTTTGATGGTGTTTTTGATGGTTTCGGTCAGCCTATCGAAGGTGAAACCATCATGTCGCTTACCCACATCCAGATTTCGAACGCTAAGCCCAAGGAAAAAGCCTATAAAATGGCTGACGCCGACGCCCTGTACCTCGTGGTCAGGCCGAGCGGCGCAAAAGTCTGGCGAATGAACTATCGCTATCTCGAACGGCAAAAGACGCTGTATTTCGGGTCGTGGCCCGATGTCGGCATCGCGTCCGCTCGGGAACTTCGCGACGAGGCGCGCAAGAAGCTTGTCGCCGGGCTTGATCCCGCAGCGGAGAAGAAGGTCGCGCGGATCACCCAGAAGATCGCGCAGGACAATACGTTCAAGGCGATCGCCGAGGAATGGCTGGTGAAAATCGAACGAGAAGAGCGCGCGCCAGTCACGCTTCGGAAGGTGCGATGGCTCCTCGACATCGCCGAACCGATGATCGGCAGTCGCCCGATATCGAAACTCACCGCGCAGGAAATCCTGGCCGTTCTCCGTAAAGTCGAGGCGAACGGCCGATATGAAAGCGCGCGGCGCATGCGGAGCGTGATTAGCCGAGTGTTCCGCTACGCCATTGCGACCGCAAGGGCCGACCGCGATCTGGCGGCCGATCTCCGTGGTGCGCTGATCACTCCGAAGGTGAAGCACCACGCCGCCATCACGGCCCCGAAGGAAGTCGGCGCGCTGCTCCGCGCGATCGATGGCTACGCTGGTCACGAGCTCACCGCGGTCGCGCTTCGATTGACGCCGCATCTTTTCGTCAGACCGGGCGAACTGCGCCAGGCAGAATGGGCGGAGATTGATTCCCATGATGCCGTCTGGTCGATCCCGGCAGAGAAGATGAAAATGCGCCGCTCGCTTTGCGTCCCCCTGTCACGGCAAGTTCTTGCGATGCTCGAAGAGCTCCACGCCCTTACCGGCCATGGGAGATACCTCTTTCCGTCCTTTCGGACGCCCCGCCGTTGCATGTCGGAGAATACTGTCAGCGCCGCGCTTCGGCGGCTGGGCTACAGCCGTGAGGAGATGACGGCTCATGGATTCCGCGCGACGGCCGCCACTCTCCTCAATCAGATGGGAATTTGGCACCCGGATGCGATCGAAAGGCAACTGGCACATCTCGATGCCAATGCGACGCGCCGGGTCTACACCCGCGGCGAATATTGGGACGAACGTGTTCGCATGATGCAGCATTGGTCCGATTATCTCGACGAGCTGCGCGATGGGGCGCAAATTCTGCGCCCCGCCTTCGGCAAGAGTGCGACCTCGACCGCCTAGCGGCCGATCAGGGCCTTGAGGCTCGTATAGAGGACCAGCGTGGACCGGCCGACTTTGACGACCTCAAGGTCGCCGGACACGATCAACTCGTAGATTCTTGACCGACTGAGCCCTGTCAGTTCGACTGCGGTCGGAATCCGCACGGTCAATGGCTCCATGAAGACGATTTCGGACCGTGACAAATCGAGATCCTGCATTTTCCTTGTCCTCGGGATGGATCAATGTCGCGAGCGCGGTTCCAACGCAGCATTCGCCATCGCAAGCGTGCCGGTTGCTACGCCACCTCACAATAATCAGGGCAGGATCGTGCCGTTGAGCGGTGTCGCCGCGCCGCGTGACTTCGTCACCAGGTGGCCGCGAAAAGCACGGCAGGAGAGAGGGGGAGCTTGAGCGAAGTCTGATCTGATTGCGAGAATTCCAATGTCTGTTGCCCTTTCGACTCTCCATGATTCCGAATTGGAGGCTGCCGGGGCCGCACTGGTCAGGGGCCTTGGCGGTTTCTGGCAGGGGTCGACTGGAATGTGTCGCTGCCCAGCCCACGATGACCGAACGCCGAGCCTATCGGTTCGCGTTGGCGACACCCGACTCTTGTTCAAATGCTTTGCCGGCTGCGACACGCGCGACGTGCTGCGCGCCATTCGGCGGCTCGATCCGAATGCCTTGGGCGCAAAGGGCAATGGAATCGCCAAGCAGTTCAAGCTCGACCGATGGCTGCAAAAGCGCGCCTTCGATCTTTGGAGGGTCGGACGGCCGATAAATTGGACTATCGCCGAGACCTACCTACGCAATCGGTCGATTCACATCGCGCTCGACTCTTTGCGCTTCTGCGACCGAACTCCGCTCGGCAAGGGCAAGGCGGCACGGTTTCGCCCGGCGATGCTCGCCGCCGTTACCGACGATTCCGGTCTGCTCGCCGTCCAGAGGACCTTTCTCGATGCCCGCGGGCGGCGTGCACGCGACCTTCGCCATCCTCGACGCCTGCTAGGCAACCCCTGCGCCGGTGCTGTTCGGCTCGCTTCCGCCACCGAGACGCTTGGGATTGCCGAAGGTGTCGAGACAGCGGTTTCGGCGATGATTCTGCTCGGCATCCCGGTCTGGGCGACGCTCGGCAATGAACGCCTCCCCCATGTTGCCATCCCGAAATCCGTGAACCGCCTCATCCTGCTCCCCGACAATGACAATGCGGGACGCTTGGCCGTGCCGCTTGCAACCGAGGCCTATACGGCACCCGGGCGGCAGATCGGCACGATCTGGCCGTGGCACGGGCGGAACGACTGGAACGATGTCCTACGGGAAGGAGGGAAGGGGGTGGGGGACTGGCGGCGCCGAGTGGCCTGATGGTCGGGCCTCCGCCGCCAGGAGACGGACTATGACATATCCGATCGTATACGCGCTTGCGCGTAACTGCGTCGCTTCCCCGCTGAATGTCCGAACGGAAAGCGACTCCGACGCCGACGCCGAACTGGAAGCGATGATCGGCCAAGCCGGCTTCGTGCTCCAGAACCTGATTGGCACCGCAATAAAACGCAAGAAGGACAGCTACAGCATTTTCGGCGGCGGCCGGCGTCTCGCGCGGGTTCATGCCCTGATCGAAAAGGGCCAGCTTCCCGAAGACTTCTGCGTGCCGGTTATGGTGATGCCGGACGCGAAAAACGCCATCGAGCTCAGCCTCGCTGAAAACCAGAAGCTGCCGATGACCGCCGCCGATGAATGCACGGCCTTCAAGAATATGATCGAGAAGGAAGGCAAAACCCCCGCGCAGGTTGCCGCGCGGTTCGGCAAGACCGAGCGTTTCGTGCTCGGGCGCGTTCGTCTCGCCGATCTTCACGAGACGATCTTCGAGGCGCTCCGCAAGGGCGACATCACGCTCGAGGTCGCCAAGGCCTATGGCAGCACGTCCGACACCGTTCGTCAGGCCCGTGTGTTCGAGCAGTATCAGGACAGCTATTACGGGGACGACGTCTACACCATCCGGCGCGAGCTCGCCTCCGGCAGCTATCGCGGCGGTGACCCCAAGGCGCTGCTTGTCGGCCGCGAAGCTTATCTCGAAGCGGGCGGACGGATCGACTCCGACCTCTTCTCCGACAGCGCGTCCGAAAACTGGATCGACGGTGACATACTCGACCGGCTGACGGATGAAAAACTCGCGGTCGAAGCCGAGGCTATCCGCGAACGTGAGGGTTTTGGCGAAATCCGTGCGCTGCCGACGACGCGCGTCTCCTACATCGAGCTTGACGGTCTGAGCCCGGTTCGCGGAGAGATTCCGCCACCCACGGCAGAGGATGAAGCGCGCTGCGCCGAGATCGAGGCCGAAATGACCATCATCGGCGAAGCCGCGAACGAAAGCGACGACGGCATCACCGATGATGACGAACAGCGTTATCGCGATCTGGAATCCGAACTCCGTGAAATCCAGAATCGTCCGCCGGTGTTGTCCGATGACCAGAAGGCCTCGGCGCTCGCCTTCGTCGTCCTCGGTGAGGATGGCCAGCCCCGGGTTCATCATCAGGTCTACCGAACCCCCGAAGCGATGAGCGAAACCGATGACTCAGACGATGACCGCGACGATGCGGCTCCTGGCGGAGCATCAGGCAAACCCGCGATCAGCCAGCGGCTTGCTGACGAACTCGCAACGATGAAGGCGGAACTGCTCCGCGTCCATGTCGCCAGCGACCCGCGGTTCGCGCTCGATCTCGGGACGTTCGTGATGGTCGATGCCGCGCAGCGGCGTTACGGGGCGAGCGATCTCGCGAGCGAACTGAGGGCCGATGCGGCGCCGTCGCGCGTCATCGGGTTCGAGAGTGGCACGACGGCGGCCGAGGAATGGGCTAAGCTCGAAGCCGGACTCGATCGGAGCTGGATCGACCCCGATGCCGGTGTCACTGGCCGCTACGATGCCTTCTGTGCGCTTGGTGAGGAAGCACGCGCGGCATGGCTGGGTTGGGCGATCGCCCGTACGATCCACGCCGTGCCCGCCAAGACGACCGGCAGCGATTTCGTCGACCATCTCGGCTGCAAGCTCGGGATCGATGTCGCCGCCTGGTGGCGACCGACCGCGAAGAATTACTTCAAGCGGCTCACCAAGACGACGATCCTCGACCTGTTCGCGGAAATTGGCGGCAGCGAACTCGGCCAACGCTATGGCGCGTCAAAGAAGGATCTCCTTGCATCCTCGGCCGAACAGCTCTTCGCGGGCAACATCATCGTGGAAGCCGACGTCAAGGAAAAGGCGCTCGCCTGGCTTCCCGACGCGATGCGCTTCGAGCATCCCGTCGCTGCGCTGGCGAACGACGATGCCGACCTGGAGCCTGCTGATGCCGCCGAAATAACGTTCGACGACGAAGCGGTCGGTGATGGCGACGAGGACGAACCGATCGCCGACGCGGCCTGACCCGGCAAAGCCGACCTCGATTGGGGCCGTGACCACGCGTCGCGGCCCCTTTTTCATGCCGCCTTCCACCCTGGAGGAGAGGGGGGAGGGCTGTGTGCGGCGGGGGCAGGTGCCCCGGAGCCCGTTCAGGAGATCTTCCATGACCCTTCCGCTTCTCAATCTCGCCGAGACCCCTGATTCCAGCGCCCGGGAAAAGGCCGAGCGTCTTCACGGCGTAGCGCGGGCTCTGCAATCCCGGCTCGCCGACCCGCATTCGGTCACCCGTTCGCTGCTCAAAGGGCTCATGTCGGAGGCGTTCGGCGGATCCGATGCCGACGGACACTGGTCGATGCGCGACGCCTATGATGCGCTCGAAGCGGCGCAGGCTTCGAACATGTTGTCGCTCGGTGAAGACCAGAACCCGGACTGCCCGCCCGAAGATGCCTTCGCAGCCATTCTTGCATTCGAGAAGGCGCTACCAACGCAGACCTATCGCAGCGAGCATCAAGTCGAGATGCAACAGTTCAGCACGCCAGACGCGCTGGGCTGGCTAGCGACACGTGCAGCGGCGATTACGGCCGACGACCATGTGCTCGAACCGTCGGCGGGCATCGGCATGCTCGCCGCCCGCGCGATCGCCACGGGCGCCTCCGTAACGCTCAACGAACGCGATGCCTGCCGCGCCGCACTGCTCGCTCTCGTGACGAACAGCGACGTCACCACACACGATGCCGAATTCATTCACGACCGGCTGCCGCCGGATGTCCGTCCGACCGTCGTCCTGATCAATCCGCCCTTCAGCCGTAGCGAAGGCCGCGGCGAGGATCGCCATGCCGGCGCTCGCCACCTTCGCTCCGCGCTCCTCCGTCTTGCCGACGGCGGACGCTGCGTTGCGATTATGTCGCCGGGATTCGCGCACGACGGCAGCGGTGCCCGCGGCTATGTCTCGGTCGCCGAGATCGGACGTCCGCGCGTTGAGATCACCATTCTCGGCCGCCCGTACGTCAAGCATGGCACCGGCATCGCCGTTCGGCTGATCGTCTTCGACAAGGGCTGGATCGGCGAGACCGAACGCCACACCGTCGACTCGATCGAGGCGGCGCTGCCCATCGTGCTCGCGCTCCCGCCGCGATTGGGATCGTCCGATGAGCCGCCCCCGGCCACCCCGGCGGTGATCCCGTTCCGTCCGGCGCTCAAATCCGGATCGGCATCGCTCTTTTCCGGGCTCGCGAGCCCCAAGGTCATCGCGCCGTCGCGGATCGCCGCGAAGGACGATCGCGCCGAGCCGCTTGCTTACTCGGTTCGCGACGCGCCGCTTCCGGTCGGCGATCCGGTCGGCATCTACGCTCCCTGGCGGCTTGCGCGCATCGATATACCGGGCGCGACGCCGCATCCGGACAATCTCGTGGAATCGCTTGCCATGGCGTCGGTGCTGCCGCCGATCCCGCGATATCGGCCGCTCTTCCAGAAGCGGGCAAGCAGCGCGCTGTCCGACGCCCAACTCGAAGCGATCATCTATGCTGGCGATGCCTTCTCGCGCGACCTGCCGGGCCGATTCGTGCCCAACGAGGCGGGCGACCAACTCCGCGAGGATGCCGACGGGCACGCCTATCGCATGGGTTTCTTCATCGGCGACGGCACCGGCGTCGGCAAGGGCCGCGAGGGCGCCGCTATCATCCGCGACCAGTGGAACTGCGGCAACCGCCGCGCCGTCTGGATATCGAAGGGCGCGACGCTCCTTGAAGACGCGCGCCGCGACTGGACCGCGCTCGGCGGCCTTCCGATCGACATCCAGCCGCTCGACGCCTTTCCGCTTGGGCAGTCGATCGGCATGGCGAGCGGCATCCTCTTCCTCACCTATGCGACGCTCCGCTCGCAGCGTCGCGATCAATGCTCACGTCTCCAGCAGATCCTCCAATGGGCGGAAGGCACTTTCGAGGGCGTGATCCTGTTCGACGAATCCCATTCGATGGGCAATGCGGCGGGCACCAAAGACGAATATCGCCAGGCCAAGGGGTCTGAACAGGGATTGGCCGGAGTGCGCCTGCAGAACGCACTGCCGCGCGCCCGGGTGGTCTATGAATCGGCCACCGGCGCCACCAAGCCCGAGAATCTGAGTTATGCCTCGCGGCTCGGGCTTTGGGGGCCCGACACGGCCTTCGTGAACCGCGACGCTTTTCTCGCTGCGATGACCGACGGCGGTATCGCGGCGATGGAAATCGTCGCCCGCGACCTCAAGTCCATGGGTCTCTACACGGCGCGTGCGCTCAGTTTCGCCGGCGTAGAATATGACCCGCTCGAGCATCGGCTGACGCCCGACCAGATAGAGATCTACGATGCCTATGCCGACGCCTGGGCGATCGTTCACCAGAACCTCGACGAGGTGCTGAAGGCGTCGAACATTGTCGACCGCATGTCGGGCGAGACGATGAATGCCATGGCCAAGGGATCGGCGCTCAGCCGGTTCGAGAGCGCCAAGCAGCGCTTCTTCTCCCAAGTGCTGATCGCGATGAAAATGCCGACCGTCGTTCGTTCGATCGAGGAGGAGCTGGCAGCAGGCCATGTCGCCGTCGTGCAATTGACCAGCACGGCCGAGGCGATCCTCGAGCGCCGCCTTGCGGGCCTTTCGCCGGACGAACGCGCCAACCTCGCGATCGACGTCTCGCCGCTCGATACGCTGATCGATTATCTGAAGACAGCCTTCCCGACGCGTCAGATGCGCGCCTTTCGCTCATCCGACGGAGCATTGCGCTCCGAGCCGATGCACGATGGCGACGGCAATGCTGTCCTCTGCCAGGAAGCGGTCGAGGCGCGCGATAATCTGGTCGAAAGCCTCTGTTCGATGCCGCCGGTCCCGGCCGCGCTCGACTTCCTTATCGCGCATTTCGGAACCGACGCGGTCGCAGAAGTCACTGGCCGCAGCCGTCGCGTTGTCATTGACGGGCAAGGCCGACAGAAGCTCGAGCGCCGCAGCGCCAGTTCCAATATCGCCGAGACCGACGCCTTCATGTCAGGACGCAAGCCGATCCTCGTCTTCTCGGAAGCGGGCGGCACCGGGCGCTCCTATCACGCCGACCTGGATTGTCCGACCGCGAACAAGCGGCGCATCCATTTCCTGCTCGAACCGGGCTGGCGCGCCGACATCGCGATCCAGGGTCTCGGCCGCACGCATCGGACGTACCAGTGGAAGCCGCCGGTGTTCCGGCCGGTCACGACTACCTGCAAGGGCGAACGCCGCTTCATCAGCACCATCGCGCGCCGTCTCGATACCCTCGGCGCGCTCACGCGCGGCCAGCGTCAGACCGGCGGCCAGAATCTATTCGACCCCGCGGATAATCTCGAAAGCAGCTATGCTCGCGAAGCGCTGACCCAATGGTATCATCTGCTCCATGCCGGCAAGCTCGCGAGCATCGGTCTCGAGAAGTTCCAGATTATCACGGGCCTGAAGCTCGTCGACGAGAATGGAACCCTGCTCGACAAGCTGCCGCCGATCCAGCGCTGGCTGAACCGCATCCTCGCGCTACGCATCGCGACCCAGGATGCCATTTTCGAGGAATATATGGGGCTCATCCAGGCCCGCGTCGACGCCGCTCGCGAGGCCGGCACGCTTGATCTTGGCGTCGAGGCGATCCGCGCCGAGCGTATCGTCGAGCTCTCGCAGCAGGTGCTGAGGGAGGATCCGGTATCCGGCGCCGAGACCCGGCTGCTCCGCCTCGAGCTTCACCTCAAACCGCGCGTCACGGGGTGGGCGCGCCTTGACAAGATCTGGGGCGGTTCCGCGGATGGCCGGTCTCTGCGGAACAGCCGTTCCGGGCGCGTCGCCCTTTGCGTTCCGTCCTGGTCGATCACCGACGACGACGGGAGGCCCGTCAAGATGATGGAGCTTGTCCGCCCGACAGGTTCGAACCGCATCCAGCTTGCCGGGCTCGCGCACACGCACTGGGAGGAGATCGACCGCAAGAGCTTCCAGAGCTTCTGGGAAGCCGAAGTGACCGAGGCGCTCGACAAGGTCGATATCGAGACGATCAGTGTCGCAACGGGTCTCCTGCTCCCCGTCTGGAACAAACTGCCGCAGGACGACGTTCGTGTCTGGCGGATCGACGACGCGGCGGGGACGTCGATCCTCGGCCGCATCGTCATGCCCGGGGCGATCGAGAAGCTGCAATCGGCTTTCGGCCTCACTTCCTCGATCATGCTCACGCCTGGCGAACTGATCGAGGCTGCCCGGCATGGCGACGGCGCCTTGATCCCTGGGCTGCACGGCGCACGTCTCGTGTCGGCGATGGTGAACGACAGCCGCCGGATCGAGATCCGGGACTTCCGGCCTCAGGACCGCGAATGGCTGAAAGCGCGCGGCGCGTTCAGCGAGGTGATTGCATACAAGACCCGGCTCTTCCTCCCGGCGGGAAAGGCCGATGAAATCCTGAGCACCATCATCGCCGAGCCGCCACAGTGAAATCGAACCTCTCATAGGGAGAGGGTCATGTCGCGGGCCTATGGGCAGGTCGACCGGCAGTTCGTCGACGGTTTCGACACCGCGATGCCCGTGCTGGAAGCCGGGCGAGCATGCCGCCCGCGACCTTGCCGACCGATTGCACCATATTCGAGCTTCTCGACGAGGGGGGACTTGCTGAACTTGGCTCGTCAAACGCGGAACCTACGCGCCTCCATGCTCGCCCCGCGAAAGCAATTCTCCGGAGGAGGGAAGGGGGTGGAGCGGGGAGTGGCGGCGGAATTGTCTGCCGACCACCAAGAAGATGGAGGTTCCCATGGCAGACCGGGCATCCGCCATGATCCGGATCGGCGGCACGATTTCTCGCAATCTGATACCCGCGCTTCTCGAAGCTATCGAATGCGATGGCGGGAAAGCCGATTGGGAAGGGAATTCGATCGAGTTTTCCCATATTGCCGACGGGCATATCCTGGAGGTTTGTGCCTATGAACTGATCGGCGGTCAGTTCGAATGTGTCGAAGCCTTCTGCTGCAATCACGGCATCGCCTTCGTTCGGCGCTCGGACGCGTGTTCCGGCGCATTCGGACCCGAGCGCGCGGTTCATACGGGCGATCGGGCGCCCCGACACTACGAGGTAAATGACGCTGACCAGATCGTCCTCAATCAACGAGAGCTGAACGACCTTGGTTCGATCGCTGCGGCGAACGCCTGGTTTCAAGCGGGCGATTTCGCTCTGCCGCCCTTGTCCATCGGAACCCGCGAAAGCCCGTCCTTGTGCCGGGAGAATGGCGATGGCTGAACATTATCTCGAGGCAAGCTTCAGCTTCGCCTGCACAGATGCCGAGCTGGCGCTGCTCAAGGAGATATTCGGGGCGGCCAGCGACATGATGAGCGGTATCGTCGCACCGGCGCCAAGCCCGAAAATCCTCGAACTCTTTTCTCCTGAAGACGAAGATGATCTGTGGAGCGGCCTTGGCACGATATTCTGCGATGCGTATTTTCCCGATTTCGGTGCCCGTTTCGAGGCGGGAACTGCGTCGATCGACGGGGTCGGTCAGATCGCGCATATCTATGGCACGCCAACCTTCCAGCCCGACCCGGTCGCAACGGTCATCCATCGGTGCTGCGCCGAATCCCTTCTTCGCGCCGCTATCGGTTTCGAATGGTCGGAAAGCTGCTCCAAACCTCGCGAGGGCGAGTTTGGCGGCGGCTGGTGCGCCATCTTCGCGGATCGCATCGAGATGCATTCGACAAGCGAGGCCTTGTCGGCGGCGCTCGGGCAGTCCGCGCCGAGCGACCCGCCTCACCTGGAACGTGATGCCTGGACCGAGTATCCAGCCCACCCGCTCGCGGATTGGAAATACCAGATCGCGAACGACGACACACGCCTTGGCTATCGGGACTGGATTGCGGCGCGCGTGCTTGGCGAGCCGCACGATACTGCCGGGGACACCGACGCGACCTCGCCTGTCCCGGAGGCGCCCGGACTCTACCTGCATCTCTATCACGGCCGCAAGGATCCCGACGAAAATCTTGAAGACTGGGGGAGCGAAGGACCGGTGATCGGCCCGCTCGCCTATGTGCACACGACCTATATGTGCGACGTCAAGTTCGCGGCGGCTCCCGATGTCATGGACCGATTCTTCCCGGCGGTCATGGCCGAATGGTGCGCACGCGGATTGTCCAACGTCGCGGGTCCGCTCTGTGATTGGCGCCTGACCATCTTCGACGACTATGTCGAATATGACGGCATCTACTATGGCGACTGGACCGTGTTCGCCGCCACGCCCAGTGAGGTCGATGAGCGGTTCGCCAAGGTGGCGAAGGCGGCGTGATGGCGCACATCGTCAAAGGCTAGGCCCTCTGCCAGAAACCGGGCTGCACAATGTCCCGGCACCGCGATCCCATTCTCGAGGTTGTCTGCCCCAACTGCCACGCCGCGGTAGGTGTCGGCTGCCGCCGGCCGAGTGGGCATAGCGGGCCATTCGTCGAATTTCACACCTCGCGCGACATCCTCGCTGACCGCGAGGGCAAGTATGGACCGTGCCCGCTCGGGCTCTGCGGTCTCGGCTGCGTTTCGCCTCAACTGGGCCTGCCGCTGTTCGATTGAACCGCGGCGCCGCCAATCGGAGAGGTTTCCGCAATGCCCGAAATCATCCCCATCACCGTCTATCAGTTCGACGAACTGGACGAGCGCGCTAAGGACAAGGCGCGCGACTGGTATCGTCAGGGCGCCTTCGACCATGACTGGTACGACTTCGTCTTCAGCGACTTCGAGGCGATCTGCGACATCCTCGGTATCACGCTTCGCACCAACCCGGTTTCCCATGTCGGAGGCACAAAGCGCGAAGAGCCGCAGATATTCTTCACGGGCTTTGCCAGCCAGGGAGACGGCGCCAGCTTTGCCGGCAGCTACGCCTATCGGCCCAGATCATCGAAAGCCATCCGGGTCTACGCGCCGCAGGATGCCAGGCTTCACCAGATCGCCGATGCGCTTCGCTACATCCAGCGCCAGCATTTCTACCGGCTCAGCGCCGATATTCGCCACCGCGGTCGCTATTACCATGAATATTGCATGGACATCGCGGTCGAGCGCGAAGGGATCGCCTTCGGTTCCCCCGCGGAAGAAACCATCATCGAAGCACTGCGCGACCTTGCCCGCTGGCTCTATCGGCGCCTCGAAAGCGAATTCGAGTATCTGACGTCCGAGCAGGCCGTAGATGAGGCGATAACCGCCAACGGATACACCTTCGTGGAGAATGGCAAGCCGTTCGGCTGACCACGTCTTTCCTTGCCTCGCTGATGGGCGTCGATGGCAAGACGGTCACGTTCTGCACCGCCTGAGGGCTGCTCAAGGCGAACCGGCGCGGTACCGACCAAACGAGCGCGCACCACGCCATCTGACTGCCGGTCGGGAGGGAAGGGGGTGGGAACGGGGCGAGCCGGTCAGTGATTTCGGTCCGGCTCGACGTTCCACTCTTGCCGGAGATTTCCCATGACCAATCTTGTCCCCGCTGCCGACCGTCCGGTCGGCGGCGCCTATCGCGTCGATATCTCCCGCGGCCGCAACATCGGCCGCGTTTCGTCCGAATGGTTCTCGCGTCCCGACGACGAGCGCTTCCTCTCGCTGACCGATCTCTATGATGTCGTTCGCGCCCGCGCCGACCGGGCAACCACGCGCGTCGTCGACAGCAAGGCGATCCGTGTCGAGGCGCGGAGCGATAGCCCCGAGCGACTCTCGCTGATGGTCCCCGACGAAGAGCGGCCCGTTGCGCCGACGAACTGGGCATTCGGACAGCTTTGCAGCCTCGTCGGCGCGCCCGCGTCCTATCTTCGCGAGCTTCCGGCTGCGCTTGCCGGCATCAATCTTCAGCACGGCCTCGTCGCGCACCGCGGCGAGCAGGTGAAACTGCTGCAGACCGACGACGGGCGGACCGAACTTCGCGCCGCGACCGGGCCCGAATATGGCCGTATCTGGGATTATGAGCTCGTGGAAGCGGTGATGAAGATCGCCGGCGACGGCATCGGGCAAACGCGGTGGAAGGTCCCCGGCGTGCTCGACTGGTCGAGCATGCACTATAATCCTTATGTCGACGTCACACGCGACACGACGACGCTTTATGCCTCCGACCGCGACGTCTTCATCTTCCTGGTCGATGACACGCACCCGATCGAGGCGGGCAAGCTACCCAATGGCGATCCCGATCTCTATTTCCGCGGCTTCTACTGCTGGAACTCCGAGGTCGGCGCGAAGACGCTCGGCATGGCGACCTTCTATCTGCGCGCCGTGTGCATGAACCGCAACCTCTGGGGCGTCGAGAATTTCGAGGAGGTGAAGATCCGCCACTCGAAATTCGCAGCCAACCGCTTCGCCCATGAAGCAGCGCCCGCGCTCGAGCATTTCGCGGACTCTTCGCCGATGCCATTCCTGAGCGGCATCAAGACCGCGCGCGAGCGCATCGTCGCCCGCAAGGATGAGGACCGCGAGACGTTCCTGCGCAAACGCGGCTTCTCGAAGGCCGAAACCGCAAAGATCGTCGCGACGGTGCTCAATGAAGAGGGCCGCCCGCCTGAGACGATCTATGATTTCGTGCAGGGCATCACGGCCTTTGCGCGCACCAGGACCAACCAGGACAGCCGGCTCGAAGTCGAGGGCAAGGCCCGCAAGCTTCTCGAAACCGCCCACTGACGTCCGAAGCCGCCGGTTCGTTCGATCCGGCGGCTTCCTTCCCATGGAGACCCGCCATGACCGATGCGCGCTACCGCTTGCTCGATACGATGCAGGACCTCATGTCCAACTATCTCCTCGACGAATGCCCCAACGATGTGACGTGGGAAGATTTTGACCCTGACATCGATGGGCTGCGTTCGAGCGTCGCGGACCTCATCGACAGGCATTGCCGAGGCGCGGTCTCAACCGCCGTCGTCGCTACCTACCTTGTCGATGTCGCATTTTTCAGCGGCGACGATTGCTTTGCGAGCGCAGTCTATACGATCGATGCTTCGACACCCGAGGGGGCGGAGCACCACGCGCTGTCGATGTCGCTCGACTGCATTTACAACGACCCGCGCATTCCGGACCTCTCGCGCGCCGCGACCGCGAGGCCGATGGACGATCCCGACGCGCCGATATGATTGTCGATCGGTCCCCACGATGGCGCGAACGGCGCTGTCGCTGGCTACCGAATGCGACGAATATCGGCCCAGGCTCCCTTTCCGTGGACGTCATCGACACGCGCCGACAGGCCTCATCCTTCGTGAAGGTCATCACTTCGCGAGATCAATGCCGGACGCCCGGCATGTCCCTTCTTGCTTTGGGAGCATGACCATTGCCGAAACGGTTCCGACGATGTTGAATCCATTCCAGCGAATTTGCGCCGTCGCATACGGTGAAGGCGACTTTGCCCACATCGAAAGCATCGAGGAGACCCACGATTTGGGCGATCCGCTCTTTGCCTTTCTCATGGCTGAGCTAGCATCGAGCGAGGGCTGTGATTGCCGGAAAGAAGCGCTGCGCCGCCTAGAAATGGCTGCAGCTGATATTCGCTGCGTTATCGACGCGATCGATCAAACGATTGTCATTTGATCGATCCAGCATGCCCAAGCGCCGTAGTTCGCCGAGTGCCGGCGCAGGCTCACATCAGCCGAACAGGATTATATCATGTCTGACATTGGCATCCGCGCCTTGGCGCAACTGCTCGCTCGTGCCCGTGCCGCCATCGAAACGCCGGCCGACCTCGATGACGCTGCCCGCGCCGCGGTGATCGAGGATATCGCTGCGTTCGAGGATTGCCTTGCGCGGGGATTGATTCCGTGGGGCTTCGACATCCACATCGGTTCAATCGATCATAAGCATGGCACCAACCATTATGCCGCGCTGACTCAGAAAGCCTTGATGGCGGAAGTCGCCGAATATTGCCGCGAGTGGTGGTCCGATATCGAAGATGGGCGCGATCCGGCGACGCTCGACGATCAAACGATCGCGGACATCTATTTCGATGATCATCCGAGCGAGAATCTCAAGACTGACCGCGTCCATATCGATCCGCTACTCGCCGACATGCAGACACTGGGCCCCGAAACCGGGCACTATTGCGTCATTGCCACGGCGCATCTGTCGACTGCGACGGCAGCCATGCTTGATGAATGGTGCGCGGCGGCAACCTCCGACCGGCCGATCAATGTTGCGAGTACCATATACGGATGGTTCGTTCCGGCGCGCGAGGTGGATGAGCCGGCGCAGGCCAAGCTACCGGCCGATCTTCTTGCCGCGATGAGATTTGCTCGTGCACATGGCTTCGACCATATCCTGTTCGACTGCGACGCTGGCAGCGTCGAGGCATTGCCGAAGCATGACTGGTGAAGCCGGTCCTTGGTATGTTTGGCGTAATTCCCATTAAGCCTGCGACCGCGCATCGAGCATTTCCAGCCGATCGGCGGCAAGCTCCGCGACATTGGCCTGGATCACATGGCCGCGATTGCGCAGGATTTCGCCGAGATCCCTGACCATCGTGATCAGATCGCCGGTCGCAAGCGGGCCATCGAGCGCGCGCAATAGATGGCGTTCTTCCTCGTCCAGTTCGCGCATCGTCATTCTCCGCGGGACGCAATTTTGGGCAGGCACGTAATCTAGCACATTCGGACGATCGCCGGCTGCGCAAATTCTCCTCTCGGCGATGAATTGCAGCGCCACGACGTGCACTGCACGAACCCGAGCCCGAGGGGCGCCCGCTCGCTTGCCTCCCGCTCGCCATCGATCGACAGATGTGGAACATCGCGGCTGCGGGCACTTGGGGTGCCTTCAATATCCCTGCGAAATGGGAGGAGAGAGGGAAGGACAGGGGCGGGCGCAATAGGCGTCCGGAGAAGGAACCTGTCCCATGTCATACGATATCGCGTTCCGCTTCCAGCAGGCGCTCGATCCTTCGGCACTCTCGACGCTGCCGGCCTGTCTCCACGCGCTGATCGCGGCGATCAAGGATTGCCGAAATGCCGGCAATCCCGACGAAACCGATCCCGCAGTACTGTTGCTCGCGCGGCATCTCGGTGCCGTTGCGGGCGCCACGGGCGGCGGCGACACCGCGCTTCGGCGCGCCTGCTTGGACCGCATCGCCGACATGCGCGGCAAATCCGCACTCGTGGTGCTGGCGCATAGGGGTGTCAGCTACGACGAGCAGGCAAAGAAGCTCTTCCATAGCGACGGCCGAAAGGCCCTGAAGCGGCTTGCCGAGGCCCTTTGCATGGAGGACGGCACCTATGATCTTCGATCGATCAAGGGCGGTATTGCCGTCAGCGGCGAGATCATCCTTCATACCGAGGAAATCTATGTCCAGCTCCGGCTTGGCATCGGATCCGGCCGTGAAGTGATGTTCCGCCGCGTCGCCGGGCGGAAGGATTATTGCGGCGACCGCAACCACTGGGCCGCGGTCGGCGAACTGCTCGAGCCTGACCGCCTCGCCGCGCGCATCCGGCGCGAACTGCACCTCGCCGAACCCGGAACGCCGCCGATGCGGCTGGTCGCTTGAGGAGAACGTCGATGAAAGTCATTGTCTCGCGTTCCCGCATCGCGGGGGCGCTGCCCCATTATGTCTATCGCGCGCTGGTTCCGGCCGAGGGTGTTGCGGTGGAGCGTATCGCGAGCGCCGGCACCGTTCACGCGCCCGGGGTCGCCGGTCGTATTGCTTGCATTCGGATCGCTCCGCTCATTGCGCCCGAGCGCTACCTCGCGATGCGCCCTGTCGAGCGGACGGCGCTTGCCTCGCGCGTCGGGGCAGTCGGACGCCGGATCGAGTGGCTGATCATTCGCACCTTCTTCCGGGAGATGACCGCGGACTCGTTACCGATCGTCTTCCAGCTCGATCCTGATCCGGGCGACGCCTGCGTCTGGGCCGACCTCGACGACCTAACCGGCATCTTTGATGCCGTCGAACCTGGGTTCGCAAGCCTCTCAGCTATCGACCTCGGTCTGCGTCAGCGCGACAGCCTCCGGGCTGCCTGATTGCCGTCATCGACGAGCCGCCCAAGGCGCCTGCCCTGGGCATAGTTACTTCACCCCAGCAGAAAGGGCCTGCGATGACGGTCATCGGACATAATGACATCCGGAAAGTCGAGAACTTCGACAGATATGAGATTCTCGCGCACCCGCTTCCCCATCGTGATAACCGCATTTTCTATCCGGCGGAACCCGATGGTTTTGGCGCCGTCACCTATGCCTCGCACGATGTGATGATTGCGAGGCCGACCGGGATCGGTAGCAAGGGCCGGCTCGCCATACTGATGCACCATGGCGGCGGTCGCCACGCTCTCGAATTCTACGAAAGCACCTTGCCCATCGCCTCGGCGCTGCTCGCGCTTCCGGAACGCGAGCAATATGCGCTCGCCTATACGATCTTCGAGCAAGCGGACGAATGCTCCGCCGGAGCGCGTGCCGCCGAGGCGCAACGATGGGCTGAGGCCTATGCTGAGGGCCGCATCCGGAAACGGCGTCGCGGGCGCGCGCGGCAAATCTATGTCGAAACCGCGGCCGAGAAGGCACTTCGCTCCGCCTGAAGCCTGAGCCGCCCGCACTCAATCGCTCGCGACCGATCGTCATCGGCCGGGAGGAAAGGAGGCGGGGACGTGCGGCGGCAATGAGGCTGCCGCGCAACCGGAGTATTCCCATGACGCTTCCCGCTCAAATCCGCCCTTCCGTCGGCGAGCAGCTTATCACTAAGGTGTCGCGCCTCTTCAACGGGACGATCACCGACGTTCTCAACGAGCTGTTCCAGAATGCCCGCCGTGCCGGTGCGCAGCGAATCGCCGTCGATCTCGGCGAGCATGAAGGCAATCCAGCCCTCTTTATTGCAGACGACGGCACCGGCATCGATGATCCCGCCGCCTTCGTGACGCTGGGCCGCTCTGACTGGAGCGACCAGATCGCACGGCGGGAAGACCCTGCCGGAATGGGTGTGTTCAGCCTCGCCGGCAAGCGCGTTACTGTGCGATCCTTCTCGAGAGCCGCCAATGCCGGATGGACGGTCACGATTCCCAAGGACGGTTGGCAGGGCGAAAATCCCCTAACGGTCGAAGCCTACGAGGTCCGCAAAGGCACACAGCTCGTCATTGCCATGCCCGCCGAATGGTTGCCCAATCTCCAATCGCGGGTCGAAGCAGCGGCGAAGCATTTCCCGTTGCCCGTCGAATTTCAGGGCGCAGTCTTGCCGCGCGAGGATTTCCTCAAGGGCGCCTGCCGGATCGAAGAGTGGCATGGCTGCCGGATCGGAATCTTCAGCGATTCCTATGACATCGCGAGCGATCCGCGCATCAATTTTCATGGCATCAAGGTTCCCTGCCGCATGCCCGCCATCGGGGAAATCGACGCACGGCGGAAATGGACGGTCCGGATCGACATCGTCGACGCGCCCTCGCTCCAGCTCGTTTTGCCCGCGCGCAAGGAGATGGTCGAGAATGCCGCACTCGCCGATCTGCGGGTTGAAGTGCAGGCGGCCATTTTCCGGACCATCGCGCTCAAAGGCCAACATCGCCTGTCGTTCAAGGACTGGAAGCGCGCTACCGAGCTCGGCGTTGGCCTTCCCGAAGCCAGCCCGTGGCTCTGTGCATGGCGCCCGCGAACCGCGGACGGCAATGCCTACGTCGAGGACGAGCGCGTCGAAGCTGTCCCAATGATCCTGATCCCCAGGCACGAGGCCGATCTCGAACAATGCGCGGCGAAGGTGTTGACCGAGGAGAAGCTCGGCTTCCGACCTGTCTTCGCTGAAGACAAATTTGCCGGCTATCGATGGTATGATGTGCTTCCGCGCGTCCCCCGCCTGTCCTTTGCGGTCGAACGGGAGGGCGAACTGTTCCACTATGCCGACGACGACCAGATGCTCGATCATGTTGAATCGGGCTGGGTGACTGCGATCACCTTTAATGTTCCGATAGTTCGCTGCGCCGGGCTCGATGAACCCGCCGCCACGCTTCGCCTTCCCGTCGATATGCTCGTCTGCGCGAACGCGAGCAGCCATATCGGCGAAGCACATGTTTTTGTCCGGGAGGGCGCAATCGTCACGCCGCAGGCGCTCGCGCAGCTGATCGAGGATGCGGTCTTCACTTATGACGAGGATTGCGATAGCGACAGCTGGGGCAGGCAGCATGACGATTTCATCCGCGATGCGCGTAACCTGGCGAACAAGCTCCTCCTCGGAAAGGACGAGGCGCTTCTGGAACAGATCCGATCGGCCTTCCGCGACGATGTCCAATGGCTGATCCCCGAGGGTCGAACACTCACCCTCAAGGCCGATGTCGCCAAGGTTCTAATCGATCTGGCAGTCGCTGATCCTGAAACCGAGCCCACCGCTGCATAGCATTCGGACCATGACAGGCTGGCGACCTTGCGTCCGCTTCTACCCTTACCCCCACAGCCGGAGTGATCCATGACCGCCCTGTCACCCCTTCGGACGCGGCTCGCCTCGTTCGACCACGCCTATGCCGTTGCGATTCAGCTCCGCGGCGCGACCGGTCGTGGTCAATTCATCGTGTGCACCGGCAAGCCGATTCAGCCATTTCGTGTCTCTCCGACATTGCCGCCGCTAGGTGAACATCTGCTGGTCTGGGTAGCCTGAAGCCGACATTCCCTGGGCACACATTTGGTGTAGGTGCCATTTATGTCGGGTCAACGACGTCACAAGAGGCATGTCGGTCCGTCAGATTCCTAAGCCAAGCGTCGAGACGTCGAGCTTCGATGGAATTTGGTCGGGAATGCGCCCGAAATCAGTCATTCAGAATGTGATTAGACTGTGCTCGAAAGCGGTCGTTCGAATGCGGGGCACCTTCGTCAGGCAGGTCTAACGGGCAGGTCACTGACAATCGAAGAATACGTGCGCGACATTCACCGGGGTCACGAAGGAGGTCCCAGCACGGTCGTGGACCGTGTCAAAATCTGCTACTTCCGGGGCGATCCTCGATGGCGACCGTGTTCCACTGCCTTGACTGTCGACGATGCAGCGCTGCGCTTCTATCACCTTTTTGTCGTTGATCGCCAGACAGACGGCAGCGCTTTCTTCGCCCGCCTCGAGCTTGGTGAGACCGACCATCACGCCCTGACCGCGATCTGGTGCATATTTCCCGGTGACGAACCGGTTAAGCCCGTCGCGGATGTAGAGAGCACGATGGCGCGTGCCGCCATCGAGTTTCTTGAATTCGAAAATGATCTGGGGGGCGCCCGGATGCCCGAGCGTAAAGAGAATATCAGTCCGGCCATTCTTTCGAACTGTCCCGCAAGGGTCGCGCACCGGCGCGAAACTCTCAGCCGCGAATGCACCGCTTAATCCTGCTTCTTCCTTACGGTTCTGCAGGTCGGCATGCTGGCATAGGCTCAAAGTCAACACTGGTTCGGTCTGATCGAAGCTGTGATAGTCGGGATAGGATCTTCGAAGGTCGGAGAAACTCTCTGCCAGATAGGCAATGACGTCGCCCAGCGTGCGCGGTGGGACGGCACGTAGCCAACTGGCCGACAGCCGGCCGACTAGCGTGGGCGTACTCATTCGGCGGCTAATGCCGACGTTTCGGATAGTGTTCCATCGATCGCAGCCATGATTTTGTCGCAGTCCTCGAGCGCGGCGCGCATTCCCCAGAAGCGCCGTTGGAGGGGCTTTATGAGGAACAGGGACTCGCCGACAGCCAAGATCGTGTCCGCCATGCGTACCAGAGCGCGGTCGGGGGATATCGACGATAGGTCGGCGAGGAGCTGCTGAACATTGCTAGCTGCTTCGACCAATGAACGATCACGATCTTTAATGCCAATGCGCACGGACCCAAAGACGCGGCCAGCAGCGCCAACATCGACCGCAATTTCGAAACCGCCTTCTCCCTTCCGCGACTGACGAAATCGAGCTAAAGCACTTGCGAGGGCATCCGCGTAGCGTTGCCCGACCGCAGCATCTGGTTGGGTAGTCAGTGCGCTCTCAACGCTGGCGAAGCCTCGGGGTTGTAGTGATGGCGCTATATCTCGAGCTGTTTCTTCGACAATAGCGCGCTCAACATCGCTAAGACCGAAGAAGTCGCCGACCAGGGCGTCGAGCGCGGGACGGTAGGTTTCATAATGATAGCCGCGGATAAATTCCGGCTCTCGCGCAATCCGATCGATGATCGCCGCCGCGCCTTTCACCGCGTTCCGCGCGCACTCCGGATCAGGGTGTCCGTCCAAAGACGCGAAGGGGAGGGTCATGATCTCGTATTTGCTTACAGCAGAACGGTCGGCGATCGCTGAGAAACTGTTGAGCACCATGAAGTAGCCGGTCAATGACGAGCGTAGATAGACTGCCAGAAACTTTAGAAGATCGGCATCGCCTTTCACTCCGCCAATCGCACAGGTCGTATGCTGGAATGCGAATGGCACATCGCTAAAGACGGCACGCACCCTGCGATCAGGCGCCAGCCCGTTACGCCAGAGAACGCGATTGCCGATATAGAGCCGCCCTCGGTCGCCACCCGGTGTAGCAACCGTCTCGAACAGGTCGCGCACTAGGGGCAGGACCGGTTCAGCGGTCACCACCGGATGCTCCTTGGGTAACGCCCTGGTCGCAAGAAACTTTTTGTCCCACAGGACTTTTACCGCCGGTGCGTCGAGCTTGTATGCAGGATTATTGGTATCCGTCTTGTGGAAACCCTTGTTGAAAGCCCAGTCTCTAGCTTCGGCCACCGTTTTAATGGTGCCAAAACGGCGGAGGCGATTCAGGATCGCAAGATCGCGCGCGCGCCCCCAATAGCGATGGATCAAGATTGCAGGATCGGAATAGATCGTGGCGGGCGACAGCAGAGCCTGATCTTCATGGCTGACGACGAGACAGCCAAGCGCCAGCGCGAGATCGGCTTTGGGCGTCCAGTATTCCACGCGCTCACTTGGCGCGAACAATTCGCCAGCTGCGAGCGGACGCGGGCGCGCTACGACGAGCGCACAAGAAAGCTTCGCCATAGGGAATAATAGGAAGCGAACGTCGCCGAAGTTGACGATCCGGTCAATTTGGACGAGTTCAAGCAGCTTCTCACGAAAACCTGCGCTATCAATACCGATCATCAAATTGAGCGGCAGGATGAGCGTCAATGTCCCGTCCGGAGCGGTACGGCTGGCGGCGAGATAGGCGTAAGCGGCTGCAATTTGGCGATCCGGCAGAGGAGCATCCCCGTGCGTCGCTGCAATTGTAATCTCGAATCTTTCGGGTGGCCCCTTGCCTTCACGCCAAGGCGGATTGGACAAGATAACGTCCCAGCATTCCGAGACAACGGGTTGGGTGTGTTCGGCCGACGCGTCGGTGTGGGCTAAGTTGAAGAAATCGCCATGCTCAATGCCGGCGCGGATATTGGCACCTTCTTCTCCGATGAGCCGAGGTAGCTGAACGCCCTCGTCTTCTTGCAGCGCAGCGATATCGGCTGGGGTCAGTCTCGCCAGAAGGCATAAGCAAAGACTGAATGCCGTGATCCAGCACGCAGTACTATCGATGTCGCCCCCAAAGACCCGGTCTTGCATCAGTTTCACGCGTTCGGAAAACGCCAGCTTGCGGCCGGCTTCTGCTTCGGCCGATGCGAGCATTTTTTGAAAGGCGGTGGTCAGCAGGATCCCCGAGCCGCAGGCGCCGTCGAACACTCTGCGATGATGTGCCGCTGGTCCAGTCTCGAAAGTCATCTGGACCGCAAGTGTTGCTAGGTTGCGGGGGGTATAATAAGCCCCATGGCTCCGCTTGCGCTCGCCGAAAAAACTCTCGTAAATGCTTGAGATCAACTCAACCGGAATAACACTGAAATCATAGCTCCAAAAGGAGAGCTGGTGTGTTTCTGCGTTTTCGCCGGATAGGAACTCGCCGATATGACGAAAAGCCGTCGAAGAGAGCGATGACCACGGTGGTGGACTGAAGCCGGTATTGCGTAGGAAATCACCCGCAAAGGTTTCACCAAGCTCACTGATCAGGCGATCGACGCCGACGCCATCGCTCTTGGCGACTAAGTCCTGCAACCGGCCTACTTGATGCTTGGTGCGATAGGTATCTGCAACGATGCCGCGGTCCTCCAAGTACCGCAGGAAGATGATCTGGGCGACCAACGCCTCGGCTGGACGGCGTTGAATGTCGGGCGCCAGATTGTTGATCAGCGCTGTGAGACTGTCGAGCAAACTTTGATCAACGCGCCGTTCAGGCTCGAACCAGGAGGGGACCCGGCGCTGGATTGCGCCGGTAATGAAGTCATACGGGGACCAAGGGCCATCGACACTGGCATCATCAAAGGACAGCTCGATGCTCTTTTCGTGTCGACGCAAAACGGAATAGGCTGCCAGCGCCTCGGGAGACAACCCGATCACGACCGTAGCCAACCCTTGGTTCCAGACGCGCTGTCGCACCTCATCGAGCAACACTTCCGCCGCCACGTCAGTGAGGTCGACAAAACATGCGACAGGCGTATCGTCCACGCAAAATACGTGCGTGGCATTGATCCCGAGATCAGGCGACAGCATGTCACCGATTTCAGCAGCATAGGCTCGATCGCCGATTGCCGTGCTGGTCGAAACCAACCCTTCGACGCGCGAATAGCCCAACCGCTCAAGCCACGCAGCAATATGGGTAGGAGCACTCACCGCCCGACATTTCGGGCGGACGCGGCTCTAGGTGGACGAGGTAAAAGTCCGTCCACGTGCGGCGCGTGCGGGCCGTTCGCGCGGCTACGCTGACCACGCCAGCGCATATCACAATCGTTGGCTAGTAATGTGCTGCTAGTGTTCATGGAGCCGCGATAGAGCTATTGGTCAATTGCGCAACTTTGCGCCTCAAAACTGTTTGGAAAGACGCCCGATCATCACGCAGTGAGTATATGGTCGTCTCCGATGGGAATGCCGCCGTTTGATGAGCCATCGTATCCCCTGCTACTGCTCGAACTGGCGAGTCGACGCGGTTCGCTTGGCGCCTTCAGGGGATTGATCTATGACAAGAGGGTGGCGGGCGCAATCGAACCTTGCTCCGACGCGGGCGACGTTCGCGCCGACGATTGGCCGCGCGGCGCACTTTTGCGCTGGGTATAAGGATTGCACACGCGTGTCAGTCTATCAGCATCGGATCAGGAGGGAAGGGCGCGGGCGGGAAAGGGGGCTGCTAGAGCAGGGCTTGCTGCGACCGCGCACCCGGCGGGAGCTTGGCGCTTCGCCAGAGATCGTCGGTGTGCTCGACGATGAAATTGTCGCTGGGCGGTGGCGGGCGGAACTGGAAGCCGATGACGTCCTTTATCGAGCTGTGGAGCCAGCGCTCATATTCGTCCGGGAGCAGCAGACGTGCATGCGGTCGTTATTGGGATGCACAAGGCTGTTGGCGTTCTGGTCAACGGGCTCGATGCGCGCCAAGGCGCTGATTGTCGCTCATGCTGATCGCGCCGCGTGTCGGGCGCGCCCGATGAAGCCGAAAAGCCTGTCGGCACACGGTTGCCGGATTATCCAGAGATAATCTCAAAATGGTATAGGTGGTCGGGACAAAGCGGCCCGCGGGTAGTAATGACCCGCGCTATGACCGACACCGAAGATCGCACGCCTCCCTGGCTCACCGGAGACCATGTGGTCGAGCGCGATCCGCTGAAGATCGTCTATATCGTCGCTCAGGACGATGATCGTCTCGATGAGGTCTCTCCCTTTCAGGGATTTGGCCGCAGCTGGCCGTCGACGCTGTGGGCATTGCGATTCCTGGCGATCGCTCCGGCCTCCATAGTCGAGCGAATGTGGCCACTGGACGGCCTCATCTCCCAGCGAATGGGAGGTCAGCATGTCATGAGCTGGTTGCCTCTCAGCATCAGCACGCTCGAACAGATCGGCGCCGATGAGATCGGGCTGACGATCGTCGCGCTCAGCGGCGAGACTGAGATCGCCGACCGGGTCGACGCATGGATCGGGAAGCAGCCGCGGCCTGTCCTCCATGTCCGCCAGGGGGAGGTTGTCGAGGATGAGGAGGCCCGTGCCTATTGCGATACGACGCTGCGCGAGCATGTTCGCGACATTGTGGAGCATCATGGCGGCGTGTTGACACCCGCGCGGCTCCAGGCGGCCCGCGATGCGATCGAACGATGGAATACGCGCGAGCCGGTCGCGATCGCGCTGGAGATGCGTGGTCACAACATCACGGTTGCGAACGACATGGTCCTTGCGCGGGCCGAAAGGGTGCTGGCCGAGGGCGAGAGTTTCGTCGGGGAAAGCGAGGCGGAATATGATCAAGTCTGTATCGAAAGCGCGCAGGCCGTACTCGATGTGCGCGACCATGTCGGATACCGGGATTTCCATCGCATCTTCTTGCCTCGCCCCGGTCTCGTCCTGACCGAGCCTGCGCTGTATCGGCAATCCTACGCCCGTGTGCGGCTCGATCCGGGAGAAAGCAGCAAGGCGAGGGCGTTCGCCTTGCGCATGCTGCAAAAGCAGACCGGCCTGTGGAATGTCATGACCGCGGCGGACGCACTTGCGCTGACAGAAGACAGCAGGGCGCAGGCGATCGTCGCGGCGCGTCAGGCCGAGCTGACGACGCATATGCACGGTGTTGGACTGATGGCGGCGCAGACATGCTCTGCGGTGCTGCGCCTTCGTCCCGCGGTAAATCACCTGTTCCCGACACTATCCCGCTATGCTCGCAACATCAGGGCGACCAGCCCTGCGGCCCGCTTCAAGACGCCGCGGCTCTTCGATGAAGTTCAGCAGGAGCTCGCCGATGCGATCGGGACGGCGCGGCTGGATCTCATCGCGGGATATTCGGGCTCGATAAAGCTCGTATCCGACGCCCCTCTCGAACTGCTTCCGGTCGGGAACCTGCCGCTCTCGCTGCGCTTCGACGTGTCGCGGATCAACGCGACGCCGGGCAATCTGATGATGGGCGAGCTCGTCTATCGGGGGTCCGTCACCCTGTCGCCCGACCAGCTTTGCAAGATTCTCATCATCAACGGTTTCTCGGACACCGATGCGCTCCGCAACCTAGTAACCGTGTCGGTCGAACGCCTGCGGTCCGAATGGCAGGGACGGGTCGAGATCGAATTCGTTCGCGTGAAGACGCGGGACGAGCTTGTCGTAGCATTGAATGCATCGGACGCCACGATCCTGATCTTCGATGGGCATGGCCATCCCGGCGGCGACGACGGTATCGGCGGTATCGTGATCGACCGGACGCCGATCGATGTGTGGTCGCTTCGCGGCGAAGCGAGAGTCCCGCCGATCGTTGTGCTGAGCGCCTGCGACACGCAGGGCATGGATGCGGCCACCCACGCAACGGTCGGAAACGGTTTCATCGCGGCGGGCGCGAGAACCGTGCTGGCCACGATGTTGCCGATTACCGGGAAAGAGGGTGCCGTCTTTGTGGCACGTCTCATCTATCGCTTGGCCCATTTCATTCCCGCCTTTCTCGGCATGCGCCACCGCCGCGTCGACTGGTGCGAGATCATCGCTGGCATGTTGCGCATGACGCTGGCGACCGAGATCGTGACCGGCCTGCTGGAAGACGGACAGGCCAGCCGGGATATCCGCAGCGCCGCCAATGTGGACATCAACACGGGCGATCCTGCCTGGTACGACAATATGCTGGAAAAGATCGGGGCAGAAGCGGGCCTCGAGCCGCAGGCTGTCGAAAGGCGGGCTCGTGCGATCATGGCGCGCGGGGAGACCATCCGATATATCCAGCTAGGGTGCCCGGAAAGCATCACGATCGACGACGGAACCATCGACGATCAATTTTTCCCGCCTGACGTGCGTGAGGCGATCTTGTTTGGTTGACGAGGATGGAACAGAAAATAACAAAAATGGGGCTGCGCGCGCGGCATGAGGGGTATGGGATGAGTCATTTCGACCGGCAGCTTGAACGAGGCTGCGGTATTTCGCTGGGGTTGCGGCACGCGGCGCGTGTCGTCCAGGATTGCCGGCCTTTGCCTGGTGGCGCTTGCCTGTGAGCGGCACCGAACCGGACGATGCCTCGTCGCAGCAGGCGCGAGCGCCGCGCGGCGCGGCCGCCGCGCAGCTCGGCTTCGACTATCAGCTCGATGTGTCCATCCTCGCGGCGCTGCAACTGCTACTCGTCTCCAAGGCGGCCGACCGCCTTGTCCTCGAACCCGCCAACGATGAAGATCTCGAAGCCGATCTGGCAGAGTTCGTGCCGGGACGAATGGAGCCGAGTGCGGCGATGGCGGGGAGCTACAAGCTCGTCATCCAGGTGAAATTTTCGGGAGGCGAGCCCTGGTCGATCGAAGATTTCACCAAGCTGCTCGAACATGGTTCCGACAAACCCAATGGACGCCGCAAGGCGTTGCATCATCTCGACGATCCGGCGACGCGCTATCTTCTGGTCACGAGCGCCGATGCGAAAGGCGTCGCGCGAAATCTGCTCGTCGAAGGCTTCGAGGAGGCCAGCGACAAGGCCGGTTTTCCGTCCAGCCTGAGCGACACGCTCAAGTTCTCGCCAGAAGGCCGGGTGGCAATCTGGGGCAAGCTGACGCCGAAGCTTCTGGCGTCCACCATTCGCGAAAAAATGTCGGACGTCCTCCACGTGTCGAAGACGCGCCAGGATGAACTGGTCGAAGAGTTGCGACGCGAGGCGGGGCGGCGGACCCGCAGTACCACGCCGGGGATATGGACACGCGAAGACCTCTTGGCGACGATCCGCAAATATGGCGGTTTCCTGTCGAGCTCGGCCAGTCTCGATCACTTCGTTCCGCCGGCAAACTTCCGCGACATGAAGCGCCGGCTCTCGAAAGGCGCAGTCGTCATTCGCGGCCCTTCGGGAACGGGAAAGACGGAAGCGGCGCGCAAGCTGTGCGATTGGGCTCGCGATCTCGACGGAACCCTGGAGGTCGTATTGCTGGGTGCCGCGGATACGCCGTCGGCGGCGCTCAAGCTGGTCAATGCGGGGCCTACGCTCTTCTATGTCGACGATCCGTGGGGGCAATACAGCCTGAGCGGCGGTGCCGAGGCCTGGACCGAACAACTGCCCCGACTTCTTCGCAAGGCGAATCCCGGGCATCAGTTCATCGTCACGTCGCGAACCGACATGATGCGGAGTGGCAGTGTCGGCGATACCCTCGACCATTGGGCGGTCGATCTGGAATCGAAACATTATGCGGCGGGTCAGCTCGGCCAGATTTACGACCGCCGGATGGATCAATTGCCGCCGCTGTTGCAAGCCAAGGCCTATGCTTTTCGCGGCGAGGTACTCGGCCGGCTCGAAAACCCGCTCGAGATCGATATCTATTTCCAGCATTTGCAGGCTGGACCCGCCGAAGGCGAAGCCGATCACGCTTTTCTTCATCGCCTGCTCGGGGGCGCGCACCGCGAAGCCGTCGCGGATGTCGTGGTGAAGGCGCTAGATTCCATCGATGACTGCGGGGCATCGGCAATCCTCTGGGCGATATTGCAAGCCCGCGGCCAACTCGATCGCGGAACGCTCGTAGATGTTCTGCGCGCCCTCAAACGGGAAGATCGACAGCTCTCCGATACGCTGGAAAAGCTCGTCGACCGGATGATCGCGGCGCGCTTCCTTCGCCAGCCCGCCCGGACGATATCATTTGCGCACCCGAGCGTCAGCGAAGGGTTCGAAGCCCATGTAAAAGCCAATTGGCTGCGGGGTGAAGATGCCCTTGAGCGGCTGGCGTCGGCGCTGACGCAATTGCCCGAGGAGCAAGCGAACTGGGGCATGGAGACGGCTGCGAGAACCCTCGAAGTCGCGCGCGGTGTCGCGAATTCTCTCGATCCCGATCGGCCCTTCCGGATCGGGCGAAAGGATCATGACGCCATCGATGCGTGGCTGGACAAGAGCCTTGCCGACCCGCGCTCGGATTTCGAGCCACTCCTCGAACTGGCCGCCGATGTCGGATCCGAAAGCTCGATCTCGAGCCGTATGGCCACCTGGCTTCTCAAAGGCGTGCAGCGTGGCGGCGCCGTGTTCATGGACGATTGGGCCCCGCCCGAATTCGATGACGCTTGGTATGAATTGATGTCGGAGCACCCTGTTGCGGCGCAGATCGCCGACCGCTTCGTGCGCGAAGTGCTACCCTATGATCGGGGCAGTTACGATGCCGGCTTCGTGACGAAGCTCGATCGGATCGTTCCCGATCTCGCGCCCGCCTATATTGACGCGGCGCTTCGGATGATCGGAAACGGGTTCGAGACCAATGCCGATACCGTCGCCGCCGGTGCGGTTCGCGATCTTTCGGCGTTCGAGAACGTTCTTCTGGCCGCGCTCGATGATCTCGAGACGGACCACCGGCGCTATGTCGAGCAGGGGCGGGCCGAATGGCGCGCCGTGGAGGATGGCGAAACCGACGCTTCCGCCGAAGAAGCGCTGCGCTGGCAGCACGAGGGCGAAGGCTATACCTCGGGCATTTTCGTCGGCGCCTATGTCCGGGGGCTCCGGGCGGCTGGGCGATGGAAAGACATCGCGTCCCATCACCGTGCCGGCGAACTGATCGGCGCGTGGTCGAACGCGGTTCTGACCTCGCCCGACGCGGTTGGTATCGACGAACTGCACAGCCTCCTGAAAACAGCCAAGGGTTCGGGCGACGAGAATCTGGCTTGGGCTGCGGTGCGCGAGCAATGGCAGGTCGAGCTCGTTTCCGACCTTGAAGCGAGGCTCTGCGACCTGCCGGACGATGATAATCTTCGCGACGAGCTGGCGCTATGCGGCCTCGCGCGCGCGCCCGGCTCTCTGGCTAGCATCTTGAAGGCGTTTGGATCCGAGCCTGCACGCCAGATTGTGCTGCTCGCAGACATCCGCCGGGCGCTTTACCGGGCCGGGGAGGAAACGCGGGAGTCGGCCTATGAAGAAGCGACGGCGGCTATGCCGCTTCCGCTGCGCGAGATTTCGGAAGCGATGCCGGAAAGGAAGCGGGCAGCCGCCGCCGTTGGCGAGGCGGCGCTCGCCTTATTGATCGCCGCTGCCGACAAGTTTGACACCCGGACGCTGACCTCGGTGGTTCCCGTCATCATAGCGAGCGGCGGCGACGCATCGCATGCTGTGCGCCGCTGGCTCGAACTGGCGACCGATGACACCGATGCACTGGCGGCAGCCGAAGCCGCTACGCTGATCGGCGACACCGCGCTGGCCTATCTTGCGCTGAGGCATGAACGGGCGGATGCCAGGCGGGAAGCGCTTCTTTACCTTGCCGCGCCGATGACGGCGCCTTTGCCGCCGGAAATCCTCAGCCTCGCGAAGGATCCGGGCAACCGGGTTCGCCGGGCTCTCATCTCGGTGCTGAAGAACAAGCCGCACCCGAAACATCTCGATATTCTCATCGCGCTCACCGCCGACACCTGGTCGAGCGCGGAGCCGCAGTATGAAGAAGAAGAATGCTATAATGTTGCGCAGGAGGCCGTCGTCTCGATCGCGGATTATGCGCCGTTGTCCGACGAAGTCTGCCGGATCATTCTTCGGCGCGCCGACACCACGACCGATCGCAAGCTCAGCCAATATGCACTGATCGTCGTGGCAAACTGCGGAAGCCCCGCGATGCAGGCCGAGATGTGGAACCTTGTTCATATCCCGAAAGCCAAATGGATCCGCCTTGATGCGCTTGACGCGCTCGCCGACGCCCAGACCCTCGATCAGGGCATCGTTGCACAGGTGTCGGCGGAGTATCTGCAAAATGCACCGCCGATCTTCGCCGTCGCTGCCAGCTACCTCATCGGAAAACATGCGCCAGGCGATGTCGTCCTGAGATTATTCGAAGAGGTTGCCAGCTCCAATTCTCGGCGCGCCTTGCTGCTGGTCGGCGTGGCGGCACTCGCCGAACGTGATCGCGCGGTTGCCGATGCGATGCTCGACTTGCTCGAGCCCGGTCATGCCGCTCGTCAACTGCTCGACGCCCGCGATCCTTTACCGCCAGAAATTCTCGATGATCTGGGGGAGGTTCGTATCCGCGAGGCGGTCCGCACGCGTCTTGGCGATCGCATCGAGCCGAAAAACAAAAAGGTATGACGTTGGCGCGCCAGAAGTGCCCTACCATTCCAAGGGCTGCAGAAGCGATCTTTTCGGGTCGAACGCAATCCTCTAGACGGGCCTCATTGCCGGCTGGTGCGGATTTGAATCGAATGCCGGACTGTCCCCCGGCCATCATATCGACGCTTATATTATCGAGGTGACGGACAGCCACGGGGAAATAGCCGTCGTGGCACCCATTTTATTATCGGAGCGTGGCGATGCTGAGCCGGTTTAAGCGGTCTGCCGCCTATGTTCCTGCCAGAGAGCTTCTGGAGATTGTCGGGGACGGCCTGATCAGTACTGCGGGGGTAGGCAACGGGAGAATGCTCTCCGCCGTCATCCTTGACACCTCGGGCCGTGCCGATGCTGAGGAATATTTCCGTGTACATGCGGGGAGCGCCGTCGGCGACGTGCGCGTGCAATGGGCCTACGCGTTTGCTTACGTTCGCTTACGAACGGTGTAAAAATGGTCGAGGAACTCGACGAGACCAGCCTCATATTTCGCCTGGCTCGCGTTCTCGATATTGAAATCGGCGATCTTGGGTCCGCCATGAGGTAATAGACCCCGGCGAGGTCAAAGCGGTTCTTGAAGCCGGCGAAGTTCGCTTCCTGTTCGATGAAGTGCGGAACAGCGTTACATGGAAATGATATGGGAGCGAGACGCAGAATGACCGAGGAAGATGCCATCATGCCAGTTGCCGATCATAAGGTTTTCGGCACGCTCGCCGTGGAAATATACGACCTTAGACTTCTCTTCAGGACCGCATTCGCGTCCTTCATCGAGCAAAACATCGACTGCATCCGTCGTGGAGTCAGCGAGCGAAACCTCTGCAGTCGCCTCGCCATGGTGCTCGAGCCTCTGGCCCACGCGCAGGGCCTCACGGGCTACCGCGCCGACGTAGAATACAATCGCGGCCAAGGCACGGAGCTCAAAACGATTGTGAACAACAGATGGGAGGAGATCACCATCACATGCGACCTCATCCTTCACTCCCGAGGCAAGCTCGAACGCGACAATCTCATCGCGATCGAGATGAAACGAGCATCTCACGATCCTGTCGACAAGGCTCGCGACCGGGTCCGCTTAGAGGCGCTTACAGATGAGAAGCGAACGGCGACCTGCCGAGCAAGGAGTCGCCGCGGCGAACACGTCTATGGGTATGAGCTCGGCTATTTCGTCGAACTCAAGCGCGCGAACTTCGCGATCGAGGAGTATGTTGGCGGCGCACAAGTGAGTGGGTGGACGATCGGGCTGAACGATGAACCGGGTCGATTCGGACCGCGCATCCTGCAGAAGCGCCATGTCCCCGACCTGTTCGACTAAGAACTTTGTTTCAGTTGACTCCAAACAAAGCACGCACTGCCAGATTGGGGATCATCAGCAACATCAAGCTTCGCAAACCCGGCCTGTCGGCCATCGGCCAATGCAGAATGGCCCCTCTTAATTCTGACTTACGTCGCAGGGCATAGTCTTGTTCGCGAATTGGCGACCGCGAATGTCCGCTTCGTACGATTCGCTATCAGAAGCGGATCGTCTCAAACCGGCCAAAGCTGGGGCGCGCTAGGGCTGCAAAAACCCACTGGCTGGCATCCGACATTCTGTACCAGTTCCTGATTGCTCCGTTTCGGAACCGATTTTTTAAGGGCTGAAAGGCGCTGCGCGCGACATCGCCTTTATCAATCGCCAGTCTGACCATATATGTCGATTGCCGCGCAGCGAAGATTGTGGGCACCTAAGGGGGGAGGGGCATGACCGAAAGCAGTGAGGGCGCGCGGCCCAGGATTTCATTTCTTGCCGATCAACCGGCCGAGGCGGACGCCTTCGGATCGCATTCGCGTGTCGCTGGCGCTGTTTCGCGCGTGATCCGCGAGGCCGACAACATCAATGTGGTTGGCCTGCTTGGAGGATGGGGTACGGGGAAGAGTACCGTCGTCCACGCCATTCGGGAAGAGCTCGAGCCGTCGGCCGGCGAAGGCCCCATCCATGTCTTTACCTATGATGCTTGGCTTCACCAGAACGATCCGCCGCGCCGTGCCTTCCTCGAAGAGCTGATTGCCGATCTCGAGACAATCCCCGGAGTGATCGATCGCGACCATTGGAATGTTCGGTTGGCGGAGCTCGCCGGGCGTTCTGAGGAGACGGTGACCGACACGACGCGGCACCTCTCTCCGACCGGGAAATGGCTGTTTTCGTCGCTCGCCTTGGTGCCCGTCGGCCTTGCGCTGCTCGATTTCGACCTCGTGGACAAGGTCTTTGGCACAAAACCTGAAGCCATGGCTTGGAAGGTGCTACTGCTCGCAATATTGTGCGTCGCGGCTCCCATGTTCGTGGCGATTGCCTTCTATATCTGCTGGCGCCCCTGGCGCCATAGCTTGAAGGTCCGCGACGGGCGCCGGTTCATACGGCACAAGCTTTTCTGGACGCGCCATCGAAGCCCGCATCAGAAAGAATCGATACTATCGCTCTTCACCAATCATTCGGTGGAAAATGCCGTTAATGTGACCAAGATCAGCCCGGACCCGACCGCGATCGAGTTCCGCGAGGCATTCAACGAATTGCTGGCAGCCTGCAAGTCCGCGGAACGTCGCCTCGTCGTCGTGGTCGACAATCTCGATCGTCTCGGCGAGGATGATGCGATTTTGCTCTGGGGGACCATCCGAAGCCTCTTCCTTGGCAACAATGCGGCATTCAAGGCCGACGGGCTGCGCGCGCCAACGGTCGTCGTTCCGATCGACAGTGCTGCGATCGAGCGCATGATCGCCAAGTCGCACGAGAAAGAGGCCGGCGAGCTTGCGGATGCGTTTATCGACAAAACATTCGATATCACCTTCCAGGTGAGCGAGCCGGTTCGGTCGGACTGGCGCGAGTTCCTGGCCGCAAGGATGCGCGAGGCGCTCGATACTCTCGCCAGTGATCCGAATATCTACTGGACCACCAAGATCCTCGAGCGGGCGAATGCAGCTAAGCCAGACGGAGATGACGTCGCCGCGCGTGGAGGGGCATGGCGCCGTATGACGCCGCGCAAGCTCGTGAAATATGTGAATATGGTCGCCGCGATCGCGGTACAGTGGCCAGGCGGCGAAATTCATCTTCTGTCGATGAGCCTGTTCGCGGCGCATCGCGACGACATTGCGCACGATCCAGTCGCCTTCATCAAGCGGGATTTTCCCGATCTTGATGCGCACAGTGTCGACTGGCAACGCCAATTGCTCGCGATCCACTATGGCGTCGAGCCAGGCAAGGCGTTTCAGGCGGCGCTCGGCGAACCGCTGGTGGCCGCAATCCATGCGCTCGACCAGGAAGAATTCGACAGGCTCGTGACGAGCCCCGGCGCCCCCGCCGTCGCCGAGGAACTCATGCTCGCTCCGCCGCGCGATGTCGGCGGCGAGGCGCTCGACGGAACCTATATTGCCAATGCGGCGCTGCTTTTGTCGCGCAGTCCGGTCGCTGACCAATATTGGGCGGCAGATACGCTCGGGCAGTTGCAAATGATGTGGCCGGAGGCGCGGCCTGTTGCACAGTGGCGCCCGGATTTTCCGGATGTCTTTGCGGCTCTCACACCGCAGGCGGCAAGCGGCAACGCATTTCTGGCCAGCGCTGCGGCGCAGCTCTACGAGGCGATAGGCGCGAGCCCGGTCCATTCCGAACGCGCGCGCGAATTCTCGGAAGCCTTGCAGGCGCTGGCCAGGGCGGCGGAGGCACAAGGCCGCCCGATGCCCGAGGTGCCACTGCCCACCGAGGGCAATGAGTTCTTCCAGTTGATCATGGCCCTCCCGGCCGCGCTACGGCCGCATATCCGAAGCGATTTCGGTGCGGCGTCCATCTCGGAATGGATCACCAAAGCGCTGCAATCCGAACATCTGGCCGACGATGTCCCTCTTGTCATAAAGGCGCTCGCTGCGCCCCAGACGATCCGGATGAACGCCAATGGCAAGATCGACTGGGACGGCGTCGCGGACTTCGCCTGCGGGATCGTCGAGCAAAACTCGCTCGAGCATTTTTCCTCTAAGGCGGCCATTGAAATCCTTGGCTCGCTCTTCGCCGTGGCGCCGGGAGGGGCCGGCTTCATCCAGCGCGCTTTCGATGGCGGAAACCTAGCGCGCCTGCTGGCCGAAGCGAAGGCGCAAGCGGCTGTCCCGGCTATGGGCCAGCTCCTAGCGCTCATGTTGCTGCGCGAGCAGGACTTCGGTGCCCCCGACGGCGAAGCCTGGGACGATATTATCGCGCGTCATCCGGGCCTTCCCCAAGAACTCGGCGAGCCCCTTGCACGCTATCTTCCCGCGTCACCGCTCGGATGGCTGCTCGATGTTCGCGAAGGCTTTCCCTCGCTCGAGAGACTGGTCGATGCCGCCGTGCGCTTCGATATCGAACAGAGAGCTAGCCAAGGTTTCGATACCGACTGGCTTCTGCTCCGCGCCGACGCGCTGGAGGCGCTGGTCGGTACGGAGATGCTCGCCCGCAGCATTGGCGATGCCGCAGGACGACCGGGATTCTGGCAGGAATTTGGCAAGCTCGATCTCGGCTCCACCTATCTGCTTGTGGTGTCGATCCTGGCGCGCTCCGATGCGGTCGACCGTGTCCGGCTGAAGGCGGCGTTGGAAGCGCAGCTGATGGCTGTCGATGCGCATGGTTGGACAGCCGCAGTGCGCGATCGGGGGCCCGCCGCTCGCCTCGCCGTCCTCTTCCGATCGAGCTTCGGCGAAGCGATCGAGATCGGCGAGCCGCTGCACGAAGCTCTGGCCGAGCCGGTCGTCGCGCTCGCAGGGATCGACGCCGAATGGTTTGCGCTCGGCGAATTCCTGACCCCGGCGCAGCGCAGCATGTTGCTCCGCCGCCTTCGCGATCGGTTGCTGTCGGTCGATGAAGCCGATGGGTTGCTCGGCATTCTCAGTGCGGGTGGTCAGGCCATGCTCGACTTTGGAGCATTTGGCGAGGAAGCGGACCGGCTTGTGCGATATGTCGTCATGCGCCTTCTTCCATCAGCCGAGGGTCGGGCTTGGCTCGTCACACATTCGGCCTTCCTCGCCCCGGCCATCGCGAAGGCGCCGGCGCCGACACGCGCGGCTCTGGCCGAGCAGCTCGACGCCGACGCAAAGGTCGACGGCATGTCGAAGGAGATCGATGCACTGCGAACGCAGCTTGGCGTTGGCAAAACGCCGCGGCCGCGCGGTTGATTGGAGCATACACCTCGAAATGCACGAAATCATATGGTTCGATTTGGGGGTGATGCCGCGAACCTGCCCTGCGTCTCCAAGGAGCAAACGGCCGCTCTTGCTGTTCGACGTCGTGAAGCCGTCAGTCCGCAACCGGCCACGAGTTTCTATCGAGGGCGATAAGGTTCGCAGGCGATTCCGTCGCCATCGCCATCCATCTCGGGGCGATAGCCGGGCTGCCCTCGATATATCGGCGCGGCACCAGCAGCCCAGGCTTCCTTGCAGTTGCGGAAATATGCGTTGGATGCTGGAGGCGGCGTCGCCGGTCGGGGGCCGTCTGACACGCGCGCGGTCGGCTGGCGCGGGGCGGGGTTGGCGGCCCGATAGTCGGCGGGCATCTGGAACTCGCCGCTCCAGAGACCGAGTCTGCGCTCACGCGCTCTTGCTTCATTGGGAACATAGGCGGCCGTGAATTTTGGCAGGGCCACAGCGAGGCCCGCATCGACGACGGCGGCGGAGAGGTCGATTATTCCGACCTGGCACATCGCGACGGTGCGGCCATAGTCGTCGATGTCGCGCTGTTCGCAGCGCACGGACTGGCCTTCCACGATCGCGGCGAGCTTGTCGGCCGCTTCCTGGCCGCAGGCCCAGGGACCGTCGCCGCGCGTGCAGGTCTGCTTCAGTTCGGGCGCGTCGATCCCGTAAAGCCGGACGACGATACCTGTGAGGTTGAGCGTATCGCCGTCGGAGACCCGCGCGGGGCCGCTCACGTCCTGTGCGACCGACGGGGTAGGGGGCAGGGCGAGCGAGAAGATGATAGCGGCGATCGCGGTGCGCGTGGGCCGGCGTGTCGCGCGGTTCGGGTTTTTCGATGTCACAGCAGGGTTGCGGCCGTGCGTGCCGCATTTTTCCTGGTACGACCCGCGTACCAGAGCTCGGGCGTGTGATCGATGACGAGACGATCGGCGGGATATTGGGTGACGAGCTTCATCGCCTCCTCGGCCGGTGCGTGCAGCCATGCCTCATGGTCTTCGGGATGTAGGATAACGGGCATGCGGTCATGGACCTCGAGCATCTCGGGGACGGCATCGACCATCACCATGGTGTAGCTGTCGCCCCATTCGTCGGTCGGACGCCAGAAGCCCGCGCAGGCCGCCAGCGGCTGGTCGGCAATGCTGATCCATGTGCGTGTCATTTGCCCTTCGGGCCCAACGGCTTCGGCGAAGGCGGTGATCGGGATGAGGCAGCGATGCCCGGGCTGGACGAACCATTCGCGCCACATGCCGTAAGGCGACATCAGCTTGTCGTCGCGGGCGTTGTTGACGTGGGTCGGCTTGTTGGGCTTGCCGGTCTTCTTGTTGGTGGAATGCCGCGGAAAGCCCCACACCATTGCGTCGAGCTGGCGTTCGCCGGCGACCTCGCGAACGACGAAGCCCGTGCCGCCCTTCCAGACATCACCGGTGCTCGCATTGGTCTGCTTCTTGCGCTGCGCCTTGAAATGCGAGGCGACCTCGTCGACCGAGGCCTTGAGCGTGATCTGGTTGCACATCGGCGGCTCCCGTTCAGGCGGCGCCGAGCAGCCCCTCGAAACTGGGCTGGATCGGCGGCGTGATCGTGAAGCTACCTTCGGGGAAGGGGCGCAAGATGTCCAGCGGCGGGCGCTCCTGTTGCATCCAGTCGAACCAATCGTCGGGATCGACGACCGCCACATGGCGGTCCTTGTGCGGCGCAAGGTCCGGATAGGCGGGGACGGTCAACGCCGCGAAGGCATCGGGATAGTCGCGCGTCCCTCGCTGCCAGACCCCGGCAATGCAGAAGAAGGGGATGTCGGTGACGAGGCTTGCCGCATAGAGCGTCTTGCCGTCGCGCTTGATGCCGAACTCGTTGGCGAGGATGAGGCAGGGGCTTTCGATCCGCGCGGTTTCGGACTTGAGCAGCGGGATCTGTCCGATCTCGGGGTCGCGCGACCGGAGGCCCCAATGCGCCTCGATCTGGCGTTCTTCCTGGCCATCCCAGATCATGATCCGGTGCCCGCCTTTGCCGACACCCTGCAGGACGTCGTCGAAATCTCTCTCCATCGTCTAGCTCCTAGCTCCGGTAGCGGCGGATCGCGCGCTTCCATTCGCGTTCGTCGACCCGCTCCTTGATGCAGATCGCGTCCTTGTCCCAATTGACCACTTCGAGGCGGAGCGGTTCGACGCGGCGGCCGGAACTCCAGGCGCATTGCCGGCACCAGAAATGGCGGCACGCCTTGCGAAGATTATCGTCCCAGCCTTTGCGGTGAAAGCGGTACCAAAGCAGTCCCGCATCGAACTTGGCGTGATGACCGCAGCGGCAAACGGGCTGCACCGCATAATGCCAGATGGCCGCCTCGAAAATGTGCGTGGCCCGCGGAATGCCCGATTTCGTATGCTGCACGTCACAGCGCCAGCACCAGCTGATCGGCGTCGGCGGCGGCCGTGGTCTCACCGTGGATGCGCGCGATCGTCAGCGCCAGTTCCTGCGCGGCCGCTTCGCGTATGATTTCCGTTGGCGCGGTGAGGCCGACGCGCGCCCATCCTGGGGCGTCCAGGAGTGCGCGTGCGACTCGGTCAGGGTCGATTCTCATCATGGATCAATGAGAACATAAAAAGAACAAATGAGCAAGCTGCGGTACGCGCGCGTGGGCCCGTCTTCGCGATGCCGCCGCCACGCAAGCGGCCCCGGCGCAAGCCGAACGGACGGGCTCGGCCGTCCGGGCGTCCGCCCATTTCGGCATTTTCCAAGAAGCCGCCCAATAGCAATCGGCCCGAAACGCCAAAGCGGGTATCTTTGGAGCCCAGGGATACCCTGTGTTAAGCTTGGCTGTGCGGGGCGCACGCTGGTCGATCGTGCTTTGCGCCGGGTCAGTGACGCCGAATTATAGAGAGGAAAGATTACTCCAGATTGGCAAACCTTGTACGGAAAAGACAAACTATCCCGGCTGCAGGAAAGTTTTGTTTTTGAGAATGGCGAGGTTTCCCTAACGGCGGCCGCGTCGGCGGAGGGGCCTCTGGTGCCGATAAAGGGACCGGTCTCATCATTCCGATAACAGTCGGCCGGGCACGCGACCCGCCCGGCCGTATCTGGGCGGCGCTCCGCGTCCAGACCCCGGTTTTCCGGGCGCGGGGTGCCGTCATTTTCAGGGGCTAAGGCCACCCGGGGCTGCGCTCGGAATATTCGCTTCGGCGAGTGCGCGCCTACAAACTACCTGACCGCCATATCCAACGGTCAGAAGCCACGCATTAACCCGACGTGGCAGCGCGGAGAGCCCGCGAGCCGCATTGGTCACGCGAGGCGGGTGACGGGGTGAGGGCGCCGCGCATCCATGCGGCGTGGTGCACGCAGAGCTGACGTCGCCACTGCTATCTCATGACATTGCTGCCCGTCAGTTCGGGAGGCCACCTCCCCTATATCGCTCCCCTTCTTTCCGCTGACCCAGCCAGTCCTCTCAGTGACGCAGTGATCGGCTTTCGGCCTCCGCACGCCACGGCGCGGGCGGCGAGGTGAGCGCGCGCATGCGGGCAGCGGCGTGGGCCGAGGGCGCGGCGCCACAGAGGAGAGAAGGATCGGGAAGAGTGTCGCCGGGAAATGGTTCGCGCGCGACATTCGAAAGTAAGTGTCATGAATATCGGTGAAATCAGGAATGTGAATGATCGTCTGACTGGCTCGATCGCGACCCGCACGATCGACCTCCCGCGCATCGGTCTGCGCAAGGTCGAGAGCATGAACCCGCGGGCACCCGTTTACGAGGTGCTGGCGCTCAACGTCGCCCGGCGCTGGGTGCAGGTCGGGGCGCTGTGGGAAGCGGCGTCGAAGAAGACCGGCGAGGTTTTCCTCGCGGGCAATATCGACGACCCGAGCCTCCCCGAACCGCTGCCGGTGGCGCTGTTTCCGTCCGAAGACGGCGGCTACACCATCGCGTGGCGCCGCGAGACCGTCCGTGCCGAGTTCGGCGGCGGTTTCGGCGCGAGCACGCGCAGCTATGACGAGCAGCCGCAGGACCGCGGCTTCGGCGAGAGCACGGCGGGCTCGAACGGCGCGCTGATGGGCGCCGGCGCCGACCTCGACGACGAGGTGCCCTTCGGCTGACGAAGGCGCCGCAACCGGGCCGGGAGGCGCAGCTGCGCTTCCCGGCTCTTTTCTTGCCCGATCCAAGGAGACCGAACATGGTCGCTCATTCTTCCGCGCAAAGTGTTGACAGCTTTGCAGACCTTCGTGCCCTCTACGCCGAACAGATCGCCACGCCCGAATTCCAGGCATCGTTCGGCGATCCCATCCCGCTTTCGATCATCGAACCCGGTGACGAGCCGGGCGAGCATGACATGCCCGAACCCTTCGCGGCGCAGGCCGAATGCGGCGGGATCATCGCGACGATCTTCGACCTTTTCAACGACACGAGGCTCGCGCCGCTTTCCGCCGAGATCGCGTGGGGGTTCGTGAACAGCTTCCACTTCGTCGCCGGGAAACTCGAGCGCCGCGAGGATGCTCTCGCGGCCGAGGTTGGCGAGATGGTCCGGCGCATGGACATGAGCGAGGTGTTCAACAGCGAGCTCGAGGAAAAGCAGCTCCTGTGCCAATCGACTGCCGAACAGCGCGCGGCGATCGAATGCATGCGTGACTATGCCGCCGAAATGTATCGCACCCAGTCGGGCTGGCCCTGGTCGCCCGCGCGCGAATCGCGTGCATCCTCGGCCTCGACTGCGAGCCAGATCGCGGCGCAGGACTTCCTGCGCGAACGGGCACTCGATGCGCGCGAGCGCTACCTGCCGCAGGGGCCGGTCGTCGTCTTCTCCGGCCCCGCGCAATGGCACGACTGGGAGATGCTTTGGCGGCGGCTCGACGAGATCCGCGCCCGCGTGCCCCATATGACGCTGGTGACGACCGGGCAGCGCAAGGGCGCCGACGCGATCGCTGCAGCGTGGGCGGGGCGATCCGAAACCCGCGTACCCGTCGTGGCCTTCGGCCTCTACGGGACCGGGCGTAAGACCGCCTTCACCCGCAACCGAAAGCTCGCCGAACTTCGTCCCGTCGAAGCGGTGGTTTGCGAGGGGTCGGGATTGCAGGCCAATCTCTACCAGACGCTGCGACAGGCCAATGTCCCGATCCACGCCTTCCGCAAGACGGACCAGGCGCCTGAGAAGGAGAGCGCCGTCCGCCGCCCCACCGCGCATGGCGCGATGAAAGCGGCGCGCGGCGATCCGATGTTCGCCGCCGCCTGACATCGGCCGGGCCATAGGCCCGACCGTCACTTTGATCTCCCTGAGCCGGTGCGCTGAAGCGCGCCGGCTTTTCTTTTTGCTGCAGGGGATTTGCCGCACGTCCTGACCGCCCAGGCTGCGCCGAACCAGCCACACCGCCGTGCTCGCATATCGCGCCGTACAAGAACGGGAGCCTTTGCGGATCGGGGGCATCGAGCCCCCGCTCCGCAAACCTCTTCCTCTCTCTCAAGTCTTCTTATCGTGGCACGGGACCGCATCGGCCTCAAGGACGGCGGGGCCCCCCCATTTTCCCTGGCGGGTCGGGCGCGGGGCTTCTTCCTTCCATGTGCGGTGGCCGCCAGAGAAAATCGTGACCCCCACCGCCGCTTCGCGGTCGGGCTTCGCCCGATCCTTGACCCCGATGCTCGGCGCCCGTGCAGGGGGAATGACCTCTCAATCTAGAGGAGGTCAATATGACGACGTTCAAACGCAGCATAAGGGATTTTTCGGAAATCGCCGCACTTATTGCCGAGGAGACGGGAGAGGCGAACGACAGCTTCAGCGCCGCCTTCGACACCGATCTCGAACGCAGCAGGCTTGGGAAAAGCGAGGAGGAACTGACGTGCGATATGCCCGATGCGATGCAGGTGCAGCTTGCCGTCGAACTGATGATCACGACCGTGTTCGACGTGCTGCGCGACACGCGCATCGAAAGCGCGGCCGAACGGATCGCATGGGGGATCGTCCACAGCTTCCACCGCGTCGCAGGACAGTTCGCCGGACAGTCCGACCGGGCGGCGCAGGAGGTGCGCGAGTTGCTGCGCTCGGCCGACGGCAGCGAGATCCACGGCGTCGAACTTGAGGAACAGCAGCAACTCCTGGAATCGCTCGATGAAGCGAGCGATGCCATAGCCTGCATGCGCGATCATGCAGCGGACATCTTCCATGCCGAAACGGGGCGTCCGTGGTCGGCGCCGAAAGCGACGCTGGTATCGTCGAAGCGCACCGCGTCGGTTATCGCGGGGACCGATTATCTCGCGGCGCGCCGCCAGCGCCGCCTCGCGCAGCATTTTCCGGCGGGGCCGCTGGTGGTCTTCTCCGGGGGCGCTCGCTGGGCCGACCATCGCCCGATCTACAAGGCGCTTGAGGAGATGAAAGCGGCGCGCCCCGACATGGTGCTGCTGACCACCGCGCAGGACAGGGGCGCCGATGCCATCGCCGCGGCGTGGGCAGCAAGAACGAAGACGCCGCTGGTCGCGCTGGGGATCGACAAGGCGCGCTGGGGGAACCGGGCGGGGTTCGTCCGCAACGACCAGATCGCGCGGTTGCAGCCGGTGGGTGCCGTGGTCGCCGAGGGTACCGGGGTGCAGGCGCAGCTCGTGCGGGTGCTGCGGGCGGCGGGGGTAGACCCGGTGCTGCTCCCGCATCACGATATGCCGCGCGAACGGGTGCGAGCATAGAAAGGCGAGGGGATCGGTTCGGGCGCAAGCTCGGACCGATCCCCTTTTTTATGTCGAGCGTCCTGTCGCCACCCTCAGGGAACCGGACGCGGGAGCGCCCGGTCCCGTCGGGCGGCGATGCGGTGCGGCGCACCGGCCTCCTGCGCGCGGCTTCGCCGTGCTCGTCGCTGGGACCATCCCTTCGGGATGGGCGTCATTTGTTCGGGGCCATCCCCGAGAGGGCTTTTAGCGCCGCGACAGATGCAGTCCCTCCAGCACGGATCGCAAGATCGACGATCTCCCGAAATTCACGCTCGGTGAGCGTCTCGACAGGGAGCTCGGGCACGATCGCGGCATATTTGCCGCGCAGCGCGCGGCGGGCATTTTCGACATCGTCTGCGACCTTGCGCTGGCGCGCTTCGAGGTCGGCGAGGCGCTCGCGTTCACTCTTCTTGGGCATGTCCATCTTCCTTTCGATGGTCTGCCCGCCACGCACTTTCCTATCGAATGGATACGCCATGAATCAAGTCTCCCGAGAATATGCCCGGCGGGCCGCCGGGAAGGAAGAAATCCCCCTGGCGGGGGAGCCCGCGCGCCTTCCGGCACGAGGCTGCGCAGCGACATGGTCGCTGCGGTGGGCGGACGCACGCCGTTGGCGTTTGTAATGCACCCTACGCACGGGTGCTGCGCCGCGCTCTGGCCCGCAAAATCGAGGATTTTCGCGCGAATTCGCGAGATCCTCGTTGGGCGTCATATGTCGGACATGTCGGACAAGACCGGCGGACTTTGTCCGACAGCGCCGCTAACCCCTTGATCCATAGCGCCATCTTCTGCCCGACGCGTCGGACGCATTAGGCCATTGGAATATTGGAGCTTTGCGGCTATAGTCGAGCCGCTTCACAACCTCATGTCCAAAGGCTCCACTTTTTTGGAGCATCACTTTGGCAAAATTATCTCTCCGGCTCGACGACGCTCTCTATGATCGTCTGCTCGCCTCGGCGGACGCGGCGGGCATGACCCCGTCCGCTTATATCCGCGAGGCACTCGAACAGCTCAATGGCGCCGATCCCTTCGGTTTCCACGCCCGCTTCGATGAACTTCATTCGACCGTCATCCAGATACTCGCGATCCTCGCGTCGGACGTTGGTGCGCGCGACCCCCGGGCGCTCGCCAAGGGGATGGAGGACACCCACCGGCTGCTCCGCGAACGGGGGCTGCCGACCGGCGATGCGCTTGCTCGCCAGGGGGGAGGGCGGATGTCATGAGCATCTTTCGCAACGACACCCTCGGAAGCTGGACGCGCGGCGGCCAAGCTATCGTCCACAATGTCCGCATGACCACCCAGGTCTTCTTCCAGACCGTGATGGCGGGAACCGCGATCTGGATCATCGGCGCCATCTGGTACGCGCTCGAAAAGTCGGGCGATTATCAGCGCTACCTTCTCCTCAAATATGCCGAGGCCCTGTTCAAGTCCGATACGGCGCGAGGGACCACCGACCCGGTGCTGTTCCGCAGCCCCGAGGGGCGTGAATATTGGACCTCGGCCGACCTGCTCATCGGCGCGCCGATCATGAAGGAAGCGCTGAAAACGCTCGAGAGCGACATCATCACCGGGGCGATCCTCTCCGGTTTCTTCGCGCTCGGCGCGCTCCTCGTCGCCTGGTTCTATTTTACCCGGATGGGGCGTGGACTCGGTTCGAACGAATATCTGCGCGGCGCGCGCTTCGGGTCCGTCTGGCAAATCCGCCGCGCGCTCTGGCGCGAACGCAAGGGGAGTTTCGCGATCGGCGGCGTCAAGGTTCCGCTTGCTTTCGAGCCCGAACATATATTGATCTGCGGGGCTCCCGGCACGGGCAAGACCAACATGATCGTCAAGATGCTCGCCGGCATCCGCGCCTCGGGCCGGCGCGCGATCGTCTATGATACCGCCGGCACCTTCGTCGAGAAATTCTACCGGCCCGGGAAGGACATCCTCCTCAATCCGCTCGACAAGCGAACCGCCATCTGGTCGCCCTGGGTCGATGTCCCGCGCGACTATCATTATGACCAGATCGCGGAATCGATGATCCCGGACAAGCATGGCGACCCCTTCTGGTCGAAGGCCGCGCGCGGGACTCTGGTCGCAGTCATGCGCAAGCTCGCGGCCGAGAAGCGCACCTATGTCTCGGCGCTCCTCGAGACCATCGTGCGTTCGCCGCTGAAGACCCTCGGCGCCTATGTCGCGGGGACCGATGCGGCGGCCTTTGTGTCGTCGGAAGGCGAGCGGACCTCGGCGGGGGTGCAGGCCGAGCTTGCCTCGGTAATGCGCAGCTTCGCCTATCTCGACGATACCGACGATGGTCTCTCGATCCGCGACTGGGTGACCACCGAGGGGGATGACAGCTGGCTTTTCATCACCGTCAAGGCCGACCAGCTTCCGTCGCTCCGCCCCCTGATCACCGTCTGGCTCGACATTGCGATCAGCGCGATCATGAGCCTTGAACCCGATCAGGCCCGGCGCCTCTATTGCGTGATCGACGAGCTGCCGAGCCTCCAGAAACTGCCCTCGCTTTCGGATTTTCTCGCCCGCGCCCGCAAATATGGCGGCTGCGGCATTTTGGGGTTCCAGTCCTATCCGCAGCTGAAAGCAACCTATGGCCAGGAGGAAGCCGCCGCCGTGACCGGCTATTGCTCGACCTGGGTCGCACTCCGGGGGAACGACGGCGACACCGCCGATCTCGTCTCGAAGAATCTGGGACAGGTCGAGCAGGTCGAAGCCAATGAGGGGATGAGCTACGGCGTCAATGATATGCGCGACGGGGTCAATCTCTCGCGCATCCAGGTGACGCGGCCGCTCGTCCTCCACACCGAGGTCACGAACCTGCCGAACCTTGCAGGCTTCTTGCGCTTCGGCCGCGGCTTGCCGGTGATCCGGTTCGACGATCGCTACAACCGGACGCCGTCCTCCGCGGAGGCTTTCATCGAGCGGAGCGATCCCCCGCTGCGCACCGTGTCGACCCCTTCGCTGCCTGCTCCCGCTGCTCCATCCAAACCGCCTGCCACGCGCAAGCGCCCGCCGAAACAGGCCGCCGGTTCGGCGGCGCCCGAACTTCCTCTGGGTCCGGTCGCCACCGCTGGCGATGGCGACAAAGGCGACGGAAAGGCGCCGATCGATCCTGCCGGTGGTATCGGGGGACATGACCCCGATGCGCCGATTGCACGCCTCGAGATCATCGCCACGCCGTGGACGCACTCGCTTCGCCAGCACGGTCGCCCGGGCGGCCGCCGCAGTCCCGCGAATCCGGCATGATCCATCCGCGCCGCCTCGGGGGCACGCCCGCTAATGTCGCCCGCTATTACACCATCGGCGACTATTATACGAAGGGAGGGAACGAGCCCTCGGCATGGGGCGGGCGGATCGCTACCGAACTCGGGCTCGAAGGTGCGGTCGAGCGCGGGGCGCTCGAGATGCTGCTCGCCGGCAAGGTCGGCGAGCAGCATCTCGGCCGTCGCCGCCATGGCACCATCGAGCATCATCCCGGCTGGGACTTCTCGGTCAACGCGCCGAAATCGGTGTCGATCATGGCGCTGGTCGCGGGCGACGAGCGTATCGTTGCAGCCCATGAGAAAGCGGTGGGTACTGCGATCGGCTGGATCGAGGAAGATGCCGCGCTTCGCCGCCGCATGAACGGCGACATCGTCCACGAGACGACCCGCCAGCTTCTCTACGCGCGCTTCACCGAACATGCCTCCCGCGAGCTCGACCCCCATCTCCACACCCATGTCGTCATTCTCAACATGACCCGGCACGCGGGGGATGAACAAATGGTCAGCCTCGAAACCCGCGCCATGTTCGCCGAGCAGATGACCGCCGGGCAAATCTACCGCAACGATCTCGCGCATCGCCTGCGCGGACTCGGATATGATATCGACTTCGACCCGCGGCGGGGGCTCTTCGAGATACGCGGCGTACCGCAGGACATGATCGCCGACATGTCGCGGCGCGCCGAACAGATCGACGCCCACGCCAAGGATCATGGCCTCGAGGGGCAGGCGGCACGCACGAGATCCTTCTTCGAAACCCGCCGCGCGAAGCAGAAGGTCGGGCTCGAAGGCCTTCATAGCCAATGGTCGGTGCGGTCCGCGGCGCACGCTCCAACTCTCGACGCAATTCGCAGCCGCGCGGACGAGCGCGGCGAACGGGAAATAGGCGTCGATCGGGCGACCGCGAGCCGGGCATCGCTTTACGGACTTCGCCAGTCCGAGACGCGCGAGGCCGTCAACAATCTCGGGCGGCTCATTCGGACCGGGCTCGCCTCGCATGTCGGCGAGGTGCGGCTCGAAGATGTCCGGCCCCTCTTCGAAGCGCATGAAGAAAGGTTCAAGCTGCTGCGGACCAGGGAGCAAACGGGCGACGGCGTACTGACGCGCGGACGGACCTCGCGCCGTACCGCGCGCCTCGAGATCGCGCTTTCGGGCCAGATCTCGCTCAGTCTCGACGACACTATACCCTTAGCTTCACCAGAACGGATCGAGGGATCGCTTCGGGGCAGCATCCTCAATGACGATCAGCGCAAGGTGCTAAGCTGGCTCGCATTGTCGAGTGACCGGGTCGTCAGCGTCGATGGGGTTGCGGGCTCGGGCAAATCGACGCTGGTCCAGCAATTGAAGGCGGCCGCCGATCCCGATTGGACGTTCGTCGGTTTGGCGCCCACCTCGTCGGCAGCGGGCAAGCTCGGCGCCGATGCCGACATTGAATCGCGAACCGTCGCGGCGCTGCTTGCCGGCGGCGGTCATGACGTTACCGACCGCCATGTGCTCGTCCTCGACGAGGCTGGCCAGCTCGGCAGCCGGCAGGCGCTCCGCGTGCTGCAAATCAGCCGCGACACGGGCGCCCGCGTCATCTTGCTCGGCGACAACAAGCAGACCGGGGCGATCGAGCAGGGAAAACCCGCCTGGCTCATGCAGCAGCTCGGTCTTCCGACAGCGCGGCTGAAGGTCGCGGTTCGGCAGGAAACCAAGTCGATGAAGGCTGCCGTCGCAAACGCGCGGCGCGGCGATTATGCCGCGTCGCTCGATGCGCTCGACAAGGTGGTTAGCGGCCAGCGCGCCGACAAGCTTGCGGAATCGTTGGTTGGCGAATGGACGCGGCTCAAACCCGGCACCCGCGAGACGACCAACATTCTCGTTCTCGACAATGCGACGCGGCTGATCGTCAACAGCCGGATTCGCGAGGTGCTGAAACGGGAAGGCGCAATTGGGCTTGAGGATCTGCGGCACTCCGTCCTCACATCGTCGGGCATGACCAACGAGGAGAAACGCTTCGCCCGCTTCTATTCGTGCGGGCAGGTCGTCCGGTTTGCGCGCGATGACGCAGCGCGCGGAATTGCCAAGGACCATGAATATCGCGTCGCCGGCATCGAGCCCGATAGCAAGGGTCGCCAATGGGTACGGCTGGCGGGCGAGAATGGCGGTCAGCTTCTCTGGAACCCGAGGCTGGGACGGGCATCCGAGGTCGCCGTCTTTCTGGAGGACACACGCGACGTGGCAGCGGGCGACCGCATCCAGTGGCGCCTGGCAGCGAAGGAGCTCGATCTTAAAAATGCGGAACGTGGGACCGTGGAGCGGATCGACGGCTCGGTCGCGACAATCCGTTGGGATCGCAAGGCCGAGCCGCAAGCTATTGATTTAGCGCTCCATCGCACCTGGGATCATGGCTATGCCGAGACCGTCTATTCGGCGCAGTCGAAAACCTACGACCGCGCCTATGTGCTGGCGCCGCTCGGATCGGGCCTCGTCAATGCCCAGAATTATTACACCGCGATCACGCGCGCGCGCTTCGGCGTCAAGCTCTGGACCGAGGATCCCGAGCGCCTCGTCCGGAAGCTCGAGGCGAACTCGGGCGAGAAGACATCGGCGCTGGAGGGGCTGGGGCGCCTCGCGCGCGACAGCCACCGAATACGGAGCCTGCGCCACCCGGGCGCAATCGAACGCGAGCGCGCTGCAATGTTGCAGTCACGAACTGAGCGCGCGCAGCGGCGGGCGGACCGAGAACGCGCTTGGGCGGAGATGTTCCGTCCGGCCAGCCTCGCCGAACGGCTTGCCGGGCGCGCCCACCGTGCGGCAGGCCAATTCGATGACTATCTGCACGGGCTATTGGGTGCGGGCAAGCAAGCGGCACCCGAGCCGGTACCCGAACAGCGGCGCCACCAGGAACCCGATCGCGGAGGCCATGATCGATGAAATCCGATGGTCCCGGACCGGACCACGAAGACTGCGGATCAGCGAGCGGAAGTCACGTCGGACCGATGGCGTTCGAACCCATCGACATCGACACCCTTTTATTGTCGGAGCGACGAGCCCCATGATGAAATTCCCTATTGTCTGCCGTTTGCTGACCATCATTGTCGCGGCTTCAACCTTTGCCGGGTACGCAAGCACGGCATCGGCCAAGCCTCCGGACGCGCAGCAGGAAGTCGAACTCGCCACCTGCATTCGCAAGGCCTCAAAAGGCAGGGCCTGGCTTGAGCGCACCCTGTGGGGACTCCGCGATCAGGAGGGCGGCTGGATCGGCGCCGCGGTCGCCAACAGCAATGGCACACATGATCTCGGACCCCTTCAGGTCAACAGCTGGTGGGTTCCGAAAATCGCCAAACTCGTCGGACGTCCCGAGGATCATGTCCGATCATGGTTGCAGAACGATGCCTGCTTCAACGCCGAGGCCGCGCGCTGGATATTTCTGTCCGGGCTGGCCGTCACAGGCGATTATTGGAAAGCGGTCGGCGTCTATCATAGTCCAACGGGGTGGAGGCAGGCGCGATATGCAAACAGCGTCGCAGTCCATTTACGGCGGCGCTTTGGACGATCGATATGGTGACACCGATATTGCGGAGATGACCCGCGCTTGGGTGGCTCAGCGGAACCACGGCCCGCTGAATGGGTCGGCGAGATACTGCTGCGCGGCCTTCACTAGCCGCTGGACGCGCGAGCGGTAGGATGCACTTTCAATTCGCCAACGACGCGCCGTGACACTCTCACCGAACAGGACCTCGGCGATTCTCTTCTGCGATGCGCCCGCGGCCAGCGCATCGGCGGTTCGTAGCTCGAGTATCCAGCGCGCGGCCCGGCTTTCGCGCGGACGCAGCGACGCCGGCATTTCGCCGCGCGCCGTCAATGCCAGAAACTGTTGCAACGCCGCGATCTTTGGGGCCGCTGAATCCACGCCTTCGATCTCATGCACGAGAAGAGTGGATCGGCCGAGCAAGGTGCCATCATGGTGCATAAGCCGGATCAGCCAGCGACCGTCCGAAATGAGCCAATGTTCTCTGTTCGCCTGATCGACCGAGATCGAGACATAGTCGGCGAGCGCGAGGACATCGAAATTATCGCCGGGACCAGGCGCGCGGCGTCCGGCGCGCGTCTGGAGAACTTTGGGGTCGACGTCAGGCGACCAGATGGGGCGAGCTTCGGGTGCGGAAATGGCGGGGTCGATCCAGGCAAGCAGACCGACCCTTATCGGTGCATCGATCGGGAGCCGGTCCCGGGCCGCCCATAGGCGGCGATACCGGGGTGTTCGCCGCAGCCATTCCCACGCGAAGGCGCGGCGGTCGCACAGCATAAGCGCCGAATATTCACTGGCCACCTGCCAATCGGCTGCAGGCGGACCGCTGTTCATGCAAAATAGCCGGAATATATTCGGAATATTTTCATGAAGCGTCGTTCTGGCCCTTGTCGATATCCCTCAGATTCCGGAAGCTTGGCGAGTGGTGATGTCGTGCCGTGCGGCACGTTCCGGTTGCGCCAGGCGAGGTGGTTGCAACGCTGCTTTACCTCCGCGGACCCGAACCTGCATTGTCCGGGCTTGCGGGTCTCCGGCGCGCACATGCGGCGCCGGGAGCAGGGCTAGCCGGCTATTCGGCACCTTCCGCAAAATAGGCGCTGAGTCGATGCATAATCTCGAGCTCGATCGTCATGATGCTCCGTCGCCCGTCGAAGGTATCGGGCTGCCGCCGTAATATGCCTGCTTCGCAGAGCTTTTGGGCGAGTCGTAGCGCGCTGCTCATCGGGATGCCCGATGCGACGCACATGGGATATAGATGGAGCACCCGGCCTTCGCACTGGTGGATGAACAGGTCGAGCAGCATGTCCCAGGCAGGCTCGACGAAAAGACATTCGGCGCCAATAAGTTGTCGGCGCAGAAAGCGGCGACGCTGCGTGATGCGCGCGTTGGTCAGCACGAGCTCTGCCTTGGCCGGCGGTATCGGGGCTCTTCAGGGTGAAGGAGAAGGTGCCGCGTCGGGCCGTATCATCGACGATTATCCGTGATGTCTGGTTTGCGGTCACGACAATATGACCCGACAGCCGGATATCGAGAGCATGTCCGATATCCGCGAGGCGGCGCGTTGCTTCGATGTCCTCGTCGCTCGGATGCGGATTTCCGCTCGGATGATTGTGGACGAGCAGAATCGCGGCGGCATTGAGTTCGAGCGCGCGGCGGAAGATGACCCTCGGATAGAGCGCCAAATGGGCGAGGCTGCCGCTTTGCAGGCATTCATCGGCAATAAGATGGCGCGACCCATCGAGGAACAGGATGCGCAGATGTTCGTCGGCGAGCGACCCCATGGATGCGATGAGATAGTCTCCGAGTTTCGCATCGTCCGGATCGATCCGCCTCGAATAGAGCCTGCCGCGCATCGATGCGAGCATCGCGCGCCGCGTGCAGAGGAGCAGGTCGATCACCGCTGCGTGGTCGCCGAGAATGCGGGCCAGGGCTTCGGGCGTTTGGGCCCAGATCCTCTCGAGGCTGTGAAACTCTTCGAGAAGCGCGCGCGCTAGGTCTTCGCTGTCTTCCGGAGAAATCGCTGCGATGAGCTGTGCCAGGACGGATAATTGGCGTTGGTGCGAAGCCGTCTTTGGTGCCGCCAGGTTGCGAACAACAGGAGAGGGGGAACCGCCCAGGAGGCCGCTACCTGCATGACCATATAGGCCGCCGGATCCATCGCGAGATTGAGGGCGCGGCTGGAATGGGCCAGCAGCGGCAATATGTGGAGAACGGCCGCGATCATCGGCCAAAAACGATAGGCGAAAAGTGCGAGCAGCAATGTCGCGGAGGCGCCGAAACCATCGATGAGCAAATGCCCGAAGTCGAGAACCGCATATTCGGGCGCAACGAACTGGTGCAGCAGAAGGTCCGATCCGACCATCGTCGCCGCGATCCCCGCCATCACCCGTTCGGGGCCGCCACCCCGCCAGGCGGCGTAGCCAAGAGCCGCGAGCAGGAACAGGGCGAAGATCGCGACACGCATTTCGCATCTGTTTCACTCTCGCGGCCCCCGGTCAAATTCTTACGTTGCGACCGCATGCAGCCGGTGGACGGCTGCCCGCTTCGGGCATTCCTCGTGCAGGTCATAACCCGCCGTTTCCTGGCCGATGGCGACCAGTTCGCCATGGACGCGCAGCACATCGCCGCCGGCGTCGATCAGTGCCATCTGCGCTTTCGCAAGGCGCTGGATCGTCGCCTGCCCCTTGGCGGGCGGCACGCCTTCGGTATCACGCCGCGCCGTGACCACGCTCGCCATGAGCGACGATACGGCGATGAGGGCATCGTCGATCCGGATTTCGGCTGACGGCAATTGCTGCTGCAAGCTGGTGGCAATGGATATGAGATGTTCGGACATGACTTCTCCTTTGCCAGAAGCAGGGCTTCCGGCTGTTGCTGTAGGGCAAGATGAAGGGATTTAGCCGGACATGAGCCGCGTCAGCGCCTCTGCAATACCGAGCCCGCCGAGCAGGGCGAACACCACCACCATGAGCATGATGGCGATGATTGTAGCCTTGGCAGTCGGTGCATGGTCATGCCTCCAGATCGTCCCGGACGGTGGGCGTTCGCCCGATAATCCGGCCATCGCCCCTTTGCCCTCGCGGACATCGAGATAATGGTCCGGATCGCCGTCCGGGAAATCGGATGGCGCGAGGGAGGGCATGATGGGAAGCTCTACCGGATCATATGCGATCCGATCGCATATGCTCTTCAGCCGGGCATAGCGGATGGCGGTATCGTCACGATTGATGGCGGCGAGCGTCTTGCGCGCAGCCGATATCCGCTGATCGACCGTGTACCGCGAAATGCCGAGCTCGCGGGCGATCTGCTTCGACGTCTTGCGCTGTAGCACGAGGTCGAGGCACAGGCGCTGCTTGTCGGTGAGCAGCGCCCAGAGCCTTGCTTCGGCTGCGTCAGGTTCCTGCGCCCCATCCATCCCGTCAGTTTCGTGACACTGTATATTGAGGCAAGCCGCTTTTGAAATTTGGCTTCTTCATTAAGCCCATCCTCGAACAGATATTGCCCGTGACCGGGCGGTGACCTTTGATTGTCGGTGTGCTTCGACTTCGAAACAATCCCCAATCTGGTTCTAACTGACGAATATATTTGAAACATATGGCGCCGCCGATAGCGTCGCCCCTGTTCCGCGCTGCTGGTGGACCAACGGCAGGCGTCATGGCTGGACTTTCGCCTGCTTGAGAGGGCTGGGGGGCAGCACTGAAACAGGGGCTTCACCCGGCAGTCAGGCTTGAGGACGCTGCCGGTGCCGCCAATGGGTCGGAATGCGCACAATCGAGGCCGCGCGGCAACTTGAAGACGACATCATGGCGGTCGATAGCGAGGACGCGCTCGTCGATATCCTCCGCGAGATTTGCTCGCATATGGGCTGCGCCTGGTTTGCGATCAGCCACCATGTCGATTTTCTCGCGGCTCCCGACAAGGGCATCCGTCTCCACAACTATCCTGAAGGCTTTGCGCATTGGTTCGACGAGAATCGCCTCGGCGTCTCGGATCCCGTGCACCGCTTCAGTCATCGCCGAACATCGGGTTTTCGCTGGCGCGATATGACGCTCCATCGGCCGCGACCTCAAGATGCCGAGGTGCTGGAACGCGCCCGCCGTCACAACATCGCCGACGGACTGACGGTCCCTGTGCATTTGCCGGGGGAGGCGCATGGCTCTGTATCCTTTGCATGGACCGATAGCGGATCGATGCCGCCCGAAGCGCTTGTCTTTGCGCAAAGCCTCGGGGCGTTCGTCTTCGAAGCCGCGCGCCGGCTCGGCGATCCCGTCTCGCTCGATGAGCGGCCGCAGCTTACCGATCGGCAGATCGAATGTCTGATGTGGGCGGCGCGCGGCAAATCCAATTCGGTCATCGCGCAGCTGCTCGATATTAGCGAGGAGACGGTGCGCGAGCATTTGCGCAATGCGCGGGCAGCCTATGACGCGCCGACGCGGATAGCGCTCGCCATTCGCGCCCTGTTCGACAGCGCGATCTGTTTCGGGGATGTCGCCCGAGGCTGACACCCCCCCTTTGTGTTATGGCACGGCCGCATTTCCCGGTTCATCTGAATTGTCTCTTTTCAAACAAGGGGACAATCTCATGCTTCTCACCATCGACCAGGATAGCCGGGACCGCGAACATATCGCGCTTCGTTCGATGTTCGCGGCGCGCAAACGCGTCTTCATCGATCTTCTGAAATGGGACATTCCGGCCCTCGCGGATCAATATGAAGTCGATCATTTTGACGATATCCATGCCACCTATCTGATCGTCACCGACGAGGCGGGCGAACATCTCGCTTCGGCACGTCTGCTGCCAACCACGCGGCCCGCGCTGCTCGATGCGCTCTTTCCCTTTCTCGTCACCGGCCCCATCCCTCAGGGGCCAGCCATCTTCGAAATCACCCGCTTCTGTCTCTCGCCGGGGATCGGCGCGCGGCAGCGCCGGATCGCGCGCGACGTGCTCCTCGTGGGTCTCGCCAAACATGCCCTCGCGAACGACATCCACACCTACACTGGCGTCGCCGAACATACCTGGTTCCGGCAGATTCAGACTTTCGGCTGGGATTGCCACGCGCTTGGCGAGCCGGTCCTCCACCAGGGACAGGCGCTTGTGGCGCTTCGCATCGATATCGATCGCTCCACGGTGGCGAAGCTCGCCGCAGCGGGCATCGCCGTCAAGTCCGCTGCGGCCCCCGCCGCGCGTGCCGCTTGAGGAGGGCGCGATGATCATCAATCCAGCATCATACGGAATAAACCGTCGAGGCTCGCCCGCGGCCCGTGACCTCATATCCAATGGCTTCGCGATCATCCGGGGCGCCGCGCCACCGTCATTGCTCGGCCGTATCAATGTCGACCTCGATTCGCGTTATGCTGCCACACCCTTCTGTGAAGGCGGCTTCTACGGCGCGAGGACCAAGCGCTTCGGACGCCTGCTCATTCGCTCGCCGCACATGGCGGACCTCGTCATGAACCGCGCGATACTCGAATTGGCCGAGATCGCGCTTGGCAATTGGTGCGAGCGCATTCAGCTCAACCTAGCGCAGGCGATCGAGCTTCATCCCGGCGCGCTCGCCCAGTTCCCGCATCGCGATCAGGATATGTGGCAAGGCGCGCTCGGCGAGGTCGAATATCTCGTCAACGTCATGTGGCCGCTGACCTCGTTCACTGCAGAAAATGGCGGAACGATCATCTGGCCGCGCAGCCATGGGCTCGAAGCGCTGGTGGAAGAGCCAAGGGAGGCGCCCATCATCGCTGAGGCCGAACCCGGCGATGCGATCGTTTTCCTCGGGTCGACGCTGCACGGAGCCGGCGCAAACCATAGCAAAGCTGTCCGGCGGGGGATCATTGTCAGCTACTGTCTTGGATGGCTCAAGCCCTATGAGAATCAATGGCTGGCCTATCCTCCGCATATCGCGCGATCCTTTCCAAGGGAGATCTCCGAACTCGTCGGCTATGTCCAGCACCGGCCCAATCTCGGCAATTTCGAGGGTCAATGCCCGTCGGTCCTCTTCGATGCCGACCCCGAGGACGCGCGCGCGGCGGTCGATGCCCTTCGGCCCGATCAAGCCGCCATGCTCGCGCAGCATGTCGCGTCCCAGCAAGCGGTCGCCTCGGGGACGAGATCATGAGTCCCGGCGCGACGATGGAACTCGTCTATGCCGAGCTCAAGGCGAAGGTGATGCGCGGCGACTTCGCGCCGGGGGAGCGGCTCGAACCCGCGCAACTTGCGAGGGTGCTTGGCGTCAGCCCGACGCCGGTCCGCGACGCCCTCTACCGGCTTTCGGGCGAAAGGCTGCTCGAAGCCTGGCGTCACGAAGGGTTTCGGCAACCGATACTGGCCGAAGCCGACCTCCACGACCTTTATGCCTGGGGCGCGTCGCTTCTGGCGCTGGCGCTCGAGGGGCAGCCGCCCGACCCCCACATTCCGCAGAGATCGTTCAGCGACTCAGGCGCCGGCGATTATCCCGAGCGGGTTGCGGCGCTGTTTCGGGCGATCGCCTGGACCAACTCTAATCGAGAACTTCGATTTGCGACGGTGAGTTTGATCGAACGCTGCCATGTGTTTCGGGCCGCCGAAGTACGCGTCGACCGGCGGAGCGACGCGGCGATCATCGCGATGGACGATGATTTTCGTTTCGGGCGCTGGAGCGCCTTGCGCAGCAAAATCACACGTTTCCATCGCCGCCGTATCCTTCTCGCGGGCCGCGTCGTGGCGGAACTCAGGCCGCGCGAAGAGTCGCTCTAGAATATATTCGACCCATATGAGCCGTATAAAATTCCTATTTGAACGAGGGAGCATAGCCTTGGCCGTGTCGCAATTCCGCGGCATTGACGAAGGAGAGTCCCATGGACCGCAATGACATTGTCGAAGACGGCATCGAGGAACTGGGCGTCGCGAGCATCGAGACGCGCGGCTCGCTCATCTACGTCGCCGAAATCGGCGGCTTCGAACGGCTCGTTCCGGCCATCCTGGCTGACTGAAGGCCGGGGAGGGCGCGGCACATCGCCGCGCCCTCCACATTCTCATGACATATCAGCTTCGACCCGGGCTTTCCTTTGGCTTCATCGGCGAACGCGCCGTTTTGCTCGACCTCGACATCAACCGCTATTTTCTGATCAAGGCCGAGGCCGCCCAGGCTCTGCGGGACCTGATCGCCGGGACCATTGATGCAGGCACAATTCGTCGCCTTCCCCGGCCCGGCGGGCGGTCGCTGCTGGTCGAAGGCAGCAACGGTTTCGAACCGGTGGAGGCTGCGCTGCCCGGCTCAAGTGTCCTCGAGGCGGAAGCCCGTGTGTCAGCCCATCTTCCATTTCACCATGCGCTGCGCGCGCAACTGGAGGCGAGCGCCAGCCTGCGGATATTGGGCATCAAGCGCAGTATCGCGGCATGGCACCGGGCTCGCCCGGTGGATGTCGGGCGGCAGTTTTCGATCGAAACTGCGGACCACGCGCGCGCCTTCGCTCTTCGACGTGCCGACGTCCCGATCCAGCGAAGCTGCGTTCCGGACTCGCTCGCCCTGATGCGCCTCCTCTGGCGAAAGGGCCTCGACGCCGACCTCTATTTCGGCGTTCGCCTCGATCCTTTCGCCGCGCATTGCTGGGTGCAGGCCGAAGACTATCTGTTGTCCGATCCGCTGGCGAATGTGCTCAGTTTCTCACCGGTCTTCAGGCTGTGACTTTGCGCATCGCCTTCGAAGCGCGCGCTGCGTCGCATTCTGAACCCCGTGGGAGCCTCCGCGAGGTCGCGCGACTGGCCCATGTCCGGTTGCTGAGCGACGCGGCGGTAGCGTTTTCGAAGAAGGGTAACACGCTTCTGTTTGGCTGGGCGTTCCGCCGCTCGGACAATCGCGCCTGCGATGAGCTCGGTGATGACGAAGCCCGTGAAATCGAAGCGCGCGGCGCTGAATGGGCCGTCAAACATTTGTGGGGCAATTATCTTCTGGCCTGGAAGGAGCCGGCGGGCGATGTCCATGTCCTGCGATCGCCGGTGACGGGACCAGCGCTCTTTTTCGCCGAAGACGGCGCCTGCGCATTTTCGCACCTCGAGATTGGCAAGGCGATGGGCCTTTCCCTCGACAGGCTCGATCCCGCCGCGATCGATGCCCAGCTTCGCTTCCCTATCTTGCGCGGTCCGGCAACCGGGATCGCCATGGTGCGCGAGCTTCTCGCCGGCGAAACACTCATGATGGGTTCGCCCGCGGTCGTTCGCCAAGCCTGGTCGCCATGGTCCTTCACCGTGCGTCCACCAGTCGAGGCGTCGCTCGACGAGCTCCGCCGACACGTCATGTCAGCGGTCGGCGCATGGTCGACGCGGTTCGAGCGCGTCCAGCTCGAGCTCTCGGGCGGGCTTGATTCCTCGATCGTCGCCGCCTCGCTCGCGCGGACGCGTGCGACGTGGCGCGCGGTGACGCTTGTGACGCGGCGTCCTGATGGGGACGAACGCCGATACGCCCATGCGGTCGCCGATCACGCCGACATAGCGCTTCTCGAAATATTGCTGAATGCGGCCCCACCGGACCCGCTTGCTGCCCTCGGCGAACCGCGCGTCAGGCCCGGCGGCTTCGGCCTGATCGACGAGAGCGATATCCGGTTATGCGAAGCAGCCGAGGGCTATGGTGCGGGCGCGATATTCACCGGCGTCGGCGGCGATAATCTCTTCGGCTATATCATTTCCGCAGCTCCCGTAGTCGACGCGCTGCGCTTTGCCGGGCTCGGCGCGGCCTGGCGAGCGGCCTCCGACCTTGGGCGCCTCACTAACACCCATATGCTCGAAGCATGGCGCTTCGCTATCAGGCGCCTTCTGAAGCGGCCTCCGCCCTGGCCTCGCGATGAGCGGTTCCTGGCTAGCCGTCATGCTTCGACGGTGCCAGAACATCCCTGGTTTGCCGATGCGTCCGCCGCCAGCGACGGACAGCGCGCCTATGTGGGCATGCTGATGCGCATCCTGCCCTTTCTCGACGGTTATGACCGCGCTTTTCATGTGCCCGTGATCGCGCCGCTGCTTTCGCAACCATTGGTCGAATACGGCCTTGGCGTCCCGGTCTGGCAATGGTCGGCGGGCGGGCACGATCGCTCACTAGCGCGCAAGGCGTTTGCGGGCGATCTTCCGGCGCTTGTTTTACAGCGCCGAACGAAGGGCGGACTCGAATCCCTGTTTGTGCCGGCCTATGATCGAAACCGCGCACATCTGCGCGACTTTTTGCAGGAGGGACTGCTGGCGGCGCTGGGTATCATTGATTGTGACGCGATTGGCGCCGCGACCGCGCGTCCTGCTGGCGCGCTCGACAATGACTATGTTCGCATATTGCAACTCGTCGACATGGAAAGATGGGCGCGTTCGGTTGCAGGGGCACCGACGGCTGGCGGCCAATAGCCCGTGCCGGATGTCCGCCGGGGAACGGACGCCCGGCACGAACCTATGGCGCGGGACGTTGCAAGGGATGTCCCGCGCGCAATTCGCGCCAACGCGCATATCGATCCTGCTTTTGAGGGTTCGGATCCTCGAAATCGGCCAGCCAGAAGCGATACCAGTCGAGGTTGCGCGCATTGACCGCAAATTGATGCACCGGCTGGGTCTTGATGTGAGGCTCGTCGGCGAACACGAAGAGCTCGGCGGGCTTTCCGGCCCGTTTGAGGCGCGTGTGAAACTCGATGACAAGGCGAGCCTCGGCTTCGGGTAGTTGCATCAGGAGAGGGGTGTCGAGGCCGGCGGCGTCGCTTGTCGCGGAAAGCCGGTTCCAGCCTTCGGGATCGGTGTCGGGATCGCCGAGGCCCCATCGGTTCGCCAGCGTGTCGGGCATACCGCTGCCGGGCAACGCAGTGGCCCAATAGAAATGGGGTTCGAACTGCGCCGACGAGAGCATCGCGGCGGCGAAGCGATCCGACTTGCGGATGGCCCAGAGGGCGACCTGCGATCCGAAACTGAGGCCGCCAATACCGACATGCCGTGGATCGACGATGCCGTCTGCGGCGAGCGTATCGATTGCGGCGGAGATGCCCGAAAGCGCCAGGTCATATTCTTCCTCAGCGTTGGAGAATTTGCCCTGAGCCTTTCGGATACAGAGAACCGCTATCCCGGAGTCCGCGAGGGGCAGCATCGGGATCTCGTCGCCGACGCCGCCCTTCAAGAAACCGTCGCAATGATAATATTGGATCACGAGCGGGAAGGGCGGCGCAGCGTGCGCTGGACGAAGCAGGAAACCGCTGAACTTTTGCCCACTGGCGATCGACCAGGACATGGGCGTGGCCTTTGTGGCGATCTTGCGCCGCAGGTCCGCATTGGGGTCGACCAGGAGTTTCCGGGCCCCGCTGCTATAATCGACGCGAACAAGCCTCGGCGGCGAGACGCCTGAGGCTTCGGCGCAGACAAGGAAGGCGGGTCCAATCGCGCAGCGATCGGGATTGAAGGGCGAGAAGGGCGCCCCGTCGGTGACCGCGAGCCGTTCAGGCGCTTCGCCATTCAGACGCCACAACGAAATTGTCTCTTCGGATCCCGGACTGGCCTCGAAGAGCAAAAGCGCCTTGCCGTCGGGGCGCCAGCCAAGCGCGCGGAGCCTGGGTGATGCACAGGCAGCGATAGCGCATTCGAGGGGCGGATGGCCCGGCTGCAACACGTCGACGCGGGTTTTGCCTCCATCGCGAACGATTCTGGCCTCCGCGCTGTCGCCGGCGACGACATGTTGCCCGATCGCAGAGGTCTGCGGCACGGGAGAGTCGGGCTGGGCCGATCCCCACACCATCGCCGATTTTTCCGTCGGCGGCGTGTCCGCGAGGAGGCGCACGCGTTCAAACCATCCTCCCCGCAGCCGCTGCATGACGCGCTTCCCGTCGACGATCGCGCCCCCGGCGAACGGCTGCATGACATCGACCGTTGGATCAACGAGCACCCCCTCATCATAGGCCCGCTTTTCCGCCGCCGCGATTTGGGCTCGTGTCGCCCCGACATGATAGATGATGCGGCGACCATCGTCCGCCATCCGGAAATCGACGATGTCGGCAGGATCGGAAATCGCGAGCCGGGCCTTGCCGCCCATGCGCCACGACCACACGCCGACCGCGCCGTCCTGCATCGCAAGAAAGTGGAAGCCTTTCGAATCCGCGTCCCATATGGGCGCATTCTCGATCAGCGTGCCGGCAAAGCTGAACCTCGCCGCGCCTCCATCCGCGACGCGGCGATGGTCGCCGCCATTGACCCCAACGATATGCCAGCCAAGTGCAACGCGGTTTTCGGCCACCGAAGGCTCGCTCACACGATAGGCAGCCCAGCGGCCGTCGGGCGATATGGTGACGCCGCTGATGTCGCGTGTCGCCACAATATCCTCGACGGTGACGAGCGGCGTGGCGGCGGCCATCGCCGCCGCCAGCATCACCATGTTACGATCCCCTGCAGCGCGATCGTTCGCCCTACAGCGCTCGCCTGCTCGGGGTCATAGCCGAGTACCGAGGTCGCCGTTCTGAAAAGGACATAAGGCGGGTCCCGATCGAAGAGATTGTTGACGTTGAGTGCCAGGCGGAAGGCTCGCCCACCTGGAGCGCCAGCGATGCGCGCGCCGAGCTGGAGGTCGAATGTCGTCCAGCTCTTCACCTTTTCGGCAGGCGTCGCGGTCTGGTTGCGATAACCCGACATATGGAGCAGCGACAGCCCGCCGTCGAAGGGCCCCGCCTCGAAGCCGAGGCGACCGCGCAGGCGGAGCTTCACGGGATTGCCAAGCGTCCCGACCGCGTTGATCGCTGGCGCGGAGCGCGTGACCTGCTGGTCGATGCTGAACAGGCGAGATCCGCCCAGCGAAAGCGTGAGCGCGCCATTCGGAATGGAATGGCGGTAGGAAGCGTCGAAATCCAGGCCGCGGATCGTCACCCGCGACAGGTTGAAAGTTCGCGCATCGGCGATGACCTCGATATCCGAAGCTTGGACACCGAGCGGATTTCTGAGGTTCGGATTTGCGAAATAGGCAGCGACCTCCGCCGGGTCGGGCGTCTCGTCGACAAGCTCGCCATAGACATCCCGCCGTGCGAGGAAGTTGAAAATATCGAAGGAGGCGCTCGCGATACGGTCGCGATAGACAATGTCGAACCAGGTGGCTGAAAGCCTCAACCCCGGCAGGGCGACGGGTTCGAGGTCGACGCCCGCCGTCCAGCTCGTCGCCTTCTCGGGGCCAAGGTCGGGACGGAAACCAAGTAGCGCGAGCGCCAGCGTCTGGCCGGTCGGCGATTGAGGATCGGGCAGATAGACGGGCTGGTAGGTCGCATTGGCGGCGCCGACCAGTTCGGTGAAGAAGGGTGCCCTGAAGGAATGGCCATAGGAGGCCCGGACCACCACGCCCCGAACGGGCGTCCAGCGCAGACCCAGCTTGGGGTTGCTCGTGCTGCCGACGTCCGAATAATCCTCATGGCGTCCGGCGAGCGACAGCTGCAGCGCACCCGGGAGGCTCGTCCCTGCATCGAAGATGGGAATTACCAACTCGCCATAAAGGGCTCGAACCGTGCGCTTGCCCGGAAGCCCGGGCAGGCGCGAGGTGGTTGTGCTGTTACCGAAGAGGTCAAAGACCGACGTATAGTCGAGGCGTTCGCCGCGAATCTCGGCGCCGGCGGCGAGTTTCACTGTGCCGGCGGGAAGATCGAACAAACTGCCGTCCGCGCGCAGAGCCGCCGTCCAGACTCGCGAGCGCACCCGCGAGACAAGGCCGCCGCGAAGTCTGCCGACAAGCGCCGGATCATTGACCGCGCCGTCTCCGAACACGTTCAGCGCTGTTGCCGGGTCGGATAATACGAGCGCCTCGGAGCGGCGCGTGATGTGGATGATATTGATGTCGTCGGCGCGCTCGCGCTGCAGGCCGTAGCCGCCGCTGATCTCGAGCGACCAGTCGCCAACATTGGCGCGTGCCCCGCCTGAGAGGTTGAGGGCGCGCGCTCTACCGCGCGCGCCCTCGGGACCGAAATCGGCCGACGGGTCGTAGAATACCGTGATCGGCTGACCGGTGCCGATCGGATCGACATAATAGGGATTGGCGCTCGTGACGGTGACGGGAACGGGTCCGAACCGGCGCTGGTTCACACGGTAACGCCTGTCCGCATAGAGACCCCGCGCAAAAAGGGTGATCGCCCCGATCTCCTGTTCGGCTGAGGCATAGAAGCTGAGGCTGCGTTGGCGCGGCAGGATGTCGACGAGCCGCTGCGCGTCGGCGCGATTGAAGCTCCCCTCGATCAGATCGGCCGCGGTGAGGCCCCGCCCGTCCTGTCCGGGGGGAATTGCGAAAACGCGGCCATTGGCGGCAAGGATCGTCCCGGGATTGGCGAAATTCGACCGAAGGTCGGGGCCGCCTACGGGGCGCAGATCTTCGCTGGTGAAGCGCCGCTTCGTTGCGGGCAGGTTGCCGCGGCTGTAATATTCGGCGGCGAGTACGAGGTGACCGCTGTTCCATTTTTTGCCGAGCAGCTGGGCGATCTGCATCTCGCTGAAATCGCCGTCCGCCGTCCCGGCTCGCATGCGCGTCTCCGCACCTTCGAAGCGATTGCGGAAGCGAAGATTGACGACGCCTGCTACCGCGTCCGAACCGTAAATGGCCGACGCCCCGTCGGTCAGTATCTCGATACGGTCGATCGCGGACGAGGGGATCAAGGAGAGATCGGTAAACGCACCCCAGGCACCGCCCATGGCCGGGCGAACGCCGTCGAACAGGGTGAGCGTAGAGGCGCTGCCAAGACCGCGCAAATTGATCCCCGACCCGAAGTTGAGATTTGTGTTCGCATTGCCTCGCGCGGTCGCGCCAAATGTGGCCTCACTGGGGCCGCCCGAGAAATTCTGCGGGATGGTTTGAAGATAGTCGGCGAGCGTCGTGCGCCCGCTCCGGTCAAGCGCATCGCGATCCACGATCGTCACGGGCGAGCCGACCGGGCCGGCTCCGCGAATGCGGGTACCGGTGACAATGATCTGCGCGTCATCACTCTGCGCGGTCCCGCGATTTGCCGAGCTTTCGGCGAACCTGTCGCCCTTTCCCTCGCGGATAACGAGCGTTCCGTCCACGCTTTCGGCGACCAGTTCGGTGCCGGCCAGAAGCTGCGCCAGGGCCGCATCGGCGTTGAAGGTGCCGCTGACCCGGGCGCTTTTCTTGCGCGCGACAACGTCCGAATTGGCGATGACGTCCCGGCCCGAAAGTTCGGAATATTGCCGCAAAGCGTCCGCCAGATCCTGCGGCGCGATGTCATAGCTTTGTTGGCCCGTCTCAGCCGAGGCGGCGGGCACTGGAAGCCCAATCGTCGCAGCCGTCGAAGCCAGGATAGCTGCCAGAAGTCTCACTCTCATCTTTCCCTCCCGCGCGGCCGTGATGGCCGTCTGGAAGGGCGAGACGAGGCCGGCTGAATTATCCCCCCGTTTTTTTTCGGGACAGGATGATGGCGCCGTCACTCTCTTGGGCCGAAAGTCCGAAAACCGCGCTGAGTTTTCGCGCGAGCGACGCGCTGTCGGTGACATCGAACCGGCCCGTGACCTCAAGCGATCCGAGCGCGGGGTCAGCCAGCCGGATTGACTTGCTGTTCACCCGGTTCGCTTGATCGATGACCTCGCTGAGCGGCAACTTGTCGGCGACGACCCGAGATGTCGGTTGGACGTTTGCCACGGGTAGCGTCATTGCCGTGTCGGGCGTCGACCGAGCGGCGTCGCCGCGCGGCAGATGAAGCGGTTCGCCGCCCTGTACCTCGACCGTGTCGCCGGGGTTCAGTCTGACCGTGCGTCCGCCGGGCGCTGTCGCCCGCACATCGACAGAGCCGCTGACCAGCCGGACGCTCGGATTGCGTCGTGTCAGATCGACTTCGAAGATGGTGCCGAGTGCGACAATTTCGGATCCCCCGGCGATGACACGAAAGGGCCGGGAGGCATCGTGCGCTACGGTGAAACGGGCACGGCCGCCGGTCATGACGACCTCCCTGTCACGCTCCGAAAATCTGGTCTCGATCTTCGCTCCGTCGAGGAGTTCAACCAATGTGCCGTCGACCAGCCGAACGGCTTCGCCCTCGACGGACCGGGTCGCGATTTGCGGACCGGTCCCGGCACGCCCGGCATACCAGGCGCCTCCGAGGGCAAGCATGACGACGAGCAGGAAAGCCGTTGCCCAGCGTAGCCGGTTTGATCCGGAAGGGCGCAGCGCACGCGCCCTGATCCGGCCCGCGACATTCACATCGAGAGCCGCCCAGCGCTTTTCCGCCTCGGCATAGGCCGCGGCATTTTCGGGATCGGCCATCCACGCATCGAACTTCGCGCGATCAGCCGCCGCATCGCTCGCGCGCATGCGCGCGAACCATTTTCCCGCTTGTACCTCGCGGCTCATGACCGCGGACCTTTTACGCGAAGGATTGCCGTCATGGCCTTGGCGATTTGCTTTTCCACGCCCTTCTCGCTCATTCCTGTTGCAGCCGCAATTTCGGCATAGGACATACCCTCGAACCGGTGCATCAGGAAGATGTCGCGGGTTTTCGGTTTCAGGCGTTCGAGACGGTCCTCGACACGGCGCATCATGTCCCTTGCTTCGAGCGCGGCGTGGGGGTCGGACCCTGGATGCTCGGTATCGTCATATTCATGATGTGCCGAGGCGAAGCGACGCCGGTCGACATGGGCACGTTCGATGAGCAGGTTGCGTGCCGCTCGTGCCAAATAGGCTCCGGGCTTTTCGATCCGCGACACAATATCCGCGCCGCTTGCGGCAAGGCGTTGGAAGCACTCCTGGACCAGATCCCCGACATCCTGTGAATTCGTCCGTCGGCGCAGGAAACGGGAAAGTTGCGGCTGGTGCTCTTGATACATGGCTTCGATAGCCGCAGACTTATGCTGGTTGCCCCAGTCATCGATTTCGATCTGAAATGCAGGCTCCGCTCGCCGGCGCGCTTCGGCAGCCTCTTCGTCATAATCCATTGTCTCGCCTTCCCGGACGGGAGGAAAGGCGGCCTAAAGCCGGGTGTTGAGAACACACTTGAGGCGCGTGCGCCGTCGCCTTTAGCCCGAAGGCTTGTACATACGCGACGGCCACCCGGACAGGATGGCGAACAGGTGTTTTTGCTCAAAGGGTTCTCAAGCCCCGGCATCGCGCCGCCTGCCAGCCCGATGCCCGTTCAGCATAATCGATTGCTTTCCAAGAGCAAGACTTCCGCCGGACCATGCCTCATCGTGCCCGGACACTCGGAAAAGCAAGGGGATGCGCGCGCTTCTTGTTCGGAATGCAGGGAGTGAAGGGGGGGAGTCAGAAAGGTGGTGGCGGTCGCTCAGGCTGCCGGTCTGGCAGGAGGATCATCATGTCCAGCAACGGGAGCGGGAGTAAGCGGTTGCGGATCGCGCGGCGGGCGATCCGCCGAATGGAGCCGTTCGATCGCGCCGTCTTTCTTGCGATCCGGTTCGAGAACGCGGGCTACGAGGATTTGGCCGAAAGACACGGCATGGGCATTGAAGAGATCGAGAAGGCGTTTGCGCGCGCCGTCCATATCCTGATCACCACGCCGCCCCCGCCGTGGTGGCAGATCTGGCGCTATTGAAGGCCGCGCCCTTGACTTCGAGACGCCACCGCCCTGAAACGGCGTCATGGGAAAATATGATGCGCTTGGCGCCTTCCTCAGGCGGTGGAGGGTTTGCCACGATGCCGATGGCGTCGAGCTCAGCTTTTCGCACATCGAGAGCATCATTGGCGCGGTTCTTCCGCGCGCGGCGTTCGGTGCCGATTGGTGGTCAGCGGCAGAGTTTTCGGAAGTAGAGCCGCCCCATCGACGTGTCTGGCTCGATGCGGGCTTCGAGGCGGTTGCCAAACCGGCTCGCGAATGCGTCTATTTCCGTCGTCGAAGCGGCGGCCAGTAGGTAGAAAGATATCCGACTATGCCGGGGTCAATATGATCAGGATTGATTGTCCATATTATTCCTCTACATTGTGACGGACGCGAGGTTTTTATGAACAAACAAACGACCCTGAATGTCCGTATTGGCGGCGCCCTCAGCGATTTCGTGGCGACCAATGTTGGCGACGACGGCTCCTATGAGAATGTCAGCGAATATGTCCGTGATCTCATTCGGCGCGATAAGGAACGCGCGGAAGCGGAGCAATTCGCCCGCTTGAAGGCGGAGTTGCAAAGGGCCTTCGCAGCGCCTGACTCTGACTTCGTGCCTCTCGATGCCGATGCGGTGATCGGTCGGGCGCGCCGAAACTGACGATGGCTAATTTTCGGGTTTCCGCGATCGCCGGGCAGCGGCTCGACGAAATCTATGCCTATACGCGGGAGAAGTGGGGAGATGCGCAGGCAGAAGCCTATGTGCGGGGCCTTTTCGACTGTTTTGGTCGGATCGCCAGGCGCGAGCTTCTTTGGCGGGCTATTCCGGCTGAATTCGGTGTTGATGGCTATTACGGCAAGTGCGAACATCATTATGTCTATTGGCGTTTGCTCGGCGACGGAACTGCGGGCATCGTTACGATCCTTCACGAACGCATGCATCAGATGGATCGTTTCCGCGACGACACCGCGGCATAAGGGGCTGCGGCAGTTCCGAAGCGCAGGGCGAAAATGAAAACAGAAATCGACCACCTTCCGGCAAAGCAGCAGGGCGAACTCGAACGCATCAAGGCCGTGCTGATGGAGGAGTTCGCGCGATCGATCGAGCGCGCGACACAGCCTGGCAAACGCAACGGCAAGATCCTGAAGATCATCCTGTTCGGCAGCTATGCCCGCGACGATTGGGTCGATGAGCCGGAGAATGGCTATCAGTCCGATTTCGACCTGCTGATCGTTGTCAGCCATGAGGATCTCACCGACATCTCCGACCATTGGTACATCGCCGAGGACAAGATCCTCCGCGACCCCGATGTCGGACGGACGCTGAACATCATTGTCCATACGCTCGCCGACGTGAACCGCGCGCTCAGCCGCGGCGAATATTTCTGGGTCGATATCATCCGCGATGGCGTGATGCTATACGACCTGCCGAACCATCCTTTGGCAACGCCGAAGCCGCTGACGCCAGTTGATGCCTATGAAATGGCCGTGGGGTATTTCTCGGCAAATTTTGCGGAAGCCGGGCGCAGACTGGAAGCGTTCGATTTCGAGTTTGGTAAGGCCATGCTTGACGGGGGATGGCTAAAGGGAGCTGCATTCGCATTGCACCAAGCCGTTGAGCGGCTTTACGGGTGCTATTTGCTTGCAAACACGTTCTATTTTCCACGCTCGCACAATATCAAGTTCCTGCGATCGCTCGCAGAGGACCGCGAGCCGCGCCTGGTTGAAGCCTGGGCTCGCGACAGTAAGATCGACCGCCGCCGCTTCGAATTGCTGAAACGCGCTTATGTTGAGGCTCGATACTCTGCCAGTTACGAAATTAGCGCTGCCGACCTCGAAGCGCTTGCAGCGTCGGCCGAGAAATTGCGCGCGATCGTCGAGGCGATCTGCGGTTCACATATCGCGGACCTGAAGAAAGCTGCCGGCGGCAGCTAAAATCCTGGTTCGTTGCCCGTGATCAGTTTCAGGAATTCTCGTACTGTGACGATCTGTGCTCCGGCATGGCGTTCCAGGATCAGCAAGTCGGCCTTGTCGCCCGTGATCAGATATCCTGCTTTCGACTCTTCGATCATCGCCAGCAGATAATTGTCCCATGGATCGCGGCTGACAGAAACGTCGGGCAGGTCCTGCGCCATGATGGCAGCACCCTTCAATTCGTTGACCAGTCGTCCGGCGACTGCAGGGTTCAGCCGAGCGCGGATTTTCGGATAACGAGTGACGCGCCGAAGTTCGTCCAATTGTTCGGCAGATGTGACCAGCGCGACCCTGCCCTGACGCCATAGGGCAATCAGCTGGTAGGGCAGCGACCGTTCATGCAACAGGGCGCTCACAAGCACATTGGTATCGATAATGACGCGCATGCGTCAGTTCCGACGCGCGTCGGCAACCGCTTCGTCTATCAGACTATCCATCTCCTCCGGTGACAGGTCATCGAAACCGGCACGGGCCTCCGCCAACGTCAGGTCGAGCAGGCGCCATTTCACCGATTCTTCGATAAAACGCGACAGGTCGCCCTTCTTCATGCCACGCTGGGCAAGATAGGTTCGGACATCGATGTCGGTTTCCGGTGCGACATTCACCGTCCAGCGGGTTACTTCGCCCATCACACATTCCCTCATCGTCGCTAAAGCGGTTATACGCTTATCATCTTATGTGCCGTCTATCAACCGACCAGCCTAAGGGGCGTTGGAATCACCGCAAGCAAACGGGAGGCTCGTTTTTTGTGGTACCAATATTCGAGCCTCTGCAAGACCGGCGCCGGGCCGCAGCTTTCGTCTGCGGCGCCTGCCTATCTGGCTTTTCGCGCCGGAAAGCGCAGAGGCTTGGTTTGGGCGAATGTCGGATGTCGCGGCACATCAAGATGATCCGACTTTCGATGTCGAAGCCAACCGACTGCGTTTCTGCCGCGAGCTGCTCATGGAGCGGCGAATAATGGACCGCTATATCCGGGAAATCAGCCTGAGCCCTGCAAGCTGGATCATCTTGCTCGAGCTTTATTCAGCTGACGCCGCTAGCAAACGATTGTCCGTATCCAGCCTCGGCTATGCGAGCGGCGTTTCGATCGCGACGGCCGTTCGGCTGACCCAAAGTCTAGAAGCGCGCGCGATCGTCGAACGTCAACGAGATCCGCACGATGCGCGCCGAACAAATGTGGCGCTTTCGGCACGCGGGAGAGCATCTCTTCGGTGCATCTTTGACGATTGCGTGGCGAACAGGGCTGCAGCGCCAGCCCTGAAGAATTAGCCCATTGCAACCTGAGGGAAGGGAGGGGGCGTGGCGAGCGTGCAATCGAAATCGGCGAGGGGAGCACATGTCGCTTAGCTCCCGAGGTAATTCGTTCGATTTCGGCACCACTCCGAATTCCCATGCGTTGCCGTCGATGCTACATTTGAACGCGAGGTAAGCCATGCAGAACACGCCTTCTTCAGCGATCCCGGAGCTTGAAATTCCGCAGCCCGCTGCGGCCGATTGGCTGTGGCGCCCGTGGTATGCCAAGCTCTGGTGGGCAGCGATCCCAATATATTGGACGGTGGCGGCGGCGTCGTTGAAGAACCCAGCCCTTCGGCCGTTCTTCGAGAGCGCATTCGCTGGCTATCTGACCATCCTCTTCTTCCCGCTCACGGCGCTGCTCGTTCTGGGGTTCGGATTCGTGCGCGCGTGGCTCGATAGGCCTTTCGCCGGCGACCCGCTCTCGGATGAGGAAATCGAGGAACTCGAACGTATCAAGATCGAGCAGGAAACTCTGCGGTATCCCCCAGACCATTTGCGTCCCGTAGGCGATATCTACGATCCGTTCTCGGGCACGATCTATATCGGCAATCCGCTCAGTCCCAACAACGGCTCGCGAATCTAGCGCTTCTTGTCGCTGTTATCTCCGTCGAATGGACCGTTGGCGAGATCAGTCGAGAACCGGCCTTTGCTCAAGATCGATGACTGCTCATACGACGTCATCGGGGCCGTGATGTCCGCAGTACCTCGCGCGGAATCGGCCTGACCAAGATAGCGATTCCGTAGCCCTTCCTGTCCAAGCACTTGTCGGTTCAACTCGCGGGTGAACGTCGCTTCGGGAGTTTCTGACCGCGCGGCGGCGCGTTCTGCTGCGGAAATCGCCCCGCGAACTTCATAGTTGACGATATCAAGGGAAGCTTGGGCGTTTTCACTGCTGATCCCGACGTCGCGGCTGGAAAACCCGAGGCTTCCGCCGACATTTCCCGAAGTCGCGGTTTGCGATCGTGAACCGCCTTTTTGCTTACCGCCACGGGAAGCATAATCGCTGCTTTGCGCGCTGCCGCCGATGTTGCCGCCGACAGTCGTTCCCATGGTGATCTGATCCTGTGCCGAGCGCGATATCGAACGCTGCCAACCCGTCTGCGCCATGATTGCCGACACATCGCGCTGCAGCGTATCGGCCACCTGCGGATTAAGCCGCCACTCGCCATTGCGATCCATCTCGAACCCGCCTTTGAGCCAGTTCGCCATCATGGCCTGACCCTGTTCGCTGCTCAGCATATTCTCGATCGTGTCGGGTCCGGCCAGCTTGCCGGCCTCATATTTGGTGCTGGTGTCGCTGCGCGCCGATTGCGAGAATCCCGTGCTGCTCGACACCAGCAGATCATTGTCCGCGAAACTGAACCGTGCGCGGCCGCCTTCGGCGATGGCGCCATATTGGCTGTCGTTGATGAGTCCTGCCGCCCGGAGCTGGCGCGCGACGTCGGGCGATACATTGAGATTGAGGTCGCCATTCTGCGCCATCGCGAGCTCGCGCTTCGTCATGTTGATGCCCTCGCTGCGCAGTAGGCCCTGCATGCGCGTCAGCCGCTCATTGTCGACGATACGCGTCAGCCGCTCGTTGCGTGCGCGATCGGCGATGCCCGCCGCGCCGCCCTCGGCCATGTCGACCTGGTTCCCCGCCGTGCGGCTTAGCGCCCCAATGAAGGTATCGAGCTGCGCCGCCTCGCGCGTCGAAACGCCTGCCGCGGCCGCCCCTTCCGCAAACCCGAAATTGTCACTCTGCCGCCGCTGCTCGCCGATCCGCGCGGAGCCGCGCACGCCCGAATGGCCGATCTCGCGCTGCGCGTCGAGCTTGCCCGACCGTTCCGCGAAGTCATAGCCCGCTGCCTCGCGGGTGCGACCATAGACGCTGGTGCCTTCGCGTCCGGCTTGCTCGGTCGCGCCATCGGCGGTGCCGAGCTGGACCGAGGCGTTATAGGTTTCTAGCGCGCGCATGACTTGCGCCTCGTTGCGTCCCGTCGCGCGGGAGAGGGAGGAGATGGCGGACGAGCGCGCCTCGCCCGAGAGGGTGTTGATGAAGCCGATACGCCGCGCGGTTTCGTCGACGGGAAGGCCGAGCATTGCGGCGGCGTTTCGCTGGCCCTCGTTGCTGCCGGTGCGATATGCCTGCTCGGTCGCGACATTCCGCCGCTCGACGGCGGCTACATTGTCGCTGGCGTAGTCACGGCGCCCTTCCATTGCGCCGACAGTGATCTGCGCGCCGGTCAGGTCGTTCCGCAGCATCTGCTCCTGGTCGAAGCTGTTGGCGATCAGCTTGGCGAAGGTCGGGTCGGCCGACGCCTGCGCGATCACGGTCGAAGCCTTGAGCTCGGCGTCCTTCCCCGCATAGCCGTTGCGCTCGAAATGCCGCTGCGCGCCCTGAAACATCATGTCGTAAGCGCGCGTGTCGCCGAAGGCCTTCCACTGGACCATGTTCTGCGTGAAGCGCGCAAAGGCGCGCTCGCCCGCCTGTCCCTCGCCGAAATAGCTCGTGCCGAGCCCGCGCAGCGCATCCTTCTCCGCAAAATTGTGGATCGCCGCCGTCGTCGCATTGGCGCGCACGGCCGCCGCCGTTGCAGGATGGGTGAGATCGCGTCCGACCAGAGCGGGCGCGAGGTTGCCGAGGTCGCGCGCGGCATCGGTTGCGCCGAGCGCAAAGCCCGTCGTGCCGCCGACGCCGGGTGTGCGATCGGCGAGATAGGTTCCGGCGGCGCCGAAGGCGCGGTTGCTGCCGAGCGTCGAGCGCTCCCCGAAATCCCCGAAGCTCGACGTCGCACCGCGCCGCGCCATCGTGCCGCTCGCCGACGCCTGCGCCTCGAGCGCCTGCGCTCGGCCTTCGTGTGTCATGATCGGGGTCGCGGCCGCGGTGCCCTGACCCTGCGCCCCGAGCGCGCCGCTGGTGAAGGAGGTGAACACATTGCCCGAGAAGCGGAACACGGTGAACACGAAAGCTCCGGCGAGCCCGGCGGCGGCGGTTCGGAAGGATCCGAAGATGGCGAGCGCCTTCATGGCCGAGCCGGGCGCGAGCATCCAGGCATTGGCGGCGACATGGTTCGAGCGCATCTCGGCAAGCACGTCCATCGCGCGGCCGAGGGTCAGCTGATAGATGCCGGCGTCGATCACCCCCCACATGGCGACGAACACGAAGAGGCCGAGCGCGAAGCTCGCGACGCGCAGGTTGATCGGGGTCAAGATAAAGAGGAGGGCGATCGGCATCATGAACAGCATGATGCCGAAGACGGTCGCGCGGATCGTCGGCATCCATTCGTTCGCGGTCGACATGGTGGCAAGCCCGCTCGAGACGACGGCGCGGTTCGCCATGACGCGCGCCGCGGTCGCGGGGCTGTCTTCGAAGAGCACGTCGCCGACGGCGTTACCGAGGTTGATGTTGGTCATCAGTTGCTGGAGCGTGAGCGGGGTGCCGAGCATCTTGTCGCCGAGCGCGCCAAGGTTCGAGCGGCAGCGCTGGAGCTGGGCGGCGTTCGATATGTCATAGCCGGTGCGTTCGCACACCTGCCGGCTATAATCCTCGAAAAGCGCCGGATCGGAGAGGCGGTCTGAGATATGCGTCCATGCCTCGGTGCAGCTCACCGTGGTGCCGCCCTTGTCGGAGGCGGTGAACACCGTGCTGAAGGTCGCCGGCCCCGCCATCGCGGCGAACGCCTGCGGCAGGTCGGTGGTGGTCCTAAACAGCTGATCGTCGTCGATGCCATAGGCGGGCGACACGCGCGCGACCGGGTAGCATTGGCGGACATAGTCCTTGATCGTCGCGTCGAGAAAGCTGTCGGTCATCGGCCCGCGCGGGGATACGGCATTGAGAAAGAGATCGAAGCTGTGCCCGCCGGCGCCGAACTCGAGCTTGGCATTGGGATCGAGCGTATTGTCGTCGATCGTCTCGGCGATCGCGCGTTCCATCATGTTGGTGACGCCGGCCACGAGCACGATCAGGTTCGGCACGTCGCCGACCGGCTGATAGGCATTGCGGACACGGTCGTAGACATGGACCGTTCCCGTCGTCGCGACGAGGCCGACGAAGAGGCCGATGCCGACGAGCGTCTGGAAGCCGAAGGCGACGATGCCCATGCCGTTGCCGCGCACGCTCGCGAGGAGCGCGCCGAGCGCGATGCCGGCGACGGCGATGATCACCACCAGCGTCTCGTAGCGCGGGTCGGCGAAAATCATCGAGACAAGGCGGAACGCGTCGACCGTCTCGTTGAACCCGTCATAGGTGTGGAAGCTCGTCTCGAGCGCCAGCGCGGGAGCGGGAACGAGCGCGAAGGCGGCGGCGAGCGTGGAAGGGAAGGGCGCGCGCATGGCGGTCAGCGGTTGGCCGCGGCGCCCGCGGCATCACGAGCATCGCGGTCGCGCTGGCGGACGAGACCGGCGTAATTGGCGGAGAGGTTGGCCTGGTTCAGCGCGGCCATATAGGATTGGCGCATCTGGGCGCGCTGGCGGAGGACCTCCTCGCGCAGCCCCTGGAGCTGCTCGATCCCCTTGGTGAGAATGCGCGTCTGGCAGATGTTGGAGTTTCCGGCATCGGCGGCGCCCGCCGCGGTGGTACCGCGCTCGGCGTTCGACAGCGCGAAATCGAGACTGCGCGTGAGGTCGTTGAGCATCTGGTAGGCGAGGGTCAGCGCCACCAGTTCGTCGGTGTCGCCGATCACGCTGTCCTCGACGCCTTCGCGCACGCCCCACTCAAGCATGCGGTAGATCGGCAGCGTCTTCACATTGGCGACGAACTGGCGTTCCTCGGCCGTGAGCGCGGCCCGGGTGCGGATCTTCGTCGCGATCGCCTGCATCCGCTCGCGCGCGAGGATCAGCGCGCCGCGGCCCGGTCCGTCGACGCCGCAATCGGCGCCGGTCGGCGGGATATTGAGCGCGCGGCGCTGGACACGTCCGGTCAGGAAGTCCTCGACGCCTTCGGTCTCCTGCCGCGGGCAGGCGGGGATCGCCGAAAAGAGCGGCACCTTGTCGGTGGCATCCCAGCGCATATAGACGTCGCCGACCCGGGCGCGCATGACCCCGGTCCATTCGCTCGCGCCGACCCGCGCGGCGGCATGGGCGAGGAGCGAGCCGGTGCGGAAGATGTCGGTGACCTCGCGCGGGCAGTTGGCGAGCGCGTCGCGCAGGTCTTCCGTCGGATTGTTCTGGTTCGCCTGGATCTTCTCGCGGCTCTGCTGATAGCTTTTCGCATAGCCTTCCTTGATCGACTTGTAGCCGGTCATCTCCTCGATGATCCCTGACATATTGTCGTCGCCCTTGGCGATCTGGACCATGCGGTTGGCGAGGCGGCAGTCGTTGACCTGGATCGAGTTCAGATAGTTGGTCGCCGCCTCCATCTTTGAGATGATGTTGCCCATCTTCTCGTCGAGGGTTTCGAGGAGATATTGGAAGGCGACGGCGGGCGCGGCCTGCAGGATGCTTTCCAGCTTCTGGACGAGATACTCGGGATCGAGGAAGGACATGCCGCCGAGGAACATGTCGATCCCGCCGCAGCCGGCGCGCACTTTCGGCAACGTCACGCTCATGAGGTAATCGTTGTGGACGTCGACGCGGCCCGAGAAGCCGCCCGCGGTCACATAGCCGCGCGCCTGATCCTCGAAGCTGCCGGGCGAGGTGTAGGTCACATTGTCGAACCAATGCTCGGCCCAGCTTTGGGCATGAGCCGGCGCGGCCATTCCCATAGCTGATAGCGTAGTGAGCGCAGCGATCATCTGGCGGGATTTTGGCATGACTTGCTCCTTTCAATCCTCTCGGGCCGGGTTCGCCATGATCAGCATGTTATGCAAATTAACCTTGCAAAACTGGAATAGAACTCCATAAATGCAAGGATGATTGATCGCCGTATCTCGACGGAACTGGCGGAAAGGTTGGCCGAAGTGCCAGCTGTTGCGCTCATCGGCCCAAGACAGGTCGGCAAGACCACGCTCGCGGTTGAAATCGGCGAATCCAGACCCTCGATCTACCTCGACCTCGAGTCCGATGCGGATCGCGCCAAGCTGGCGGAACCCGAACTTTATCTTGCCGGACATGCGGACAAGCTGGTCATCCTCGACGAAGTCCATCGTTTGCCGGGACTGTTCCAGATCTTGCGCGGGCTGATCGACGCCGGTCGGCGTAGAGGCCAAAGGACAGGCCGCTTCCTGCTCCTCGGCTCGGCATCGATCGATCTTCTGCGCCAGTCGGGAGAGAGTCTCGCCGGACGTATCAGCTACCTCGAAATGCGTCCGCTCGACGGGCTTGAAGTCGGCGATGATCAAATTGACCGGCTTTGGGTACGCGGCGGATTTCCCGATAGCTTCCTTGCGGCGAGCGATCGGGCAAGCCAGCGATGGCGGCAGGATTTTATCCGCACCTATCTCGAACGCGATATTCCAATGTTCGGTCCCCGCATCGCGGCCGAGACACTCCGCCGTTTCTGGACGATGCTCGCACATCATCAATCCGGCCTTCTCAATGCGGCCGAATTTGCCCGGAGCCTCGGCGTCGACGGCAAGACGGTCGCTGGATATCTCGATCTTCTGGTCGATCTTCTCTTGGTCCGACGTCTCGAGCCGTGGCACAGCAACGCAGGCAAGCGTCTCGTCAAATCGCCGCGCATTTATGTCCGCGACAGCGGACTCGTTCACACACTGCTTGGGCTTTCGTCCTACGAAGATATTCTCGGCCATCCCATCGCGGGGGCAAGTTGGGAAGGTTTCGTCATCGAAACGCTGACCGCCGCTGCCCCGGAGGGGACGAAAGCCAATTTCTATCGGACGGCGGCGGGCGCGGAAATCGATTTGCTGCTGACGCTTCCTGGCGGCGAGCTTTGGGCAATCGAGATTAAGAGGAGCCTGCAACCCAAGCTTGAACGCGGCTTTCATCATGCCTGCGACGATCTCTCGCCCGCGAAGCGATTGCTGATCTATCCCGGCCGCGAGCGCTACCCGCTTGCCGATGGCGTCGAAGTGATGCCGGTTGTGGTCGCCGGTCATGCACTTCTCGCGGAGGTATAGGCGGGCAGTGTTCATGGCTTGGCACTGCGCTGCGATGGCGCTCCCGGACTGTTCCCGACGATCCCCGTAAACTTGGAAAGCGCACGCACGCCGACAGCGGGTTTCACCCCAGTCAGCATCTTGGCGGACAGATAAAGATTGCGCGCGAGGTTCGGACTATGGTCGGTGCCGACCGCGATCGGGATGATACGGTTCGCGTCCTTCACCGGGCGTACCCAGGCTACGGGATGCCCGACCCAGGGGAGGCCGACCCGACCCGAGCGCAGCATCGCTTCGTCGGCGCCGAGCGCCCGAACCCGCCAGCCATAACGGCGTCCGAGGTCTTGGAGCTTCGGCCAGAGGTCGGCGCAGGGGAGGCAGCCCGGCGCCGTGCTCATCTCGACGATGAAGGCGCCGCCCGCGCCGCGCAACTCCTCGGCGAAGTTAGGCGGAAAGGACCGCGTTACCGGAACGCGCGCGAGCCAGACGTTCATCTCGGCCGCGCTCGCAACCGGGTGGATCGCGGCGCGCGCCGCCTGCTCGCGCGAAGGGGACTGCGCGAGCGCCGGCAAGGCGAGGCCGACGCAGAGCAGCGAGAGGAGGGCGCGCGCCTTCATGGCCGAGGTTCAAGGCTCGAGGTGACGAGATCGCCGCCGAGTACGCGGGGATCGGTCGCAGAGACCGGCCCCGCCGACAGGGCATCGAAGAAGCCGTCCTCTTCGCCCGCGCCGGTCAGGAATTGCTCGGGCCGGATATCGCCGAGCAGCAGCCGCACCGCCTGGTAAGCGGTCTGCGAAAGGTTCGGATAGGATTCGACGCCGCTCGCGATCACCATGCGCTGGGCGCTGCCGCGGCGGATCACCATCGTCGTCGGCGTGATCTCGACCCCGAACCGCGTGGCGAGTTCGGGCCGCTGGTCGATGTCCATCAGCGTGACCTGCCAACCGGTTTCCTCGCGGAAGCGCTCGATGATCGGCCACTGCACGCGGCAGTATCCGCAGCTCGAGCGCGAGAACATCACGAGCGCGAACTGCCCGGCCTGGCCGCGAAGATAGTGCCGCCGGACCTGCTCCTTCTCGGCCCCCATCGTGGCACGCGCGTCCCCGACCATCGGGTTGGCGGACTTGGCGCTGAGTTCGGGGTGATGAAGCATCGCGACCTGGGTGACGCCGGCGAAGGCGCGGGCCTTTCGCCTCGCAAAGTCCTGCAAGCGCCAGAAATCGGCGACGGCATCGATCGTGAGCACGGTCGCGGCATAGTCGCGCTGCGCCTCGATCAGCTTGCGGATCTTCGGCGGCGTTAGGCGCGCAAGCTCTGCCATCGGCGGAATCCGGGGCTTCGCCAGCGCTTCGGGGTCCGCATCGTCATCCTTAGGCGGCGGGGCCTGATACCACCAATAGCCTTGCTTGGGTTCGGGCTGAGCCGTGCGGGAAAGCTGAGCCGCAGCGGGCACCGCAACGCCGACGGCCAGCGCGACGAGCGAGAGCAGGGAAGCGCGCATCACAACAACTTCTCCATCCGCTTGAGCTCGCCGATCGGCACCGGGCCATAATAGCGGCTGTCGAACCCGCTCGGATGGTGCGAGCCGACATAGATGGTGCCGGGCAGGATCAGCCCGTTGTCGGGACGCCAATGCTCGAGCCGCTGGCCGTTTCGCCCGAACGGTTTGCTGATACCGAGCAGCTTGCCTTCGCAGAAATACCAGCCGTCGAGCGCATTGGGTTCGAAGTTCGAAGGCTTCTCGATCAGGCTGATGCGCTCGCCGGGAAAGCAGAGCGCGAACTTGGTGACATTGACAGGTTTTGGTCCCGCGAGCGGATGCGAGAGCGTGAACATGACGAGGTCGCCTTTCGCGATCGGCCCCGGCGCGGCGCGCACGGCCCAGGCGTCGATCGACGGCGACATGACCCAAGTGACCTGTGCCATCGCCCAGCAGGCGAAAAGGCCCGAGGGAATGACGATCGCGCAGGCCTTCCATAGCCGGTTCGGGCGCGCGGGCTGCCCAAGCCCTTCACTGCCGAGCGCGACCGCCGCGCGGCGCGGCAGTCCTTTCAGCGCGATGGCAAGTCGCTTACCGAGCTTCCAGGCGTGACTGAGCATCGCGCACCTCCTCCTTTCCGCCGAGGCGGGCAATTTCTTCGAGCAGGCCGGAGAGCGCCGCGTCACCGTAAACGACATGGGAAGCGCGCGGACTCTCGTCCTCGCGCTCGCAATAGGGGAGCGCCGGATCGCCCGGGATCATCGCGAGCGCAGGCACGCGGGCGACGCCGTGCTGGCGGAAGACCAGCGGGTCGACGATCACCTGGATGTCGCGCATCACGCAGGCCGGGCCTTCGCAGCCCGGATCGAGCCGCAGCATCTCGGCGGTGAGCTTCGCCATCGGCGCCACCTTGGTCATCCCGCCCGGCATGCCGCGAAATGCGATCACGCCGCGCGCCTTCTCAACCTGCGCGGCATAGGTTCTGAGCGTTGCCGTCGGCATCGACGAGGAGACGAACAGCACGGGCACCCAGCCCTTGGTCGCTTGCGCCGGCCCCGCATCGGCGATGGCCTTCATGTCGGGCGCTTCGAGGCCGAGCGCCTGGCCGAGCCGCTTCGCCATCGCCTCGCGCTCGGCAGCGAAGCGATCCTTGCCGGCCTTGAGCGCGTCGCGCGCACGTGATTCCATTGCCGGAGACTTGGAGTGGCCGCGCAGGGCTTCGAAGGCGCGGCGGCGCTCGGCTTCGGTCGGCTCCGGCAGCTCCGATGGAGCGTGGACAGGCTCGACTTTTGGCCGCGAGATTGCGCCGCGCAGCCGTTCCATCGCGGCATTGCCTTCGCGTTCGATCTCACTGCGCGCCGACGAGGGCTCTTCGGTCCCCGGCGACACCTGCGCTGTCCCGGCGCTGGGCATCCCCGCCCATCCGGCGAGCGCGATCAGCGCGGCAAGGCGCGGCCTAGCGGCCGATGGCCTGCGTATAGGCATCGATGCGATCCTTCATGTCGATCTGGATGTCGGCTTGCGCGCGGGCCTCGATCTCGTCGTAATATTCGGACAGGTCCATCCGGCTGAAGTCGAGCGCCTGGAATTCCTCGGGCGTGAACCCCCGGCAGTTCGGCGTCTTCACCGGCCCCCAGCCATCGGCAAAGGACTTGAGTTGCGGACGGCCCTGTTCCTGGATGATGCGGCCGAGCTTGGTGTTGAAGCAGCAATGGCTGCGCGATTTCTGGACGCAGATGCCGAGGATCTTCGACGAGCAATAGCTGCCGATCTCGACGCACATGCCCGAGCCGCGCAGCATGCCGACTTCCATATCTTGCTGGTCGCAGGAGGTGAGCAGGAAATCGATCATCACGTTGATCGCGAGGCTGATCGCGATCGAGGTCGGATCGATGCCGACGATGATCGCATTGGCGCCCGCGCTCGCCGCCTGGCTCGCTGTCGCCCCGGCTTGGAAGGCGGCATAGGCGGCCTTGGCGCCGGTGAACACGCCCTTGGCGATCGCGATCTTGGTCTGGGTCGATGCGAGCGACGAGCCCATGCCGTCCTTGACGATCTTGCCCTTGTCCTTGCAGCAGCTCTGGAAGCCGGTCTTGAGCCCGGCGGGGCGGCAGCGCAGCGCGCGGCCCGCGAAGATCTCGATATTGCCGAGGCAATTGCCATCGGCATCGACCGGCCCATCGGCGGGCGCGCCGGGATCGTCGATAACGGGCTCATCCTCGATCGGGTTCGCGGCGGTATCGATACAGCTATGCGGCGAGCAGGCCGGAACGCCGCCGCTCGTCGGCGTCTCGCAGCCATATTGGGGTCCAAGCGGGCACGACCAGCCGCCGCCGGGCTCGGCTGCGCACCAGGCGCGCTCGAGCGGACATTGCCATCCGCCGTTTGCTGTTCCGGTGCAGCTTGCTGTTTCGCCGGGGCCGTCGGCCTCGCCGCTGCCGTCGAGATCGGCGGCGCAAATCTGCTGGGCGTGCGCTGGCGCGGCCGCGAGCGCGCTGCCGATAGCCAGCCCCAGGACTAGCAAAAGGATCAGCGCGGCCCGGTGCGGCCAAGGGATGTCGCGCCAGCTCATCGCGCCGTCGCCGTGCAGGCGAGATCGGCGCCGGCGAGCCGGACCGTCTGCATCACCACCACCGCTTCGGGGAAATCGTCGAGACAGCCGCAGGGGCTGACGATCGTCTCGCCGGGACCCGCCGGGCAGACATTGTCGGCGCGGCAGACATGATAGAAGGTGTCGAACCCGGTCGGGTTCGTCTGCCTGGCGCCGACGACGCCATCGGGCGCGGCGTCTGCGTTCGCCTTGGGCGCCCGCGTCTTGCAGATCGCCTCGCAGGCGGGCACCGAGCCGCGGTCGGGGAGCGCGAACGGCCGCGTCAACGACGCCATGCCGCCGTCGGCGGTGCGCACGCGGTCGGCGAGCATCGTCTCGGTCGAATGGTCGATGATCCACGCGCCGCGCCTGAGATCGGGCTCGGGCATGGAGCCCGTGTCGACGACGCATTTATAGCTGCGCTCGCGGCGGAAGAAGTCGCGGGTGAGTCGGATGGTGCACGACCCGGTGCCGAACAGGCGGGTTTGGGTGAGGGGTCTCAGGCCGGCGCTGATGCCATTGCGGAAGGTCTGGACGCCGTCGACATTTTCGCTGTCGAGGCGGCACTTCGTATCGCCGCCTGTGCCCGCGCACAGGTCGACGAGCCGCTCGCTGGGCTCGCAGCCGGGCGAGACGCGGATCTCGACATCGACGAGACCCCATTGGGTCGTGAGCGGCGCGCCGCCGCCCCCGCCCCGCACGCGCGCCGATACGGTTGCGGGACCTGCCCGGAGGTCGGCCGTGAAATCATAAGGCGTATAGTTGCGCGCCGCGCCGCCGTCGGTGCGGCAATCGCCAGAAGGCAATCCAGTGGTCAGCCAGGGGCGCGGTCCGGCCGAGCTGACGATGCGGCCGTTGACGCGGCCCTGGACCCAGTCGTCGGCGCCCATCTCGACGATCTGTGCGGATATAAGCTTCGCGGGGTCGCTGACTTCGAAGCGCGCGGTGAAGATTGGCGGCGATCCGCTGCAATCGCCGTCGCCGATGATGCGATAGCGGCGACATCCCTCGCCGCAGTCGCGAACCGAATAAATGGAGCCCGACGCGGAGACGATATCGTCGTAACCGAGCGGCAGGAAGGTCACTTCGCGCTCGATCGTGCAGGCCCGGACCTGCTCGGCACGGCCCGTGCCGGCAGGTGAGCCAGCGAGCGACTGGAACAGGCTGTTCGACCGCGATGCGGCAAAAGCGTCGCCCTGGATTGCGGTCGGGTTCGCGCGATAGGCCGTCTGGGGCAGGGCGGGATCGGGGCTGCACGCGGTCGATTGCGCGCCGACATATTGAATGACGGGACCGTTCACCCGTGCGTCGGCGACACCGTTGCGCGGATCGTGGCTCGACAGCGCGCCGACCGCACCGCCGCCAAGATCTTTCAGCACCGACGGCAGATTGCCCATGACGAGGTTCGCGCCGCAACTGTTGTTGACGCAATAGCAGCCGGCGAGCGCAGGCATCTCGACTTCGGCGAGCTTGAGGTCGCCGCTGCTGTCGACATCCCATTGGAAGCTGCGGCAGTCGCTCCAGCTCCCGGGGCGGCAGGAGATCACGCCGTTGGCGCAAATCCCCGACACCGGCACGGGCAAGGTCGTCACGCTATCGAATTGGCCGTCGATATCCTTGTCGCGCGCGATGCGGACGGTAGTGATATCGCCGCCCGCGCCAGGCTGGATCAGGATTTCAAGGAAGTTCGCCGTCTTCTGGCAGGCGAGGTTCGGCGTGAAGCTCTTGCTCTTGTCGACCGTCGCGATGGACTGCCCGGCGAGGCCGGGGCTGATGTAATTTTCGAGGATGGCTTCGCTGTCGCTGCTCTTGGAGCGCGAGGCCTCGGCCGCGGTGCGCGCACGGTCCTCGATCGTCTGGGCCAGCGCCACGCCGGGGAGCGCGGCCGAGATAGGCAACAGGGCAAGAAACCGCGGGGTCACGAGCGATTCCCGTCGATGGTGCGCGAGCCATGGGCCACGCGAAACAGGTCTCCCGCCCGGAAATCATCGCATCCGGGCGGGAGGAGCCGAAACGCCGCCTGGCCTTCGAAGACGGTGAGCACGGCCTTCACCTGCGAACGCAGCGGGGTTGAGGCACAGCTTTCCGCCGTCCGAGGTTCGGTGGCCGCCTCGGCTGAAGGTGGAGCGGCGCCCAAGGAGAGGGGGCAGGGCGCCGCCCCCGCCTCGCGCGCCTGCCGGCAGCCACCAGGGCTGTGGCGGGCAGACCGGGCCGATTCCGGGCTGCGCGCAAGGCGATCGGTATGCGCCGGAACCGGCGCCGCATCAGGGCGTCGAGATGCCAGCACAGCAAATCGCTTTCTCGAAGAGCATGAACTGGGCGTTGTCCTTGCCGGGCGCATGCTTGCCCGAGGTCCAGAGTGCGCCCGGGCGGCCGATGTTGACGCACTTGCCGCCCTTCACCGGCTCCATCAGTTGGAGCTTGTATCGGCTCTTGGTCCAGATGGGCTGCGGCTTGAACGAGCAGCCGTCCGCCGAATGAATAGTGAGCGCGCCCATGCGGCCCATCATGAAGGTGCCGCGCGCGGCCAGCCCTGCCCAGGCCTCGACCCGGTCGCCCATGTGGATGTCGCCGGCGACTGGATAGGTCGAGCCCCAGCTTCCCATGCACCAGAAGAGCGGATCGACGACCTTGCCGGCGGCGGCGGCCGCGCTGTCTGCCATGCAAGCGAGACCCGCCGCGGGGTTACCGAAGAGGATGCCTTCGGGCTGGATGATCGCACCCAATGTTCCCGACTGCCAGGTCGGCATAACCTCGGTCATCAGCGCAACGTCGAACCCGTCATCTTCGAGGCAAGGAAGGTCCGTGAGCATGTCGAGCATCTTCCAGACTGGCGCCTGGTAATAATGCATCTGTGCAAACAGCTTGGTCGTGTTGGTGCCATCCGAGATCGACGACTGACTGCCCTGCAGGCGCCCGCCGGTCGGCATGATGTCCAGCCCAAGCGCCATCATGCAGCCGGGCTCGGTCACGACGTCGATCATCCGGTTGGGCGTCCAGAAGCTCACCTTCACGCCGAACCAGAAACTCGCGCCCTTGCGGCAGGCGCAAAGCGGCCTGGAGGCCGACTGGGCGTCGAGCGCCTTGTCGAGCTTGTCATAGCTGCCGACGCGCACGCCGCCGATCGTGATCGGGAAGATGCAGTTCCAGCGTACCTTGGTGATCGGGTTGAAGATCGCGTCCGAGGGGCATTTGGAGGCGTGGACGGGCGCTGCAGGTAACGCGATTCCGGCGAGGAGCGCGGCGGCAAGCGCGGCGAACTTCAACCGTCTCGCCCGCTTCGCGCTCGCGCCGCGCGGCTCGGTGCCGGACGGCGCGTCGAAAGGGACGGAGCGAGCGAGCATAGAATCTCCGTTGCGCCGCTCGGGGCGCGTGAAGGTCAGCGAAAGATGGAAAGGCGGTGTTCGATCCTGCGATCTGCCGGTATCTCGGCCCTATCCGCGGGCAGGAATGCAGGTCTGAACGCCCCGCAACAACGGGTGGGGCGCGAACGTGCCGACGAGAGGCGCGGCTGTTCCGCATTTGCCGGCGGAGGCTTCGGGAATCCCCGCGAACTATCCGGACTAATGACGAGTGACGATCCGCTCGAACTGGCGCCTCAGCGGTGATCACCCAGCGCGCATCGATCGTCGGCGGCCTGGAAGCCGCGTCGCTCTGGTTAGTATTTCACGAGATTGGCGTGCCGGCGCAGGAATGTCTTGTTCTCGCGGCTGTCGTCGCAATAGGTGGGAAGGTCATGACCTTCCCGGCGACTCACAAGAACTCCCGCGTCATCCTCGCGAAGCCGCGCGCGATATTTCGCACGATGCTCGACCCTGAGACGATTCCGGCGTGGCGCCTGCCGAGCGGCGTGACGGCCCAGATCGAACATTTCGACTCTCGCCCGGGCGGGGCTTACCGCATCGCATTTCAGCAATCGCGGGAGGGGCCAGAGGAGAGCGAATCGAGCAAGGTTGCCGGTGTCGTCGACGGCAGGTTCGCGGAAATTCTTCCCGACGAGCGGATCGTCGAGAGCGTCCGCTTCGACATCGCAAACCCTCCCTCGCAGGGAGAATTGTCGATCACGACCATACTCGAGCAAGTCAAAGACGGGACAAAGGTTACGATAGCTGCGGCGGATGTTCCGTCCGGGATCAGCGAAGGCGATTGTCGCGCCGGGATGGATATGATGCTCAAGAAGCTCGCCAACTTCGTCGAATAACGATCAAAAAAATGACACCCACCCGGCCGAAGCCGAATGGGTGTCAAGATGAAGATCCCTGTCCTCGTTGCCGAGGGAGAGCTCTCCTGGGTCGCAGTGCCGGGTTATGCGCTCTGTTCGATTCGGGATTGGATGAAAGCGCCAAAAGGCCAGGACGCGAAAGATCGTTCCGCTCTGGGCAGCGAGCAATGGCCAATCGTTGCGAAGGGCGCGCGGTCTATTTAATCGGACGTCGACGTTCGATCTCGAACTCCTGCAGTTCGAGCTTCTGCCCAACCTGCTCCACGATGACGGGCGCGACGGTCAGTCCGAGCCGATCCCTGATACGCTCTTCGAGGATGAAAAGCGGTCGTCCCACCTTCTCACCGAGCGCGATCGGATCGGTCGATGCTGTCTCTCCCCCGGCCAGCAATATCCAGTCGATCGGACGGGCTTGCATGATCGCCCAGCCAATATCACGCGGATGCACGACCACGAGCCGCTGCGGCAACGATACATAGGCAAGGGGATTGAAGGTGTAGCCCTTCGGGTAGAGCAGCTTGCCATCGGGCAAGCGAATTTCGAAATCGAGCGTATGAAAGGGGATGACGGTGCGCCGCCGATCCACCGCCGCGACGCCGAGGGCCGCGGATTTCATAGCGCTCCAGCCTTCTCGTGGCCCGAACCGCTCGGCGATACTCGGCGGCTGCCGCGCCGCGCGCGCCTCAATCTCGGCGAGGGCGTCGGGCTCGGCAATCGGCCAGGTCCGGCCAATGATCGACGTCTGACCATGCGCTGACGCGCCTATGAAGACGGCGGCGGCGACAAGCCCTATCGACATCCCGAACTGCAAGGCCGCGAGCCGGATACGCTGGGCGTCATGGTCCACCGCGATTTCTCCACCTGTCCTTCGGATCGACCGCGCTTTCGCCGATGACCGCGCCGATGAAGCAGCCTAGGGTCAGCAGACCGAGGAGGATGATCAGCGACCGAGGGGAAGGCATGTTCGCAGGCGCAACCAGCAGGATTGCGGCCTGCACCACGCCGAAGAGGAGCCCTGAGACCACGAGCCGGATCACGCCGGGCGACGGCGCATTGGAGAAGATGCCGTTCACCGCTGCCGACGCCCGCGCCACCGGATCATCAACCCGCTCGCGACGTTCGACAGCCAGATCAGCAGCATCCCGCTTGCGAAGCAGGCGATGCCGACCGTCACGGATGCCTGGACGACGATGTCCGTCGGCTGTTCGACAAGCAGGCCGGCGATCAGCACCAGTCCCGACATCATCACCGTCTCGATCGCGACAAGGCGGAAGCGCCAATAGAAGGCACGACGCTCGGCCTCCGCCGCGACAGCTGCCTCGAAGCGCATGCGGTCGGACGGCAGCATGGCGGCCAGATCGAGCCGAAGCTGGTCCGCGTTAGCCGCGCGCCGCGTCATGGCAGGTGCTCATGCGCGGTGGCTGGCAACGACCGCTCGCCGAGAATCTCGCGCGGGTCCACGCCCGCCAGTTCGCACACGGCTTCGAGCGGCGAACGACCGCTGCGTACCAGCGCCTCGAAAGCCGCCACATCCTCGGGCGCCGACGTGTTGATCCAGTACGAGAAGGGATCGACAACGATGCGAGCGATGCCGAGCCCGAGCGGACTGTCGATGAAGACCTCGCTGTAGTTCGGCTTGTTGTTGCGAACCGACTTCAGGAGGTCGAGAACGAACCCCGAATAATCGAGGATCTTGTTTTCGACCGCCTTGTCGTAGGTCGATCCCTGCAACAGGAACCGGGTGGCGGCATTTTCGAGGATCACCTGGCCGATGCCCCCGAACAGCAGAAGGTCGTTCATGCTCTGGAGAATGATACCGAAACTGCCCCGATATTTGCGCGCGCGGCGATAGCCCTGGGCGATGGCTTCGGCGAGGCGGGACAAATCCTGGCCCGGGTTGTTGGGCATGAACTGCGCGGTTTCGTCGCAGATCACGAATCGCGGGCGATCGCGGGCCGAGAGGTAGAGCTCTTGCGTCACCGCGTTGATCACGACCATCACGACCACGTTGAACAGGTCGGGTATGGCTTTCAGGCGTTCGAGTTCGAGCACGACGAACTCGTCCGAGCTGATGTCGAAGGTCGACGGCCCATTGAAGAAATGCCCATAGGCTCCGTCCGACCCAAAATCGCGCAGGTTGAACGCGAGTTCGCGGGCGACTGGCTTCAGATGGTCGACGCGGTCGAGGTCGGCTGCGGCAAATTGCGGATAGGCGCCGAGCCACGCACGGACGGAATCGATGCCTTCGTCGGCATGGCCCTCGTCGATCGTCCACTGGACCGCCGATTTGATAAGGTTCCATTCCGAGGTCGAGACACCCTTGCGCGTCGCGGCATTCGCCATCTCGGCGACGATCGCGACCGCCATCGCGATCGCCGACTGCTTGTCCTCGCCGTCGAGCGCAAGCCCGAGATCGAAGGGGTTGAGAACGAGCCGTTCCTCACCGACGTCGATATAACGGCCCGAACAGAGGGTGCAGAGCTTGCGGTAGCTGCCGCCGATATCGATGATGCGGATCAGCGCGTTCTGCGCGAAATATTGGCGGCAAAGGTCATTGAGCAGGAAGCTCTTGCCGGCGCCGCTTTCGGCCGCGACGATGAAATTATAATTGTTGATGCGCGGGTCGAAGAGATCGAGCGTGATGAGCTGGCCCTTGCGTCCGGTGTAGAGCAGGGCAGGGCGGCCGCCGCCGCGGAAATCGGTCTGGATCGGCGCCATCAGGGCAGTCGCCTTCACCGGCATCTTGAAATCGCGCTCGAGCATCCTGATCGTCCGGCGTTCGGGATAGAGGCCGAACGGCAGGCTCGCGGTGAGCAGGATGGGATTGAGGTAGGATTCTTCCTGCACCATCCAGGGGAGCGGCTCGCTTTCCCAGAGGCGCTTCGCGCGCGCGGCCATCTCGCGCGCCTGGTGGCGGTCGCGGCCGAACACCCAGACGCAGGGCATCACCGAGACGAAGCGGCTGTTGCCTGCCTCGTCGAGTACCCAGCCGATCTCCTCGATCTGCTTGCCGACCTCGACCGCGAAGCTTCCCGCGGCTTTCTGCGCCGAGAGGATCTGCGCGCGCTTGTGAATCTCGAACTGCGAATGGTCGAAGAGGATGTTGAGGCAATAGAGGAAGGGCCCGCCGATCTGGTCGCTGTCCTCGGCACTCCCCCGCATCCCGCCTGTCAACCGGTTGGCGCGCTCCGCGGTGACGCGCCGCGCCGGTGCTTTCGGCGTCAGGCAGCGCGCGACCTGGTTGCCGAGAAAGACTTCCGGACCATCGAACGCGAGATCGGGGCCGGCATCGATGATCTGCTTGCGGATCGGCGGCGCCGCGTGGGCGGCTGCAGCCGTGGCGTAGACGCCGGGCGCGGCGTCGAAGACGCCATTGAAGATGCGCCGATAGAAGGCGACCATTTCTTCGGGCTCGAGGCGGCGGATACCGAGCTTGGCAAGCTGCTCCTCGATCTGGCGGCGAAGGTCGCTGTGCATCGGCGCGCGCGTCTTGACGGCAAGCAAGGTCCGGAAATCGCGCACGGGGATGCCGTGAAGCGCGGCGAGACCATTTCGCCCTTCGTTGAGATAGGCATGGGTTCGCCGCGCCGAAGCCTGGATCAGCGGATCGGGCCGCGTCTTGAGATCGAGATATTGGTCGAGCGCGGGCGCGATCAGCGGGTCGGCGAAGCTGATGAGCTGGACGACGCTGTTCTCGGGGAACTGGATATTGAGCAGACCGAGAAGGGCTTGGTGGACATGCGCGAACATATAGGCCGCGGGCGTCAGTTCCCAGGCATAGCCCCAGCCGTCGTCGATGCAGAGAAAGGCTTCCTCTTCCTCGACCCACGCTACGAGCGGCAGGAAGTCCGAATAACGGTCGCGCGCGACGCCGCGATGGAGGTCGGCAAAGGTGAGGCCGCCGCCCGTTCGCGTCCCGGGCGCCTTCACGGGCGCAGCTCGGCGGGCAGCGATATCGTTGGGGCTGGCTCGGTCCCGGGCGTCTCGCGCACCTGTTCGAGCACCGGCGCGCGCGTAGCGGCCGAGACGGGCGGGACAAGATAGCCGCCGACCACCCAGGAGGGGGTTTCGAGGACCGAGTAGACGAAGCGCGGCATGTAGAGCCGGTCGGGCCGATTGCGATCAGCATAGGGGAGGATCAGCGTCCGCACGGCCTGGGCGGGCCGCAGCATCGGCGTATCGGGTGCGTCGATAAGTCCCTGGAGCTCGCGATAGACGCTGTCGCGATAGCTACCGTAGGCGCCGGTGTCGCCGCGGCCGCGGCCTACCGCGCCGCGCGAGTTCGTTTTGAGCAGAGCTTTGTCGCGGGTGACCGGCGGGTCCGAGTGCGACGCGTGGCCCAGCGCCGCATCTTCATAGGCCTTCTCGGGGTGGATGCATTGGCCGTGATCGTCGTTCTTGCAGCTGAACTTCTCACTGTAGGGCGACATCGCCGATCCGAGCGCCGTGCAGCCCGACAGCAACGTGGGGATGACAGCGAGGGATGACAGCCATGCTTTGCGAATGGGGCGATCGTGTGGGCGGCAATGCATCATGAGTCCTCCTTTGCGCCGGTGGCGCGGGGTGAGAGCGGCCGTGCGAGGGTCGACCAATCATTGTGGATTGGATGCTCGCGAACCGGGGTTAGTAATCTTTGGATGGCCGCGTTTCCGGGTCGCGAACAAGGGCAGGGGCAGGAACCTGCCGGTCGGAGGCAGCGTCGTGCTTCCCTTCCGTCGGCCGAAACTAACCGGTCAGAATTTCTTCTGTTCGCACTTGCAGCATGAAATGAGGATACCCATATCCCTGATGCCTTTCAGGCATCCTCTCCCAAAACTTCGCAGGGTCGGCGTGAGCCGGCCCTTCTTTTTGCTGCCGGCTTAGGAGGGACGGTTATGCAGTGCGTTCAATCGCGCCCGCGCCTTTGCAGCCATGAGCGGATCGACCTCGCAGCCGACATAGCGGCGCCCGGTCAACGCAGCCGCCTCGCCGGCGGCGCCGGAGCCGGCGAAGAAATCGCCGACGAGACCGCCAGTCGGACAGGAGGTGCGCATAAGGATCGCGAGCAACGCCACGGGCTTTTCGGTGCGATGGAGGCCGCTGCGCACGCTGTTTATCTCGATCACCGATTTCATGATCCGCGTGCCGTCGTCATGATAGGCGCCGCCGCCGATTGACCCGGTGTGTTTCGTCCGCGCTCGCCTCAGTTGAACCGATTTGTTTCGCGTTGTCGCTGGTACGCGCTGAACGTCGTTGTAGACGTCTCTCCAAAGCGCGTCGTGACGATAATATTGCACGATGATCTCGTGGACTCGTTTGAAGCGGTCGGCTGCAAATCCGGTTCCGTTGGCTTTGCGCCAGACGATGTCCTGGGCGTAACGCAACCCCACTGCTTCGAAACGGCCAGCGTCGGCGAGCAGATAGCGTAACGAACCGAAGACCCAAAGCGAGCCTACGGGCTTGAGCAATGCCGCGGCGAGCGCATGCCGGCCTTCGACACGCCTGTCCCAGCAGAGGGTAGTGATGCAATAAGGAGGACCGGCAATGATCAGGTCATAGGGACCATGGGCGGCCGCGATCTCGCGGCAGTCGCCGCAAAGGACGGCAGGGCAACCCGCCAAATCAGAATTTGCTTCCGGCCGTCGGCTTGATCTCGAGGGTAACGCCCTCCTGGATAACCACGACAACATCTTTCGCGGCGCCGACTTCGACGATCGGACCGGCCTGGCGCGCGAGATCGAGATAGAAATCCGTCAGCTTGTCCGACGACTTCGAAAGACCTCCGGCGATCCCAGCCTTGGCGGCGTCGCCCGCATCGAGCGTCCGCACCGACCCAAGCGCTGACGTCGAGACGTCGCCGATGGTGTTCTCGACCGTCTGGCTGATGCCGCTGATCGTGCCGGCCAGGAACGCGCGGGCAAGGCTCGCCCCGGCGCGCGTGACAACCTTGCCCGACAGCCCCTTCTTTCCGTCCGTGTCCACGAAGAATCCCTTGATCGGTTGGTCGACCACCGAGCGTTCGTCGAAATCGACGCAGGACAGCGAGACGAGCTGGACCTCGACCCGCTCTTTCGCGAGGCTGCCCGTCGCGTTGCCGATGACGAAGCATCCCGAGAGGTTTGCCTTCACATCATTGGGCAAGACCGCGGGCGCCTGGACGCGGGCAATCAGCGGCTCGGGGTTCGAAGTCGCATCGCGGCTCGCGAGCGCGTCGATCCCGGTCAGCAGCCTCGCCTTCATGAAACCAGGCGGCAAATAGATCGTCCGCGTCTTTTTTTTAGCGCTACCTGGCGCGGCCTTCCCGTCGGCCGCAGCGACCGCTCCTGGCGCCGACACGGCGGCACCGATCGCGCCGATCGTCTTTTCGACGGGTGGTGCGGGCGGGGCAGGGGGAGCGGCAGGCGGCATGGGCGGCGCCGGGATTTCGCCCGCCATGCCTTCGGCTTCGCCGGGCGCCGGCGGGTAATCGGGAATGGCGCCGGGCAGCGCGGGCGGCAGCCCCGGATCGCCATCGGGAGACGAGGCGGGTTTGCTGCCGGGGATGACCTTGCCTTCCTCAATCGCCGCGACGCGCTCGCCGAGCAGCGACTGGCCTTCGAGGATCTTCTGGAGGTCGCCGCGCAGCTTCACCTCGAGGCTGTCGCCGCGGAGCCCCGCACCCATGTCGAGCTTGGTCGCCGCGGGGGCTTCGGGCTTGCTGTCATCACCGCCCGTGCTGGCGGTGTAGAGGCCGGTGCCGAGCAGCGCGACGACGCCGGCGACGCCGAGCTGCTTGGCGCGTAGCTTCTGCTTCGAGTTCATCCTCGCCCAGCGCTCCTTGAGCGCGAGCAGGGCTGGGCCACGCTCGGGCCGCGCGGATTCAGGTGGTAGCGGCTGGCCAATCTCGCCGAGGTCGAGCGCCTCCTGTTCGGGGGCGGCGGTCATTGTCCATCTCCGCGCCGGATGACGACCAGCCGGGCGCTCTCGCCAGCTTTGAGGGAAAGCCGGTCGAGCGTCACCGCAAAGATGTCGGAGCCGAGCGCACGGTCGAGGAACTGCCGTTCCTCCAGAGCCGCATCGCTGTCGCTGGTGATGCGATATTCGGAAGCCGAGAGGCCAGATCCTTCGATCTCTAGCTGGCGGCGTTCGGTGAGTGTCGCCGACGGCATAGCCTGGATCGTGAAAAGGCCTGATCGCGGTGCGACTTCGGTGAAGCTCGCCGGCACGCGGTCCTGCAGCATGGCGAGGCTGATCGAGATGGCCCGCTCTTCCTCGACCAGTGGGCCGAGCAAATCCTCGTTGGCCCGCGCGCGTTGCGGACGACCGGGTACGAGAGTCACGGTCTGGGCCGGGATATCCGACGGCTCGGCGTGAAGCGGATAGATGGCGCCATTGCAGGAGATGAAGAACTCGCTCGGTGTCGTCACATAGGTGCGGGTGACCGCCCCCATGTCGTCGATCTCTTTGACGAGGAACTTGATCCAGGCGTCCGAGCCAGCGCGCTCGACGGCGATAGCCTTCTCGGCCGAGAACTTCACATCCTCGATCTCGCCGCCGACGCAGACGATATGATTGACGTCGCGGTTCGAGAGCCGGATCGTGCTGACCTGATCGGGTAACGCGGTAATCGCCTGCGCGAATGCGGAAGTCGGCAGCAGCGACGCGGCGCAAATGAGCGCCACGCCCGTCCTAGCGAGCCTGGACATCAAAACTCTCCTCGGTGAGCGAGACCAGCCAGAAGCGGCCGTTCTCGATGGCGTAGCGAATGCGAAGGTTGCCGCGGAATTTGCGGATGACGCCGCCGATGACCCGCACCTTCTCGATGGGGACGAGGATGTCGCGGTCGGTCCACTGGACTGGCTGGTCGGGGCGGATATAGGTTGCGATCGACAGCGTCGGGTTGCCGGCAAGCTCGTCGAGGATGCTGTTCAGGCTGTCGCGCATGCTGTTGTAGGCCGACGGATGGACGATCGAGAGCAGTTCCTGGAACTGCCGATCGGCCGAATAGGCCGAATAGGTTCCGGCAAGCGCGACGATGTTGCGCGTGATCGTGCGGATATAGGCGGCTGACGGTTTCGAGCCCGTCACATAGAGATCGCCACCGGCGCCGAACGGCACGACCACGGTGCGCTGCTTCTGGTCGGAGCTGTAGATGACAGCGCCGAGCACCGCGGTGATGCCGAACAGCCCGACGATCGCGAACTTGAGCAGCCGGTTCTCCTCGAACAGGTTCGACGAGCCTTGGACATAACGGTGGATGCCGAAGCTCGCCGGCTTGCCAACCAGCGGGTCGACGGGAGCGGTTTTGCGGGAACGCGAAAACATGGGCGCCCTCATTCGTAGAAGCGGGTCTGAGTCGGACCCGGATAATGACGGAAGCGCAGCATTCCCCATCGCCACGCGAGATGCGCGAGGAAGCCGCGCGGCTGCGCGCGCTTCCACGGCAGGAAAAGGAGAAGGGCCGCGATGAACGCCCAGCCGACCAGACCGCCGACGATGACGGCGACGAAGATGGTCGTGACCACCAGCACGAACTCGTCCGATCCGAACCAGAGGATCTGGACCGGCTTGTGCAGATACTGGGGCAGGCGTTCGTCCATCGACCCTTCTCCTCCTGCTTCACAACCCCGCGTCCGCAGGCGCTGGCCACGGGGCTTTTTCCGGGAGCCATCCTCCCGGTGACCGGATTGCAAGCGAACGGTGGAACCGGAACGATCGCCTGCAATCCGATGCCGTCAGATCACCATGCCAAAGGTCTGGAGGATCGAGTCCGCCTTGATCAGGCAGACCGCCGCCACGATCGTCGGGATGCCGATCATGATGTTGGAAAATAGCCGCGACACGCCGAACAGGAAGGCGGCGACGCCGCCGACGAAGCCGAGCGGGCCCTTGACCCCCTGGTTCACGACGATGTCGTAGATGTCGTAACCGAGGTCGCCGGCGACCGGCGCGGTGAACGCATGCGCGCTCGCGGCGATGATCGACAGCAGCAGCACCGGGATGCCGATGTTGGCGACCGAGAGCGCATTGTTTCGGAGATTTTTGATCACCTTACTCACTTTCTCAAAAGTCGGGCTGTCCGCTGACCTGCCTGCCGGCATCGACGAGTATCGCTGTCGGCCGACGACTGCGCTGGACGGCCCGATGGGGGCGCCGCCGCCGGCATTCCGGTGCGCCCGGGCAGGGAGCGATGATGCTCCCGGTGCTCGGGCGTCCGCCAAAAAGGGGAAGGCGTCAGCGAGGCGCATGGGCGGTCTTCGCTGAAGAGAGGAACGCCTCGATCTCGGCTTGCTGGAAGCCGGAGATCAGCTTGCCGCCGGCGATCAGTGTCGGCGTGCCGGTGATACCGGCCGAGCCGACAATCCGCGCGTGGGCCTCGACCTTGGTGCGGCCCTCGGCGCAAGTTCGGAGCACCGCGGGCGCGGAGCCGGCGTAGATAGACTTGAATGCAGCCTCCTTGTCCGATGAGCAGAGAATATGCTCGGCCTTCGCGGCCGCCTCGGGATGGATGCCGCTGACGAAGAAGACCAGGCGTCGGACCGGCTTGCCTTCCGCTGCTTTCGCCGCCCAATAGCGGTCGAGCGCGCGGCAATAGGGGCAATCGGGATCGGTGAACTCGATGATGGTCGGCGCGTTCTCGGGGCCGACAGCGAATGCGACCGCAGTGTCGATCGCCTTCAGTCGCTTCGCCGCCCCGGCCTCCTGCGCAAGCGCCGTCAGGTTGACGCCGTTCTTGTCGAAGATCGACGCGAACAGCAGATGCTCGCTCTCGGGGGCATAGTACACGATGCGGCCACCGGCACTTGCCTGGTAGAGCGGTCCTTTCACCGGTGCCGGCCCGAAGTCCTCGAACTGGAGATTGGTGAAGGTCTGGTGGAGCTGTTGCTCCGCGTCGGCAGCAGCTTTTGCCAGTGCCATCCTCTCGCCGATTTCCTGGGAATTGGCGGCGGGGCTGATGCTGAACAACGCCGCAATCAGCGGAAGGCTTGCGACGGACAAAAGGCGCGAAGAGCAATCATCGGCAAAATTGCGTAGCATGTGTCCTCCTCAGCGCGGAGTGCGCCATTCGACATTGACCGGGGCGGAGACTGGGCATGAAGACATCATTGCGCCCTGACCGCTGTTCATGTGGAGGGTGGATCGCGGTTACGGCGCGGCGGGACAAGGCAGGGGGCACCGTGCTGCCCATAGCAGGCAGGAGAGTGCAAAGCGGGTCCGCCGATGAGCGCGCCATTTCTAAACGGAGCGGGATCCGGGTGATCCCAATCTGGCGACAAGCTGAACGAAACTTTCGGTTTGCAAGCAGTTCCCGTTGCCCGGCTCACGATGGCCGATCAGCATTGCACCTGCCGAACGCAGTCAATGCTTGGCCATTTCGGGCAGGAATTAAAATGACAATCGTAACCACCAGTCACGATGCATTGCTGGCGCAACTGAAGGAATCTTCAGGTCGACGGATTGAGGGAGAACGACGACGTCAATTCCTCTCGCAACGACAGTTCGCAGCGCGGGTCGGTATTAGCATTCGGTGGCTGCGCGAAATTGAGAGTGGCAATCCGGCCGTGAAGTTGGAGGATCACTTACGCTGCGGGGCGGCGCTGGGTCTCGCGCCAAGCCACATTTTTTTCCCACTGCTTTTTCACGCGCACGGCAAGCCTTTGTCGGCTGATCCGCCACATCACAATCAGGCTGATCTCGAGTATCGCTGTATCCGTCTGATCGCGCGGCACACACAGGGAAGGCGAACAACACCTTGACAGGACTAATTACCCACGGGTTGCTTTCATTTGAAGGTACGCCCCCAACGGTTTGAAGCGTCCCGGGTTTTCCGGAGGCTCCTATTTGTGAGAAGGAGCTACGATGAGCGCTATAAGGAACAAGTTTTCGCCTGAGTTTCGCGATCGCGCGGTGCGGATGGTGGAGGAGCACCGGGGGGATTACCCGTCGGAGTGGGCGGCGAT
>VFQO010000105.1_pt1 | contig 107797 bp, 103 predicted proteins | sample 3512331 | NCBI WGS metagenome assembly VFQO01 (sample SAMN10412371, study PRJNA504923) | tailings metagenome | isolation source: Replicate 3 from Balatoc abandoned mine | place: Philippines: Itogon, Benguet | collected 2017-08-28 | reverse complement strand
GTTCGAGGCCCTTGTTCATCATCGTCGCCGAATCGACGCTGATCTTGGCGCCCATAGACCAATTGGGATGCGCGACCGCCTGCGCCGGGGTGACGCGTGCCATGTCGGCGGCGCTCATCGTGCGGAACGGCCCGCCGCTGGCGGTCAGGATGATGCGGCGCACTTGGTCGATCCGGCCGCCCGCAAGGCACTGGAAGATCGCATTATGCTCGCTGTCGACCGGCAGGATCGGCGCACCCGAAGCGCGGGCGGCGGCGGTCATCAACTCGCCCGCCGATACCAGCGATTCCTTGTTGGCTAGTGCGACTGGCGTACCCGCCTCGATCGCCGCCATCGTCGGGGCGAGCCCGGCGCAGCCGACGATCGCCGCCATGACGAGATCGGTGGACTGCCGCGCCGCCGCAACGAGCGCGTCGGCGCCGGCGGCCACCTCTATCCCTGTCCCGGCAAGAGCCCCGGCCAGGTCGGCATAGCGCGCCTCGTCGGCGATAACCGCAAGCGCGGGACGGAATTCCTTCGCGAGCTTTGCCAGTTCGGCGACATCGCTGTTCGCCGTCAGGACGCTGACCGACCAGGCCTCGCCGTCGCGGCGCACGAGATCGAGGGTCGATTGCCCGACCGATCCCGTCGCACCGAACAGCGAGAGGCGGCGCGTCATCTCAGTGGACCGTGCGCACGATCAGATCGCCGGCAAAGGCGAGTCCGCCGAGGATCAGCGCGACCGGCAGCAGCCCGTCGACGCGATCGAACACGCCGCCATGACCGGGGATCAGCTTGCCCGAATCCTTGACCCCGGCGCGGCGTTTCATCCAGCTCTGACCGAGGTCGCCGAGCTGCGCGAGCAGACCCATGACAAGGCCGATCCACAAAGGCACGCCGATGATGCCCGCGCGGTCGCCAAGCGTCGCGCCCGCGACCAGCGCGGCGATCATGCCACCGACCAGCCCCGACCAGGTCTTCGACGGGCTGATCGTCGGCGCCAGCCGCGCACCGCCGAACGCGCGCCCGGCGAAATAGGCCCCGATGTCGGTTGCCCACACCATCGCGAAGACCCAGAGCGCGGCGGTCATGCCCAACGTGTCGCGGATGAACCAAAGGCCTGCGACCGAGCCCAAAGTGACGAGCGGTCCGAGGACCATCAGCGCCCCTTTTACTCCGCCGCTCAATGTCATCGCGCGAACCAGTGCGAACCATTCGACGAGCAGCAGCGCCGCGCCGACGAGCAGCAGAAGCGCAAAGGCGATGCCGCCGAACCACAAGGCCGCGCCCGCGATCGCGACGAGCACGATCGCCGATCCCACGCGCACCACCAGGTCCGATTTGCCCGCTGCCATAGTCAAAGTCCCCCATAACGACGTTCGCGCCGCCCAAATTGATCGAGCGCCGCCTGCAAGTCGGCGGGTTTGAAATCGGGCCAGAGCTTGTCGGTGAAATACAGCTCGGCATAGGCCGACTGCCACAGCAGGAAATTCGACAGCCGCACCTCGCCCGAGGTGCGGATCAACAGGTCAAGCGGCGGCATGTCGGCGGTGTCGAGATGCGCCTCGATTGCCTCGGCGGTGATCGCGCCCTCGGCCGCGGCGGCGGTCGCCGCACGCACCAATTCGTCCTGCGCGCCATAATTGAGCGCGACCGCCAGCGTCGTCCGCTTGTTGCCCGCGGTGCGTTCGAGCGCGTTGTCGATCAGCGCGACGACGTCGGGCGCCAGCGCGCGCCAATTGCCGATCACCTTCAGCTTCACATCATTGGCGGCAAATTCGTCGAGGTCGGAGAGGATGAAGCGCTTCATCAGCCCCATCAGGTCGGAAACCTCCTCCTCGGGCCGTTTCCAATTCTCGGACGAAAAGGCGTAGAGCGTCAGTGCCTCGAGCCCCATGTCGCCCGCCGCGCGCACGATCGTTCGCACCGCCTCGACCCCGGCCCTGTGCCCGGCGACGCGCGGCAGCAGCCGCTTCTTCGCCCAGCGGCCGTTGCCATCCATGATGATCGCGACGTGGCGCGCACCCTGGCCCATAGGTTTAGCCCAGGATTTCCTTTTCCTTGGCGCTCGCGGCGGCGTCGAGTTCGGCGATCGTCGCGTCGGTCAGCTTCTGGACCTCGGCTTCGTGACGCTTGCGCTCGTCCTCGCTGATTTCCTTCTTGTTCTCGTCCTGCTTCAGATTGTCCATGCCGTCGCGGCGGACGTTGCGGACCGCCACGCGTGCCTTTTCGGCGTACTGACCCGCGAGCTTCGACAGCTCCTTGCGACGCTCCTGCGTCATTTCGGGGATCGGCAGGCGCAGGGTCTGGCCGTCGACGATCGGGTTGAGGCCGAGCCCCGCCGAGCGGATTGCCTTGTCGACCGGGCCGACGTTCGACTTGTCCCACACCTGCACCGACAGCATGCGCGGTTCGGGCGCGCTGACCGAAGCAACCTGGTTGAGCGGCATATGGCTGCCATAGACCTCGACCGTCACCGGATCGAGCAGCGCGGTATGCGCGCGCCCGGTGCGCAGCCCGCCAAGATCGCCCTTCAGCGATTCGACCGCGCCGTGCATGCGGCGCTCGAGATCGGCCTTGTCATATTTCGGCATAGTCAGTTCCTCTCTTATGCGTTTCCGGCGGCGTCGCTGACGACAGTCGAGACACCCTCGCCTGCCAGCACGCGGGCCAGATTGCCCTCTTCGCGAATGTTGAACACCACGATCGGGATATGATTGTCGCGGCACAGCGCGACCGCGCTGGCGTCCATCACCTTCAGATTGTCGGCGAGCACGCGGTCGTAGCCGAGCGTATCATAGCGGACCGCGTTCTTATCCTTCTTGGGGTCCGCGTTATAGACGCCATCGACGCTGGTGCCTTTCAGCAGCGCGTCGCACTTCATCTCGGCGGCGCGCAGCGCGGCGCCGCTGTCGGTGGTGAAATAAGGGGCGCCAACGCCGGCGGCGAAGATCACGACGCGGCCCTTCTCCAGATGGCGTTCGGCGCGGCGGCGGATCACCGGCTCGCATACCTTGTCCATCTCGATCGCCGACTGGACGCGCGTCTGGACACCAAGCTGTTCGAGCGCATTCTGCATCGCGAGCGCGTTCATCACGGTCGCCAGCATGCCCATATAGTCGGCCTGGGCGCGGTCCATGCCCTTAGCGGCGCCAGCCATGCCGCGGAAGATGTTGCCGCCGCCGATGACGAGGCAGATTTCGAGCCCGCTGTCCTTGGCCGCCTTGACCTCGGCCGCCATGCTCGCAACCGTTTCGGGGTCGATGCCGAAGGGGGTCGACCCCATCAGCGCCTCGCCCGACAGCTTGAGCAATATGCGTTTCATGCCGGGCAATGCCATGTCGGGGGGAACCTCTTGCTTCTTCCAAATAAGCGAATGGCGCGCACCCTAGAGCGGGCACGCGCCATTGCCAAGCGGACTGCCGCGCCGGGGCGCGGCAATCCCGCAGTCTCTAATCAGACGCCGGCGACCGCCGCGACTTCCGCCGCGAAATCGCTTTCTTCCTTCTCGATGCCTTCGCCGAGCTGGAAGCGGGTGAAACCCTTGAGCGTGATCGTCGCACCGACGTCCTTGCCGGCGGCGGCGACGACTTCGGCGACCGGGGTCTTGCCGTCCATCACGAACAGCTGCGACAGCAGCGCGTTTTCCTTGCGGAACTTGGCGATGCCGCCGTCGACCATCTTGGCGACGATGTCGGCGGGCTTGCCCGACTGGGCGGCCTTTTCTTCGGCGATCGCGCGTTCGCGGGCGACGAGGTCGGCGTCGAGGTCGTCGCCGTTCAGCGCCAGCGGGTTGGCGGCGGCGACGTGCATCGCCAGCTGCTTGCCGAGGGGTTCGAGCACATCGGCGCCGGCGGTGGATTCGAGCGCGACGAGCACGCCGATCTTGCCCATGCCCGGCGCTGCGGCGTTGTGGACATAGGCGGTGACGACGCCCGAGTTCACCGACATGATCGCCGAGCGACGCAGCGACTGGTTTTCACCGATCGTCGCGATGTTCTGCGTCAGCGCTTCGCCGACGGTGCCGCCGGTCGGATAGGCCGCAGCGGCCAGCGCGTCGATGTCGGTCAGGTTGCCGGCGAGCGCGACATTGGTGACGTCGCGGACGAAGCCCTGGAACTGTTCGTTCTTGGCAACGAAGTCGGTTTCGCTGTTCACTTCGACCATCGCACCGCGGGTGCCGTCGGTGGCAACGCCGACCAGGCCTTCGGCGGCGACGCGGCCGGCCTTCTTGGCGGCGGCGGCAAGGCCCTTGGTGCGCAGCCAGTCGATCGACGCTTCGATGTCGCCGCCATTTTCGGCCAGCGCCTTCTTGCAGTCCATCATGCCGGCGCCGGTGCGGTCGCGCAGTTCCTTGACGAGGGAGGCCGTGATCTCAGCCATGAGTGATCCTTTCCTTTGGGGGCAGGCCGTCTCTCCGGCCTGCGTGCCGCCCGCGCGCATGGCGGGGCGATAAGTCAAAACGATGACCGGGACGACGAGCGGACTGTCAGCAGCCCGCGCGCCGTCCCGTCATCCGAGCAGACGCTCAGGCGTCGCTCTGGCGTTCGGTTTCGGCGGCCGCTTCGGCCGGAACCTGTTCGTCTTCGGTCACCGGAGCGGCGGCCTCTTCGACGAGCACGGGCTCGGCGACGGGGTTCACCGCGGCGCCCAGGTCTTCGCCGCGATCGGCGCGAGCCTGCTGGCCGCCACGGGTCGCCGCCTGGGCAACCGCATCGCAATAGAGGCGGATCGCGCGGGCGGCGTCATCGTTCGCCGGAACCGGGAAGGCGATGCCGTCGGGCGAGACGTTCGAATCGAGGATCGCGACGACGGGGATGCCAAGGACATTGGCTTCCTTGATCGCCAGCTCTTCCTTGTTCGCGTCGATCACGAACATCACGTCGGGAATGCCGCCCATGTCGCGGATGCCGCCAAGGCTCATTTCGAGCTTGTCGCGTTCGCGGGTCTTGTTGAGCACTTCCTTCTTGGTCAGGCCCGAGGTGTCGCCCGAAAGCTGTTCCTCAAGGGTCTTGAGCCGCTTGATCGAACCCGAAATCGTCTTCCAGTTGGTGAGCATGCCGCCCAGCCAGCGGTGGTTGACGAAGTGCTGGCCCGAAGCGCGGGCCGCATCGGCGATCGGGCCCTGCGCCTGGCGCTTGGTGCCGACGAACAGCACCTTGCCGCCCGAGGCCGCCGACGACGCGACGAATTCGAGAGCGCGGGCGAAGAGCGGCACGGTCTGCGACAGGTCGAGGATGTGGATGCCGTTGCGCGCGCCGAAGATATACGGCTTCATGCGCGGGTTCCAACGGTGGGTCTGGTGGCCGAAGTGGGCGCCAGCTTCGATAAGATTCTGCATCGTGACGACAGGTGCCGCCATGGTATTTCTCCTTCCGGTTGGTCCTCTGGAAAGCAAGAACCGAGGTCCGCAAGCGGATGACCCGGCACCGGTTTATGTGCGCCTTCCATGTGGAATGGGCGGGCCGTTAGCCGCAGCCGCCGCTAAAAGCAAGGCCCAAGGGGCGTTTTTCGTCGCATCGCCACACCGTCTTCGCGCGGCAGACGGATTCATCCCGGCGACAAAATGACTCCATTCGTCGCAAAACGCTTGAGAACAAAACGGGAACATGGAACGAAAGGCGTAACGAAACCGTCGTCCATGAACATGGTTTCGCACAAAGAAACCGGAAGGACAAGATGATGGTTCAGGTCGCTGCCGCTCTCCTTTTCGCCATTGCCGCCGGGCTCGGCGTCACTGTCATCCTCGCGATGCTCCGGAACAACGAGACGGCGATTCTCTCGGCCCTCGTCGGCGAAGGCGCCTTCCCGCTCGCGAACGCCCCGCAGCCCGGACCCGCCGACAAGGTGGTGACGCTGCGCCGGTCGGAGCGGCGCCACGAAGCACCCCGCCCGGTTCGTACCAGCCTGACGGTCCGCCCGCTGCTCAGCCGCGCCGCTTGATCCGCGCATAGCTGGCGATGCCGAAGGGCAGCAGCGTCAGATAGACCGCGCACACGCCGAGCAGTGTCCACCAGGGCGCGGTCACCAGTGCCGCGCCGAACAGCCCCACACCCGCCAGCGCGAACAGACGCCACGAGCGGCGAAGGCGGAACGATGACCAGCTGTAGGTCGGGATCGCCGAGATCATCAGCATCGCCACGCCAAGCGCCCAGGGCATGACAAGATACCATTGGCGGAACAGATCGTCGCCCGTCACCAGCCACAGATAGACCGGGACGAACGACAGCCCCGCCCCGGCGGGCGCCGGAATGCCGGTCATGAAGCCCGCCGACTTGTGCGGCTGGAAATCGGCATCCATGCGCGAATTGAAGCGCGCGAGGCGGAGCGCGCAGCACACCGCGAGCGCGAGCGCGGCGGTCCAGCCGAACTTCGGCGCATATTGCAGCGACCACAGGAACAAGATCATCGCCGGCGACACACCGAAGGCGATGACGTCGGACAGCGAATCGAGTTCGGCGCCGAACTTGCTCTGCGCGCGCAGCAACCGCGCGATGCGTCCGTCCATACCGTCGAGCACGCCCGCGACGATGATCATCGTGATCGCCGCCGCCCATTCGCCGTCGATGCCGAACCGGACGCCGGTCAGGCCCGAACAGAGCGCGAGGATGGTAATCGCATTGGGCGCAAAGGCGCGCAGCGGGATCCCCCCGATGCGGCGCCGGTCGACGTCCGCCGGGCTCTGCTCGGGGTCGGCCATCTTATTGCCCGATGCCGTCGAGAAGGTCGGCGGTGCCGATGCGCGCGATCACCGTCTCGCCCGCCAGCGTGCGCTGGCCGAGCAGCACCTGTGGCATCGTGCCCTGCGGCAGATAGACGTCGACGCGGCTGCCGAAGCGGATCAGCCCGACACGCTGGCCGGTCGAGACATCCTGTCCCATGCTGACGAAAGGCAGGATGCGCCGCGCGACGAGCCCCGCGATCTGGGTGAACCCGATGCGCACCCCGTCGGCGCGCTCGACGACGAAATGCTGGCGCTCATTCTCCTCGCTCGCCTTGTCGAGGTCGGCGTTGAGGAATTTCCCGGGAATATAGACGATTTTGCGCAGCGTGCCCGCGATCGGCGTGCGGTTGATATGGACGTCGAAGACACTCATGAAAATCGACACGCGCAGCATCGGCGCATCGCCCAAGCCGTCGGCGCCGGCGATCTCCGGCGGCGGCGCCACTTCGGCGATCTGCGTGATCAGCCCATCGGCGGGCGCGATGATGACATCGCTGCCGGTCGGGGTGACGCGCACCGGGTCGCGGAAAAAGGCCGCGACCCAGGCGGTGATGCCGAGCATCAGCCAGCCGGCGATCTCCCAGCCGAGCAGCCAGAAACAGAGGGTGACGATGGCGGCGATCAGGACGAATTTGCGTCCTTCGGGATGGATCGACGGCCATTGCCATTTGATACCGCCACCGGGGCGGTTGGAAGAGATGGAAGACATGGGCGCTTCTTCTAAGGTCGGGATTTCCTACTGACAACGGAATAAGCCCGCTTGGGGTTCCTGTCAGGGCAGTTGAACATTCCCACGGCTTTGCCTAAGGCCCCTGCAACTCGACTCCCCAAGGAAAAGGCACGCATATGGGCAAGATCAAGGTAGCAAACCCGGTCGTCGAACTCGACGGCGACGAAATGACGCGGATCATCTGGCAGTGGATCCGCGAACGCCTGATCCTCCCCTATCTCGACGTCGACCTTCATTATTACGACCTCGGCATCGAGGAACGCGATCGCACCGACGACAAGATCACCGTCGAAGCCGCGAATGCGATCAAGAAATATGGCGTCGGCGTGAAGTGCGCGACGATCACCCCCGACGAAGCCCGCGTCGAGGAATTCGGCCTTAAGAAGATGTGGAAGTCGCCGAACGGCACGATCCGCAATATCCTCGGCGGCGTCGTGTTCCGCGAACCGATCGTGATGAAGAACGTCCCGCGCCTCGTCCCCGGCTGGACCGACCCGATCGTCGTCGGCCGTCACGCCTTCGGCGACCAGTATAAGGCGACCGACTTCCGCGTCCCCGGCCCCGGCAAGCTGCGCCTCGTGTTCGAAGGCGAGGACGGCACGCTGATCGACGAGGAAGTGTTCCAGTTCCCGTCGGCGGGCGTCGCGATGGGCATGTACAACCTCGACGATTCGATCCGTGACTTCGCGCGTGCCAGCCTGAACTACGGCCTCGCCCGCGAATGGCCGGTCTATCTGTCGACCAAGAACACGATCCTCAAGGCCTATGACGGCCGCTTCAAGGACCTGTTCGAAGAAGTGTTCCAGGCCGAATTCAAGGCGAAGTTCGACGCGCTTGGCATCGTCTACGAACATCGCCTGATCGACGACATGGTCGCCTCGGCGCTCAAGTGGAGCGGCAAGTTCGTGTGGGCATGCAAGAATTATGATGGCGACGTCCAGTCGGACACCGTCGCGCAGGGCTTCGGCTCGCTCGGCCTGATGACCAGCGTGCTGATGACCCCCGACGGCCAGACCGTCGAGTCCGAAGCCGCGCACGGCACCGTCACCCGCCACTATCGCATGCACCAGCAGGGCAAGGCGACGTCGACGAACCCGATCGCGTCGATCTTCGCCTGGACCGGCGGTCTCAAGCATCGCGGCAAGCTCGACGACAATGCGGCGCTGGTGAAGTTCGCCGACGACCTCGAAAAGGTCTGCGTCGCGACGGTCGAAAGCGGCAAGATGACCAAGGATCTCGCGCTGCTCATCGGTCCCGACCAGAACTGGCTGACCACTGAAGGCTTCTTCGAGGCGATCGTCGAGAATCTCGACGCCAAGATGGGCGGCTGACAAAACAAGCAAAAAGCTTGAGATAGCTATCTAGCCAAGGGGGGCCGGCCTGCATAAGGTCGGCCCCTATGGTATCGGAAAGCGAAACTTCGGCCATCGGCAACGCGCTGGTGGTCCTCGGCGCCGCAGGCGTCGTCATTCCCGCCTTCGCGCGGTTCAGGATTTCGCCGGTCATCGGGTTCATCCTCGTCGGGCTGCTCGTCGGCCCCTCGGGGCTCGGCGCGCTTGCCGGTGATTATCCGTGGCTCAAACATGTCACCATCGCCTCGACCGAGGATATCGCACTGTTCGGCGAACTCGGCATCGTGCTCCTGCTGTTCTCGATCGGGCTCGAACTGTCGTTCCGCCGCCTGTGGCAACTTCGCAAACTGGTGTTCGGGATCGGCGCCGCCGAACTGTTCGTCGCAGGCACGATCCTCGGCACCGCGCTATTGGTCTTCGGCAATCACTCGACCGCCGCTGCCTATGGCCTTGGCATCGCACTCGCCCTCTCCTCGACCGCGCTGGTGCTGCCGATCGCCGGCACCAAGTCGGCGGTCGGGCGCGCCAGTTTCTCGATGCTGTTGTTCGAGGATCTCGCGCTCGTCCCGATCATCTTCATCCTCGCCGCGCTGTCTCCCACCGCATCGGGCGACAGCGCCGAACTGCTGTTCACCACGCTGTGGCAAGGCGCAGCGGTGGTCGCCGCGCTCGCGATCGGCGGCTGGTTCCTGCTGCCGCGCATCTTCGCGCAGGCCGCGCGCGCCAAGGATCCCGAGCTGTTCCTCGCGGCCAGCCTGCTCGTCGTCATCGTCGCCGCGCTCGCGACCGCAGCCGTCGGGCTGTCGCCGATCGTCGGCGCGCTGCTCGCCGGCCTGATGATCGCCGAGACCGAATATCACGAAGAGGTCGAATCGATCACCGCGCCGTTCAAGGGGCTGGCGCTCGGGGTCTTCCTGATCAGCGTCGGCATGGGGCTCAACCTCAAGACGATCGCGGCGCAATGGCCCTCGCTGATCGCCGCAGTGATCGGCGTCGTGCTGGTCAAGGCGATCGTCACTGCGGCGCTGTTGCGTTTCTCGGGCGCCGCGCGGCGCGGCACCGCGGCCGAGGTCGGGCTGCTGATGGCCAGCCCGTCCGAAACCACCCTGATCGTGCTCGCCACCGCGCTGCAGGCGCAACTCATCAGCCGGTCGACCGCCGAATTCTGGCAGATCGTCACCGCGATCGGGCTGACCATCACCCCGCTGCTCGCGCGCATCGGCCACGATATCGCGCGCCGGATCGAAATGCGCAGCGGCGAGACGCAGGCCGACGAAACGCCTGAGGGCCGCACCGTCGTCGTCGGCTTCGGCCGCGTCGGGCGCACCGTCGCCGAACTGCTGCGCGACCATGACCGGCCCTATGTGGCGGTCGATGCCGACATCGACACCGTCGCGGCGGCGCGGCGCGACGGCTTCGCCGTCCGCTTCGCCGATGTCGCGCGTCCGGGCAGCCTCGACAAGCTGGGGGTCGAAACCGCCAATGCGATCGTGCTGACGATGGATGACCCGGTGCAGCAGTTGCGGATGACGCGCCAGCTGAAGCAGAAATATCCGGACCTGCCGGTGATCAGCCGCGCGCGCGACGCCGACCATGCCGCCGCGCTCTATCGCGCCGGTGCGAACGACGCGGTGCCCGAAACGCTCGAGAGCTCGCTGCAACTCGCCGAGGCGGTGCTGATCGACCTCGGCGTCGCAATGGGTCCGGTGATCGCCTCGATCCACGACGTGCGCGCCAAGATGCGGCGCGAGATCATGACCAAGGGCGACCTCGACCAGGAGCCGCGAATTCGCAAAGTCCGCGCGCGGCGCGGCGAAGACCCCGCCTAGTTGCCGCCGCCGGCGGCGGTGCTTCCCTGCGCCGAAGCCTCGGCGAGCGTCATCCCCGTCGGCAGGATCGCCAGCGACCATTGCTTGTCGGGTGTCAGATAGAGCTTCGCCAGCCGCTGGATATCGGCGGCGGTGACCGCGCCGATATCATCCTCCATCGACATCGCGGCGGCGGCGACGCGCGGGTCGCGGGTCGCGCCTTCGAGCAGGTACATCCAGAAGACATTGCCCGTCGATGCGCGCGCCACCTGTTCGCGGATCGGCCCGGCGTTGCGCGCCAGTTCGTCGGCGGTCACCGGATTGGCGGCGAGGTCGGCGGCGATGTCCTTGGCGATCGCATAGAAACGGTCGATGTCTTTCGGCGCGAGCAGGCTGCCGACGAGCAGGTAGCCGCCGCTGTCGAAGCCGGTCGGCCAGTGGCTGTCGACGACGGGGCCATAGCTCGCCCCCTGCTCGGCGCGCAGGCGGTCGAACAGGCGGTCGTTGAAGATCGCCGCCAGCACTTCAAGCGTGCGCGTGTCGCGCGGCGTGGCCATGCCGCCGCTGGTCGGCCAGGCGGTCATCGCCGCGGCCTGACCCTTGTCGCCGCGATGATAGGCAAGCGCGGGGGTGGTAACATGCTTGGCAAAGGCGACCTGCTGGCCGCCCGCGGGCAGGATCGGCTTGCGCGGCGCGAGCGCACCCAGCGTCTCGGACAGGATCTTGCGATAGTCGACCGTCGACAGGTCGCCGAAAATCTGCACCTCGATCGGCCCGCTCGACAGCCGCGGTTCCCAGAAGGCGCGGAAGGCGGCCGGAGTAAGGGCCTCAATCTCCGCCTTGTCGGGTGGCGACCAGCGCTTGTCGTCGGCCGACAGCCAGCCGCGCAAATTGCGGTCGAGCACCGCGTTCGGCGTTGCATCGTTGAGGTCGTAGCCGGTGAGGAAACCGACGCGCAGCCGTTCGACCGGCGCCGCATCCCAGCGCGGCGTCGCCAGCTTGCCCGCGATCAGCCGCAACTGATCGTCGAGATCGTCGGGCTTGGTTTCCGCCGACAGTTCGAACGCGTCATCGTCGATCGAGAAATTGAGCTGTATCTGGCGCCCGTTGGTCAGTGCATCGATCTCGTTCTGGCCCCACGGGCCGATGCCGCTGGCGATCAGCGCATAGTCGCCGCTCCACAACAGGTTGGGCTCGTTTGCGGCAACGCTGCGGTTGCCGGTGCCGAAGCGGACGTTGACGCGCACCTTGCCCGGCTCGACCCGATTGTCGGAAACCAGGGCGGTGACGCCATTGCCAAGCTCGATGCGCTCGGCACGCAGCCCGAGCAGCCGCTCGCTCTTGACGATCGCGGTCGGGGTGCCGAGCGGCGGCAGCTGCTTGAAATTGACGTCGCTGGCCGCGAGCCGGTCGTCGCGCGCGGTCACCGGCGCCTTGAGCGCGGCAAGCAGCGCCGGCGTGCCGCCCTCGATCGGCGTCGGGGTGGTCAGCACGACGCGCGTTGCAGGCCCCGAGAAGATCGCCTTGCTGATGTCGAGCATCACCTTCGGCGTCGCCGAGGCGCGGATCGCCGCGAACATGTCGACCTGCCCCTGCGGGCTGGTCACCGTCTCGCCGATGTCGACCGCGCGCACCATGTCGTCGGCAAGCCGCGCGCCGGGCTCGTTGCGCGCATTCTGCAATTCCTTGATCAGGAACGCCTGGATCTCGTTCGCCTCGCGATCGATGTCTGCCTGCGACGGCGGGTTCTGGGTCGCATCGGCGATCACCCCGCGCACGTCGGCGAGCGCCGCCTTCCAGTCGCCGAGCGGCACGATCTGCGCCAGCGTCACATCGGCGCTGCGGCTGACATATTGCTGTTCGGCGGTGGCGACAAGATAGCTGCCGCCGGCGCGCGCACGATTTTCGAGCCGCCGATTGACGAGCGCGATGGCGAGGAATTCGAGGTAGAGCCGCCGCGTATTTTCGACCGTGTCGATCCGCTTGATCCACGGGCGCACCATCGCGAGCGTCAGTGCCGGCGGCTGGTTCGCCTCGACGATCGACAGCGCCGCCGGCGTCTTGGGGTCGGGCTTGCCGAAATCGGGCTGTTTTGGCGCCGGACCGCCGGCTTTCCAGTCGCCATAATATTTGGCGATCAGGCGCGCGAATTCGGCGGGGTCGCCGTCGCCGACAATGACCACCACCGCCCGGTCGGGCCGGTACCAGCGGTCGTGGAACGCCCTGACCGTATCGGCGCGTGCGGCGGCGAGCGATGCATAGGTGCCGATCGGCGAACGGTCGCCGAGCAACTGGCCGGCAAACAGATGCGCGTTGGTCGCGTCGGCGATTCGCTTCTGCGGCCCGTCCGATTCGCGCAGTTCGGACTGGACGACGCCGCGCTCGGCGGCGACCGCGGCTTCCGATATACCCGGTTCGCGGACCATGCCCGCGAGCAATTTCATGCTTTCGTCGAGCGTCGCCGGCGTCGCGCTCGGCAGGTCGAGCTGATAGGCGGTCTGCGTCGGCGTCGTCTGGGCGTTGCTGTCGCTGCCGAAGCTGACCCCGAAACGCTGCCATATCCTTTTGGCTTCGCCGTCGGGAATATGTTCGGAACCGCGGAAGGTCAGATGCTCGAGAAGATGCGCAAAACCGCGCTCCTGCTCGGTTTCGAACATCGATCCGACGTCCACGCGCACGCGGATCGACACCTGTCCCGGAGGGACGCCATTGTTGCGCACCGCATAGCGCACGCCATTGGGCAAGGTGCCGAACTGCCACGCGGTGTCGCGCGGTATGTCGCTGCCTTCGTACAGCCAGCTGTCGGGCTGCACTTGCGTGGTCGGCGTGCCGCCTTGCGCAAAGGCGAGCGGCGGCGCAGCGAGCAGCGCCACGGCGGCACAAGCGGACAGCAGGGAACGGGCGAAGCGGGCGGAGGCCAGCGCTGACAGATCGGACATTGCCCCACCTTATCGCGTCCGAACCTTGCTCGCCACTGAACTGTCGCGGTGCTTGCCCTCTTCACCACATCTGCCTAGCCCTTGGGCATGACTGAAGCCCCTGCCCCGCCGATGATTGCACTTGTCGAGATGGCGAGCGGCATCGACCCCGACGCCAATCTCCGGGTGATGGACAGAACGCTCGCCGCCGCGGTCGACGCCGGTGCAGCGATGGCGTTCTTCCCCGAAATGTCAGTCCTGCTCGACCGCGATCGCGCCCGCTCGGGCGCTCATATCGCGCGCGAGGGCGACAGCGGCTGGCTGCCCGCGTTGCAGGCGATGGCACAGCGCCACGGGCTGTGGGTGCATACGGGATCGGCGCCCTTCCTTACCGACGACGGCGACCGCCGCGTCAATCGCAGCCACGTCATCACCGCCGACGGCACGATCGCGGCGGCCTATGACAAAATCCATATGTTCGACGTCTCGCTGCCTTCGGGCGAAAGCTGGAGCGAATCGTCGAGCTATGCCGGTGGCGAATCGCTGGCGGTCGTCGAGACCCCCGTCGGCCTACTCGGGCTCAGCATCTGTTACGACCTGCGCTTTCCCGAGCTCTATCGGGCGCTGGTCGATCGCGGCGCGACGCTGATCGCGATTCCTGCCGCCTTCACCGCCTCGACCGGCGCGGCTCATTGGCACGTCCTGCTCCGCGCGCGGGCGATCGAGACCGGCTGCCATGTCCTCGCCGCTGCGCAGGCCGGCACCCACGAGGACGGGCGAACGACCTATGGCCACAGCCTGGCGATCGCGCCGTGGGGCGAGATATTGGGCGAGGCGATGCCCGGCGATCCCGCGCCCGACGGCTTCCGGCTCGTCGTCGCCCCGATCGATCATGGCGCCGTCGAAAGCGCGCGACAATCGATCCCGCTGGCACGATCGCGGGCAAACCGGCGCATTGCGCTCTAATCCCGCTCGGCGTTACAGCGCGATCGGCGCGTCCGTTTCCCAGACGCACAAAAGGCCCCGAGCGGAACTCGGAGCCTCTTGAAGCTCGATACGACGGCGCCGATTACGGGCTGGTCGGGGTATCGCTGTTGTTGCCAGCGGCGATCACGATGCCGCCAATGATGGCAGCGAAAGCGAGGAGCGCGATGATCCAGGTGCTGCCTTCCAGCTCGCTCTGCCCGTCGACCGACGAAACGGCGCTGACGTCGCTGAACGACACCGACGAAATGGCGGGGGCAGCCGAGGCGGCAACCGGAGCGGCAATCATCGAAGTCGCGGCGAGGGAGATCGCTGCTTTCTTGAGGAAGTTCATCGTTTTCTCCATCCACTGGAATTTTGATCTTCTCGAATCGAGCCTGAGAATCACTCCTCCAACTCGCTTCCGCCCTGACCTTCTATGCACCATGGCCAGATATTGCAAGGCGTTTTGCCGTACTGCAACATTTCTTAGGATTTTGCTAAATAGAGGGAAAGTCGGGCGGAACCGGTTCGCTTAACCCCGTCTTACGCGTTCGAAAGGCTCGCTGGTCACCGGATAGCCCAGATGCCCGGGAATGCAGAGATGCGACTCCCCTTCGCGGTCCTCGATCCAAGGGGTCACCAGCTCGACCGGATGCGCGGCAGCATGGGCCGAAAACGCGGCGAAATCATCGGCCTGCGCAAGCTTTTCGAGGTTGCGGCGGGTGGGGAAAATGATCGACACCTCACCGCGATCCGCCATGGCCAGCGTCTCGGTCGCGCTGGCCCAGAAAATATGGCTGTGCTCAGCCTCTTCGACGGTCAATTCATGGCTATGCGCCGGAGCCTCGACCGCGAAGAAGCGCGTGTCGAAGGTCCGCGCTTCCTTGAAATTGGGGCACCAGCGGGCAAAGGGCACCAGCGCATCTAGCTCGAGCCGGTCGCCGCGTTCGGCCAATATCTCCGAGAGCAGCCGCTCGGCAAGCAGCGCCTGCCGCACCGCCGGGACATCCTCTTCGGCCAGCGCCGGCCAGCCCACTGCCAGTCCCGTTTCCTCCAGCGTCTCGCGCAGCGCCGCGACGCGCCCCGCGCCGTCGGCGTCCATCTCGCCATAGCCGTGGCTTTGCGCGACCATATAGTCGTCGGGGTCGATCCGGCCGCCGGGAAAGACCATCGCACCCGCTGCAAAGGCCATGGTCGCCGCGCGCTTGACCATCAGGATCTCGGCCGGTCCTCCGCCGTCGGCAGGCCGCATGATGACAAGGGTGGCCGCGGGAATCGCGCCGTCGGGCAGTTTGTTTGCATCGCTCATTATCACCGGCGATAATCCTCTCCGTCCTGCTTGTCATCCGGCATTGCCGATGCTTCGGCGCGCGTGCAAGATACATCGACGGGAGATTGGCCATGGGCATCGTCGAGATCTTGGGCGTGGCAGGCAGCCTCAGCCTGCTTGCGGGCTGGCGACTCTATCTGACGATCCTCGCCACCGGCATCGCGATGCATTTCGGCTGGCTGCCGCTGCCCGACCATCTGCAATCGCTCCAGATTCTGGCCAATCCCTGGGTGCTCGGGGCCGCGACGCTCGGCACGGTCGCCGAATTCCTCGCCGACAAGGTCGCATGGGTCGATTCGGCGTGGGATGCGGTGCACAGTTTCATCCGCCCGCTCGGCGGCGCGCTGCTCGCGCTAGCGCTCGTCGACAGCTCGGACCCGGCGTGGCAGGTGATCGCCTTCCTGCTCGGCGGCGGCGGGGCGCTGCTCAGCCACGGCGCCAAAGCGACGACGCGCGCGGTGGTCAATGTCAGCCCCGAACCGTTCAGCAATGTCGCGGTGTCGACCGGCGAGGATGTCGCGACCACCGGCCTGCTCGCGCTCGCCATCGCCTATCCGCCGATCGCGATCGTCATTGCCGTGCTGATGCTGATCGCGGCGGTGATCGTCATCATCGCGCTGCGGCGGTTGCTGCGGAATATCACGGCGATGCTGAAACGGACGCTGGGCGACGGACCACAGGATGTCCCGCCGCCCGCCTGATCAACTCGGCAAAAGCGCCTTCAGCGGCGTCTCGACATCCGCCAACTGTTCCGGCGTCGCCGCCAGCCCTGCGGTCACCAGCATCCGCCCCTGGACATAATCCTTGGTCGCGTTGACGCAGTCGAGCGCGATCACCTTGCCGCCGCGCAGATAGACGATCGAGAAGCTGCGGCTGGCGACGTCGCCACGCAGCACCGCCTGGTCGTGGCCGGTCGACAGCCCGGCGGTCTGGAGCTTGAGGTCATATTGGTTCGACCAGAACCAGGGGATCGCATGATAGCGCGCCTCGTCGCCGCAAATGCCCTTGGCGACGACATTCGCCTGGTCATTGGCATTTTGCACCGATTCCAGCCGGATCACCGCGCCCTCGGCAAAATCATTCTCATGCGCGGCGCAATCACCGATCGCATAGATGTCGGCGAGATTGGTCTTGCAATGATGGTCGACGAGCACGCCATTGCCGCCATGCGCACCCGCCGCAATCAGCGGCTCGACCGCAGGCACGATCCCGATGCCGACGATGACGAGGTCGGCGGGAATGACCTCGCCGCTGCCGAGGCGGACGCCCGTGGCGCGATCCTCGCCCTCGATCGCCGCGACCTGCACGCCGAGACGCAGGTCGACGCCATGATCGCGATGTTCCTTTTCGTAAAAGCGCGACAGTTCCTCGCCCGCAACGCGCGCGAGCACGCGGTCGAGCGCTTCGAGCAGGATGACGGGCTTGCCCGCCTTGCGCAGCACCGCCGCCGCCTCGAGCCCGATATAGCCGCCGCCGATGACGACGATCTGCTTCGCGCTCTCCGACGCCGCTTTCATCGCGTCGGCATCGGCGCGGGTGCGCACGCCCTGCACGCCGGGCAGGTTGCCGCCCGGGATCGGCAGCATGCGCGGGGCGCCGCCGGTCGCCCAGACGAGCTTGCCATAGCCGATCGTCTCACCGCCGTCGGTGGTGACATTGTGCGCGGCGGGATCAACCGAAACGACGCGCTTGTTCAGCAGCATCGTCACTTCGCGTTCGTCCCAATATTTGGCGGGGCGGATCTGGATGCGTTCGAATTCCTTTTCGCCCGCAAAATATTCCTTGGACAGCGGCGGGCGTTCATAGGGGAGTTCGGGCTCGTCGCCGATGATCGCGATGCTGCCTTCGAACTTCTGGGTGCGCAGCGCCACCGCGACCTGCGCGCCGCCATGCCCTGCTCCCACGATCACCACGTCGAACCGCATCGCCAAATCTCTCCCGCGTAGGTTTATGCGAGGCTGTCCCTTGCACGCGGCACCGGGCGAGGCAAGCGGAGGAGCGCCGGGGCGGCATAGAAATTCTTGGGGAGCCGATGCCGTTACGGCACGCGCGCGTAATTCTCGAACCACGGCGACATGCGGCGGCACGCCTCCTCGATCTCGGCGGTCGATACCGCGAAGCTGAGGCGCATGAAGCGCGATCCGTCCACGGGATCGAAATCGACGCCCGGCGCGGTCGCCACCGCCGTGTCGACGAGCAATTGCCGGCAGAAAGCGATGCTGTCGTCGGTCAGGTGCCCGATATCGGCATAGATATAGAAAGCCCCGTCGGGCGGCGCGATCCGCCGCAGCCCCATCGCGGGCAGGCGACCCAGCAGCAGTTCGCGATTGCGTTTATAGGTGGCGAGATGGCCCTCGAGTTCGTCGCGCTCGTCGAAGGCGACGAGACCCGCATGCTGCGCGAGGCTCGGCGGCGTCAGAAACAGATTGCCCATCCGCGCGCGCGCCGCGTCGATCTGGTCCGGCGGCACCACCAGCCAGCCGAGCCGCCAGCCCGCCATGCTGTAATATTTCGAGAAGCTGTTGACGACGAAGGCGTCCGCCGCCTCCTGCAGCATCGACGGTACCGGCCCGACATAGGAGAGGCCGTGATAGATTTCGTCGGAGATGATGCGGATGTTCCGCCGCCGGCAGACCGCGGCGATCGCGGCCATTTCCGCCGCCTCGATCACCGTCCCGGTCGGGTTGGCGGGGCTCGCGACGATCAGCCCCTCGGGCGCGGGATCGAGCGCCGCGACCGCTGCGGCGGTCAACTGAAAACGCTCGGCCTCGCCGCAGCCGATCTCGACCGGCACCATGTGCAGCGCGCGCAGCGTGTTGCGATAGGCGACATAGCCCGGCCGCGCGAGCGCGACGCGCGCGCCGGGTGCGAAGGCGCAGGTCAGCGCGAGCACGAAGGCGGGCGAGGCGCCGCAGGTCAGGATCACCTGCTCGGCATCGACCGCGACGCCATGCGTGTCGTGGTAATAGCGTGCGATCCGCTGCTTGAGCGCCGGGCTCTCCCAATAGCCCATGCCGTCCTCGGCCAGCACCGCCTGCGCGCGCGCCACCGCGGCGGCGGGCGCACCGGTCGACGGCTGGCCGAACTCCATATGGATGACGGGCTCGCCCGCCGCCTTCATCTGATGCGCAAGGCGGCTGATCGAAATGGCGAAAAATGGATCGACGGCGGCGGTCATGGGGGGCCTGCTATGCGCAAATACAGTCGGACAACAGGTCTTATTTCCCCTGCGCCGCCAGTACGCGCAAGATATTGCCGCTCCACATCTTTTCGATATCGGCGTCCGAATAGCCCGCCGCCTTCAGCCGTTCGGTGACCTTGGGCAGCGCCGAAATATCCTCGATCCCCGGCGGCCCGCCGCCGCCGTCCCAGTCGGCGCCGAAGCAGATATGATCGACCCCGCCGACCTCGATCGCGCGCAGCACCATCTTCATATAGGCGTCGAAATCCGCGGCCCACAGCTTCTCGCTCCTGTCGAGCTCGCGCCATTTGCGGTTGAGGTCGGCCTGTTCGGCAGCCGAAAGCTGGCCGATCCGCTCATATTGGCCGAACAGCGCGGCGCGTGCGGGCGACATGTTCATCGGCGACATGAAGATGGTCGAGATGCACATCGCCCCGCCCTTCGCCGCGAGCGCCTTCAGCCGCCCCTCGTCGAGGTTGCGCGGATGGTCGAAGGTCGAACGCAGGCTCGAGTGCGACAGCAGGATCGGATATTTCGACAGCGCGAGCAGCTGGTCGAACGCCGCATCCGACGCATGACTCGCGTCGATGACGATGCCGAGCCGGTTCATCTCGGCCACCCACTGCTTGCCGAGCGGGCTCAGCCCCTTCCAGCGCCCCTCGCCCGTTGCGCTGTCGGCGAACTGATTGTCCTTCGAATGCACCGGCCCCGCGAGGCGGACACCCTTGCCGTAGAATTCCTTGAGCAGCGACAGGTCTTCGCCGAGCGGATAGCTGTTCTCGATCGACTTGAACGCGATCAGCTTGCCGTCCTTGTTCAGCCGCAGCGCGTCGGCCGCAGTCAGCGCCGGAGCAATCGTGCCCGCGTTGGCGGCGATGGTCTTATCGATCAGGTCCGATCGCTTGCGCGCAAAGGCTAGCGCATCGGCATAGCCCTTGGCATCGAGCGGGCCCTGATCGGTATAGATGGCAAAGAAACCGCCATCGAGATTGCCGTCCTTCATCCGCGGGATGTCGAGCTGCGCCATATCGTCGGCGAGGCTGTGGCGGTCGCCGAAATTCCATCCGGCCCGCTCGAAGTGGAGCGGCGTGTCGAGATGCGTGTCGAGCACGAGCATCCGGCTGTGCAGCGGCGCTTCGGGCGCCTTCGGCTTGTCGCCGCCGCCCGAACAGCCTGCGAGCGCAGTGGCCGCGAGCAGGATCGCGATGCGCCTCACTTCTTCTCCTCCACCGGCTTCAGGTCGAGGTCGTGATAGTCCCAGCTGAAATCGGCGATCTTGCTCACCGCCTTCATCGTCACGCCGGTGACCTTGCCGTCGGCATCGAGCGCAAAGGTCACATAGGCGGGCTCGATCGCGGGGTCGTCATATTCGGTGACGAAACTGTCATACTGCCAATGCTTCAGCCGCCCGACCATGCGCGGGGTCGAGGTGAAGTCGATCGTCAGCCCCTTGTCGCCGTTGGCGACGACGATGTCGCCATACCAGGGATCGCGGTAGCGCCCGGCATAGCGCGCGGGGTCGAGCGACGGGCCGACCTTCGCGGGCGCCGCCTGCGCCTGCTTCAGATACTCAACGCCGCCGGCGAGCCGTTGCTTGTACCAATCCTGCCATTTCGTCGTCCAACCCTCGTCGGGCTGGTCCAAATAATGATCGAGCAACTTGTACGTCAGCCCGAGCAGCATGCCGCTCTCTTCATTGTTCATCATGATCGCGAAGCCGACATTCTTGTCGGGGATCATCACGACCCGCGTGATCGACCCGAACACGCCGCCGCCGTGCGAGATGATGCGGTGGCCGCGATAATCCTGCACCTGCCAGCCGAGCGCATAGGCCTGCTGCATCGGCTGCGCGGCCTTGAGCTGCTCGGGAAGCTGGGTGATCGGCATCGGCGTCACCGGCTTCCACATTTCGGCGGCCTGCGCCTCGCTGAACAGATATTTGCCGTTCGGGAGCGCGCCATGCGCGAGTTGGATCTTGAGCCACGCCGCCATGTCGTCGGCGCTCAGCGCCAGCCCGCCCGCCGGCGCGCCGTTACGCCCCAGCTCGTCGCGCTCGTTCAGCGCCTGCTGGTCGCCGAGCCCGCGCAGCGGCCCGTTCAGCCGCGCGTGCGGCCACGACCGGTTGGCGATGCGGAAGCGGTCCTCGCTGTCGCTCGTAGCATTCTTCATCCCGCCGGGACGCAGCACGCGGTCGCGCATGAAGACTTCCCAGGTCTTGCCCGTCACTTCCTCGATCAGCTGGCCGGCGACAGCGTAAAGAATATTGTCATAGGCATAGGCCGAGCGGAAACTCGTCCTGGGCTTGAGATAGGCGACATGTTCGACCGTCTGCTTGCGCGTCAGATTGGTGCGCGGCACGAACATCAGATCGCCCTGCCCCAGTCCCAGCCCGCTGCGGTGGACGAGCAGGTCGCGGATCGTGATTTCGCGCGTGACCCACGGATCGTACATGCGGAACCATGGCATATGCTTGATGACGGGATCGTCCCACGCGATCTTGCCCTCGTCGACGAGGATCGCGAGCGCGGCGGCGGTCATCGCCTTGCCGGTCGACCCGGTCTGGAAGATCGTCTGGCTGTCGACTTTCCCGCTTTCGCCGAGTTTGCGCTCGCCCCAGCCGCGCGACAGCGTCGTCTTGCCGTCCTCGACGATCGCGATCGACACGCCGGTCGCGCCGATCTCCTTGCGCAGCGCCTCGACATCGGCGGCGAGATTCTTGGGCGGCTCGGCCCACGCCGGCATGGCGGCGGTGGCCAGCAGCGACAGGGCAAAAAAGCGGGCGTGTTTCATGACACGGTCTCCGTATGAGAAATGGGGGGGGCAAGGGGGGTGGGACGCAGCAGGCGCCAGACGCCGATGGTGAGCAACGGCAGGACGAACACGCCAAGGAACAGCCAGGCAAGGAAGCGATATCCGCTCGCGATCAGGTCGACGAGCCCGATGCGCCCCGCGACGAAGATGCAGCCCGCAAGGATCACCGCTCCGATCACAGCGCGCGCGCTGGTGGTCAGCGCCGGCCGCCCGCGGCTCTCGATCGCGCCCGAGATGCGCTCGTTGATCGCGTGCACCGCGCCCGCCCCGCTTTCGAGCAGCGCGGCGAAGATCATCACCTGGAACAGGACATGGAAGCCCGGCACCGTCATCTGGCGAAGCAGGAAATCGGACGGCAGCGTCTCGGCGCCGATCGCGGGATAGAAAGCCATCATCGCGACGAAGAAGAGGATCGCCGGCAGCATCGACAGCGGCCCCGCGATGATCCCCGCGAGCACCGCATCGCGCTGGCTGGTCAGGTGGCGCAGCACGGGCAGGATCACCACCGCGCCGACGATATTATAGCTGGCGTAAGTGAGGCCGCCCGACATCCAGTCGCCCGACGGCGGCGGCGCACTTGCAAAGCCTTCGCCGATCAGCCCGCCGAAGCTGGCCAGCGCGATGACGAGGAACAGGCCATAAACGGTATAGAGCAGGATCGAGACATATTTGAACATCTGCTCGACCACACCGGTCCCCCACGCGACGACCGCCGTGATCGACACACCGAGCAGCAGCGACCCCGCCCATTCGGGCCAGCCAAAGGTCGCGGCACCGATCGCCCCCGCCGCGGCGCCGAACACCGCAAGGATCAGGATGACGAAGATCAGATAGGCGATCTCGAACGCGATCCAGCCGGGGCCGAGAAGCCCTTGGAAGAAAGCCCGATAGTCATAGGCACCGAGCTTGCGCGCGAGCGCGAAGGTGACCGCCGCAACGACGCTCCACACGAGCGTCGCAAGCAGCATCGCGGCGAGCCCGCCCCACGGTCCCGCCGGCACGAAATATTCGGCGAGCTCGCGCCCCGTGGCATAACCGCCGCCGATGATGACCGCCTTGAGCGCGAAGCCGGGAAGCAGGAAGCGCTGAAACCAGCTCGATCCTCCGGCTGGTTCAGCGACGCTCATGCGAGGCAGCTGTCCACGAGTGCGGCAAAGGCCGCACCGCCGCGGATCGGATCGGCGACCGGCAGCCCGAGCCGCCGGCTTTCGGCGCCGAGCAGCGCCTCCGCCTCACCCGCGCCGAGGCTCGAGGTGTTGAGGCTCACCCCGCCGCAGCGGATCGCGGGATTGGTACGGCTGCCGAGTCGGATCGTCAGGTCGATGACCTCCTCAACCGTCGGCAGCGCGAAGCTTTCCATGCCGAGGATCACCTTACGCGACGGATCGTGGCAGACGACGAAGACGTCGGGCTGGCTGCCGTGGAGCAACCCCAGCGACACCGCGGCATAGGCGGGGTTGAAGATCGATCCCTGCCCTTCGATGATATCCCAATGATCGGCGGGCGCATCGGGGCTCAGGATTTCGGCCGCCCCGGCTTCGAAGTCCGACACCACCGCGTCCATCGGGATGCCGCCGCCCGCAATCATGATGCCGGTCTGCCCGGTCGCACGGAAATCGGCATCAAGCCCGCGCTCGGCAAAGGCGCGGTGCAGCGCGAGCGCGGTATATTTCTTTCCGAGCGCACAGTCGGTGCCGACGGTCAGCAGGCGTTTGCCCGTCCGCTTGCGCCCGTTGCCGACCGGGATGTCGGCGGGCGGCGTGCGCACGTCGATCAGCCGCTGGCCGGTGCGGCGCGCCGCCTCGACCAGCGCCGGAACGCTGGTCAGCCGCGTGTGCAAGCCGGCGACGATGTCGAGGCCCGCCTCCATCGCCTCGACCAGGATCGCGACCCAGGTTTCGCCGATGACTCCGCCCTGGTTGGCGACGCCGATTATCAGCGACCGGGCGCCTGCCGCCTTGGCTGCCGCGGGGTCGAGCCGCGGCAGCCCGGTGGTGACGGTGCAGCCCGCGGCCGAAAATTCGCCGACGCAGCGGTCCGCCGCCCAGTCGGCAAGCCCGAAGGCGGTCTTCGCAAAGCTCGCCTCCGTGGTGTCGCCGAGGAACAGCAGATAGGGCTGCGGCAGCGTCAATCGTTCGGACAGGCGTCCGGTGGGCGCGTTCATCTTGTCTCTCCCCTGCCCCGCGTCAGAAACCGGCCGTCAGCGTCGCGCCGATGGTGCGCGGGCGGATGACCGCGGTACCGGCGGCGCCGAGCGGAATATTGCCCGGAACTTCGAACGATGTCTTGCCTTCACTGTCGAACAGATTCTTCGCATAGATCTCGAGCGAATATTTGCCGAAATCGACCCCGGCGCGCAGGTCGACGACCTCATAGGCCGGCAGGTAGCGCTGGCGGCCGTTCGCGGCGCGGAAGGCGAAGTCGAAGCCCGCGGGCTGTTTCGACAGGCTGCGCACCGAGGCACCGACATAGGCCGTCGTCTCGCCGCCCAGCTCCCACTCATAATCGGCATTGGCCGAAACACTGTACTTCGGCGTGTAGGGCAGGCTGTCGCCCGACAGGCCGCCGACCTGCGGCGGGGTGTCGTCCTTCAGCGTCGCATCGGTGTAGGCGCCGTTGAGCGAGAAGACCAAACCCTTGGTCGGGCGCAGCGTCGTCGTGAATTCCATGCCGTTGCTCTCGGCCTTGCCGCCATTGAAATTGACGCCGAAATTATTGACCTGCCCAAAGACCTGGATGTCCTTCCAGTCGATATAGAAAGCTGCGATGTCGATGCCGAAGGTCCGGTCGGCGGTCTCAGCCTTCACCCCGACCTCATAGCTGATCAGCGAGTCCGACCCATAGGTGGCAAGGTCGGCCGGGGCCCCCGGCGCGAGGATGTTCGGGCCGCCCGGACGGAAACCCTTCGCGACGCGCGCATAGAGCGTCGCCTGCTCGCTGATCTCGAAGCTCGGCGCGACCGAGAAGGTGAAGACATTTTCGGACGAGCGCGCGACCGGCAGCGTGTTCGGGCCGCCCGCAAGAATGCCGTCGGACACCTGCAGCGCCGACTGCTTGTTGCCGCTATAGCGGCCGCCGAAGGTCAGGTCGAAACGCTCGCCAAGATGCAGCGTCGCGTTGGCAAAGCCCGCCAGTTCACGATAGCGCGAGTCGATCCGCGCCTCGCCGAGCAACGGCAGGCCGGCGATCGGGGTCAGCGTCCCCGGCGTCACCGCGTTGAACGTCTGGTCGATCACGCCCTTTTCGCGCGTGTAATAGCCGCCGATCAGCCATTCGAATGTGTCGCTCTCGGGCGATTGCAGGCGGATTTCCTGCGTCACGCGCTCGACGCGGGTCAGTTGGCCCTGGAAGAAGTTGTTCGGCGTGCCGAAGATCGCTTGGATCAGGCCGCCGAACTGCGTCGTCAGGTCGCCGCGAAAGCTTTGCGACAGCGTGCTGTAGCCCGTCGCCGAGACGAGGTTCGCAAAGCCGAGGTCGGCATCGATCACCGCGCTGTAGACGCGATAGCGCACGTCGGTGCCCTCGGGAACATATTGCGACTGGGTCAGCCCGCCATAGAGCGAGCGGCCGGTCCTCGGATCGCTGTCGACATTGTTCGACGCGTCGGTCTTGAGATTCTGCAGATAGGCACCGAGCTGGACCGACAGATTGTCGCTCGGCTTGAACAGCAACGACGCCTTGCCGCCATAGCTTTTCGAGCTGTTGATGTTCGATTCGACGTCGGACCCGGCGGTGCCGATCGAGTCGATGTAACCGCCATAATCGCGGTAGAAGCCCGAAGCGCGGAACGCGAGCGTGTCGCCCAGCGGGACATTGACCACCGCGCTGCCCAGATAGGATTCATCGCCGCCCTTGGTCGTCTCGACGCTGCCGCGCGCGCGGACCTCGAAGGCGCCAATCTCCGGCTTTTTCATCACATATTTCAGCACGCCGCCCATCGAGCTGGCGCCATAGATGGTGCCCTGCGGCCCGCGCAGCACCTCGATCCGCTCGACGTCGAACGTGTCGAAGTCGCCCGCGAGGATCGCGCCGTTGACGAGACCGCTGCTCGACCCGAAGGTCATTTCGTCCTGATAGATGGCGACGGTCGACGCGACGCCGCCGGTGTTGACACCGCGGATGACGAGGCGCCCGAAGCCGGGGGTGGTCTGGTTGAGCTGAAGGCCCGGAACGAGCTTCAGATAGTCCGAGAAATTCGTCGCCTGGATATTTTCGAGCGCGTCGCCCGTCACGACGCTGACCGATTGCGGCACGTCGATCAGCAATTGCTCGCGCTTCTGCGCGGTGACGACGATCTCGCTTTCGGCCTCGCTCTCGGCTTCCGCGGCCCAGACCGGCGACGCTGCCAGCATCGCGACCATGCTTCCTGCAATCAAAAGACCCTTTTTCATTGTCTTACCCCCAGACTTGGCCGAGCAGGCGGCGGAAATTGCCCCCGAGCACGGCAGTGATGTTGTTGTTGGAATATCCCCGGAGAATGAGTTCCTCGGTCAGGTCGAAGACCTTCAGAGGATGGTCGAACCCGTCGATGTCGATCTTGTCGCGAAAGCCGTAGCTCGCCTTGTAGCTGCCCTTGAGCGCGGCATATTCGGCCGGCTCCATGTCGTCATAGCCGTGAAGGTCCGCGTCGGACCCGATGCCGACATGCTCGATCGCCGTCAGTTTCGCGACATGGTCGATATGGTCGGCCATATGCCCGACATTGGTCGGGTCGCTCGCGCGTACGAACATGCGCACGCCCGTAATGCCCATCACCCCGCCCTTCGCCGCGAGCGCCTTGATCGCTTCGTCGGTCTTGACGCGCGGGTGGTCGACCAGCGCGCGCGCGTTGCTGTGGGTGATCGCGATCGGGCCTTTGGCGAGCGCAATAGCATCGAGCGTCGTGCGGTCGCCGCAATGCGAGACGTCGACGAGCATCTTCTGCTTTTCCATCTCGGCGATGATCGCCGCGCCATAGTCGCTGACCCCGCCGTCGACGCGTTCGGTGCTGCCCGACCCCAGCCGGTTCTGGCTGTTATAGGTCAGTTGCGCGCAGCGCAGGCCGAGGCGGCGAAACACCGCGACGTCGGCGACGCTGTCGAAATGGTCGGCATTCTGGATGCCCATGATGACCGCGGCCTTGCGGTCCCGCTTGGCGCGATCGAGGTCGCTCGCACTATCGACGAGTGTGAAGACATGGCTGTTGCGCCCGGCAAACCCCTGCCAGCCCGCGAGATACTCCATCGCCTGCCCGCGCGCATCGGGCCCGCCGAGGCCATAGGCGTTGTGAAATCCGGTGATGCCGCTCGCGCGGAACTCGGCGGCCTCGGTATCGGTCAGGCGGTGCGCGACATAGTCTTCGGACATGGTGATCTTGAGCGGTGCCAGCATGTCGATGACGAGCGAGGCAGCGACCAGGTCGACCGCGCGGCGCGAATAGCTTTTGGCCGGCGCACCTTCGAAAGCGAAGGCGCCCCGATTGATCATCGGCGCGGACAAAGCGGCACCGACCGCGCCCGCGATGACCGCGCGGCGCGTTACTGGGAATGACATCGCCATCCCGATCCGACCTCCTGCTATTACAAATTCGAGACTATTGTCCTAATCAGAAAATTGTCAACCCAAATAGGACATCAAATCTCCCGACCTCCCCAGATTTCGTCGGGGCAATGGATCCGCCCGCCGCGATATTCCACCCCCGGCTCGCGATCGCGCGCGAGGAAGGTCGGGCCGTCGAGATCGACGATGTCGCACAGCTGCCCGACGAGGTACGACGGCGCCATCGACAGGCTGGTGCCCATCATATTGCCGACCATCACGTCGAGCCCGAGCTTCTTCGCCTGCCGGGCGATCGCCAGCCCCTCGGTCAGCCCGCCGCATTTATCGAGCTTGATGTTCACGACGTCGAAGCGCCCGACAAGCGAGGCCGTATCGGCGAGCGTCAGCGCGCTTTCGTCGGCGACGAAGGGCAAGGGCCGCTTCAGCCCGTCGAGGTCGGCCTCCGCCCCGCGCTTCAGCGGCTGTTCGAGCTGCGCGACGCCGTTCGCCACCAGCACCGGCAGCAGGTCGCGCAGGGTCGCGATATCATAGCCCTGGTTGGCGTCGACCCCGATCCATGCCGCAGGCCGCGCCGCGCGGATCGCCTCGACGCGCGCGATATCGTCGGCGAGGTCGCCGGTCAGCTTGACCTTCACCGGCGCCTCGGGATCGATCGCCAGCGCCGCGCGCGCCATCTTCCCCGGCTCGTCGGCGCCGAGCGTCAGCGTCGAAGGCAGCGGCTCGGGCGCGTCGAGCCCGGCCAGCGCCCACACCGGCCGCCCCACCTGCTTCGCCTCGAGCTCCCAATAGGCGCAGTCGAGCGCGTTGCGCGCGCCGCCCGCGGGGAGCAGCGCCTGCAGATCCTCACGCGTCGCCCCGGCCTCGATCGCGCCGCGCACGCGCTGCGCCTCGCCAAGCATATGGTCGATATCGTCGCCGAGATAATAGACCCCCGCCCCTTCGCCGCGCCCGGCATGGGTGCCGTCGGACAGGGTGGCGACGAGCAGCGCGGTCTCATTGAAGACATGCCCCGAAATGCGGAACGGCTGGTGATAGGGAAAGCGCTCGACCCGAAGGTCGAGCGCCAGTTTCTGCTTGCCCATGGTCGCCATCAATAGACCATGTTGAAGCCATAGAGGTGGAAGACGAGCGTCACCCAAACCAGCGGCAGCGCCGCGAGCACGAGCAGCACCGCGCCGAGCTTCATCGTCCAGCGCCGCTTGTCCCTGACCGTCATTACGAGGTGCCAGACCGCCGCGAGCAGCAGCCCGAAGGCCGCGATCGGGGTCAGGATGCGCAGCAGGTGGATCAGCCAGTCGAGCGGACCGCCGATGCTGCCGATATCGGCAGAGAAGGCCGCGATCAGAGCGAACCAGCCCGCGACCGCCGCGAGCACCAGCCAGGCGAACAGCCGCGACAGGCGATACGCCCTGCGCGATTTGCCGGCGAGCGCGAAGTCCGACTTGTAGTGACGGCGCACCAGCGCACGCACCGGCCAGGCCAGCGCCGCAAGGGTAACGATCGCCAGCGCGAGTATCAGCGCGGGGCTCAGCCAGGCCGCATTGGTACCGGCCGGGGCGGGTTCGAACACCATGAAGGGCGAACCGGCGTCGAGGCTGAAGCGCGTGACCTTGCCGTCCTCGACGACCGCGGCGAGCCGCTCGTTGGTGCCCAGGTCGCGCCATACAAAGGGTTCGACCTCGACCCAGTCGCGCGCGCCGGCGCCAAGGCCGTCGAGCGCGGGGAAGGTGATCTTGCCATCCTCGGTCAGCGTGATCTGCGCCTGACCGAACAGCCCGAGCAGGCTCAGGAAATTGGTGAAGCTGCCGCGGCTGCTGACATAGTGACCGACCATCATCTGCGCGTGCGCCTTGGCGGTCTTGGCGTCGACGGTGCCGGGCTTTTCGGTGCCGGGCAGATAGCGGTCGGCGAATTTGTGGAACAAGGCGCTGCGCACCGCGCCCGCATCGCCCGCCTGCCCCGGCGCGTTCATCGAGATATAGAGGCCGATGTCGCTATCGGGGAACAGCCACAGATAGGAATGGAACCACACGGTGTCGCCGCCATGCGCGATCGCGCGGTGGCCGTTGACCCATTGTTCGTAGAAACCGAGCGCCATGCTGTTGAGCGGACCAACGCCGGGCGCCTTATAATCATGCATCATCGCGGTGGTTTCGGGCTTCATCAGCCCTGCACCGCCATTGAGTTGCGCAATCATGAACTTGCCCATATCGGCGCCCGACGCCGACAGGCTGCCCGCGGGTGCGGGGATGACCATTTCGAACGGCTGTGCCTTGCCCGTGACGTTCGGATAGCCCTTCGACATATGCGGCACGAGGTTCGCAGGCAGCGGCTGGCGGAACGAGCTGTGCGCCATGCCGAGCGGCTGGAAGATATGCTTCTCGACATAGGAGTCGAAATCTTCGCCGCTCGTCCGTTCGACGATATAGCCCGCGAGCGCGGTGGCATAGTTCGAATAGGCCGGCGTCGTCCCCGGTGCGAAGACGCGCTCGGGCAGCGCCAGCGGCATCTGCTTCTTCAGCGTCATCACCGCCTTGGGATCGCTGCTGATCAGGTAGCGCACCGATTCCTCGAAGCCCGCGGTGTGCGTCATGATGTTGCGCATCGTGATCGGCTTGCCCTGATAGGCGGGAATCTTGAAATCGAGATAGGTGTTGACGTCCTTGTCGAGGTCGATCTTGCCGGCCTCGACCTGCTGCATCACCGCGGTCCAGGTGAAGAGCTTCGACACCGAACCCGGACGGAAGAGCGTCGTTTCGGGCAGCACCGGCGCGCGCTTGGCGACGTCGGAGAAGCCATAGCCCTTCTCGAGCACGACCTGGCCGTCCTTGACGACCACGACGACCGCGCCCGGAATGCGGCCGCGCTCGAGCGCATAGGGAAGATAACCGTCGAGCCAGGCTTCGAGGTCGGCCTTGTCGAGCGCGACCGGCGCCGCCGCCGTCTTCGCCACCGGCGCCGCGGGCGCCTCGGCCTTGTTGGCGGGTGGTGCCACCACCGGCCCCTGCGCCATCAACGGCACCGCCGCGAGCGCGGCCAGTCCGATCATCAGCTTGCGAATACCACGCATTCCGACCTCCCTTTTTCCGGGCGCCTCACTTAACCTTGCAGCGAGCCGCGCGACCCCTTACCAAGGAACCAACTTCTGTTAGCCCAATAGGGACATAATGATCCTGATTAGAAAATTGTCAAACGGCTTGTGGCGACGTTGATGGCGAACCGGACAAAACCCCCGACGCTCGGCGAGGTGATGCGCGGCATCCGCGCGCGAAATCGCTGGACGCTCAAGGAGATGAGCGCGAAGTCGGGCATCCCCGTATCGACGCTGTCAAAGGTCGAGCACGACCGGCTGACCTTGAGCTATGACAAGCTCCAGCAGCTCAGCCAGCGGCTGAACCTGCGCATGTCAGATCTTTTCGCCGAAGATGTCGAGGACAGCGCCCCGCGCCCGACCGGACGACGCAGCGTCGGGACGATCGACAATGCGGTGCGCGTGACGACCGACAATTACGACTATCATTATCTCTGCACCGACCTGCGCCAGAAGCGCATGATCCCGATCCTGACCCGCATCCGCGCGCACAGCGCGACCGAATTCGGCGAACTCGTCCATCATCAGGGCGAGGAATTCATCTACGTCATCGAAGGGCGCATGGCTGTCCACACCGAATATTACGACCCGATCATCCTTGAGGTCGGGCAGGGCATCTACCTCGATTCGTCGATGGGTCACGCCTATGTCGTCGCCGAAGGGTGCGACGAGGCACTGGTACTCGGCGTATGTTCAAGCGCCGACGACGGGCTGATGGACTCGCTGATGAGCCTGCATGGCGACGGCGAAGGCGGGCTTTGAACGACCTCGGCCGGGCCGCCCGCGCGTGTGAGGCGGCCGGCCAATTCAGCGGCGCGTTGGAAATCGAGAACCATAAGCGGCTGTTTGCATAATGTTTTCCTTATGATGCGTACTGCCGCCGTGCGCGATCAGAGTTTACGACTTGGCTCGGCCTCCGCAGCGAAGTCAGGGGCCGGGAGCCGACGCCAGCGTTCGGAAACCTCGACGGTCTCCCAAAGGCCGGGCCCGACAAAGAACAGGCCACTGCCCGCGCTGCCGCAAAGGACGATGATCGCCGCCAGCAACATCATCGACGAGGTCGGTTCGCGTGCGGCCACACCCAGTGCGATGTGGTGAAGCCGAACCGCGGTCGCGCCGCTTAGGCCAAGCAGCGCCGCGCCGCCGGTCCGCAAGCCGATGTTGGCCGCAACCCTTTCATGCCATTTTGTCATGCAGAACCTCCAAAGGAGGTCATTCAATTACGCAGGACCACATAGGATTTCGAGATCGGAAATCGCGCGCCGGCGTTGAGATTTCATATGATCTGGGTGCGCCGACGCCGGCGTCTTTCACATCATAAGCCGATAGCCGATGCCAAGCTCGTTGCAGATGATCTGCGGTCGCTGCGGATCGCTTTCGAGCTTCTGGCGCAGCGTGCGGATCAGCACACGAAGATATTCGACATGATGCTCATGCTCGTGCGGCCACACCTCGTTCATGATCTGCTTGTGGGTGATCACGCGGCCGGGGAAGCGGGCAAGCTGCGCAAGCACCATATATTCCTTGGGGGTCAGATGCACATCCTTCCCTCCTTTCGTGACCGCCCGCGCGATCAGGTCGAGTTTGACGTCGCCGACCGTGAGGCCGAGATTGCCGCCGTCGCGCGTCAGCCGGTTGCGCAGCGCGACGCGCACGCGCGCGAGCAGTTCGTCGGTGTCGAAGGGCTTGGTCAGATAATCGTCGGCGCCCAGATCGAGCGCGGCGACCTTCTCTTCCGTAGCGTCGCGCGCCGACACGACGATCAGCGTCGTGTCCGACTGCTGCTTGAACAAGGGTACGAGTTCGAGCCCGTCGCGGTCGGGAAGCCCGAGGTCGAGCAGGGTGATGTCGGGGCGCTCCTGACGCAGCAGCTCGGTCGCCTCGCGCGCATTCTCGGCCTCGACGATCGCATAATCGGCGCGCTCCAGCGCCGCGCGGATCAGGCGGCGGATATGGAGTTCGTCGTCGACGACGAGCACCTTGTGGCGCAGCTTCATGGGATATCCTTGTCGGTCGGGGTCGTGATGATCAGCGCTTCGGGAATGCGGATCGTGAAGCGGGCGCCGTGCGGATCGTCATTGTTGCCCGCCGCGACCGACAGCCCCATCGCCTCGGCGAAGCCCTTGACGATTGCGAGCCCCAGCCCGGTGCCATGCTTGGCGCGGTCGCTGCCCTCGAGCCGGGTAAAGGTTTCGAAGACGCGCTTTTCATTGCCCGGCGCGATGCCCGGCCCCTGGTCGATCACCGACAGTTCGATGGCATCGGTCGTGCGGTGCGCACGGATGGTGATCGGCGTGCCGGGATCGGCATAGCGGCCGGCATTGTCGAGCAGGTTGATCAGGCAATGGTGCAGCAGCACCGGATCGACGCGGACGAGCGGGATGTTCGGCGAAATATCGACCTTCACATCATGCCCCGCCAGCGACGCGCGCGTGTCGTGCGCGGCGCTGGCGGCGGCGTCGAACAGGTCGGTCGCCTCGACCTTCATCGGCAACGCCCCCGCCTCGACGCGCACCATGTCGAGCAGGTTCGAGACGAAGCGGTTGAGCCGCCTTGCCTCGGCTTCGATCGTTTCGGCGAGCGCGGGCGAGGGATGGCGCTGCATTTCCTGCGCCGCCGACAGGATCGTCGTCAGCGGGGTGCGCAGGTCGTGGCTGACCGACGAGAGCAAAGCCGAGCGCAGCCGGTCGCGTTCATCGACCTGCCGCGCGCGCAGCGACGCCTCCTCGAGCTCCATGCGGTCGAGCGCGATCGACGCCTGGTCGAGCAGGCTCATCAGCAGCGGCACCTGGTCCGACCGCACCGGTTCGCGCGCGTCGTCGCGGGTCAGCCCCAGCACGCCGAGCACACCGCGCGTCGTGCGCAGCGGGTGGAACAGCCAGTCGGACGCGGTGAGCGTCGACGATCCGCGCCCCGCGGGCTGGTCATTGTCCATCGCCCATTGCGCCGCCGCGCGCTCGATCTGTTCGAGCCGGTCCTCAGGCGGCACCGCGGCGCGCAGCATCGGGCCGTCGGCCGACGGGAGCAGCAGCACGGTACGGACGTCGAGCAGCCGCCCGACCTCGGCGCAGATCGCCTGCATCAGCACATCCTGGTCGGGCGCGGCGGTCAATTGGCGCGAGAAGCTGGCGAGCGCCGCATTCTGCCGCGCGCTCGATTGCGCGAGGTCGGCCTGCGCGCGCACGCGCGCGGCGAACTGGCTGGTCACCACCGCGACGCCGAGCAGGACGAGGATGCTGATGACATTTTCGGGATTGTTGACGGTCAGCGTGCCGGTCGGCGGCAGGAAGAAGAAATTATAGGCGAGGCTCGCCGCGAGGCCCGCAAACAGCCCGGCGCGGACGCCGAAGGTCGCCGCAGCGAACATCACCGGGATCAGGTAGAGCAGCGAGATATTGCCGAGGTCGATGACTTCGAGCAGCAGGCGCCCGAGCAGGGTCATCGCGGCGACCATCGCGAGCGACCAGAGATAGTCCGCCGGCCGGCCCCAGCGCCCCGGGGTGGGCGCGTCGCTGCGGCGCTGGACCGCCTTCGCCTCGGGCTCGCCGGGCAGGACATGCACCGCGACATCGTCGATCGTCCGCACCAGTTGGTCGACCACCGACCCGTGGCGCATCTCGAACCACCAGGGGCGCGTCGATTTTCCGATCACGATCTGCGTCGCGCGCGCATCGCGCGCAAAGGCCTGCAGCCCCTCGACGACGCTGGCGGCGGGGACGGTCGCGGTCGCGGCGCCGAGCCGCGAGGCGAGCGCCAGCGTGTCGGCGAGCTGCTTGCGATCGTCGTCGGTCAAAGACCGGCTGCGCCGCGTTTCGATATAGACCGCAGTCCATGGCGCGCGCAGCGCATCGGCGAGGCGCTTGCCCGCGCGCACCAGCCCTGCCGCCACGGGAAGCTCGCTGACCGCCACCACAATCCGCTCGCCGACCGCGAAGCTGCCCGCGAGCGCATGGCTGCGCACATGGTCGAGCATCTGCGCATCGACCGCCTGCGCCGCGCGGCGCAGCGCGAGTTCGCGCAGCGCCGTCAGATTCGCCTTGGAAAAGAAGTGGCCGAGCGCGCGCGTCGCTTCCTGCGGGATATAGACCTTGCCATCGCGCAGCCGCTCGATCAGCTCGTCAGGGGGGATGTCGACGACCTCGATCTCGGCCTGTTCGAGGATCGAGTCGGGCACGGTTTCGCGGACGCGGACCCGGGTGAACGACGCGACGACGTCGTTCAGGCTTTCGACATGCTGGATATTGAGCGTCGAATAGACGTCGATGCCCGCGCCCAGCAGTTCCTCGACATCCTGATAACGTTTGGGGTGCCTGCTGCCCGGCGCGTTCGTATGCGCCAATTCGTCGACGAGGACGAGTTGCGGCCGCCGTTCGAGGATCGCGTCGATATCCATCTCGCCGAGGCTGTGCCCCTGATGGTCGACCGCGCGCCGCGTGACGATTTCATGGCCCTCGACCAGCGCCTCGGTCTCGCGGCGGCCGTGCGTTTCGACCACCCCGATCACGACATCGACCCCGGCCTCGCGTCGCTGGCGGCCGTCGGTCAGCATCTCCCACGTCTTGCCGACCCCCGGCGCGGCACCGAGGAAGACTTTCAGACGGCCGCGACCTTCCTGCGCGGCCTGGCGCAGGAAGGCCTCTGGCGATGGTCGATCGAGTCCGGTCACGCGGGGGGTTTAGCGCCAAACGCATCGAGTCGTCGATTGAGCGCGAACAGATTGACGCGCGGCTCGCCGAGGAAACCGAGCAAAGGCTGCTCAACGCTGTCCGCAACCAGCTTGCGGACCGCCGCCGGGTCGAGCCCGCGCACCCGCGCGACGCGATCGACCTGGTAAAAAGCCGCCTCGGGGCTCAGATGGGGGTCGAGCCCCGAGGCGGAGGTCGTCACCAGGTCGGGCGGGACAGGGCGGCCCGGTGTCGTCTCTTGATATCTGGCCACATCGGCCTTCACGCGATCGGCCAGCGCCTGCGAGGTCGGGCCGAGGTTCGAGCCCGACGAGGCGAGCCCGTCGTACCCGTCGCCCGCGGCCGAGGGCCGGCTGTGGAAATAACGGTCGCTGGTGAAGGCCTGGCCGACGACGGCAGAGCCGATGACCTTGCCGTCCGCGCGCACCAGGCTGCCATTCGCCTGTGCGGGGAAGAGCGCCTGACCGACGCCGGTGAGCGCCAGCGGATAGGCCATGCCGAGCAAGGCCGCGAACAGCAATGTCATGACGATCGCCGGGCGCAGCGCGCCGGAGAGATCCTTGTTCATAGTCATTTCCTCAGGCGAGACCGAGGCCGCCGATGGCCAGGTCGATGAGCTTGATGCCGATAAACGGCGCGACGAGGCCGCCGAGGCCGTAGACGGCAAGGTTGCGCGCGAGCAGCGGCCCCGCCCCCATCGGGCGATAGGCGACGCCCTTGAGCGCGAGCGGGACGAGCAGCGGGATGATCAGCGCGTTGAAGATGATCGCCGACAGGATCGCGCTCTCGGGGCTGGTGAGGCCCATGACGTTGAGCATGCCGAGCCCCGGATAAAGCGCGATGAACATCGCCGGGATGATCGCGAAATATTTGGCGACGTCGTTCGCGACCGAGAACGTCGTCAGCGCCCCGCGCGTCATCAAGAGCTGTTTCCCGAGCCCGACAACCTCGATCAGCTTGGTCGGATCGCTGTCGAGATCGACCATATTGCCCGCCTCGCGCGCCGCCTGCGTCCCCGTGTTCATCGCGACGCCGACGTCGGCCTGCGCGAGCGCGGGCGCGTCGTTGGTGCCGTCACCGCACATCGCGACGAGCCGCCCGCCCGCCTGTTCCTTGCGGATCAGGTCGAGCTTGTCCTCGGGCGTCGCCTGCGCGAGGAAATCGTCGACCCCGGCCTCGGCGGCGATCGCGGCGGCGGTGAGCGGATTGTCGCCGGTGATCATCACCGTGCGTATCCCCATCGCGCGCAGCTCGCCGAAGCGTTCGCGGATACCCGCCTTGACGATGTCCTTCAAAAAGATTGCGCCGAGCAGCTGGCCGTCCTTGGCGACCGCGAGCGGGGTGCCGCCGGCGCGCGCGATCTCGTCGGTGAGGCGGCGCAGTTCGGTCGCTGCGGCGGTGGTACCCGCCCCCGGATTGGCGCGCAGCACTGAATCGACCGCGCCCTTCTGGATCACGGTTTCGCCGAGCTTGATGCCCGAGATGCGCGTCTGCGCGGTGAAGGCGATGATCTCTGCCCCGGCGGGCAATTCGGACGCCGTCTGGCCGAATTTCTCGCGCGCGAGCAGCACGATCGAGCGCCCCTCGGGCGTTTCGTCGGCAAGGCTGGCGAGCAAGGCGGCTTCCGCCAGCACCGCCATCGACTGGCCGCCCACCGGGCGGAACTCGGTCGCCTGGCGGTCGCCGATGGTGATCGTGCCGGTCTTGTCGAGCAGCAGCACGTCGACGTCGCCCGCCGCCTCGACCGCGCGCCCCGATTTCGCGAGCACGTTGAAGCGCACGAGGCGGTCCATGCCCGCGATGCCGATCGCCGACAGCAAGGCCGCGATCGTCGTCGGGATCAGCGTGATCAGCAGCGCCGCAAGGATCGTCACGGGGATGCTGCCGCCGGCGTAGGAGGCAAAGGCGGGGATGGTGCTGACCGCGATCAGGAAGATGATCGTCAGCCCGACGAGCAGCAAGGTCAGCGCGATCTCGTTCGGCGTCTTTTGCCGCTCGGCACCTTCGACCAGCGCGATCATGCGATCGAGAAAGCCCTGGCCCGGACCCACCGTGACGCGGACGCGGATCGCGTCGGAGATGACGCGCGTGCCCGCGGTCACCGCGCTGCGGTCGCCGCCCGCCTCGCGGATCACCGGCGCGCTTTCGCCCGTGATCGCGGCCTCGTTGACCGAGGCGACACCCGCGACGACCTCGCCGTCCGACGGGATCAGGTCGCCGGTCTCGACGAGCACGATATCGCCGACCCTGAGCGCGCTGGCGGGCACGCTTTCAAAGACGTTGCCGTCGCCTTTCAGCTTCTTCGCGATCAGTTCGGCCTTGGCCGCGCGCAGCGATGCCGCCTGCGCCTTGCCGCGCCCCTCGGCGAGCGCCTCGGCAAAGGTGCCGAAGAGCACGGTGAGCCACAGCCAGATGACGAGCTGGAGCTTGAAGCCGGTGGCAAGCCCGTCCTGCCCGACGACGAGCAGGACGGTGAGTAGCAGCGCGACGACGGCAGTGGTGAACATCACCGGGTTGCGGATCAGTTCCTTCGGGTTGAGCTTGCGAAAGGCGTCGCCGATCGCCGGGACGATCAGGTCGGCGGTGAACAGGGATCTGGTTTCAGACCGGGCCATATCGATATCCTTAGAAAAGCTGGCCATTGATCATCGCGAGATGATCGGCGATCGGACCGAGCGCGAGGCTGGGCAGGAAGGTCAGGCCGCCGACGATCAGCACGATGCCGATCAACAGGCCCGTCCACAGCGGCCCGGTGGTCGGGAAGCTGCCCGCGGTCGCCGGCGTATATTTCTTCGCCGCCAGCCCGCCCGCGATCGCCAGCATCGGGATGATGACGAAGAAGCGGCCGAGCCACATCGCGATGCCGAGCAGCCCGTTGTAGAAGGGCGTGTTGGCGCTGAGCCCCGCAAAGGCCGACCCGTTGTTCGCCACCGCGCTGGTGAAGGCGTAGAGAATCTCCGAAAAGCCGTGCGGCCCCTTGTTGAGCGGCCCCGCCAGCCCCGCCCCGGTCACCGACGCGATGGCGGTAAAGCCGAGGATGACGAGCGGCAGCACCGCGATCGCGAGCACCGCGAGCTTGACCTCGCGCGCCTCGATCTTCTTGCCGACATATTCGGGGGTGCGCCCGACCATCAGCCCGGCGACGAAGATCGCGAGGATCGCGAAGAGCAGGAAGCCATAGATGCCCGCGCCGACGCCGCCGATCACGACCTCGCCCAGCTGCATGTTGAACAGCGGGATCAGGCCGCCCAGCGCGGTGAAGCTGTCGTGCATCGCGTTGACCGCGCCGCACGACGCCGCGGTGGTGACGATCGAGAAGAGCGACGAGGCGGCGATGCCGAAGCGCACCTCCTTGCCCTCTATATTGCCCCCGGCGACGCCGAGATTGTGGAGGATCGGGTTGCCCGCGGCTTCCTGCCAGTAAGTGACCGTCACGCCAGCGAGGAAGATCGTCACCATCGCGGCGAGGATCGCCCAGCCCTGGCGCGGGTTGCCGACCGCCTTGCCGAAGGTCCAGGTCAGCCCGAAGCCGATGACGAAGATAGACAGCATCTGCACGAAATTGGTCAGCGCGCTGGGGTTTTCGAACGGATGCGCGCTGTTGGCGTTGAAGAAGCCGCCACCGTTGGTGCCGAGCATCTTGATCGCTTCCTGGCTGGCGACGGGCCCGAGCGCGAGCGTCTGCTTCACCCCCTCGAGCGTGGTGACGTCCACCGAACCCGCGAGCGTCTGCGGCACGCCATTGGCGATCAGGAAGATCGCATAGACGAGGCAGAGCGGCAGCAGCAGGTAGAGCGTCACGCGCGTCATGTCGGCCCAGAAATTGCCGATCGTCTTCATCTCGCGCCGCGCGAAACCGCGGAACAGCGCGAAGGCGAGCGCGATGCCCGTCGCCGCCGACAGGAAATTGTGGATCGTGAGGCCGAGCATCTGGCTGAGGTTCGACATCGTCGATTCGCCGCCATAGCTTTGCCAGTTGGTGTTCGCGGTGAAGCTGATCGCGGTGTTGAACGCGAGGTCGGCGCTCGTGCGGTCATAGCCGAGCGGATTGCCCGGCAGCACGCCCTGCAGCCGCAGCACGCCATAGGTGAAGAGCAGCAGCACCGCGTTGAAGATCAGCATATGCACCGCATAGCGGCGCCAGCCCTGCTCCTCCGCCGGGTCGATCCCCGACAGGCGATAGAAGCCCGCCTCGACCGGACCGAGCAGGCGGTGCAGCGGGGTGCGCCGGCCCTCGTAGAGCGCGAAGAGCCAGCGGCCCATCGGCTTGGTGAGCAACAGCGGGATGCCGGTGAAGGCGATGATCAGGAGCCATCCCTGAAAGGTCATGGCGCGTCTCCCTTTAGAATCGTTCGGGCCGCGCGAGCACGGCGACGAGATAGGAAAGAAGGCCGAGCGCGGTGAGGCCCGCGAGCCAGAGGTCGAGAGTCATGGCATTACCTCAGGCGTCGTCGCACAGCCGCGCATAGCCGAGGCTCGCGGCGAGGAGAGTGAGGATGATGCCGACCCAGATGACGTCCTGCATGCTGTTGCTCCAGCAAGGCGCTGGCCACGGGACGCGGCACGAGTCGTCTGCGGGCTACCCAATAGGAGCGGGACGCATTTGAATTCGAGAGAATCAAAAGCCGCGCCGCATAGTATTTTCATATGATTTGATCGATTTTCGCGTCCGAGTGCGGGGGGAAATCGGTTAGTCGCGCCGCAGGGCCTCGCTCTGCGGAAGCGCCTTTCGGGCTGCGAGCGCGCCGCCCGATCGTCGCCGGCGACCGACCATCGACGGTTTGGGATTTGTGTCGCCAGCGCCGAATCTCCGAGCGCTGCGCCAGATTCACTTTGCCTTCATTTCGTCGAGCGCACCGTCGGGGAATGCGACCATGATCGCTCGATCATGGTCCCTGTCGCCCGTCTCCTTCGTCCCGCCACCGGTCAAAATTACTACACATCAAGAGCTTGGCATCGAGCGCTGCGAAATCCACGGTTTCCGCGGCTGTCAGACCTAAACGCGCCGTTTACCCTGTCCCTGCACCATATCTTGAAAAGGCCCTGCCATTAGGAGTGCTCCCCAATGGAGTAGGGTGAATGAGCAAGAAACTATTTTATGGAGCGGCGGCCGCCGCGGCGGCGCTTTCAATGCCTGCTACGGGTGCCATGCCGAATGTCGGTGTCGATTCGGGTCAGTTTACGATCGGCATCAGCGGCTATGTCCCTGTCGTGTGCCGGGCTTCCGTCGAGCAGACGATGGTGTCGCCGCACGAAGGCGAAGTCAGCCTGGGTGCGCTGCGGGAGTTCTGCAACAGCCCCAATGGCTATGCGATCCACGCGGACTATTCGGACTCGCTCGCCAAGGCGGCGATCATCGTCGACGGCCGCAAGGTTCACCTGGGCAAATCGGGAACGACCGAGATCAGCAAGTCGAACCGGGCCGGCATCGCGACCCGCGCACTCGAACTCGACCTTCCGAAGGGCGTCCAGGGCGGCTCGGTATCCTTCCGAATCGTGCCGCTATAAGGCGGGGCAATTCTGCTGCGACGGCGCGCCCGACAGGAGCGGCGTGACCGTTACGGTCAGCGTGTCCAGATAGGTTGGCGAGACGAGCTTGCCCTGGCCACCCTCCTTGAGCGTGGCGACGACGGGCAGCATGTCGGCTTCCGACGCCGGCACGCCCGCGCGCTGGCAGGTGACCGTCGCGAAGGTCGGGCTCACCGCATTGCGCGTCTGGCCAAGGAACTTCAGGTCGTAGTTCAGCACATGCGTCGGCGTCGCCAGATTGCCGCCCGGGAAGGTCATCTTGTACGTGTTCTGCGACGTTAGCGCGACCGTATAGGGACCCGAACTCCGCACGCGGACATGGTTCGCGGTCGGCGTCGTATAGGTCGCCGGCGCCGCAAGCACCTGAAGCGTCGTTTTGTCGCCGACCTCGCCGAAGTCGAGCGCGGTACCGGCATAGCTTGCCTGCAGCGCGCTCAGCACGGTGATCGGGAAGACGACCGCGTTGGTGAAGCTGCCCTGCTGCTGCAGGCCATTATCCTTGCCGCCCTGGATGTTGCAGCCGAAATAAGCGTCAAAGGCGAGATTGGTCGTCGCGTTAACGTCGAGATTGCTCGGCAGGGTGACCTGGAATGTGACCTGCGCCGTGTCCGATCCGGCGTTGTTGCCGGTGAAGTTGATTTGCAGGAAGCGCTGGGTCGCGGTGGGCACCAGCGTCGTTGGCGAGACAATGGGCGGGGTCGCGTTGAAATTATAGAAGATATTCTGTCCCGTCCCAAGCGACGAGACGCTGCCGGTCACCGAAATCGGAACGATGCTGGTGCCGTCGGCACCCGCGTTGTTACTCTTCAGATAGAAATTGACGATGCGTGTATCGCCGCCGCCCGAGGTATTGACGCGGGTCAGCGTCAGCACGACCGTCGTCGTCGCGAGACCGGCGGGATTGAAAGGATCGTAGGTCGCAGGCGCGGCGGTGGCGCTGCCGCGGACGCCGCAGGTCTGGGCCTGCGCCGTCGCGGCAAGGCCGAGCGACAGCAGGACCGCAGTCAGCAGGCGCAGAACAGGGCGAAGAATTTTCATATCAGTTCCTTACCGGCGTCAGGTCGCCAAGCCGGACGATGTTCTCGCCATTGTCCGGAATCTCGATTTCAAACACGGATTTCTTGCTGTCGAGCATCTCAAGACGCCATCTGCCCGGCGCCAGACCCGTCGCGCCAAAGCGGCCCTGACGGTTGGTGAACACGGTTACGGGCGGCCGATCGGGATGCGCGAGTTCGATCGCATTGCCCGTTACCAGTGCGACTGTTTCGCCATCGACGTCGGTAAGCGTGCCGAGCGCGGTTACACCATATTCGGAGCCGACGGTCAGGTGATAGCCGCTGCGGTACGACGGGAAGAGCTTGAACGAACCCTGCCCAAGGTCGGTACCCGCCTTCGCATCGGGGGCATCGACGGTGATCGTGCGATCGGCGTAGGAACTGAGGCTCGGATGTGTCGCAGCCCCGAGCGTGCCGCTGTTCGCCGTATAGCCGAAGGGCGTCGGGTCGAGCGCGATGTCGGTGCCCTTCAGCGTCTTGTGCGGCTTGACGATCGCGAAGCTGTCATAGATTGGCCGGCCGACCGAGACCGCGCCGTCGGCAAAGGCGAGCGACGTGCCCATGCGGAAGCTGGTGCGCTGCCCGGTCCGGCGCCCGAAATCATCGGTAAAGGATCCAAAGTGCGTCAACCCGAGCTCGGCGCGATTGGCGATATAATTGCCGTTGAAGTTGAACCCCGACGACACATCCGAGCGATCGACATCGGCGGTGATGTTGTACGAACCGACACCCTGGCCCTTCAGCGTCTGGAACGACAGGCGGGTGCGGTTCTGGCGCGTCTCATAATCGGCGCGCGTGGTGGTGTAGCGCCCAAAGCGGATCGTCAGCGACAGGAATGCACCGACGCGATCGCCGCGGCTGTCCTTCTCGTAACGGACGTCTCCGGTCAGGCTCGCGGTCGGTGAGATGCGGAAGCCTGCGTTGATGCGGTAGCTGTGCAGGTCGCTTTGGGCGCCGCGTCCGTGCGAATATCTCGCATCGAAACCGGCATAGATCTGGTTGGTGAAGGCGTGCGAATAGCCCCCGCCGAGTTCGAAATCATAGGGGTTGTCGATGAAAAAGCTGGCGACCGGGCCGAATTTCTTGCTGCGCGTCTGGACGAAGAGGTTGAGCGTATCGGCCTGCCCATCGCGGCGCTGGATCAGCCGCTGGAAGGTCAGCGTACCGGCATAGCCGGTACCGAGACGGTCGATGTCCGAAAGCGCGAGGTTGGTGGCGAAGGTGCCGATCTGTGTCGCAACCACCGCTTCGGTACCGACCATGCGCGAATCCTTGTCGAACTGCGCGTTGACGCCGAGCGTCAGATAGTCGCTCATGCCTCGGCGGTAATAGCCGGTGACCATATAATCGTCGCTATAGCGTGGACCGCGCAGGCCGAGCGGCGCCTTTACGCCCGCATAGAGGCCGAATTCGCTCAGTCCCTTGGCGAGCTGCGTCTGGTCTAGGAAGAGGTTGAAGTTGAGCACTTCCGACCGACCGCTGTCGTCGAGGACCGACAGGCGGATATTGTTGGCGCCCTGTGCGAAGGGGAAGTCGCGCAGATCATAGACACCCGGATTGAGCTGAAGTCGGCGCACGATCTGACCGTTGATCTCGACCTCGACCGCCGACGGTCGATCGAGCCGGAAGCTGCGGTCGCCGCGCGGCCGGATGATCTGCTGCGGCTGGAGCACGCTGTACGAGCGGAAAATCGACACGCCCGCGATGTCGGGTGCGTTCTGGAAACCGCGCGCGATCGTCTGGAGGTCGCCCGCTGTCCAGCGGATGAGATTCTTCTGGTCGTCGTATACGAAACGCGAGCCGAGCCGCTGGAAGTCGACGCCATTGACCCCAGGCTGCCAGATTGCTTCGGATTCAGCAACCACGCCGCCAATGCGCGTGGCGCCGTCGAGCAGGAACAGCGGCGAGGCGAAGCCCTCGTTACCGCCGGCGTGGATATAATCTAGGGTGCCGCGGATATTGACGTAACCGCTGACGTCGGCGGGTGTCATCACTTCGCCGATGCGTTCACGGTCGAGCGGGCTCACGATCACCGAGCGCGCGAGGCGGCGTTCGGCGGGGATCGCGAAATTGAGCTCGAGCGTCTGCGGATCGTAGCTGACGGTGATCCCCGACGGCAGCAGGTCGGCCGGAGTCAACGTCGCGCGGGTGCCAAGGCTGTCCTCGATCGTCGAGAAGAAATTGGGGTCGAGCACGAAGCCGAGCAATTGCAGCGTCCGCCGCGTCGGCAGCTCGAGCGTGTCATCGGGCTGGATCGTCAACGGAACGTCGCCGAGATAGTTGGCACCGTCCTTGGCGGGCACGGTGAGCGTAATCGCGCGACCGGTCGTGTTGTAACGAACGCCGGGCCGAGCGGGCGCCGCATAGGGCTGCAGGACCGTCGTCGCATCCTGTCCGGTCGCGGCGCCATCGGCCGCCATCGCGCACGCCGGCACGAGAGCGGCCGTGCTGGCCCCAACCAAAAGGATTGTCCTGACACCCCCCCGCGACATGGTCTCAGCTTTCTGCCGTATAGGATGCCTCGACCGTGCCGCCATCTAACGGCAGCTCGATCGGCACCGAAATGCGCCGCGTCTGGTTCGCGCCGACCAGGCCGAACCCGATGATCTGCTGGACTTCGGGACCAGACAGGGCCTGACGGAATACTTCCTTGCCCGACGCGTCCTTCTGCACGATTCGCAGGCGGCCGTTCGACAGATAGCCGTGCGCCGCCGACGCGTTGTTGAGCATGATCACGGGGACCGGCTTGCCCTCGGCGTTGTGGCCCACCTCGGCCGACTGCACCGACAGATCGGGCTTCACGCCGTTCGGCGCCACGCTGACCAGCACTTGGAAATTATAGAGTATCTGGATCGCCGACTGCCCCTCGGGCAGCTTCACCGGCAGCTGGGCGACCGTGATGTAATAATGTTTGCTCGCCGCAAGCGCAGGATCGCCGACATATTGGACACGAAACGACTGGGTCTGGCCGGGCTCGATCAGCGCCTGCGGCGGGAAGACGAGCAGGTCGCCGGGATCGACGCCGGTCAGCTCGACGCCGTCGGTGGTGACCTTCAGTTCCTGAATGCGCAGTTCGACCGGCAGCGTCGTCGCGAAAGTATTCTCGACCGTGATGACCTGCGTCATGCCGCGGCCGCTGGTGCTGAGATTGATCACCACCGGCTGCACCGTCATCGCGAGTGCCGGCACCGGATTCATGGTTAATGCCAGCACGGCGAGGAACAGGAACTTGAAGAATTTGAGCATGGATGTCCTCACAAAATCCTGGACGCTGGTCAGTTCGCCGCCTGGAATTCGACAATGATCGCGTCGGAATAGCGACCCGCGATCAGCGGACCGCCGCCGCCCGGAAGCGAGAAGCTGATCGTCGCGTCGCCCGCCGCGCCGCGCGTGGTGGAGACGATCAGGTTGCGCGCCTCCTCGCTGGTCGCCTCGCGCTGCTGCCCGGCCCAGTTCAGCCCGACACGATAGGTCAGGAACTCGCCGAAGCCGGTACCGCTCTGCCGATTGCGCGCATTACCCCGGTCGCGCAGCAATCCGCCGTTCTGGCTGCGCAGTTCGATGCGGTGCGAAGCGTTGCAGATCACTGGCAGCGACAGGGTGATCGAGGTCGGCAGCGGTTCGGCCGTATTCGGATCGACCATCTGAACGATCCGCAGCTCGCCGCTCGTGGGTCCCGTCGGATCGAAATTGGCGTTGACGCCAGCGGTTGCCGATGGCGCCCGCAGCACGCAGGCTGCGGGCGCCTCCCCCACCAGCTCGAGTTCCTGGTCGGATTCTGAAAAATCCTGGGCCCAGGCAGGCGTCACCGTCAGGGCGACAGCGAATGCAGCGAGGCGGATCGAGGCCTTCATCAGCGTGGCTCCAGGAAAATCCGCAGCGTGTCGCGGTACGCGCCCGCGAGCACCGGCGCATTGGCGCGCGTATTCGACGCGCCCGCTTCGATCAGGATGCGAAGTTCGACTTCGCCGACTGTCGCCTGATCGACGTTGAACCGCCGCTCGGTGATCCGTCGGACATTGGCGTTGGCGTCCAGCGCGCCATTGACCTCGCCCCAGGTCAATTCGGCGCGATAGGGCAGTGCATAGGCGAAGCCGTCGGCGGGCTGGTTCATGCTGCCGTCGGTCTGCCAGAGGCCGTTGTTCTGCGATTCAAGGCGGATGCGGTGCGGGAAGTTGCAGACCGCGCCGAATTCGACCGAAGCCGAGGCCGCATTCGCGGCGAGGGTTGTCGGGTCAACGAGCGTATCGATCTGCAGCAGATTGCCCGTCAGCGCCCGGAAGTTTACCTGACCTCGCTGCGCCAGTTGTGCGCGCTGAAGCGTGCACACCTGCGGCGTGTTGCCGGTCACTGGCATCGATTTGGCGACGACCGTGGTCTGCGCCTGCCCCGGGGTGGCCCAGAGCACCGTTGCCGCCGTCAGGCCGGTCGCGAGAAGGGCGAAACGCCGCACGATCCTTACTCCGCGGCCGCCAGCGTGACGGTGACGGTACCGAGATAATTGGTATCGGCGACCAACCGCAGGGCGTTGCCGCCCGCGGTGGCGAAATTGCTGAGCGCGACCGTGATGTCGCCAGTGAAGGCCGTGTCGCGGCTTTGCGTCGCGGCACTGTTGATCGCTTGCGCCGTATCGTAGCTCGCGGGGGTGATCGTCCAACCCGACGCGGTCGCGACATAGTTGACGCTGCGCGAGAAACCCGCCGGCGGGCTCGCGGTGAAATTCTGTGCGGCCATCGCGTCGGCATCGACGTTGATCGTGCTGCGCGCGCTGCAGAAGGAGCCGGTGATGACCTTGCTGGGCGCAGCCAGGTCGGTGCGCAGCAGGCCGGTCGAGGTGTCGACGAGGACGCCGAGGTCGAAGGTCGCATTGGCGCCCGAGATCGTGCCGCCCGAGCAGAGCGCCGGAACGTTGCCGATCACCGCGAACTCGCTGGTATCGCTCGTCGACTGGGCGGCGGCGGGGACCGCGAGCGCCGCGGCGATCAGGCCTGCGAAGAGGGGAATTGCCTTGGTCATTTGTCGCCTTCTCCACTTGCGGCGGGGCCGAGCGTCACGACGACGGCACCCTGGTAATTGCCTGCGATGAGCAGCAGGTCCGACGGCACGGTGAAGCTCGAGAGCGTCACCGACAGGTCTGCGATCTTGGGCAGCGGCTGCGTCGCGCCGGTGCTGGTTTCGGTCGGATCGCCGCCGTTGGTTGTGGCGGCACTCGTCGCGCTCGCGGCCGTCGATGCCCAATTCTCGACGCTGGCGGTGTAGTTCACCGCCCGCGCGAAGCCAGGCTGCAGCGTCGTATTGTCGGCGGCGACCAGCGCGGTCACCGAGACGTCGATCGCCGATCCGGCGAAGTTGCAGAAAGATCCCGGGAGACTGACCTGCTGGTTGGGCAGCGTTGCGATCCGGCCGATCCGGTTACCCGAAGTCGCGACCATCTGGCCCAGGTCGACGGTCGCCGGTGACGGTGGACCGAGGATGCACAGCGGCGCGACATTGCCGTTCACCGCGACATTCGCGGTATCCGTGTCGTCCTGCGCCCAGACCGGCGACGCGCCGAGCGCAAGCGAACCGGCCAAAAGCAAACCCAATCGACGCATGGTCAATCTCCCGAAATCTTCTGTTACGCTCAGGGCGCCGGCTGTTCCGAACCGCCGAAGCTGACGTTCGGGGTCAGCGTGACGACGACCTGGCCGACATAGCCGCCCGCGACGAGCAGGCCGCTCGTCGGGGTCGACGAGGCCGACAGCGTGACGTCGATATTGCCCGTGAACAGGCCGACAGCGGCGGCATCGCCCTTGCCTTGGTCGAGCGAGGTGTCGTTGGCTGCATCGTCATTCGCTGCGGCCGTGGCGGTGAAGTCGATACGCCTGTCGAACCCGGTCGGCGCGGTGCCGGTGAAGTCGGTGTTCTCGAGCGCGAAGGCCTCGACCTCCATCGTCGCCGCAGTGCCGTTGCACCATCCGACGAGGGTGCGGGTCTGACCATCGAGCTTGCTCGTATCGAGCTTGCCGGCGGTCGAGCCCGATCCGCCGAGCGCCAGCTCGCCGACCGAGATCACCGCATTGTCGGTGGTGAAGAGGCAACGGTCGGCGACCGAGCCGTCGATATCGACCGTGCCGGTGACCTGCGCCATGGCGGGAGCCGCCATGGCGAGGGTCGCGAACGCGGTCATGGTCATGATCTTACGCATGTCCGTTTCTCCGACTGCGGGCTCAGGCGCCCGGCGCGATCAAGATCGAGATCTGGCCCGAATAATCGGTCGCCGCGACGAGCAGGTCGGTGGCCGCCGGGGTCGCGAAATTGGTCGCGGTGATCGTGATGTTGTTGCCGCCATTGTTGGCGAGGCGGCCACCGATCGCGGTCGCGGCAAGCGGCGCGCCGGTGCTGCTGTTCGTGAACTCGACGTCGCTGGTCGAGGTCGTGTCGACGAATACGTGCGCCGTATAGTCGATGCGGTTGGCATAGCCGGTCGTCGCGGCGGTCGCCGACGTGATCTGGGTCGCGTCGACCGCGATCGTCGGGGCGGCGCTGGTGCAAACGACGCGCGCTTCGAGGCCGGCGGCGCCGATGCTCGAGAAACGGGTCGACAGGTCCGTCGCCAGCGTGCCGTCCGCGGCGGCGAGTTCACCGAGCGCGACGGTCGTGCCGAACGTGTTGCCGGCACCCGGAACGACGAGGCACTTGGGCGCGACAGTACCGGTAATGTTGACCGTACCCGTGGTGGTCTGCGCCGCGGCGGGCGAAGCGATGGCGAACAGCGAAGCCGCCGCAACCGAGAGATAAGCAAGCTTTTTCATCATCTTCATCCTTCTTCTTTGCCAGTTGGCTGGCGATCATTTCCACTTCGGCGAAACAACCGCCGTCCCCCCGACATGGATCGGTCCGGACTGCCCCGAGGGTGCGGCAGCCCGGATTTGCCCTGACCTTCAGGGCGAAGCACTCACCGTCACGGTCAGCGTGTCGGCGTAATTGCCCGAGACGAGCTGCGTCGCAGCCGCATAGGGCGGAGCCGAAACCCTGAGATAGGTGCCGGTCTGATTGATCGAATTGGCGGCGAGGCGCAGGCCCTGCGTCGTCGACGCGGGTCCGAGGAAGGCACAGGTAGACCCCGTGACGAGCGTCGCAACCTGGCAGGTCTGGTTCGCAGTAGCGCTCGAGCCGACGAGGTTGAGGGTCACGTCATAGGGCGCCAATGTCGTATAGCCCGTCGGCGCGCTGCCTGCGGTCTTGAGCCCGCCGTTCGTCGAAACGACCGCAACGCGTGAGGGACCCGTGCATTCGAGCGCGAAGGTGAAATCGTGATTGAGCCCGATGACGTCGAAATTGGGTTGATCATAGGAGCCCGTGGGCGCGCTGCCGGTGGCGAAGGCACAGCGACCGCCAACCGATGCGGTGACCGGGATCGACAGGACGATCTGGTTCGGGCTGCCCTGGCCCGCGGCATAAGCCGTTGTCTGCGCCGCGGCCGGGACGACCTGCAGGCACGCAGCCACAAGGGCAAACGCCATAATTTTGGGAAGCATGCGCTTCCCAACCCCTCCCACGATTCTGGTCGATGACCAGCCGATATATCTCTGGCGACGAAGACAGCGCGTCGGCCTAGCCGTCGCGCAGTCGGCTCTCGCCTACTGCAAACCTTGCGACCCGGTTCTCAGTCATGTTCGCAAAGCGAGTCGCCCCCCCACGGGACTATCGGCTTCGGTCCACCGGTCCTCCAACCGGTCCAAGAAGTTTCCGCCTTTTACTAACCTGAATCAACTTTTTTTAATTTCCGCGCATAACGACTTGTGTCATGCCGACACAGAAACGAGAGGAGCCACGCCAAAAACCCTAGGAATCCGCGCTTTCGGTTCGTCGCGCGTATGACTCGTCTCGCCGCAACGAGGTTAAGTCAAATGGTTAATTTTTGGGTCCTGAAGTCCCGGTTTGTTGCCTCGTTGCAACGCGACTCGACGCCGACTCGGGACGGCTGCAATCCGAGTCGGACGATGGCGTTCTGACAGCTTGATGGTGGGGGAAGGAGCGGGTCGCGCATGGCGCCATATCGTTCACTGCCCTGTGGTGACAGGGTGACGACCGCGTGCGAGCATGTGCACGATCTCGCCGTTATTGGTGGGGGTCTGTTCGGGGCCATCCTTGCTCTCGCATTGCGTGATCACCGACCCGACGTCGATTTCGCCTTGATCGGGAACGAGCCTCATTTCGGCGGCACTTTGCTAGAAGCTGCAGTCGCCGACGAAATTCCGGGATCGATGCGCGCAATACTCGATCGCGCGACCATCAAGATATGGCCCTCCTGTTTCGTGAATTATCCGGGCGGACCGCAGCATTTTGGCGACGAGGTAATGCTGATCGATCCGCGCCAACTTCACCTCGAGATGATCGATCATCCACAGGCGGCGCACTGTGTCTCCGGATCCTTGGTGCAGGCGGTGAAGGGCGACAGGATCATGCACAGCCGTGGCAGCTTGCGCGCGCGCCTGGTCGTCGATGCCAGCGACCGTCGCATTCAATCGCATCTCGATATCGAGCGGCTGACGCGATACCGGGATTTTCGGATCGAGCACGACCTCGACCGGCCGATCCTCGCCGACATGAGCGCGACCGCAGGCGACTGGAGTTTCCTGCAGCTCTTCCCGATCGACCGTGAGCGAATGGTCGTCGAGCATTTTCGGCATCGGCCGATGCCCCCGCAAACGTCGATACCGGTCGATGATGATCACCTGGGTCGAGTGATCGCCCTGGCGACGGCTGGCCAGGCGCCTTCACCCGCCCCCGAGATCGCTGCGGTGAATTTCCCTTCGCTGTTGCAGATGGCATCGGAGGTCGCCGCGGGCTTCGCCGCGCTCGACCTGAGCGAGCCGAATATCCGCGCCTTCTTTGCCGAGCGCATGGCGGTCGGTCGCGATCGTTCGCGACGGCTGTTCGAATTGGTCCACCTTTGCCGCAGCGCGAGCTGACCGCCGTCCGCAAAAGACTCGGGCAAGCACGCCAGCTGACGCCGGTATCGCGTCCTGCATGTCAGCGCTGCAACCGTTGGTAAGTTGAACGATCAGTTCGTCGCCCCGATCCGCGCATCGTCTCGTAGCGCATCGAGGACGAGGCATTCCTCGACCGTGGTCTGGCCGCAGCGATCGAGAAGCCCGACAAGCTTTGACTCGAGCGCCCGGAGATCCATGATCTTCTCGCGCACTTCGCCGAGGTGCCGCGCCGCAATCCGATCAACATCGGCGCAGGGCTTGCCTTCCGGCCCCTCGGACAGCGACAGCAGACTGCGCACCGTGTCGAGCGTGAAACCCAGCTCGCGCGCCTTGCGGATAAAGGTCAGTCGGTCGAGGTGCGCCGCGCCATATATGCGGTGGCCACCGGCGCTTCGGCCCGGCTCGGGCAGGATACCGATCTTCTCATAATAGCGGATGGTCACGACCTGACAGCCTGTTTGCTGACCGAGTTCGCCGATGGAGTAATTTCTGCGCATAAAGTGCTTGAACCTATAGTTGCTATAGGTCGTATAAGCCTCTCCGGCCAATTTGCCAATGACTGGAGTCGATGATGAAAGAGTGCTGCGGAGACTCGGCCCCCGAGCCGGAAACGGCCGCAAAGAGCGGCTGTTGCGGCGAGGAGCGGGCGCAGCCGGTCGTCGTCGATAGCTGCTGCGCTCCGACGGGCGGCTGCAGCGGCAGCTCCGACCGCGCCGCGCTCGATATGGCTCCCATCCCGGCAGCTCCGGCGGCTACCGGCCATTTCGCAGGCGACGATTGCTGCTCGGCAAAGGAAGACGAAATCGCCGCGCTCGGTGCGCACGCCGACGTCCGCCGGGTTCTTGTGATCGTGCTCGTCATCAATCTCGTGATGTTCTTCGCCGAGTTCACGGCGGGCTATTTCGCCCGCTCGACCGCACTTATGGCCGATTCGGTCGACATGCTCGGCGATGCGCTGGTCTATATCCTCAGCCTTTACGCGCTCGAACGCAGCCTGCGCTGGCGCGCCGGCGCGGCGCTGTTCAAGGGCGGAATCATCGCTGCGTTCGGCATATGGGTCGCGATCGAGGTCGCGCTCAAGCTCTCCGCCGGGGTTGTCCCGACCGCCCAGACGATGGGGATTTTCGGCTTCATCGCGCTCGCGGCGAACCTCACCTGCCTTGCCCTCCTCTACCGCCACCGCAATCGCGACGTGAACCTGTCGAGCACCTTCGAATGTTCGCGCAACGACGTGATCGCGAACACCGGGGTGATCGTCGCCGCGGCGGGCGTATGGATGTTCAATTCGGGCTGGCCCGATATCATCGTCGGCAGCGTCATCGCGATCCTCTTCTTCCGCTCGGCGATCCGCGTCATCAGCCAAGCGTGGCCGCAATATAAGTCCGAACGTCCCGTCGCGGTCGCGCTCGATTGACCATGGCGCTCCGAACCGAATATGCAGCTTACTCCATGAGGAGCGGCCGCCATGTCCCGCACTGATATCGCCAGCCCCGGCTGGCCCGCTCTCGCGGCGGCCTGGTTCGTCGCGCTCGCGGCGAGTCTCGGCGCACTCTTTATCGGCGAGGTCATGGGCCAGGCCCCGTGCAATCTCTGCTGGTTCCAGCGCGCCTTCATGTTCCCGCTCGCGATCATGCTAGCGGTCGCGGCCTACCGGTCGGACAGCGCGGTGCTGCGCTATGCGATCCCGCTCGCCGCCACCGGCTGGGCGATCTCGCTCTATCATGCCCTCCTCTATGCAGGCGTCATCACCGAGGCGCTCCAGCCGTGCGGCGCAGGGCCGTCCTGCTCGGACAGCGCGATGACCATCTTCGGCGGGGTGCCTATTCCCTTTCTCTCGCTCGCGTCCTTCAGCGCGATCCTCTTTTTCCTTTTCCTTTTCAAACGGAGCAGCCGGACATGAACAGACGTTTCGGAATCATCGCCACCGCTTTCATCGCGGTCGCCCTCTTCGCCGGTGGCGCCGTCATCTACAGCGGATCGGGCGCCAGCAAGCCGCCGGCTCCGGTGGCGGCGGTCCCCGCCGATGTCTTCGTTCGCCCGCACTCGCCGGTCATCGGTCCGAAGAATGCCCCGGTCACGATCGTCGAATTCTTTGACCCGTCGTGTGAGGCCTGTCGCGCCTTCTACCCGGTGGTGAAGCAGGTAATGGCCGCCTATCCGAATGACGTTCGCCTGGTCCTGCGTTACCTGCCGCTTCATCAGGGTTCGGCCGAAGCGGTCACGATCCTCGAGGCGGCGCGGGCACAGGGTGTCTATGAGCCGGTTGTCGAAGCCGTGCTCGAAGCGCAGCCCGACTGGCATGACGGCCAGATGGCCGGTGCCTGGGCTGCGGCCGAAAAGGCCGGTCTGGACGTTGCAAAGGCGAAGGCGCTTCCCACGGCGCCCGCAATGGCCGCGATGGACGCCGATATCGCAGACGGCGATGTGCTGAAAGTGCGCGGCACACCGACACTCTTCATCAACGGCAAGCGGCTCGCCGAACTCTCGCCCGACGCATTTTATACGCAGGTCAAGGCCGAGGTTGACGCAAGCCGAAAATAATCTCCGGCGCTCTTAACGCCGGTTTCAGTCCGGTCGCGTAAAAGACGCCCGATGCAAGATGATCGACCGACCTCTGTCCTGCTAGCACCGGGCATCACCAATCCGGCGGCCGATGCACGTTTTCGCGCGCTGGCCGCCGATATGGCCCTTAATCCCGACGACCGCTGGGTCGGCGGCTATGTCGCGGTCGAGTGGGATGGCGTGCGGCACCTGCTGTCCGCCTATGCCGGCGATCTGGCGGGACGGGCGCTGCTTGAATTCGGCTGTAACTATGCCGCCAGTTCGATCGTTGCCGCCGCGATGGGCGCGAACGTCACCGCGGTCGACGTCGACGCCGATGCGATCGCGCTCGCCGAACTCAACACCGCCCGCCACGGCCTCGCCTCCCATATCGATTTGTGCCATGTCCCCGATACACGGCGGCTGCCCTTCGAGAACGCTCGCTTCGACATCATCCTCTGCATCAGCGTGCTCGAATATGTGGCGACCGATCATCTGGATCAGGTGCTGAGGGAAATCGATCGGGTTCTGAAACCCGGCGGCCTGTTGCTGGTGTCGGGAACCGCCAGCCGGATCGCCCCCCGTGAAGTCCATTCGGGACGCTGGCTGGTCAATTACTGGCCGATCGCAGTCGACCGGTTCCTCGGCCACGCGGCGCCATTGCAGCGCGGGCTAAACCCCTTTCGCGTCATGCGGGCATTCCGGGCCTATCGGAATATCGATCTGGAGGACGGCGGCGCTCGCTGGACCAGCGCCCGCGCTGCTATGGGGCAACCGCCCGCGCGGCTCGCATTCGCGCGAAAGCTGGCGCGCGTCCTGCGCCTCTTCGGCCTTTCGATCGGCATAGCGGGCAGCAGTTTCAGCGCGGCTTGGCAAAAGCCGACCGCTCAGACTGCCGGCCGCCAAGCTTCATAGATCGAGATCGACCCGCTCGGCGTAGGGATGACGCGCGGCTCCCCCACCCCGGCGAAGCCTGCGGCTTCGAAGATTCCGGGCATGCAGCCTTTCGCATTGGGTTCGGTCTTGTCGAAGCCGTCGAGCATCTGCACCTGGCGAAAAAGCGTGCGCATCAGCAGGCTGCGCTGGAGCCCGTAATCGGCGACAAGCAGGCGTCCGCCGGGCTTCAGCGCGCGGAACATCGCATCGGCGATCGCCTGTTTCGTTTCGAGCGCGCATTGGTGGAACATGAGGGTCGAGAGAATGACGTCGCAGCCGGCCGCGCCGACAACCTGGTCGACGCGGTCGCCCATCGCCTGCTCCCAGCGGATCGCAACACCGGCTTCACGCGCCTTGGCCCGCGCCAGATCGAGCGCGGGCGCGTCGGGGTCGATCCCGATAATCTCGCATCCGGGACGCGCCGCGGCGACCCCGACCGCCAGCGTGCCCGTGCCGCAGCCGACATCGACGATAAGCTGCCCGGCCGCGTCCGGAATGCGGTCGATCAGCTCGGATCGCCAGCGCTTCTCACGCGTCATCAGCGCGATCGCGCGATCATATTGGCCGGTCAGGTCCGAGCGGCCGAGCGGCGGGACATAGTCCCTCTCGGGCATGGGTTCGTGGGTCATGCCTGCCCCATAGCGCCGGGTGCGGCATCCGACTTGAACGTAGCGGCTGCCCGGCGCTCTAGGGCTTGAGCAGCTGGCGCGCGTTGATCCCGAACATGTCGCGGATCGTGCGTGCGAAATGCGCGGCATCGGCGAACCCCGCCTCATGCGCGGCCTCGGTCACAGTGCTTCCGGCACCAAGCGCGAGCGCCGCAAGCCGCATGCGCCGCCAGAGGACATAGCGCCGAAGCGGAATGCCGAGTTCGATCGAAAAGAGGTGGCGAAAGCGGTCGGGCGAAAGCCCGGCGCGGCGCGCCAGCTTGCGAAGCTGGACGGGACCTTCGCGAAGATCTTCGTCGAGAAGGCGCATCGCATCGGTCAGGCGCGGATCGCGTGCGGGCTGCTCGCTGTTTTCGAGCCAGGGGCGCCAGAAACCGGTCGCTTGGTTTTCGGAGACGATCTCATAGGTAAAGCCGCCGATGATCTCGGCGAGCTGCGGATCGTGGCGGCGGAAAGTCGGCTCGATGAAATGCAGTTCAGCGTCGGGGTGCGGGAGCAGTCGGTGCCGCGCATTGGGCTCGATCAAAATGCACTGCGCCTCGGCCTGACCGTTCGCACCTTCCACCACCACGGGCGTCGCCGCGATCACCGCCTGCGCGGCGAAATGACCATGGGGCTCGGAATCGCCGACCGCGCCGCGCCAGGTCGCGGCGAAGTCACCGATCTCGAAACGGCCGAGCCAGGCGCGCGCGCGGCTCATTCCCGAACCCCGGCGGCCTGTCACTTCTCCCGATAGGCGAGCAGGCGCAGCGCATTCGCCACCACCACCAACGTCGAGCCCTCATGCGCCGCAACCGCGAGGCCGATACCGAGACCGAAGATGGTCGCGGGGATCAGAACCACCACCACACCAAGGCTCACCACCAGATTCTGGCGGATGATCGAACGCGTCTGGCGGCTGAGTCCGATCGCGAAGGGCAAATGCGCCAGATCGTCGGCCATCAGCGCGACATCGGCGGTTTCCAGCGCGACATCCGATCCCGCGGCGCCCATCGCGATGCCGACCGTGGCGCTCGCCATCGCCGGCGCGTCGTTGACCCCGTCGCCGACCATCGCCACCGGCTGTTCGGCGCGCAGCTTCTTGATCGCGTCGACCTTCTGTTCGGGCATCAGGTCGCCCCATGCCTCGCCCAGCCCGACGTCAGCGGCGATCGATTCCGCGACGCGCTGGTGATCGCCCGAGATCATGATCATCCGTCCGATGCCGAGTTCGCGCAGCTTCGAGATCGTCTCGCGCGCCGCCGCGCGCGGCGTATCCATCAGGCCGATCGCCCCCAGATCGCACGCACCCATGCGAACGACCATCGTCGTGCGGCCGTTGAGCCGCAGCTGCTCGATCGCCTCGGCAACCTCCGCCGACAGCGGCGCGATCCCGTCGGCGCCGAACATTTCGGCCTTGCCGATGCTCACCGTCTCGCCCTCGACCTTGGCGGTCACCCCGCGCCCGGTCAGGCTCTCGATATCGGTCGCCACTGGAACGTCCGCCGAACTCAACATTGTCTCGCCGTCGCGCGCGATCGCCGCGGCAAGCGGGTGGTCGCTGAGGCGTTCGACCGCCACCGCGATGCGCAGCAATTCCTCCTTCGCCACGCCGGCGGCGGGGACCACATCGGTGATGCGCGGACGCCCTTCGGTGAGCGTGCCCGTCTTGTCGAACGCCAATGCGGTCAGCGATCCCAGATTTTCGAGCGGCCCGCCGCCCTTGACGAGGACGCCGCCGCGCGCCGCGCGCGCAACGCCCGACAGCACCGCGCTCGGCGTCGCGATCGCGAGCGCGCACGGGCTTGCCGCCACGAGCACCGCCATCGCGCGGTAGAAGCTGTCGCGGAAGGGTTCGTCGACGACGACCCAGGCGAAAAGCAGCACGAAGACCAGCGCGAGCACGCTCGGCACGAAGATGCGTTCGAACTTGTCGGTGAAGCGCTGCGTCGGCGACTTCTGGGTTTCTGCCTCGCTCACCATCTTGACGACCTTGGCGAGCGTCGTGTCGGCCGACAGGCGCGTCACCGCAATCTCGATCGCGCCCTGCCCGTTGATCGTACCCGCGAACACCTTGTGTTTCGCCTCGACGCTGTCGGGCCTTGCCGCAGCCGCCGCGCGATCGGCGACAGGCTCTTTATCGACCGGCACGCTTTCGCCGGTAACCGGCGCCTGATTGACGCTCGAGCGGCCGAGGATGACGAAACCATCGGCGGGAAGCCGCTCATTGGGTTTCACGATGACGGTATCACCGATCACCAGTTCCTCGACCGGCACTTCGCGCGTCGCGCCGTCGCGGCGCACGACTGCGGTCTGCGGCGCCAGCTCGGCAAGTGCCTCGATCGCGCGCTTGGCGCGGCCCATCGCATAATGTTCGAGCGCGTGGCCCAGGCTGAAGAGGAAGAGCAGCAGCGCGCCTTCGGCCCAGGCACCGAGCGCGGCAGCGCCCGCTGCGGCGACGAGCATCAGTGTGTCGATCTCGAAGCGCTTGAGTTTCAGATTCTCGACCGCCTCGCGAACGGTGAACCAGCCCCCGAAAACATAGGCCGCAACATAGAAGCCGAACGGCACCCATTCGGGCACGGCCAAGAGCTTCTCAATCGCAAAGCCGGTGCCGAGCAGCGCGCCGCAAATCAGCGCGAAATAAAGCTCGGTATTGGACCCGAAGATGCCGCCATGGTCATGGTCGTGATCGCCCTCGCCGCCCTTGCCATGGCTGTGGCCCTTGTGATCCGCGGCATCGGCATGGCCGTGATCGGCATGGTCGTGCGCTTCATGATCATGTGCTCCGGTCTCGCTCCCCAAAATCTTCTCCTCCATCTGTTCGGGATAAACCCCCATTTCGGCCAGCGCCTTGCGGATTGCCTCTTCCGATACGTTCTTGCCGTCATATTCGGCGCGGATCACGCCGCCGACGCTTGCCTCGGCCTCGATCACCCCCGGCAGCTGGCGAAGCCGGTCGCTCACTGTTCGCGCGCGGCGCGCATGGCCGAGCCCCTCGACGTCGGTCCACAGGATGTGGCGATATTGCTCGGTGAGCGCGGCGCCTGCACTCCGGGCGATCTGGCGGACGCGTTCGAGCGGGACGATGTCAGGATTATAATGGATGCAGAGCTGCGCCGGAGCATCGCCGGACGCCGGGATGACATGCGCTTTCTCGATCCCGTCGCGGCCCTGCAATTCGTCCGACAGCCGGGCGACGCAGCGGTCGGCTTCGTCGGGTACCTCGGGGAGGAGGAGCGGAATGTCGAGGCGGATGGTGTCTTTCATGATATTCTCCACTTCTCGTCGGCCCTGCTGACAGGACGCAATGCCGCCGCGTCCGGTTGCGTCCGGAGGCTCATCGCTTGTTCTCGCAAGAGGAACGATCGCCAGTCAATGGCTGCTCCCGCCATGCTTCGAATAGCGCGCGGCGGTGGTCGCGCGCCGCAGATGATTTGCGAGCGCCGCATCGCTCGACGCGAGAAAGCGGCGCAGCGGCCAGCGCAATAAAGGAAAGGCAAGCCAGGAACCCGCGCCGCGGCACGAGAGCCGGTGGGTGATTTCGGTGTCATGCCCGATGCGCTCGAGGTGGAAAGCTTCCTCGAATTCTAGCACGCCCTTGATACCGACACGCCACGCGAGATCGGTCGGCCGGTCGAGCCGAACGATGACGGCATCCGCCGAAAAGACCGGGCTCGCATCGCCCGGCCGCGCATAGCTGTAGAATAGGCGCTTCGGATCGAACGGGTGGCTGACGAAGTCGGTGCGCGGGTGCCAATCATGATAGCGCTCGACATCGGCGAGCAGCCGCCACACGCGCACCAGCGGCACCGGAAGCGACAGCGAACTCGCGACGGTGAACATTGCCCTCACCTCCTGCTTCCGCGCAGCGGCGGCTGGCCCGCCCCATCCGAGAAGGATGGGGCGGGCGGGACCGGCAACCGGGGGGCATGCCGGTCCCGGGCAGCGGGCGCGTCACGCGGCGGGAGCATCCGTCCACAGCGCCTTGCCGCCAATTACCTCTACCGCCTCGAGCGTCACGAGGCCGATGTCGGGCAGATCGCTCAGCCGCTCGGCGAAGCCGCGCAGTTTCGCCTCGCCGTCGACAATCTCGACGACGACCGCCCGGTCGTTCTCGAGCGCATGGCGGCGATGGAGATGCGCCGAGCGCCCGAAGCCAAGCATCGCCTCGAGCACCGTCACGCCCGCGAGCTGCTGCTCGCGCGCCTGCGCGGCGATGAACTCGAAGACGCGCTGGTCGCCGACGAAAGCCGATTCATCGGTGTAGATGCGCAGCAATTTGACGGGCTGTTCCATATTCATCTCCCTCATTCGGCTGTTGCGGAGAGCGGCGTTGCACCGCCATCGCTCTTGCGCCGCCAGCTCCAGTTGGAACCGAGCACGAGTTTCGTGATCGCTGGCAGCACGAGCAACGTCAGGATCGTCGCGGCGATCAGCCCGCCGATCACCGTCGTCGCCAGCGGCTTCTGCACTTCGGCGCCGGTCCCGGTCGCGAGCGCCATCGGCACGAAGCCGATCGCGGGCACGAAGCCGGTCATCACCACCGCGCGCATCTTCTCGGCCATGCCGTCGCGGATTGCCTCGACGAGCGGCATGCCGCCCTCGAGCCTTTCCCGGATCGCCGTCATCACGACGAGACCGTTAAGCACTGCGACGCCTGCCAGGCAGATGAAGCCCACCGCCGCCGACACCGAGAAATTGATCCCGGTGAGCAGCAGGGTGAACACCCCGCCCGCGAGGCCCAGCGGCACCGCAAGGAACACCGCCGTCGCGCGTCCCATGCTGCCGAGCGCCATATAGAGCAGGACGAAGATCGCCGCGAAGCAGAGCGGCACGACGATCGACAGGCGCTGCGACGCCGCCTGCAGGCTCTCGAACTGGCCACCCCATTCGAGGTAGTAGCCCGCGGGCAGCTTCACCTTGGCGATCTTCGCCTGTGCCTCCTGCACAAACGAGCCCGCATCGCGGCCCTCGAGATTGACCTGCACCACGACGCGGCGCTTGCCATTCTCGCGACTGACCTGGTTGAGACCGTCGGTCAGCCGGATTTGTGCGACTTGCGCCAGCGGAACCTGCTGGCGCATACCGCCCGTGTCGGGCAGCAGAACCGGCAGCGCCCTGATGTCGTCAAGGCTCACGCGGGTCGTGTCGGGCACGCGGACGGTAATGTCGAAGCGTCGGTCGCCCTCATAAAGCAACCCCGATTCGCGTCCGCCGAGCGCCGCAGCGATCGTGTCGGACACGTCCTGGACGCTGAGCCCGTAGCGCGCGATGGCCGCGCGATCGAGCTTGACGTCGAGCGTCGGCGCACCGCCAACCTGGTCGGCCTTGACGCTCCCGGCCCCCGGAATGGATTGCAGCACGCGCACCATTTCGTTCGCTGCGAGCGACATCTTGTCGAGATCGTCACCATAGAGCTTGATCGCGACGTCGCCGCGAACACCCGCGATCAGCTCGTTGAAGCGCAGCTCGATCGGCTGGCTGACTTCGTAGAGCTGACCAAGCTGGCCGGCCGCCGCCTTTTCCACGCGCGCAACGACATCGGCCTTGCTGGTCACCCCGGCGGGCCATTGGTCCTGCGGTTTCAGGATGACGAAGGCGTCGGAGACGTTCGGCGGCATCGGATCGGTCGCGACCTCGGCGGTACCCGTTTTCGAGAACATCAGCTCGACTTCGGGCAATTTTGCAATCGCCGCCTCGACCTTGCGCTGCATCGCGAGCGACTGTTCGAGACTGACCGACGGCACGCGCGTCGAGGCGAGCGCCATATTCTTCTCGTCAAGCTGCGGTATGAACTCCGAACCCAGGAAGCCGAAAGCCGGAATCGCCGCTACGAAGAACAGGAAGCCACCCGCGATGAACGGCCAGGGCCGCGCGATCGCCTTGTCGAGAAGCGGCAGGTAGCGCTCCTTGCTCTTGCGGATCGCCCACACTTCCTTTTCGGCGACCTTGCCGCGGATCATCAGCGCCACCAGCGCGGGCACGAGCGTGATCGCGAGGATGAACGCCGCGACGAGCGCGAGCATGATGGTGATCGCCATCGGCGAGAAGGTCTTGCCCTCGACGCCGGTGAACATCAGCAACGGCGCAAAGGCGAGCAGGATGATCGCCTGGCCGAAGACGGTCGGTTTGATCATCTCCTGCGAGGCCTTCATCGTTTCCTCGAGGCGCTCGCGCAAGGACAGCAACCTCCCCTCATGCTCCTGCCGGTGGGCAAGGCGCGCGAGACAGTTTTCGATGATGATCACTGCACCATCGACGATCAGACCGAAGTCGAGCGCGCCGAGGCTCATCAGGTTTCCGGGAACGCGGAACGCATTCATCCCCATCGCCATCATCAGGAAGGAGAAGGGAATGACGAGCACCGCAATGATCGCGGCGCGCCAGTTGCCGAGGAGCAGGAAGAGCGCGGCGGCGACGAGCAGCGCGCCTTCGACGAGGTTCTTCTCGACTGTCGAGACCGTCGCGTTGACGAGCTTCGCACGGTCGAGCACGACCTTGACCTCGACCCCCGGCGGCAGGGTCTTCGACACCTGGCCGATCTTCGCCGAAACATCCTCGGCGACGGTGCGGCTGTTCTGGCCGATCAGCATGAGTACGGTGCCGATCACCGCCTCCTTGCCGTTCATGCTGCCCGCACCGGTGCGAAGGTCGCCGCCGATCTTCACATTGGCGATCTGCCCGACGGTGACGGGGACCCCGCCGCGCGTCGCGACGACCGCATTGCGGATCTCGTCGACCGAGCGGACGCGCGCATCGACGCGCACCAGATAGGCTTCGCCGCCGCGGTTATAATAGTTGGCGCCGACCGCGAGATTGGCGCGCTCAAGCGCCTCGCCGAGTTCGCTGTAGGAAATGCCATAGCTCGTGAGGCGCGTCGGATCGGGTTCGACGACGAAGGTCTTGGCATAGCCGCCGATCGAATCGACGCCCGCGACCCCGTCCACCGCTTTCAGCTGCGGACTGATAATCCAGTCTTGCACGGTGCGCAGATAGCCCGCCTTCGCAACGGCGTCGGTCAGCATGTCGCCCTCAGGCGTCAGATAGCTGCCGTCGGGCTGCCAGCCTGGCTGACCTGCCACCTTTTTTGCGCCCTGTCCGTCGGGATTCTTATAGCCGACGGTGTACATGACGACTTCGCCGAGCCCGGTCGTCACCGGCCCGATCTGCGGCTGGACACCATCGGGCAGACTTTTACCTGCCTGAAGCAGCCGCTCGCCTACCTGCTGGCGCGCGAAATAGAGATCGGTCGAATCCTCGAAGATCGCGGTGACCTGGCTGAAGCCGTTGCGCGAGATCGAGCGCGTCGTCTCGAGCCCCGGAATGCCGGCGAGCGAGATTTCGATCGGATAGGTCACGAGCTTTTCGATCTCGACCGGCGACAGGCGCGGGTCGATCGTATTGATCTGGACTTGCTTGTTGGTGATGTCGGGGACCGCGTCGATCGGCAGCTTGGTGAGCTGCCAGACGCCGAGGCCCGCGATGGCGATAAAGAGGAACAGGACCGCCCAGCGCTCCCGGACGGACAAGGCCATAAGGCTTGCGATCATGGCCTATTCCTCCTCGCCCGCGCCCTTGCCGAGTTCGGCCTTGAGCAGGAATGCGTTGGTGGTGGCGATCGTCTCGCCGGCTTTCAGCCCGCTGCGGATCTCGACCCGGCCCGCGCTGCGCTGGCCGACGGTGACGGTGCGCGCGCGGAAGCCCTCCTTCGTGCGCACGAAGACGACGTCGCGCCCTTCGAGCGTCTGGAGCGCTTCCTCCGCGATCACGATCGCGTTCGACGGCTGCGACCCGATGCTCGGCATCAGGCGGACACGCACCGCGAGTCCGGGCTGGAGTGTGCCCGTGACATCGAGCACCGCGGTCGCCGACCGCGTGTCGCCGGCCAGACCCGGCGTCACGGCGCGGACGCGCGCTTCGAGCGTGCGCCCGTCGGGAAGCTCGATCACCGCACGGTCGCCGGCGGCGAGCCGCTGCGCATCGGTCGGCCCCACCGGTGCCTCGATCTGGATCTTCGAGGGATCGGCGACCCGGAAGAGTTCAGTCTCAGGCTGGACGAAGGCGCCGAGGCTGACCGCTTCGGCGGTCACCTTCCCCGAGATCGGGCTTGCGACCGCGACGCTGCCGCCGTCGCTCGTCACCTGCGCGGCGCTCGCCGACAGCTGGGCGCGACGCGCCTCGGCGGCTGCGGCCGCCGCTTCGGCCTGCGCCTGCTCATAATCGACCCGCGCCGACACCTTCTGCTCGAACAGCTTGCGTTCGCGCTCTAGATTCTTCTGTGCGAGACGCGAGCGTGCTTCGGCCGAGGTACGTTCGGCCGCGATCTGCGCCGCGTCGCGGCTCTGGACGATCGCCAGCGTCTCGCCCGCCCGGACCGGATCGCCGAGCCGCTTGAAGACGCGGGTGACGGCGCCGCCGGCGCGCGCGGTCACGATCGCCTCGCCCGACGGCGAGGCGGTGACGGTCGCCTGCGATATGATTTCCGAACCAAGGCCGCCGGCGCCGATGGTCTCGACGCCGATTTCGGCCTGCCGGATCGCCTCGTCGGTCATCGCGAGACTGTCGGGAAGCGCTTCACTTTCAGGCTCGGCCTTCTCGGCCGTATCGGCGGGCGCCGGGTCTGCGGTGCAGCGCGCGATGGTAAAGCCCGACACCGCGGCGAGCAGGATGGCGCCGGCGACGCTGCCGAGCAGCCTCTTGTCTTGTGTGATCATGATAGGTCTCCGGAATAGAGGGTCGGCGCGCAGGGCTTCACGCAAGGCGAAGCCGCGCCGGAAAGGCGGGATGGAAGGGCGCAAGAGGAAGCGGCGATCATGGCTTCGCCTCCTCGCTGACCGAACCCGCGGCCTGGCGCTCGAGGATCGCGCGCGCTTCGGCGCGGTCGCGGCGGGCCTGGATCAGTGCCGCCTGCGTGTCGGCATAAGCCTGCTGCGCGTCGAGATATTCGACGAGCGAGGATTTGCCGGCACGATAGGACAGTTCGGACAGCCGAACCCCTTCGCGCGCCTGTTCGATACCGCTGCCTTCGAGCGCCTCGAGCCGCGCCTCCGCGCTCGCCAGTTCGGCCTGCGCATTGGCGATGTCGGCCTGCGCGTCGAGCACGACATTCTCGCGCCGCGCCGCCGCCGCCTGAACGTCGGAGCGCGCCGCGGCGACATTGCCCTGGTTGCGGTCGAAGATCGGCAGCGGCATCGACACATTGGCGACGAGCGCGCGGTCGCCGGTCTCGCGTAGCTGGCGCACCCCGAAGCCGACCGACGGATCGAGACGCCCTTCGGCGCGCTGCTGACCGAGTTGGGCCGTCGCGATTACCTGATCGATCTCCGCGAGCTTGACGTCGAGCGTCGCACGCGGGTCGATATCGGGATGCTCCTGCCAGAGATCGCCGTCGAGCAGCACCGCGGGCGGTGCGTCGGCACCAAGCGCAGCTGCCAGCGAGCGGCGTGCCGAAACCTCATCGGCTTCGGCCGTGCGCAGTTCGGCCGAAGCCTGCGCAAGCGCCGCACTGGCACGAAGCCCGCGCAGCGGCGGCTCGTTGCCCGTGTCGACCATCGCCTGCGCGACGCGCACCAGTTCGCGCGCCCGCACCTCATTCTCGCGGGCGAGGACAAGCGTGTCGCGCGCCGAGATCGCGGCTGCGAAAAGATTGCGCACCTCGAGCCCAAGATCGGCACGCGCGATTTCGAGCCGGTAATGTGCGGCGGCGAGCTGGGCCTCGGCCAGCGTCATGCGGGCGCGGCGACGGCCGCCGAGATCGAGGCGCTGGTTGATCGAGACCGTGGTCTCGAGACCATTGAACCCCGAATAGGGTCCGGTGCCAGCAAAATTCTCGACGTCGACATTGACGACCGGATTGAAGCGGAACGATGCCTGCTTCGCGCGGCCGCGCGCCGCCTCGACCTCGGCGCGTGCCGCGACGATGCGCGGCGAGCGTGCCTCGGCTTCGGACAGTGCCTGGGCGAGATTCAGTTCGGCGGGGAGCGGCCCCGTCCGTAGCGATTGATCGGTTGAAGCGGGCGGTCCCATAAAGCGCGGCGCATCCTGCGCAAAGGCAGGCGCGGCGCCGGTCGTGGCCGCGATCGCCGCGAGAATCGCGGCGGCAAATACTCTATCCATGAAGGACGAACTCCTGACATTCCAAAGGTCCGCGCCCGAACGAAGTCAGGCGCAATCATCGGAGTGTCAGGCGATGGGAGGGCGGAAAGTCCCCAGGAAGGGCGAGAGCGGCAAAGCCGCCGTCAGCACGCGGACGGGCTCGTCGGCGTGAACGGCCTCGATGTCGCCGGGGCCGGGCTCGACCGGAATGCCCGAATGATGGCCATGGCAGCCATGGCCAGCGGCAGGGAACGACGCATCGTCACCGCCAGATTGTTTCAGCTTGCCAATGCTCTGTTCGGGGCCAGCATGCGAGGCGCCGCAGTCGCTCAAGACGATGAGCGCACGGCCTTCGAGGCTGCCTTCCGCCGCATGCGCGAGCGACCCCGCCAGCGTGCCAGCCAGCAGGAACAGGGTCGCGACAAGGGTGAGGAACCGCTTCATTGCGAGCGAGCCCCTACCAGCTTTACAGGCGCTTGCAAAGAAGAAGTTTAGTTCACGCGCAATCGGATGTCGCCCCTAGGAAATGGCATAAAGTTGTAATGATATCTCATTCGGATATTCATAACAGATTACCTTTATTCGGTTATAATATACCAATTACAATCTTCACTATATCATATTTTTACAGAAAATATCTTAATACTTAAAAATTTGAGTGCCTCATTCAGAGAAGCTAAAGAGAATTGACTATATTTTCCATTTTTCTCGCTACCTGCCACCGCGCGCCGCAGCCGACGATGACTGTCCGTGTCCACCGCGGTTGCTGCTTGCTCGCCGCCTGAATCTGCCTATCCTTGCCCAGCCCATTATGACCGTCCACTTGCGTCCCCTGCTCCTGATGTTGCTCGCCGCGATCTTCGCGATCCAGGGCGTGACCGATTGCGCCGAAGCGCGCGGCGCGCCCGGCGCGATCCAAACAAACGAAATCGCCTGTCATCAGACGAATGGACCGGCAACTTCGGTCGACGTGCCCGAAATGCGAAACCGGCACTCCAACCCGGCCACGCCGCATGATTGCGGGCAGCATTGTCATCTTCCGATCGTCCAGACAGCGGCTGCGAACCTCGCGGCCCCCATCATTCACCGCGCCCTGCCGGCTATGCGTTCACGCGGTCGGCTGGATGCCGCAGCCTTTCCTCCGGCAACGCCGCCGCCGCGAGTGGCTTGAAACTCCCCAGCCAGTTTCAACAAATATCACGGAGATTATCATGAAGAAGACCATATTTGCCGGCGCCCTCGCGCTGGCGCTCGCCGCACCGGCTTTCGCGGCAGATCCCGCTCCGGCAGCGGAAAAGGCGAAAAGCGAATGCTGCGCCGAGAAAGACGCCAAGGAGAAGAAATGTTGTTGCTGTGACGGCAAGGACAAAAAAGACGAGGACGCTGCACCCGCCGCTGGCGGCGCAGAGGAGCATAAGGGCCACGCTGGCCAATAATGGCTGAAACGGAGCGGGTGCCGGCAAGTCCGGCACCCGCTTCATCTGCCGGCCAGTTACAGCCGAACGCCCCATCGCGCGAGCATTGCCGTCATCGCGACATAGAGCAGCATCGTAAGCAGACATCCGAGCAGGAGCGCGAGCCAGAAGTTCATGCCGCCGCGCAGAAGCCAGGGTATGAGCAAAAACATCGGCAGCGATGGCAGAACATACCAGAAGGTCGCCTGCGCATGATCGGCCATGCGCACCGGGTCGGCCGTGTCGCGCCAGAGCCAGATCATGCCGAAAACCGAAATAAGCGGCAGCGACGCGACGAGCGCACCGAGGCCCGCGTTCCGCCGGGCTATTTCGGATACCGCGACGATGATCAACGCCGAAAGCAGCGTCTTGACGATGATATAGGTCATGCAGGCCTCCGGTACGCGGTTGCCGGAATCATGCACCGCGTCGGGCCGGGTAGCAATCGGGGAACGGCGCTTCCTGCAGGCGCTTGACCCTGCATCTGCTACAAGGTGCACAATGCTGTCCGACTCGATGACCGGGGGGAGGATGAAATGACCGACGGTGCCCGCGCCATGATGCTGGACCGCAATCTGGCTTTAGCCTTCATTGCAGCGGAGTATGAGCGCCACGCCGAAGCGAGGGCCACGCATGATATCGATGCTGCCTGGCAGGCCCTGGAGGCGGCGCATATCGTCGCCCAGCCCTGGTTCGCTCCGCATCTCGGTTCGCACTGGCGCATGCTCGGTTTCGCGATATCGCTCGGCGATGGCCGCGAGGCTGTGGGCCAGCTTTTCCGGCTCGCGCTCGTGCCGCTCGGCTCGCTCAGCGGCCGGCTTCCCCAAGGCAATAGCGGGCGGGCGCGGATCAGCGCCTTTGCGCCGATGCCGCTTCCCGATGAACTCGCGGCGCGTATCGAGCGATGGGCCAAAGCATGCGCCGCGCCGACTTTCACTCTTTCCGAACCGGGTGATCGCTGATAGGGCGCGCGCATGTCGCGGACCTGTGTCCATATTCTGCTCCTCCTGGCCATGATTTGGTCGGGCGTGCACGCGTCCGCTCCGGCGGCGGCGAATGAATCGCACCACGCGACCGATATCCATCTCCATGCCGACGCCTCGCCGCCCGATTCCGGGCAGGACGATGGCGACACCGACAGGGCGCATGGCAGTCACCATAATTGCCCGGTAGCGCCCGACCTCCTCCTGACCGGCGCGCAGGATATGCTCCGGCGGACGGGCTCGCTGCTCTTTGCGCGGCCCGCGAGCGAACTTGCGTCGCGCGCGCCGCCGCCGCTGCTCGACCCGCCTCTCGCCTGAACCGATGCGCTTGCCGCGCGGGCGTCCTTGCGCCCGCGCACTGAGTGACCGGTTCAGGAGACCTTCCATATGCATATTCCGATGCGCGCCGCCCTGCTGGCCGGGGCTGCGCTGCTCATGGTGCAGCCCGCGTGGGCTGAGCCAGTGAGTTTGAAAGAGGCGGTCGCACGCGCGATCGCCGCCTCGCCCGATTTGCGGGCGAGCGACGCCGGGGTCGACGCTGCACGCGCCGACCAGCTTCAGGCCCGGGTCCGTCCTAATCCGACGGTCTCGGTCGATGCCGACAATGTCGGCGGCACCGGCAGTTACGGACTGTTCAGACAGTCCGAAATCACCGCCACCTATTCGCAGCCCGTCGAACGCGGCGGCAAGCGCGCCGCGCGCATGGCCTATGCCGACCGCGGCGTCGACCTGGCGGAGGCGGAGGCGCGGGTCACGCGCCTCGACATCGCCCGGCGCGTGCAGACCGCCTATGTCGACACGCAAATCGCCGAACAGCTCGTCTGGATTGCCGAGGAAAGGCTGAAACTCGAACGCGAGATGCAGACCGAGGCGGTGCGGCGCGTCCGCGGCTTCAAGGATCCGCTGTTCGTCGAGACGGCGACCGCCGCGCGCATCGTCGAGGCCGAACTGGGCGTCCGCGAGAGCAAGGCAAAGCTGGACGCGAGCAAGGCGTTGCTCGCATCCTTCTGGGGAGGACCCGGCGCCGCGATCGAGGTCGACGAAGGGATCGAGAAACCCGCGACCGTCGACCCCGCGCTCGCGGCCGCCGACAACGCGGTCTATGACGCGGCGATCGAACAGGCCAAGGCGCGCGTCGTCGTCGAACAGACGCGCGCGGTGCAGGACTATAGCTTCAGCGGCGGCGCGCGTTTCCTTCGCGAAACGAACGATGTCGCCATTCTCGGCGGTGTGTCGATCCCGATCGGCCGCTTCGATCGCAACCAGGGCAATATCGCCCGGGCGCAGGCCGAGCGGCGTCAGATCGAGTATCTCGCCGAAGCCAGCCGGCTCGAACGGTTGCGGCAGCTCGCCTCGCTGCGCGCCGATGCCGAAGCCGCGCGTGCGCGGGCCGAGGGCATCATGCACGACGTCTATCCCAAAGCGGTGAAGACGCTCGCGCAGGTGCGCGACGGCTATAATCGCGGCGGCTTTCGTTTCAGCGACGTCCAGGACGCCGCAAACGTCATCATCGATATCCAGAGCCAATGGGCCGAGGCGATGACGCGCTACCGTGACGCCCAATCCGAAATCGACCGCCTGACCGGCCGCTTCGACGCGGCATCCCCTGCGGAGACAAATCCATGAAGAAATATTTTCCCGTTCGCGCGGCTGCGGCCGCACTCATCCTGTCTCTTCCCCTTGCAGCCTGCGGCGGCGGTGAAGAAAAGGCCCATGCCGAAGGCGATGGCGACGACCATGGCGAGGCCGAAGGCGAGGAAGCCGAAGGCCCCAATGGCGGGCGCCTCCTCAAGAACGGCAATTTCGCCGTCGAAGTGACGATTTTCGAGAGCGGCCAGGAACCGCAATTCCGCGTCTTCGCGACCCGGGACGGCAAGCCCATCGATCCCAAGGAGGTCAAGCTCGCGATCACCCTTACCCGCCTCGGCGGCGAAGTGAACCGCTTCGCCTTCGTCCCGCAGGGCAAGTTCCTGGCCGGACAAGGACCGGTCACCGAGCCGCACAGCTTCGACGTCGAGGTCGTCGCGAGCGAGAATGGCAAGCGCCATGTCTGGAAATATGCGAGCCCCGAGGGCCGGACGCGCATCGCTGCCGATGCCGCCAAGGCGGGCGGGATCGAGACCGAGGCGGTCGGCCCTGCCACCGTCGGCGAGACGCGCGAACTTTATGGCACGGTCGAGCTGTCGCCGACCGCGCGCTCCGAAATCCGCGGGCAATTCCCGGGCCGCGTCGTCTCGGTGACCAAGGCCGTCGGCGATTATGTCCGCAAGGGCGAGTTGCTCGCGCGGATCGAATCGAGCGAGAGCCTGCAGGTCTATCCCGTCTATGCGACCGTTTCGGGTGCGGTGGCCGAGCGCAACGCCAATCCCGGCGACGTGACCGCCGACCGCGCGCTCTATGTGATCACCGACCCGTCGCAGACGACCGTCGTCTTTAACATCTTCCCGCGCGACCTCGCAACGATCCGCCCGGGCATGAAGGTCGAGGTCGAGACGCAGGACGGCACCGCGGTCGCAGCGGCGACGCTCAGCCAATATCTTCCCGAAGGCAATGTCGAGGCTGGGACCGCGCTGATGCGCGCATCGATCCCGAACCGCAGCGGGGCGCTGCGCCCCGGCATGGCGTTGCGCGGCCGCGTCATCGTCAATGCGGTGACCGTGCCGCTCGCGGTACGCACCGAGGCGATCCAGCCCTTCCGCGATTTCAAGGTCGTCTATGCCAATTTCGGGCAGGACTATGAGGTCAGGATGCTGAAGCTCGGCCGCTCGACCCCCGAATGGACCGAAGTGCTGTCGGGCATCAAGCCCGGCACGCGTTACGTCACCAAGGGCAGTTTCCTCGTTCGCGCCGACGTCGAAAAGTCCGGCGCGGCGCACGACCATTGATCGGGAGGAGCTGAACCATGCTAGCCCGTATCATCGGCTTTTCCATCCGCCAGCGCTGGCTCATCCTCGCGTTGGTGGCGCTCCTGTCCGCCATCGGCGCCTGGAGCGCGACCAAATTGCCCATCGATGCCGTCCCCGACATCACCAACGTCCAGGTCCAGATCAACACCAAGGCGGAAGGCTATTCGCCGCTCGAATCCGAGCAGCGCATCACCTATCCGATCGAGACCGCGATCGCCGGCATCCCCAACCTGTCCTACACCCGCTCGATCTCGCGCTATGGCCTGAGCCAGGTGACGGTCGTGTTCGAGGACGGGACCGACATCTATTTCGCGCGCCAGCAGGTGAACGAGCGATTGCAGGCCGCGCGCGGTCAGTTGCCGCCCGGCATGGAGCCTGAAATGGGTCCGATCTCGACCGGCCTCGGCGAGATCTTCATGTTCTCGATCGAGGCGAAGCCGGGGGCGACACGGCCCGATGGCACGCCCTGGACCGCCGAGGATCTGCGCACCATGTCGGATTGGGTCATCCGGCCGCAGATGCGTACCGTTCCCGGCGTCGCCGAGATCAACACGATCGGCGGCTACGCCCGCCAATATCATGTCACCCCCAACCCCTCCTCGCTCGCGGCGCTCAATCTCTCGCTCAACGATGTCGTCGATGCGCTCGAGGCCAATAATGCCAACCGCGGCGCCGGCTATGTCGAACGCGGCGGCGAGCAGATCCTGATCCGCGTCCCCGGCCAGGCCGCGAACGAACAGGATCTCTCGCAGATCGTCATCGCGACGCGCGGTGGCGTGCCGATCCGCGTCGCCGACGTCGCCGATGTCGCCATCGGTTCGGGGCTGCGCACGGGCGCAGCGACCGAGAATGGCAAGGAGGTCGTGCTCGCGACCGTGTCGATGCTGATCGGCGAAAACCCGCGCGTCGTGGCGCAGGCCTCGGCCGAGCGGCTCGACGAAGCGGCGAAGGCGCTGCCCGAAGGGGTGTTCGTGCGCCCGCTGCTCGATCGCACTGCGCTCGTCGAGCGGACGATTTCGACCGTCCAGAAAAATCTCGCCGAGGGCGCGCTGCTCGTCATCGTCATCCTCTTTCTGCTGCTCGGCAATTTCCGGGCGGCGCTCATCACCGCCGCGGTCATCCCGGTCGCGATGCTGATGACGCTGACCGGCATGCTCCAGACGAGGACGTCGGCGAACCTGATGAGCCTCGGCGCGCTCGACTTCGGCCTGATCGTCGATGGCGCCGTCATCATCGTCGAAAATTGTCTAAGGCGTCTTGGCGAGGCCCAGCATCGACTCGGGCGCCTGCTCGACCGCGACGAGCGCTTCGGCCTCGTCGCCAAGGCGAGCGCCGAAGTGATCAAGCCGAGCATCTTCGGCGTCATCATCATCACTGCGGTCTATCTTCCGATCTTCGCGCTCGAAGGCGTCGAGGGGAAGACCTTCCATCCGATGGCGATCACCGTCGTCCTCGCCCTCACCGCCGCGCTGATCCTCTCGCTGACCTTCGTCCCTGCTGCGATCGGCTTGTTCGTGACGGGCAAGGTCGAAGAGAAGGAAAATTGGCTGATGCGCTTTTTCAGCCGCGTCTATCGGCCGATGCTCGACCGGGCGCTTGCCTGGCCGAAGGCAGCGATCGCCGCCGCCATTCTGCTCGTGGTATTGAGCGGCCTCGGCGCCTCGCGGCTCGGGTCGGAGTTCATCCCCGACCTCGACGAAGGCGACATCGCGATGCACGCGATGCGCATTCCGGGCACCAGCCTCAGCCAGTCGATCGAGATGCAGAAAGCCCTTGAAGCGCGCATCAAGAAATTCCCGGAAGTGGAACAGGTGTTCGCAAAGATCGGCACGCCAGAAGTCGCGACCGATCCGATGCCGCCATCGGTCGCCGACAATTTCATCATGCTGAAGGACAGAAAGGACTGGCCCGACCCGCGCAAGCCGCGCGACCAACTCGTCGCCGAGCTCAACAAGGCGGTCGATGAGATTCCCGGCAATAATTATGAGTTCACCCAGCCGGTGAAGATGCGCATGAACGAGCTGATCGCGGGCGTGCGCGCCGACGTCGCGATCAAGCTGTTCGGCGACGACCTCGACCAGCTGCTCGAAACCGGGCAGCAGATCGAACGGATCGCCGGGGGCATCGCGGGGGCGCAGGACGTCAAGATCGAACAGGTCACCGGCCTGCCGATGTTGTCGGTGACGCCGAAGCGCGACATGCTCGCGCGCTACGGGGTCAGCATGGAGGCGGTGCAGGACGCGGTCTCGACGGCGACCGGCGGTCGCCAGGCGGGCGAATTGTTCGAGGGCGATCGCCGCTTCGACGTCGTCGTGCGACTCCCCGAGGCGATCCGCACCGACCTCGCCTCGCTCGGCAACCTGCCCGTCGCCCTGCCGAACAAGGGTTTCGTCCCACTGGCCGAAATCGCCGACATCTCGCTCGCGGCGGGTCCGAACCAGATCAGCCGTGAGAATGGCAAGCGCCGCGCGGTGATCACCGCGAACGTCCGCGGCCGCGATCTTGGCTCGTTCATCGAGGAGCTCGAACAGAAGGTCGAAGCCGAGGTCGAAATGCCCGACGGCTATTACATCAAATATGGCGGGACGTTCGAACAGCTCCAATCGGCGGCGACCCGCCTCCAGATTGTGGTGCCGCTGGTGCTGGTCATGATCTTCGGATTGCTGTTCATGCTGTTCGGTTCGGTACGCGATGCCGCCATCGTCTTTTCGGGGGTACCGCTGGCGCTGACCGGCGGCATTGCGGCGCTGATGCTGCGCGATATCCCGCTGTCGATCTCGGCGGGGGTCGGCTTCATCGCGCTGTCGGGGGTCGCGGTGCTCAACGGCGTCGTGATGCTGTCCTTCATTCGCGATCTGCGGATTCAGGGCGCAAAGCTGATGGACGCGGTGCGCGACGGGGCAATGACGCGGCTCCGGCCCGTGATGATGACGGCGCTCGTTGCGAGCCTCGGCTTCGTGCCGATGGCGATCAACGTCGGAGCAGGGTCGGAGGTCCAGCGGCCGCTCGCGACCGTCGTGATCGGCGGCATCGTCTCCTCGACGATCCTGACGTTGTTGATCCTGCCGGCGCTCTACATGCTGGTGCATCGCAAGGCGGATCGGGAGGATGAGGAGGAACTCGTCCGGCTCGATGCGCCGAAGCCCGCGCCAGCGGCATAAGCGGCAGGCCGATATCGAAACGGGCCCGGTTGTCGCCGGGCCCGTTTTTCTTCGCGCGAGAATGAACGCGATGTTCAGCGCTAGTTAAACCGCCAGATCGCCTACTCTCTCTATCGGGCTCTTCCGCCCCCACGGAGAGAGATAGCATGAAACTTCTGATGATAATCGGTGCGGCAGCGCTTGCCGCGATGACACCCACTGTCGCCATGGCACAGCATCACGGCGATCGCGGCGGCTGGAGCGGCGGCCATGATCGCCAGCGCGGCCATGATCGCAGCGTGAACCGTCACGGTGGCGGCCATGTCGCCCCATCCTACGGTTACGGCTATGGTTACGATCCGCGCTATCGCGGCTATAACCAGCGTTACGACCGCCGCGATTACCGCTATGATCGCCACGACCGGCCGCGTCACGAACGCAAGCGCCACCACAAGCGGCGGCACTATTGACGGGAGGCGGATCGGCACATTGCGACCCGGCCCATTGGATCGGGCCACGACGCAAGTGTCGATCCGTCCCGGATCACTCCATTCGCGGTCTCCCGGACGACCGCGCCTAACCGCCGACGGACGCCGCCTTCTTTTCCTCGGCACGCGCATCGCGCAGGATTTCAACGCCACCCTTCACCGCAATAATGGCGGTCGCCAGGCCGACCAGCAAATCGGGCCAGTTGGTGCCGAGCCAATAGACCAGCGCGCCCGCGATCAATATGCCTCCGTTGGAAATGAAATCGTTGAAGCTGAACGTCGTGGCGGCGCGCAGATTCACGTCGGGCTGCTCAAGCCGCTGTAACAGCCGCAGACAGAGATAATTTACTGCGGCCGCGATGGTCGACATGATCATCATCGTCGGTCCGATCGGCTCGCTGCCCTGAATATAGCGACGTCCCACGTCGATCAATATGCCGACGGCAAAGACCAGCAACATGCCGCCCGACACCTTGGCGGCGCGGGTTTTCCATACCATGCCGCGCGTCAGTGCCACGAGGCTGAGTGCATAAACGGCAACATCGGACAGATTGTCGAGCCCGTTGGCGATCAGCGCGCTCGAATCGGCAGCCAGTCCGGTCGCGAAAAACCCACCGGCGATGCCGGCATTGAGCAGCAATACCACCCATAGGGTGCGACGTTCGTCAGGCTGGCCTGCATAACCGGTCATTGGCAACTCCCTAGTTTGCGCCATGTCTTCCTATGAAAGACATGGCGCTGCAATCGTGTCGCGTCAGGCGATGATCCGCCTCAGCTTCTCGAGCGCGACCTTGTCATTCTCGTGATAATCGATGATCGTCACGAACGATCCCTTCGCATCCATCAGATAGATGCCCGCGGTATGATCGACGGTGTAGTCGCCGCCCTCGACGGGCACCTTCTTGACCACGATGCCAAAGCTTTTCTGCACCTGCGCAATCTGCGCCGCATCGCCGGTCAGTCCGATGATCGGCGTCTTGAACAGCGCGACATAGCTCGCGAGATCGGCCGGCGTGTCGCGCCCGGCATCGACCGAGACGAAGACGATGTCGAACTTCATCCCGTCCTTGCCGAGCTGCTCGCGAAGCTGCGCGAGGCGCGCAAGGCTCGTCGGGCACACGTCGGGGCAGCGGGTAAAGCCGAAGAAGATCGCATAGGGCCGCCCCGCAAGCGTCTTTTCGGTCACCGTCTTGCCATCGGTGGCGGTCAGCGCGAACGGACCTCCGAAGCCGCTGGCCGTCGGGATCGGTTTCGATGTCGATGCCGGCACCGGTTCCGACCGGAACTTGGGCGCGACATAGATGGCGACCGCAGCGGCGCCTGCGATCACCACCGCGATCCACAGCAGGATGCGAAGCCGCTTCAGCGGCGATGCGGGATCAGCGCTTGCCATGACGCGCCTCCACCGGTCCGGTCGAGCCGATCGGTTGCACCGCGAACGACACCGCAACCTTGCCTTGCCGTTCGAAGCGGAGCGTGACGGGCACCGCCTCGCCGAGCTTCAGCGGCCGCTTCAGCCCGATGAACATCAGGTGCGTGCCGCCGGGTTTGAGATCGACGCGCTGGCCCGCCGGGATCGCGACGCCGCCGGCGACCGGGCGCATCCGCATCACGCCGCCTTCCATCGTCATCCGGTGGATCTGGACCTCTTTGGCATAAGGCGAAGTGGCCGACAGCAGCCGGTCGGCGACCTTCGCCTTGTTGGCGATGGCGAGATAGCCGCCGCCTGTCGTCTGGGCGGGGGTCGTCTCGCGCGACCAGGGGTGCGCGATGGCGAGCGACCCGGCGGTGAAGCTGTGCGCGAGAAGCGGCGGAGCGGCGGCGACGGCAAAGGCCGCGACCGCCACTCGGAACGAAATGGACATGATAAATTTCCTGAAATCAGAGGTGCCGGACCGCCCGGCGGGCGCGATCGCGCGCCGGGAAGCTGGCGAAAAGCCGAAGGATATTGCCGAATCCGGGCCAGCGACCCGAATATGGCGCATCAGGCCGCGGGCGGCGCCTGCGAGGGTGGGCGAAGGCGGCGCGCCGGACGCACATGGGGCGCGACGGGCGGCCGCGGGCGCAGCGAAATCGCAAAGAGCGGCAGCAGCGCGGCGAGGAGAAGCGGACCCGGCGGCAGAATCAGCGATTGCGCGAGCGCAGCATAGGCGCATTCGCCCTTTGCCGCATGCTTGGCCTCGCCGCCTCCGTCCTCGAACGGAATGACGATCTGGCGGCTGACCGTCCCGCCGCCCGCACCGCCCGAGCAGACAATGATGTCGAAGGTCCGTGCGCCCTGCCCCGGCATATAGCCGGCGGGAATCAGCGCTTTCAGCGCCAGCGCCGCCGCGAACAGCCAAAAGGCCAGCGCGGGGTTGCGGCGGATCGAGGCGCGGAGCGACGTCATCGCGGCCCCCTTACGCCGGAACCGCGGCGCTGTCATCGTCGCCCTGTCTTGCGCTCAACGATGCGCGCCTTCGCACAGATGATGGTCGGCAAGCGCCTCGATCACCGCGCAATCGATCGCCGCGCCGCCGCAGCAGCGCGCCGAGATGCGCGCGAGTTCGCCGCGCTTCTTCGTCGCGCTTCATCTCAGCAAGCGCCCTCAGCAGGCAGCGCGGGGGCGAGCGCCTCGATGATCCGGCAGTCGGCGATCGTCGGCCCCTCGCAGCAATCGAGCCGGCCGACGAGTTCGGCGCGCAGCGCCTTCAGATCGGCTATCTTGCGATCGATTTCGCCGATATTGGCGGCGGTGATCGCATCGACCTCGGCGCAGGGGCCCCCGCGATCGTCGGCGAGACGAAGCAGCGTACGAACCTGGTCGAGCGTGAAGCCGAGGTCTCGCGAGCGGCGGATGAAGGAGAGACGGCCGAGGTGGGTCTCTTCATAGATGCGGTAATTGCCGCCCGAGCGCCGCGGCGCCGGAATCAGTCCCTCGGCCTCATAGAAGCGGATGGTTTCGACCCTTGTGCGGGTCAGGCGTCCCAATTCTCCGATTTTCATGCTTGACCCTATAGTGACTTCAGGGTGCATAGGTCCATGCCATAACGAACCGAATCGAACGCCGAACGGGGCAATCATTTGTACGAACAGGGGCACAGGCCAGGTGAGGACGACCGAGCGGTCGCGCGACGCGCGACCCCGCCCGTGCGCCTGCGCCACCGCATGCTGCGCCACGGCTATTTCCTGCTCTGCCTCCTCCTCGTCTCGCTCGGCACCGTCGGCACGCTGCATGCGCGCGAACTGCCGGGTAGTCAGGGCATCGAATGCACCGGGCGGCTCGCCGCCGCCGACGCCGGAGAAGGCGGCACCGGCAGCGACGACGACAAGGCCGCCCTCCATCATCACAGCGACTGCACCGGCGCCTCGAGCCTGTTCGTGCCGGTCACTGCGATCATCGTCCTTCCCGAGACATCGCTTCCCGATGCCCTGACGCCCGCCCCGGTTCCGGAGCCGGCGGGCTGGCAGCCGATCCCGGCGATCCGCCCCCCGATAGCCTGACCCCCGAGCTCTGGCGCGCCGATATCCGGCGGCGCCAGCCCCGGAATATCAGTCAGGACAAATATCATGTTGAGGATCGTCGCTGCCCTGTTGGCAGCCACATCCTGCGCCGCGATTGCCGGGGCGCAGGAGCCGGTTCCCGAGACCCGTCCGGTCGCGGGACCCTTGCTGACGCTGGACGAAGCCGTCCGCGAAGCGGGCGGAAGCGCACCCGCCGCCGAAGCCGCCGCAGCCGGTGTCGAGGCCGCGCGCGCCGCGCGCGCCGTCGCGGGCCTTCGCCCCAATCCGGCGCTTGGGGTCGATGTCGAGAATTTCGTCGGCACCGGCCCTTATAATGGCGTCAATGGTGCCGATGTGACGGCAAGCGTCAATATCCCGCTCGAACTCGGCGGCAAGAGGCAGGCAAGGATCGCCGTCGCCGACGCGCTGTCGCGCCGTGCGATCCTCGCCGAGGCGATCACGAAAGCCGATATCCGCCTCCAGGTGACCGAGCTTTATGTCGCCGCCGCCGCCGCCGAGGCGCGCGTCGCGATCGCCGACGACCAGCTGCGCATCGCGACCGAGACCGCGCGCGTCGCGGGCGTTCGCGTGCAGGCGGGCCGCGCCTCGCCGCTCGAACAGGAGCGCGCCGAGGTCGGGCGGCTGACCGCCGAGGCGGGCGCCGCCGAAGCACGCCGCCTTGCCGATGCAGCGCGCATCAATCTGGCGCGGCGTGTCGGCCGCGCCGACACCGGTCCGCTCGACATGGCGGTACTCAATGCCCCGCCAGCGCCGGCGATCGGACCGCCGCGACAGACCCCGGCAGCGGGAACGCTCGCGCTCGCCGCCGCCGACGCCGATTTCGCGGCGGCCGATGCGGGGGTCAGGCTCGCCCGGTCGCAGCGCGTGCCCGACCTTACCGTCGGCCCCGGCATCCGCCGCCTCGAGGCGACCAACGATGTCGCCGCGGTGTTCAGCGTCTCGCTGCCGCTGCCGCTGTTCAACAACGGCCGCGCGTCGGTCGACCAGGCCAACGCCGAACGGCGCCGCGCCGATGCACAGCGACGGGTGACCGCGCTCGACGTCGAGCAGGATATTACCAATGCCGAGGTCGCCGCCGCCAATGCCGCGGCGACCGCGCGCAACAGCAGCGGGCCGGCGCTCTCGGCAGCAATGGAGGCCGCGCGCATCGCGCGCATCGGCTATCGTGAGGGCAAGTTCGGCCAGCTCGATCTGCTCGATGCCGAACGCACGCTCGCCGAGATGCGAACCGCCTCGATAGAGGCGCTTTCCACCTATCAACTCGCCAAGGCGCGGTTGGAGCGGCTCACCGCTCCCGCGCCGATCGAAGGACAATGACCATGGCCTATATGAAAACCCGCGGGCTGCTGCTCGCATTCGCCCTGCCCCTCCTCCTCACCGCCTGCGGTGACAGCGGCGCAGCCAAAAAGGCCGACGAGCATGGCGACGAGGAAGCCGCGCCAGCCGGCGAGGAAGCCGGCCACAGCGACGAGGAAGGCCATATCGCGCTCTCCGCCGAGCAGATCAAGGCGGCGGGCATCGGGCTCGGTCGCCCGACGGTCGGCGCAGCCGGGGCGCTCCAGCTCCCCGCGACGATCGAAGGCGATCCGCAAGGCACCCAGGCCGTCTCGGCCGCGATCGGCGGCCGCATCGTCCAGCTGACCCGCAATCTCGGCCAGGGCATCGGGCGCGGCCAGACGCTCGCGATCATCGAAAGCCGCGAGGCCGCGCAGCTGCAGGGCGATGTCGAGGCCTCGCGCGCCCGGCTCGCGCTCGCCAATTCGAACCTTGCGCGCGAGGAGCGCCTCTTCGCACAGCGCGTCTCGCCCGAACAGGATCTGATCGCCGCGCGCACCGCGGCGACCGAGGCGCGCATCGCCTACCAACAGGCGCAGCAGCAGCTGTCGGCAGCTGGCGGCGGCGGCGGGCGGCTCAACCGCATCGCGATCGCGGCGCCCATGTCGGGCCAGGTGATTTCACGGAGCGTCGTGCTCGGCCAGACGGTCGCAGCCGACGCCGAGCTCTTCCGCATCGCCAACCTCTCGACCGTCTCGCTATCGCTCAACCTCAATCCCGCCGACGCGGGCCGCATCCGGCCCGGGGCGAGCGTGACGGTGAGCGCGGCGGGCCGGCAGGCGACGGGGCGGATCAGCTTCGTCTCGCCCGCGCTCGATCCCGCGACCCGGCTCGTTCCCGCGATCGCGACGCTCGACAATCGCACCGGCCAATGGCGCGTCGGCGAGGCGGTGACCGCATCGGTGGCGCTCGCCGGCAGCGGCGGCTCAAACCTTCTCAGCGTTCCCTCGTCGGCGATCCAGACCGTCGAGGGCAAGAGCGTCGTCTTCGTGCGCAACAAGGAAGGGTTCGAGGCCGTGCCCGTGACCCTCGGCGACAAGGCGGGCGCCAACGTCATCGTCCTGTCGGGCCTCAAGGGGACCGAACAGATCGCCGTCACCAACAGCTATGCGCTCAAGGCCGAAGTCGGCAAGGGCGAAGCCGGCCATGGGCATTAAGTCATGATCGCCCGTATCGTCACCTGGGCCGTCGACAAGCGCTGGCTTGTCATGCTGCTCACCGCCATCGCCGCCATCGTCGGAGCGGCCGCACTGTCGCGCCTCCCGATCGACGCGGTCCCCGACATCACCAACAACCAGGTCCAGATCAACGTCCGCGCCCCCGCGCTGTCGCCCGAACTGGTCGAAAAACAGGTCGCCTTCCCGATCGAGACTGCGCTCGCGGGCATCCCGGGTCTCGAATATACCCGTTCGCTGAGCCGCAACGGCTTTGCGCAGGTGACCGCGGTGTTCACCGACGACACCGACATCTATTTCGCGCGCCAGCAGGTCGGCGAGCGGCTCGGCGAAGCTGCCGAGATCATGCCGCAGGGCGTGCGTCCCGAGATGGGTCCGATCGCGACCGGGCTCGGCGAAGTCTATATGTGGAGCGTCCGTCTCGCGCATCGCAAGGATGATGCGCACAAGGCGGGCGAGCCCGGCATCCAGCCCGACGGCAGCTATCTCACCCCCGAGGGCGAGCGGCTCGTCAGCGCGGCCGACAAGGCCACCTACCTGCGCACCACGCAGGAATGGATCGTCGCACCGCTGCTCAAAAATGTGCCCGGCGTCGCGGGGATCGATTCGATCGGCGGCTATGCCAAGCAATATCAGGTGGTGCCCGACGTCCAGCGCCTCGCCGCGCTCGATATAACGCTCACCCAGCTCGCCGAAGCGCTCGAACGCAACAACACCAGCGCGGGCGGCGGCTTCGTCAACCGCAACGGCGAAGGGCTTGCGGTGCGCTCGGACGCCTTCGTCCGCGATGCCGCCGAACTGTCGCGCGCCGTCATCGCCACCCGCAACGGCGTCCCGATCACGCTCGATCAGGTCGCGACGGTCAAGCTCGGCCAGGCCGTTCGCATGGGCTCGGCGTCGGAAAATGGCGTCGAGGTCGTGGTCGGTACCGCGATCATGCGGATCGGCGAGAACAGCCGTTCGGTCGCGACCTCGGTCGCCGACCGGCTTCAGGAGATCGACGCCTCGTTGCCGCCCGACGTCGTCATCCAGCCGGTGCTCGACCGGACCAAGCTCGTCGACTCGACGATCTGGACGGTGGGCAAGAATCTGACCGAAGGCGCCTTGCTCGTCATCGTCGTGCTCTTCCTGCTGCTCGGCAATTTCCGCGCGGCGCTGATCGCGGCGCTCGTCATTCCGATCACCATGCTGATGACGAGTTTCGGCATGCTGCGTGCCGGCGTCTCGGCGAACCTCATGAGCCTCGGCGCGCTCGACTTCGGCCTCATCGTCGACGGCGCCGTCATCATCGTCGAGAATGCGCTTCGCCGCATGGCCGAGTATCAGCACCGCGAGGGCCGCGTCCTCACGGTCGAGGAACGGCTCGCGACCGTCGCCGCGGCGGCGCGCGAGATGATCCGCCCCTCGGTCTATGGCCAGGCGATCATCATCCTCGTCTATATCCCGCTGCTCACCTTGAGCGGAGTCGAGGGCAAGACCTTCATCCCGATGGCGCTCACCGTGATCATCGCGCTCGTCTGCGCCTTCATCCTCTCGCTCACCTTCGTTCCCGCTGCGATCGCCATCTGGCTGTCGAAGCGGATCGAGGAGAAGGAAGGCCGGATCATGAGCTGGCTCAAGCAGCGCTATGAGCCCAGCCTCGACAAGGCGATGGCGCGGCCGAAGGTCACGATCGGCACGGGCATCGGCGGGTTCGTCGTTGCGATTGCCGCCTTCTTCTCGCTCGGCCAGGTCTTCCTGCCGCAGCTCGACGAAGGCGATCTGCTCATCCAGGCGTTCCGCATCCCATCGACCTCGGTCGAGCAGAGCCAGGCGATGCAAATCCCGATCGAGAAGATGCTGTCGAAACAGCCCGAGATCGCGTTCGTCTTCTCGAAGACGGGCACCCCCGAACTCGCGGCCGACCCGATGCCGCCCTATGCGACCGACAATTTCGTGATCCTCAAACCACGGAAGGAGTGGCCGGACCCGAGCCTGACCAAGGCCGAGCTCGTGGAACGTCTCGAGGGCGAGCTCAATAAATTCCCGGGCAACGCCTATGAGATCACCCAGCCGATCCAGATGCGCTTCAACGAGCTCATCGCCGGCGTACGCGGCGATATCGCGGTCAATGTGTTCGGCGACGATTTCGACGCGATGAATGCCACCGCACAGAAGATCGCCGACATTTTGCGCAAGACCGAAGGCGCGACCGACGTCCGCGTCGAGGAGACCGAGGGTCTCTCGATGCTCGACATCCGCGCCAATCGCGACGCGATGGCGCGGCTCGGGGTCACCGCGCAGGATGTGCAGGATGTCGTCACCGCGACGATCGGCGGCCGCGAGGCCGGCATGATCTTCGAGGGCGACCGGCGCTTCCCCGTCGTGATCCGCCTCTCGGACGAGCAGCGCGCCGATCTCTCGGTGCTCGAACAGGTGCAGGTCCCTGTTCCAGGCGGCAATTTCGTGCCGCTCGCAAGCGTCGCCGACATCCGCATCGTCGACGGCCCGAACCAGATCAGCCGCGACAATGGCAAGCGCCGCGTCGTGGTGCAGGCCAATGTCCGCGGCCGCGACGTCGCGGGCGTGGTCGGCGATGCGCAGGCGGCGATCGCGAAGGACGTTCGGCTTCCCGCCGGCAGCTATCTCGAATGGGGCGGCCAGTTCGAGAACCTCGCCTCGGCGAGCGAACGCCTCAAGCTCGTGATCCCGGCCTGCTTCGCGCTGATCCTGCTGCTCCTTTATGGCGCACTCGGATCAACGCGTGACGCGGCGATCGTCTTCACCGGCGTCCCCCTCGCGCTGATCGGCGGCGTGCTCGCGCTCTTCCTGCGCGGCATGGACTTCTCGATCTCGGCCGCGGTCGGCTTCATCGCGCTGTCGGGCATCGCTGTGCTAAACGGGCTCGTGATGGTGTCGTCGATCCACGACCTGATGAAAGCGGGCATGGCCCGCGCCGAAGCCGCACGGCTCGGCGCGCTCCAGCGTCTGCGTCCGGTCGTGATGACTGCGCTAGTCGCCAGCCTCGGCTTCGTGCCGATGGCGCTCGCGACCGGTGCAGGCGCCGAAGTCCAGAAGCCGCTCGCCACCGTGGTGATTGGCGGGCTGATCTCGGCGACCCTGCTCACGCTGTTCGTGCTCCCGACGCTCTACGCCCGCTATGGCTCCAGCCAGACCGGGCCGGCGCCATCCGGAGCACCGACGGGCAGCGGGCAGCGCGGGACGGAGGCGCTACAGGGATGAGGCGGCGCGCCCGCCCGGTGCTGGCGGCGCTCGCCGCCGCCAGCACAGTCCCGCTCGCGGGCTGCGCCGCGGGTCCTCCGCTCGCTACGACCGTCAGCACGATACCGAACGAGCGGCTGCACATCTTCTGGACGCGAGTCCGGGCGACGCGGGACGGCGTCCTGATATCGGGGAGCGTGCAACGGGCGGGAATGAACCGCATCCCGCTCGGCGGCCATCTTCACATCGATGTCCGGGTCGATGGCGCGAACGCGTGGGTCAGCAAGGACACGGGCTGGACCGGCAATCTCGGATCGCGCGTCCGGCGGACCGGCTCGTTCAGCACGACCGTCCCCGTCGACGCCGCGACGGTGAAGGAGATCAGGATCGCCTATCGTGCCGGCCCCGACGACATATGATCCGACGGAATCGAACTCGGCGGATGCCCCTCCCTTGACAGTCCGGCCGACGATCATACGTATGAGGTGCGGGCCGGGCCCCTCTGGCGATCCCAAAAGGTCGTGATGTCGGACCGCATCGAGTGCGCTCGGTGCGAGTCCTGATTCAGGTTCAAGCAGTGCAGCGCCTTCGATGGATCTGATCTATCAGGAGGTAAGTGAATGACATCCGCCCACAACATGCCCTGCCCGGTCTGCAAGGTGCCGCTCGCGATGAGCGACCGCCAGGGCGTCGAGATCGACTATTGCCCGCAATGCCGCGGCGTGTGGCTCGACCGCGGCGAACTCGACAAGATCATCGAGCGCAGCGCAGCCGAGAGCGTGCCCCCGCCCCGGCAGGCCGCCCCGCCGCAGCAACCCTATCCGTCGCACGGATATGGCAAGGACCAGCGCTACGGCTATCCGAAGCGGCGCAAGTCCTTCCTCGAAGAACTGTTCGACTGACAGTCTGTCAGCCGGTTTCCCGGACGCCCATCCGCCGAGTGCGGGTGGGCGCACCCGCATGGGGAACCCGCATCCGGTCCGCCCCCGAAGCGCCGGCATGGCCAAGGGCCAATCATCTTGTCAGCGCGCGCCCGCCGATCTAGATCGCCCGCGAGGGCGCGAACCAGCCCCCGACAATAGCAGGCCAGCGCTCGAGCGCAGCCTTTCGGTCCCCTCATGGCGGGGTCAGGAGGTTGCATGAAGCGCTTGATCGTCCCCGCCCTGCTCCTCGGCCCCGTCCCGGCCTGCGCCGAAGACGGGCTCACGCTCGGCGGCAGCAGCCGCATCCGCTACGAAGTGATCGACGGACAGCTGCGCACGGGGTTCAATGAGGATGACGATCTCCTGAGCATCCGGACGATCCTGACCGGCGAATATCGAAAAGGCGATCTCCGGCTCGGCGCCGAACTTTATGACAGCCGTGTCTATGGGGGCAGTGCGGGAACGCCGATCTCGACGAGCGAAGTCAACGCCTTCGAACTCGTCCAGGCCTATGTCGGTTATGATGTGTCCGAACCCTTCGGCCCCGGCAGCAAGCTCGGGCTCCAGGGCGGCCGCTTCACCCTCAATCTCGGGTCGCGCCGGCTCGTCGCCGCCGACGATTATCGCAACACGACCAATGGATACACCGGTATCCGCGCAGACCTCGGCCTCGCCGATGGCATAAGCGCGACCGCGATCTACGCGCTCCCCCAGCAGCGCCTGCCCGATGTCCGCGCCGACGTCGTGGGCAATCGCGTGAAGTTCGATCGCGAGAGCTTCGATCAAATCCTGTGGGGCGGCCTTGCTGCGAAGACGCTCGCAGACAAGCGCGGGACCATCGAACTCGGCTTCTTCCATCTCGGCGAGCGGGATTCGCCAAGGCTCGCAACCCGCGACCGGTCGCTCGACACCATAAGCCTCCGCCTCATCCGCGAACCCCGTCCCGGCCGGATCGATTTCGAGAGCGAGACCATCTACCAATGGGGCTCGATCAGCGCGTCGTTCGCGCCGGCCGCGCCGAGGCTCGATGTCGCGGCCTGGTTTACCCACGCCGAGGCCGGCTACACCTTCCGCCACCCCTGGTCGCCGCACGTCTCGCTCGAGTTCGACTATGCGAGCGGTGATGGTCGCGGCGCCAAATTCACCCGCTTCGATACGCTGTTCGGCATGCGCCGCAGCGATCTCGCGCCCGCGGGCCTCTACAATGCCGTGGGCCGCGCCAACCTCGTCGCGCCGGGGCTACGTGTCGAGGTCATCCCATCGAAGCGCCTCGACGCTTTCGCAGCCTACCGCCCCCTCTGGCTCGCGTCGCGGTTCGACAGCTTCTCGACGACCGGCGTGCGTGACGCGGTGGGGAACTCGGGACGGTTCGCCGGCCATCAGGCCGAAGCGCGCGTCCGCTACTGGTTCATACCGAAGCGCCTCCGGCTGGAGTGGAACGGGCTCATCGTCGCAAAGGGCCGGTTTCTGCGCGACGCGCCGAACGCGAACGGCGGCGGCACCAGCTTCTACAGTTCGCTGGCCGCGACGATCGGCTTCTGACCACGCTTACACGCGACATCAAATCGCCTGTATTCCACCACCCGCAACAGGCTCATTCAGCCAAGGGCCTGCGGACTGTCCACTCCAGACTGTTAAAAATGCCCGACGCGGCTGATAACGGTTCAAGTGATTAGCCCGCCAACCAAAGAAGCGCTATGCTCCCATCGACGACTTCTGCGGAGGATAAGCGTGGACGCTGCCGGACACCAAAAGACCGATATTCCAGTTGGCTGTGACGTGGACACGCTGATTGTCGGCGGTGGACCGGCAGGGCTGACAGCGGCGATCTATCTGGCGCGCTATCACCGGTCGGTGCTGGTCGTCGACGACGGTAACAGCCGCGCGCGCTGGATCTCCCGCTCGCACAATCATGCGGGCTTTCCCGACGGCATCGGCGGCGAAGAACTGCTGGCACGGATGGGCGAACAGGCGCGGCGCTATGGCGCAAAATTCGCTGCGGGCCGGATCGATCATATCGCGCAACAGGACGGCCATTTCGTCGCCGACGGCCCGGGCGGGGCGATCCGCGCCCGGACCGTCGTGCTGGCGACGGGGGTCGAGAACAAGCGCCCGGCGATGGACGATGCGGCCCATGCCGACGCGCTGCGGCGCCACCTGCTGCGCTATTGCCCCGTATGCGACGGCTATGAGGCGAGCGGGCAGGCGATCGCGGTGCTCGGCGCCGATTCGCATGGCGTCTCCGAAGCCCTGTTCCTGCGCGGTTTTTCGGACGACATTTGCCTGCTCGCACAGACCAGCGTCGAATTGGACCGGGACGACCGCGCCGCGCTCGATGCCGCAGGCGTAGCCGTCGCAGCCTCGCCGGTCGCCGCGATCGACTGTTCGGGGGACATGGTATCCGTCACCTTTGCCGACGGGACGCAGCGGATTTTCGACACCCTCTATCCGGCGCTCGGGTCCGACAGCAAGGCGGACCTCGCCCGCCTGCTCGGCGTCGACCTGAGCGACGCAGGCTGCATTCATGTCGATGCGAAACAGCGCACCAATGTCGCGGGCGTCTATTCCGCGGGCGACATCGTCGCGGCGCTCGACCAGATCAGCGTCGCGATGGGCCATGCGGCGATCGCCGCGACGACGCTGCACAACGACCTGCGCGAACGCGACGGACAGGCGGCCTAGATTGCAGGCGCTGCTCTATACGCTCATTCCCGTTGCCGCGATCATCCTCGGCGGCTTCCTGTCGCTCTATCGCCGACCGGGCCCGGCGCTGGTCAGCGCGATGCAGCATCTGGCGGCGGGGGTCGTCTTCGCCGCCGCAGCAACCGAGATCCTGCCGCAGATCAAGCATGAAGCGTCGCCGGTCGCGACGCTGGTCGGCGGCGCGGCAGGCGTCGCACTGATGCTGTTGCTGAAGGAACTCGAAGCACGGGTGCGCGGGCCGCTCGCGATGCTGGGGGCGGTCGGCATCGATATCCTTGTCGACGGACTGGTGCTGGGGCTCGCCTTTCTCGCCGGGGAGCGCGCGGGGCTGTTGCTCGCTATCGCGCTGACGCTCGAAGTGCTGTTCCTGTCGATGACCGTCACCGCGGAACTTGGCGAAAGCGTGGCGTCGCGGCGCCGGATCATCGTCTATGTCGTCGCGCTGGCGCTGCTGTTCCCGGTCGGGACCGCGCTCGCCAGCCCGATCGCGCTACTCCCGCCGACAGTGATCGTCGGTTTCCTCAGTTTCGGCCTGATGTCGCTGCTCTATCTGGTTACCGAGGAACTGCTGGCCGAGGCGCATGAGCGGCCCGACAGCCCGCTCATCAGCGCGATGTTCTTTGTCGGTTTCCTCGCGTTGCTGCTGCTCGAAGAATTGATGGGTTAGCCCTGCTCCGACCGGCGGACATCCCCGCCCGCTTCCTCCGCCGACCGATCGGCACCGCACCGCGCGTTCGCGGGGAGGGCGATGTCGATCATCTTCGGATAGGGAAGGTCGAGACTGGCCATGATCGCGATAAATTCCGCCAGCGTCCGTCCGTCGCCAAGGCGCGGGTTGCGGGCGCGTTCCTGCGCGATGCTGCTCACCCGCCGCCCTTCATAATCATGCGCCGGATAGACCAGCGTTTCGCCCGCAAAGGCGAACAGCTTGTCGCGAACCGAATGATAGAGCGCGGCCGCATCGCCATTCTGGAAATCGGTCCGGCCGCACCCGTCGATCAACAGGGCATCGCCGGTGAACAGCCGCGCGCCGTCCGCACGATCGATCAGATAGGCGTGATGCGCGTCGGTATGGCCGGGCGTGAACAAAGGATGGAGCGTGATCGTCCCGACAGTCAGCGCCTCCCCTTCGCGAAGGCCGATGTCGGCACAGCTTCGGCCATCGATCGCCGGACAGGCGACCCGGGACCCGGTCAGGCTGCGCAGCCGCGCGGCGGCAGTGACATGGTCGGCGTGAATATGCGTCTCGACCGTATGGGTCAGCGTCAGGCTCAGGCGCTGAATCTCCGCCAGATCGCGCTCGGCCATTTCGCGCACCGGATCGATCAACACCGCATCGCCGCTTTCGGGGCAGCCGAGCAAATAGGTGAAGGTCGAACTTTCGGGTTCGAAAAGCTGGCGAAAGATCATCGCGGCACGCCCCTTTTAGCGGCGACGAGCCGGGGTGTCCCCGGCTCGCGCCCTCGGTTCAGTCGGTCGGCTGTTTGGTGACGCGCAGATAGGGCTTTACCGTCTCCCAACCGCCCGGAAATTTCTCGCGCGCCTGTTCGTCCGACAGCGACGGGACGATGATCACATTCTCGCCCTGACGCCAGTTCACCGGCGTCGCGACGCTGTGCTTCGCAGTCAGTTGCAGCGAATCGATCGTCCGCAAAATCTCCTCGAAATTGCGCCCGGTGCTCGCGGGATAGGTCAGCGTCAGCTTCAGCTTCTTGTCGGGGCCGATCACGAACACCGACCGCACGGTGAAGGTGTCGTCGGCGTTGGGATGGATCATGCCATAGAGATCCGCGATCCGGCGATCCTTGTCGGCGATCAGCGGAAAGTTGAGGGCGTGGCCCTGCGTTTCGGCGATGTCGCCAGCCCATTGGCGATGCTCGTCGAGACCATCGACGCTGAGGCCGATCACTTTGACGTTGCGCTTGTCGAACTCGGGCTTCAGCCGCGCGACCTCACCCAGTTCGGTGGTGCAGACCGGCGTGAAGTCCTTGGGATGCGAAAAAAGGACCGCCCAGCCATCGCCCATCCAATCGTAGAGACTGATGGCACCGTCGGTCGTTTCGGCGGTGAAATCGGGGGCGGTATCGCCCAATTGCAGGCTCATTGTCAGTCTCCTTTTCCGGGACGCGGCGCGTCCATGTCATCGGTATGCGACCTATAGCTACTATAGGTTCAACGGACGGCGCGCCAAGCCGTTGCACATGCGGGTTGGACGGTTGCCTGAATAGGGAGCAGCGCGCGGAAATTCGCCGGACCATCGGGACCGCGCGATGATATCGCATGGGACGTTCGGCGATGCCGAGAAAAGGCGCCCGCGTGCGATCCGGGAGCCGCGCCACCGTTACCGGCGTATATTCTGCCGCGCGGCGGCGACAATTGCTGCGGCAAGATCATCGATCGTTGCTTCATCGGTCGCGGGCGAGACGATCGAAATCCGCAGCACGCGCCGGCCTCGCCAGTCCGCACCAAGCGCAAGGAACCGGCCGTCGAGAACGAGCGCGTCGATGACCGCGTCGGTGCTGGCGCTGGTCCCCGCCGGATCCTGCTCGCCTCCAAAGCCGATGATGAGTTGATTGAGGACAACGTCGTTCAGGACATGGACGCCGGGCTCGCCAGCCAGGTGTCGTTCGAGCCGTGCCGCAAGCGCGCAGTGCCGACCGATCATCGCCGCAATGCCTTCGCGGCCGAGCGCCCGCAGGACGGCCCAGAGCGGGAAGCCCCGCGCGCGCCGCGACAATTCGGGGACGAACTGGCTGGGATCAAGCTGCTCGCCCTCGGCGGGAACGAGATAGCTCGCGCGAATAGCCATAGCCCGCGCATGCGCGGCGCGGTGACGAACGATCGCAAAGCCGCTGTCATACGGAAGCTGCAGCCACTTATGCCCATCCGTCGACCAGCTGTCGGCCAGTTCGACGCCCGCCAGCAGATGGTCCTTGCCGGAAAGCAGCCGCGCCCACAGGCCGAACGCGCCGTCGATATGGAGCCAGGCGCTGCGGCGCCGGCAAATCGCGGCGATTTCGGGAAAGCGATCGAAAGAGCCGGTGTTGATCTGGCCCGCATTGGCGACGACGATCGCGGGACCAAGATGCCCGGCGAGCGCGGCGTCGAGAGCATTCGCATCCATCCGCCCCTGATCGTCGGTGGCGATCCGGCAAATCTCGCTGCCGAGGCCGAGATAGCGCAGCGCCGAGACGATCGTCGCATGAACCCCTTCACCGGCGAACGCCCGGATCCGCGGCGCACCGAACAGTCCGTCGCGTTCGACATCACAGCCCTCGCGTTCGAGAAGCTGCGAACGCGCGGCGGCGAGGCAGGTAAAGGCCGCCATCGTCGCCCCGCTCACGCATCCGACCGAAGCCTCGGTCGGCAGGCCGAGAAGATCGAGGAGCCAGCGCGTGGCGACCTTCTCCGCGACGGCCCCTGCCGGCGAGCAGGCATGGCTCGCGACATTCTGCCCCCAGGCGCTCGTCATCATGTCGGCCGCCACGCCCACCGGATGCGATCCGCCGATGACCCAACCGAAGAAACCGGGGCTCGCCGGGGACGTGACCCCGGCGTCGGCGGCGGCGGCAAGGCTGTCGATCACCGTGAGCGGGTCGCTCGGGCGCGCCGGTGTCGGACCGTCGAACAAGGCCTCGATCGCATCCGCGGAAAGGCGGGCACCCGGTAGCCGCGCCGCAAGCCCGTCGCGATAAAGCGCCGCATGTTCCGCCGCGCGCGCGAACAGCTCCGCATGGCCCGAAACATGCCCCGATACCGGCTTTTCCATCAATCTATCCGTCGAAAGCTGCTGAACTGAAACATCTGGACCGTACCGGACGGCGTCCGGTGCGCATGCCGCCGCTCCGAGAGCAGCACGAATCGCGCGCCAAGGATCGCCGCGATGCTGGCGCTGTCGTGACGCGCGACCGGCAGGCCCGAGCATCGCTCGGGGCCGTCGGGCGCGAATGTGCCGATCACCGCGACGCCGCCGGGCCGCAAAGCGCGTTCCAGCACCGCCGCATAACGCTGCTGCCTCTCCGGCTCGAGCAGGAAGTGGAACGCCGCCCGGTCGTGCCAGACATCATAGTCCCGGTCGGGCTCCCAAGCGGTGACGTCGGCGACGATCCAGCGTATCCGCCGGGCATCGCCGCCCAGTCTTTCCTGCGAGATTGCCTGTGCCTCGACCGAGAGATCGAGACAGGCGATATCCTCGAAGCCCATCGCCAGAAGCGCTTCGGGCATGCGCGATGCACCCCCGCCGACATCGATCGCGGCGTCGCGGTGGCTGGTCGCAGCGGCGATCAGCTCCTCCGAGACGCGCGGCCGATCCTCGTGCCAGCTCACGCCGTGACTGCCCTTCGCGGCATAGACCGCATCCCAATGGCCTCGCTCGCCGCTCATGCTGCGGCGGACGCCGGGCGGCCCGCTCCCTCCCAAAGCACCAGCCAGGCGCCGACGATCAGGACGAGCGCCGCCGCCGAGAGCAGGAACCCGTTGGCATAGAGCGGATCAAATCCCGCAAAGCTCCCGTCCTGTATCGCCTTCCAGCCGTTCAGATGCTGCGCAGCGGCGGTCGCCGCTCCGAACAGGGCGATGACCGAGCCCGCATAGCGCGTCCACCAGTTGCGGAAGGGAAGGATCAGGAGGACACCGAGAAGCCCGATGACGCTGCGTTCAATCTGACAATAGATGCACGGCTCGACGATCCCGGTCCACTCCATCGTCCAGGCGCCGAGCGATATAAAGACGATTGCGCCGCCCCACAGCGGGGCGTTTCGCAAAGGTGCGGGAAGCATGGATGTCACAGATATCTCCCTCGATCAGATCGCATCGGCGGCGGTGCGGCGGCGCTGGCCGAGTTCCTGCCAGAGGAGCAGGAGCCCGGCGAGCGCGAGCCATGGCAAGAGAATGAGGTTGAGCGTCTGCCATCCCAGGACGTCGAGCAGCGCTCCCGCCCCGAGCGAGCAGGCGAGCCCGACAGCGAAAATCGTCATGTCGTTGGTCGCCTGCGCGCGTCCGCGCTCGGCCGCCGTATAGGTCGTGGTCAACAGGGTCGTCCCCCCGACATACAGGAAGTTCCAGCCAAGCCCGAGCAGGATAAGAGCGCCGGCGAAGGATGCGAAACCGGTGCCGGTCGTCGTCGCCAAGACGTGAAGCGCGAGGATCGCGACCCCGGCGAGCATGATACGCCGCGCCCCGAAGCGGGCGATGAGCGTGCCCGAGAAGAAGGACGGCAGGAACATGCCGAGCACGTGAAGCTGGATGACCGTTGCCGCCGACGCGAGCTCGTGCTGATGATGCATCATGGCGAGCGGGGTCGCGGTCATCGCCAGGATCATGACGCCATAGCCGGTCGCGGCGCCGAACAGCGCCGACAGATAGGCCGGCTGGCCGACGATCTCGCGCCAGGGCCGGCCCCGGTCGATCGCGGCCGCCGTTACGGGCGGCGGCGCCTGGAGCGCAAGCAGCACGCCCGCGCCGAGCAGGGACACCAGCGAGAGAAGCAGGAAGGATCCGACGAAGGCCGTGTCGAGCCATGGACCGCCCAGCCGCGCAAGCCATGGCCCCGCAAACGCGGCGACGATCCCGCCGGCAAGGACAAGCGCGATGGCGCGCGGGCGATAGCCGTCGTCGGCGATCTCGCTGGCCGCGAACCGGTAGAATTGGGCGAAGGCCTGATAGGCCCCGACGAGGAAGGTGCCCACCGACAATTGGACGAGCGAGCCGTGCCAGACGCCAAGGGCGGCGATGAGGCCGCCCGCCACGCCGAGCAGCGCGCCGACGATGAACCCGGCGCGGCGTCCCGCGCGCGCCATCCACATCGAGGCGGGAAAGGTCATCGCGGCGGTGCCCAGGAACATCGCCGCGATCGGCAAGGTCGCGAGCGCCGGCGTCGCCGCCAGTTTCGCGCCGGCGAGGCCGCCGACGGTCATGACGAGGGTGGAGGCGGTCTGGAAGATCGCCTGCGCCGCCGCGAGAATGAAGACCTGCCGCCGCATATGTGCGGCTACGTCTCCGACCGGCTCGCGGGTCGTGGTTTCATCCTTTTCGATGGTGTCGACCGCGTCATGCTCGCGGCTCATGCGGAGGCCTCGACGGCGAGGCCAGCCGCCTTCCATTCGGGAAAACCGTCCTCGAGCCGGAAGGCGGCCCGACCATGACCGCGCAACGAGGCGACAGCCTCGAACGACAGGACGCAATAGGGACCGCGGCAATAGGCGACCACCGGGATATCGGCGGGCAATTCGCCCAGCCTCGCCTCGAGTTCGCCGAAGGGGATATTGAGGGCGCCCGGAACATGACCGAGTGCGAACTCGTCTTCCGGGCGCACGTCGAGCACGACGACCAAGCCTTCTTCCACCTGCCGGAACAATTCGGTGCGCGAGACCGGCGCAAAGGAATCGCGCGCGGTGAAATAGTCGGCGATGACGCGGCCGATCTCGGCGGTATTGGACTCGCCGACGACGCCCAGCGCGTGGAGAAGCGCGATCACCTGCTCCGCACCGACCAGCTCGTAAAGCACCTGCTTTCCGCGGCGGCTTCCCCTCACCAAATTCGCGCGGCGAAGAATCTGGAGATGACGCGACGTGTTGGCGATCGACAGGCCGCTGATCTGCGCCAGCTCCTCGACGGGCCGCGCCCCTTGCGCGACATGTTCGAGCAGTTCCAGCCGGTTGGCATGGCCGATCGCCTGCGCGATGACCGCGAGATTCTCGAATATCGCCTGTTTGGGCTTGAGGGCTGACACGCGGCCGACTCCATTTAATCATTCTGCATATTAATTGAATGATTCCCTAGCAGCCTTTTGGGGGAAGTCAACGCGATCCCGCGTCGATGACCGCACCGCAGAGCATACCGCCGGCGTTCGGTCGTGGAGTGCCTTGACCATCCCAATGCTCGGCACGCGAACGCAACGACGGATTGGCTCCTGGATCACGCCGCCCGGACGGGTGGCGACCAGGAGAAGCGCATCGGTCGCTGGCGCGCGACATGGACCGCCATGGCGCGATCGAAGCTCGCGTCACCATGTTGCCGGGTGTCAGCCATTATCTGGAGGCCAACCGGCCGCGCGTCACATCCTTTGCAGCGCAAGGCTCGAACCCCGGCCTCCTCCCGATGTATCGGGAATTTACGATGGATATTGACCCGTCCGAATTCATCGGATAATCCCGATCTATGAACAATGATGACGCCCTGCTCGCCCTTGCCGCGCTTGCCCATCCGACAAGGCTCGATGCGTTCCGTCAGCTCGTCCGGCATGAACCCGAGGGCCTGTCGACCGGGCAGCTTGTCGACCATTCGGGCCTCACGCAGAGCACCTTCTCGACGCACCTCGCCGTGCTGGCAAAGGCGGGGCTTGTGCGATCGGAGAAGCGCGGACGTCATGTCATCCAGCGCGCCGACATCGATGCGCTTCGCGGCCTGATGCTCTTCCTCGCCAAGGACTGCTGCCAAGGCCGCGCCGAACTCTGCGAGCCGTTGCTCGCCGAACTTGCCTGCTGCTGAAGGGAGCCAGGGCCGTGATCGACATCATCATCTATCACAATCCCGATTGCGGCACGTCGCGCAACACCCTCGGGCTGATCCGCAACGCCGGGATCGAACCGCATGTCATCGAATATCTGAAGACGCCGCCATCGCGTGCCCTGCTCGAAGAGCTGATCGCGCGCGCCGGACTGACGCCCCGCGATCTCCTCCGCGAAAAGAACACTCCCTATGCCGAACTCGGCCTCGAAGATCCGGCGCTCGGCGATGCCGAACTCGTCGACGCGATGATGGCGCATCCGGTGCTGATCAACCGCCCGCTCGTCGTTTCGCCGCTCGGCGTCCGGCTCTGCCGCCCCTCCGAAGCGGTGCTCGACCTCCTGCCCGCGCGGCAGTGCGGCGCCTTTGCCAAGGAGGATGGCGAGCCCGTCGTCGACGCCGCCGGCAACCGCGTCGGCGCCTGACCGATGCCGGAGACGAAGCGCGAACGACTGTCGTTCCTCGACCGCTATCTGACGCTCTGGATCTTCCTCGCGATGGCGCTCGGCGTGATCCTCGGGACGACCTTTGAAGGCCTGCCAGGCGCGATCGACGCGCTGTCGGTTGGCACCACCAATATCCCGATCGCGATCGGGCTGATCCTGATGATGTACCCGCCGCTCGCGCGCGTCCGCTATGACGAGCTCCCGCGCGTGTTCGACGACCGGCGCGTGCTCGCCATCTCGCTCATTCAGAACTGGATCATCGGCCCGGTGCTGATGTTCGCGCTCGCGGTCATCTTCCTCGCCGACAGCCCCGAATATATGACCGGCCTGATCCTGATCGGGCTCGCGCGCTGCATCGCGATGGTGATCGTCTGGAACCAGCTCGCGAAGGGCGACAATCAATATGTCGCCGCGCTCGTCGCCTTCAACTCGCTCTTCCAGATCCTGTTCTTCAGCGTCTATGCCTGGTTCTTCCTGACCGTGCTGCCGCCGCTGTTCGGGCTCGCAGGCAGCGTCATCGACGTCCGCTTCGGAACGATCGCCGAAGCCGTGCTGATCTATCTCGGCATTCCTTTCCTCGGCGGCTATCTGACGCGCAACATCCTCACCCGCATGAAGGGCAATGAATGGTACGAGACCCGCTTTCTGCCGCGGATCGCACCGATCACGCTTGTCGCGCTGCTCTTCACCATCGCCGCGATGTTCAGCCTCAAGGGCGGCGAAATCGTCACCATCCCCGGCGACGCGATCCGCATCGCGATCCCGCTCGCCATCTACTTCGTCGTCCAGTTCCTGATCAGCTTCTGGATGGGCAAGCTCGTCGACGCCGACTATCCGCGCACCACCGCGGTCGCCTTCACCGCCGCGGGCAATAATTTCGAGCTCGCGATCGCGGTCGCGATCGCCGCCTTCGGCCTCGCCTCGCCCGTCGCCTTCGCCGCGGTCATCGGCCCGCTTGTCGAGGTCCCCGTCCTCATCCTCCTCGTCGGCGTCGCGTTCCGCCTCGGCCGCCGCTGGTTCCCCGCAACCGCCCCCTCGGAAACTTGACCATGACAGAACCAGCCTTCGCGCGCCTGCGCCCGCTCGCCGACGCCGCCCATCTTCCGGCGCTCAGCCCCGAATATCTGCAAGAACAGCCCGCGCTCGGCCTCGGGCCGCTCGATCCCGCACCGCGCATCCTGCTGCTCTATGGCAGCTTGCGCGAGCGCTCCTACTCGCGCCTCGTCGTCGAGGAGACCGCACGCCTGCTTCAGCGCTTCGGCTGCGAGACGCGCATCTTCGATCCCTCCGACCTGCCGCTTCCCGATCAGGTCGCCGACGACGATCATCCCGCTGTCGAGGAACTGCGCCAGCATTCGCTCTGGTCCGAAGGCCAGGTCTGGTGCAGCCCCGAACGCCATGGCCAGATCACCGGCATCATGAAGGCGCAGATCGATCACCTTCCCCTCGCCTACAAGGGCCTGCGCCCGACGCAGGGCCGCACGCTGGCGGTGATGCAGGTGTCGGCGGGATCGCAATCGTTCAACAGCGTCAACACGCTGCGCATCCTCGGTCGCTGGATGCGGATGATCACCATCCCCAACCAGTCGAGCGTCGCCAAGGCCTGGCAGGAATTCGACGACGCCGGCCGCATGCTGCCGTCGAGCTATTACGACCGGATCGTCGATGTTGCTGAGGAACTGGTGCGCTTCACCGTGCTGACGCGCGGCCACGCCGAGCAACTCGTCGACCGCTATTCGGAGCGGAAGGACCGGAAGGAGCCGGTTGTCACGCCCGCCGACATGACTGGAATCGGCCGGGCCTGAAAACCCGGGATCAGAACGGGATAATCCGGCCACCTCGCGGCCAGTAATTCGCACCCCCTCCCTCGCGAAGGTCACCGCCAGCGTTGCAGCGCTCGGGATTGCGGTGTAGCTCTTCAAGGAGCTTGACGTTCAAGCGCTAATTTCCGGGAATGTCATGCAGCAGGGATACCGGATCGGCGAGCTTGCCGAACGCACGCGAACCAACGCGCCGACCATCCGCTATTATGAGGATATCGGCCTGCTTCCCCACCCCGAGCGGCAGGGGGGCAACCCGCGCCGCTACTCCGACGAAGATTTGAGACGCCTCCCTTTCGTCCGCCGCTGCCTTGACTTCGGCTTCCCGATCGAACAGCTGCGCAGCCTTACAGCGATCATGGCCGAGGAAGGACGCTCGTCTACCGATGCGCGCGACATCGCGATGGCGCAGCTTGATGAAATACGCGAGAAGCAGCGCGAGCTTGCATCGCTCGAGCGGAGCCTCGACAGGTTCGTCATCCCGTGCGACGCCTCCTGCGCAGGCGGACCGGGATCCGAATCCGTGATCCTCGAGGATCTCGGCGGCCCCGGGGCCAAGGGCTGCTGCGGCGACAAGCCCGCCGGATGACGCTCTCGACCAATCGGGAGTTTCTCGAACACCACCAGATCGCGATCTATTTCGGCGCCGTGCTGCTCGGCACTGCGGCGGCGCTGCTCGTCCCCGGCACCGAAGCTCTGGAGCCCGCGATCAACCCGGCGCTCGCGCTGATGCTCTTCGTGACCTTTCTCCAGGTGCCGGTCGGCGCGCTGCGCGAGGCCATTGCCAATACGCGCTTCGCGGGCGCGCTCCTCGCCGCGAACTTCATCGCCGTGCCCCTGCTCGTCGGCGCCCTGCTGCTGCTCGTGCCGAACGACCCCATGATCCGCCTCGGGGTGCTGATCGTGCTGCTCTGCCCCTGCATCGATTATGTCGTGACCTTCGCGCAGCTCGGCCGCGCCGACGCCCGCCTGCTCGTCGCCGCCACGCCCCTCCTGCTGATTGCACAGCTTCTGCTGCTGCCGCCCTTCCTTGGCCTGTTTCTGGGAGAACAGGCCGCCGCGCTGGTCAAGCCGGGCCCCTTCATCCATGTGTTCGTCTGGCTGATCGCGATCCCGCTCGCGCTCGCGATCCTCTGCCAGCTCTGGTCGGCACGCAGCCCCGCGGGTGCCCGCACCACCGAGCGGCTCGGCCTCCTCCCGGTGCCCGCCACCGCGCTCGTGCTCTTCATCGTCATCGCGGCGATCGTTCCGCAGCTCGGCGCAGCCACGCGAGCCTCGCTCAGTGTGCTCCCCGCCTATATCGGCTTCGCCATCCTCGCGCCGATTGCCGGCTGGTACGTCGGCAAGGCAGCGAAGCTGCAAACCGAGCAAAAACGGGCCATTGCCTTCAGTGCCGGAACCCGCAACTCGCTGGTCGTCCTGCCGCTCGCGCTCGCGGTACCCGGAGCGGTGCCGATCCTGCCCGCGATCATCGTCACCCAAACGGTCGTCGAGCTGATCTTCGAACTGATATACGTCCGGCTGATAGCGAGAGCCGGAAGCTGATGGCCGAAAAATAATCGATCAGCTGCGAAGATTTATGATCATGCGGCTTCGCCGCGCGGTCAGCGCCCCGATACCGACGGCGCCGCGCCCGACGGAATGGCTTTTGAACGAAGATAACGGGACGGCGCCGCTCTCAAGCTGCGATAAAATGCGGTCGCGGCCTTTCCACCGCGCGCATCGAGGGAAAGTGAGCGAGGACGCTTGTCTTCGCTCCGGCGCGCTGATAGAGGCGCCCCTCGTTGCCGCTTTAGCTCAGTTGGTAGAGCACATCATTCGTAATGATGGGGCCACAGGTTCGAGTCCTGTAAGCGGCACCATCCCTTTCAGTAGGGAAATCCCCCACATACGGCCAAAGGGCCTTTCGCTTGGGCGTCCCACTGGGTCCTGTTTGGGTCGCTTTGGGTAGGAAAATCGCCGCGACCCACGCCATACCCACATAAACTTCGGTCAAGTGCCTCTACTGGCGTGGAAATAGCGTCCGCCTGAACGCGCAAATCGATCCATCTTATATGAACATCCGCAGGGCCTATTGCGATTGCCCTGACTTCCAGCCAATGTCGTCGCGCCTTCCGTGAAAGCCGGAGGGCGGGGCGTGGAAACCCCTTCTGCAACAAACTCGGTCGAGATCATCGGCCGGGTGGCATACGCGCATGTCCAGCCGGTTCGCCGGTAAAGGCGTATGCGCTCGTTGTTGCAGCGGGTTTCCAACATCCGGCTTCGGCCGTCGCTCCAAGAGGACATAGGGGCGGCTGGTAGGTCAAAGCCGATCATCGCTCCTGAACGAGGGGGCGGTTTCATGCACCGATGGCAAGATGTCGCGGCGGGACTTTCCTGCGGCTTGTTCACGCGCATCCCGCGCAACTCACCAAAGGAGAATACCATGATTGCAATGTTGAATCGCGCCTTGCTGGCGCTTGCCCTGACCGTGGGCCTTGGCGCCTGCGACGATGGCACCGAAAAGGTCGCCGTCACGAAAAAAGCAGAAGGTGTGGAAATCACCATCACCGGGATCGAGACGGGACGCGACATAGGCTCGATGGGCCTTGTGCCGAGCGCACCCGCCGGTGCAGCCTATGTCCACGTCAGCTACACGTTGAAAAACGCGTCGAAGGAAGCGCTGTCATTCGACAAGTGGCCGCAACCGCGATTGGTCGATCCGGCCGGTCATCAACTCGAACCAGATATTTTCGCATCCACGGCGCTGTCCGCCGCCGACAATCCCTCTTGGGCGGAAAATCTCAATCCGAACATCAGTACGGAAGGGCAGCTCGTGTGGAAGGTCGATGAAAAATCCTTCGACCCCGCGACATGGAAATTGCGATTCATGTCGAAACCGGTGGCTGAGTTCGACCTTAAATGATCGAGCGTCGCACGCTCGGTATTCTCGCTGCGTCCCACGTTGCGGCGATCGGTGTCGGCTTTGCGGTCGCGCCGAAGCAGCCGGTCGACAGCGAGGTGCAGCACAACGGCTTGTTCTCGATGGACACCAAGAAGGTGCTCGCCACGACTGTTGAAAGTCTGCGCGAGGAAAACAAGCTGCTGGTGTTCACCTACAAGGGGTCGGCCAAGGTCCAGGCCGAGAGGCAAGTGCTGTGGCTGTTCGGCGGCGAGCAGGAACTCATCGTTCCCGCCGTCGTGAACTACTATCTCGACCTGTCCGACCTCAGCCTCGCCGACGTCAGCTATAATGAGCAAGCCAAGCTGGTCACGGTGAAGCTGCCCAAGGTGACGCTCGGCGATATCGCCTTCCAACCCGAGAATGCCACCACGATCAACGATGGCGTCCTGACCTTCAGCAATGAGCAGGTCGAGGCGCTTCGGAAGGCAAATTACGCGAATGCCCGCCGTGCGATGGTGGCGCAGGCGCAACAGCCGGGACTGCTCGACGCCGCGAAGCGTCAGGCCCGGACCAGTGTCGAAAGCTACTTTGCCATACCGCTGCGGATCGCGGGCTTGCCCGACGTGCAGGTGGCGGCGACGTTCAAATGACCGGCTAAGCCGGACCATCATCAACCCAACCAAGGGGCTCGGAGCAATCCGGGCCCCTTTTCTTTTTGGAGAATCCATCATGATTTCCATCCGAAGCACGGCCGACATGGCCCGCGCGCTGGCGTCACCGATCGACGCCGATCTGAAACGCTTGCTGGAACTGCGGCGCGATCAGCTACTTGAGCACGAAGGCTACGATCTGGGCGAGCTGGCCCATTTCATCGTCGCCGAGCCGTCCGACACGCTCGTCGCGATCGAGGGGGTGGTGGGGGTGCCACTGGCGACAAACCTTGTGGACGGGAGCCGACTTGGTGAACCCGGCTTCACCGCCAACTTCGAACACGTCGCGCGCCACGGCCACTGGTTCGAAGCGGTCCTGATCCTCAGCGACGACGGTTTCGGCATCGCGCTATTCGTACCCGATCGGCCGGGCATCGACGCGGACCTGCTCGACCTCCTCCGCAACCACGCCTGACCCCCACAATCAGCACCAACGAAGCGCCCACCGAGGCGCTTTTTCTTTGCCTGAAAGGATTATCCCATGATGCACTTCTACGATCGCGCCGATTTCGCGCGCGCGCTGTCCCTCGACCTCGATCCGCGCCTTCACGCCTTGCTGGCCGAGCGCATCGGAAACCTGACCGAAGACCTGATCGACTATACCGAGTATCTTGTTGTCGAGCCGGGCGACACCGAAGCCGACATCGTGCGGCACATCGGTCTGTCACCCCTGATCGAACCGATGGACGGTATCCGCTTCGGCGAACCCGGCTTCCGCCCGCATTGGGATTACCTCGCGGCGCATGATGGATGGTTCGAACTGATCTTCACCTTCGGCTCGACCTTCGCGTATGTCGTGTTTGTCCAGGATGTCGAAGGCGGGCCCGCCGAGTTACGAAAGATGTTCAGGATCTACGCGGAGCCGCGCTTCGGCAACAGATGACCGGCTCCACAACTGGCCAACAATTCCTTGGGCCTGCGGTGTGCGACTCGGGAGTTGAAGAGAACCCGCGCAAAATGCGTGCACATCGAACATCATAAGCTGGAAGTGCCTTCCACAAGGAAAATTTCAAACTGCCTATCGGAAGGCATCCCAGCTTGAACGCGAACAATCCCCAATCGGAAGATCGATAACCCTAGAAATAATTTCAAACCAATCTCAAAGATCATAATTACATAAAAATAAATTTTCCTAATCCAATGATCAATAGAAGGGAATCTTCTGGAAAAGTACATATTTCTATGACTTGTTGCCCTTGCACTTTTTGAAATACCCCTCTTCTTATTCATATTCTCTCGTGATCGAGGAGATGCGCTCATCTCAGTCACGTGAGATTTATGACCTCACAAGAAGAAGAATGATGATGATTACCAACCAAAACGCGGCCCCGACCATCGCGCCGCCCACTCCCGCAAAAACTGACGCCAGTCGCCTGACCATCAAACGCCCCGCCGCGCCGCTTCCCGAAGTCGGCCCCGAGAAAGGGGGCAAAGGTGGCGAAGGTGGCAACGAGCGCCAACCTCCTTTGCCCCCTTCGAACGCGGCATTTCTGGCGAACGTCATCCGGGAGGTCGGCGATGGTCCGCACGCCGTGGTGTGCTCCAAACCGGGCGACCCGACGAGCGGGGGATGGGATGCCGAAGCGGCGGAGGACGTTGACGTCCAGTGCCCAGCCGACAGAAATAACTATCTTAATTGCTCGACGTTCAACGCCGATGCGGAGGGGAAGGTTCGGGCCAAAAAGGAGCAATTCAGTGCGTTTCACTTCGTCTTGCTCGACGATGTTGGGACGAAGGTCGAGCGCACCCGGCTGGCGGGCTTCAAGCCTACCTGGGAAATCGAAACCAGCCCGGGCAACAGCCAGATCGGCATTCGCCTCCGGGAGCCGATCCGCAACGCGGCGACAGTCAAGCGCTTGCAGGATGCGGTTATCGCTGCGGGGCTTTGCGACCCCGGTTCGAACGGGGTGGGCCGATGGGCGCGGCTCCCCAACGCCATCAACGGCAAGGCAACGCATCGGGGCGACCATGGTCCATTCCGCTGCCGTCTGATCGAATATGATCCAGAGACAAGCTACAGTGTCGAAGAACTGGCGGACGCTTTGGGACTCAAGCTCGCGTCCACTTCGCCGTCCGTCAGGCGGAATGTCCCCCGTGTGGCCGATGATCGCGGCGACGGGGTATTTACCCCCATGCCGTCCGAAAACCCGGTCCTGACCGCACTACGGGAGAGAGGTTTGCTCAAGCGGACGATCTCCGCCGGTAAGCATGATGTGACCTGCCCGTGGGTTGATGAACACACCGACGCGATCGACGGCGGATCGGCCTACTTCGAACCAGACGAAAATTTCCCGATCGGCGGGTTTTCGTGTCAGCATTCTCATGGCGACAAATATCGCATTGCCCAGTTGCTCGACTATCTGGGTGTCAAACCGGATCAGGCGCGCGGGAAAGCTCGGATCGACATCGTCGCGGGAGAAATGAACCGCATACGGCGCGCAGCGGAAAAGGCCCTGGCCCTACGCGGAGGCTTTTATCAGGCCGGAGGGGCCATCGTCATAATCCGCAGCGATCCCTCGACAGGTGACGTGAGCACCGAATTGTTGAGTGAGGCTCCGCTCACGGCGGCGCTGGCGGACGCCGCAGACTGGTTCAAGTTCGACGGACGATCAAAGGCTTGGGTGCGCTGTGATCCGCCCGCCAAGAACGTTCAGACGCTACTTCGTGCTCAAAGTTTCGACCACTTGCCCGTGCTGACCGGATTGGCGCGGCAACCCTATTTCCGAGAAGGTGATGGAACGCTCGTCACGGCACCCGGCTACGATCAGGCGTCCGGCCGGTTCGCAGCTTTTGACGCGGACGAGTTCCAGATGCCCGAGCCGACCGAAGATGCCGCGCGGCAAGCTCTTGCTGAATTGGACCTCCTCCTGGAAGAATTTCGGTTCGCCAGCGCAGAGGATCGATCGGCGGCGTTGTGTGCCATGCTGACCGCAGCTGTCCGGCCGAGTCTGCCAGTTGCGCCCGCCTACAGCATCACCGCGTCAACGCCGGGGAGCGGCAAAAGCTATTTGGCCTCGACCATCATGCCTTTCGCTGGCCCCGGACCGGCCTTCAAGACGAGCTACCCCGTAACGGCCGAAGAAGCGACGAAATCGATGCTGTCGATCTTCCTTGCGGCACCGGCAGGCGTATTGTTCGACGACATGCAAACCCAGTGGATTGCCCATGGCGCCATTAATAGGGCCCTGACGAGCGACACCATCACGGATCGCGTTCTCGGCGTCAGCCGGACCGTTACCGTCGGGACCCGCAGTTTCATCATGGGTACCGGCAATAACATAGCCCCTGTGCGCGACATGACCCGCCGCGTGCTGACGATCAGGCTTCACCACAAGAGCGCTACACCCGCGCTTGAGAAATATAATGGCCGTCCGGCGGAAGCGGTGCGTGTGGCGCGGGCGAAATATGTGGTCGCGGCGCTCACGATCATTGCGGCATGGAAAGCGGCAGGATCGCCGATGACCGAAGTTCCCAGCATCGCAAGCTTTGGGGTGTGGAGCGACCTTTGCAGGCAGCCGCTGCTCTGGCTGGGGCAGCCCGATCCGGCCACCAGCATAATCGAGCAACTGACACACGATCCGGATCAGGACGATCTGGACCGGCTCCTAAGTGCTTGGCACGCGGCGATCGGCGAAAAGCCTATAATGCTGCGCGATTTGATCGATGCGAGTCACAATGATGATGACCTTCTCGACGCACTGTTGGACCTGCCGGTCGCCGAACGCGACGTGATCAACCGCAGCAAACTCGGCTGGTACCTGAAAAGGAATGCGAACCGCGTGGTGGGCGGGCTCGAACTGCAAGCCGTCCAAAACTCGACCCGGAATGCGTGGCGCGTGATTGCAATCGAACCCGATGTGGCGCCCCCCACGCCTCCTTTGCCCCCTTCACCGTCGTCTGTCGGCTCGACCAAACAGCGCGCCTTCGACTGACCCGATAAACTGCTGGTGCGGGCGGTGCGCGAGCGTGCCGCCCCTACCTCATCAAATTGGCGTTTTGCCAAAGGCCTCAGGGTCATTCCGGGCGTCCGGATACCCCAACCCGCATCCGGCCCCGGCGATGCCCGGCGGCTCTAACCCTCAACCAACTTTCACAAAGGAGAACAGCTATGCCCAAGGCAAAGCTCGATAACGCTTACTGTCTGGCCGCGACCTGCGAGCCGGGACGTCGCAAGACCGACCACTGGGACACGATCATTCCGGGCTTCGTGCTCGAAGTGCGATCCGGTGGCGGTAAGACCTATGCCCTGCGCTACACCGACGACGGCGGGACGCAGCGGCAGCGCAAGATCGGTCGGTTCGATCTGATCACCAACGAACAGGCCCGCAAAACCGCACGCAAGCTACGCGCCGAAGTCGACCTTGGCGGAAATCCTCAGGCTGATAAGCGGGAGAAGAAGGCGGTTCCGCCCTACTCCGAACTGGCTGACCAGCACCTGACCTTTGCCAAGGGGTATCAAAAGCGGCCCGAGAATACCGAACGTGTGCTGAACACCCACATCCTGCCGCGCTGGGGCAAGGTCCGGCTCGACGAAATCAAGACCCAGGATGTCGCCAAATGGCTCGCCGAGAAGCGCGCATCGGGCTTGGCACCGGCGACAGTCGAGAAGATCAGGATCACCTTCAACCGATCGTTCGAATTGGCGATGAAGTGGCAGCTTCCCGGTGTCACCGCAAACCCGGTGCGGCACGTTCCGCGACCGAAGTATGACAATGCCCGCGAACGCTATCTGACCCCGGCAGAGGCCAAGCGACTCAAGGAGGCGGTGGCGAAATCATCGAACCCGCAGCTACCAAACATCGTGGGCCTGTTGCTGCTGACCGGCGCGCGCAAGTCCGAGCTGCTGAATGCGAAGTGGGAGCATGTCGATCTGGAACGGCGATCCTGGCACATCCCGACCTCCAAGACCGGGAAGGCACGCCACGTCCCGCTCAGTCAGGCCGCGATCGACATCATCACCGACCTGCCCAAGTGGGAGGGCTGTCCATGGCTGTTGCCGCATCCGATCAACTTGCAACCGCTGACCAACATCAAGCGGGCTTGGGACGAGGCGAGGAAGGCGGCAAAGCTTCCCGACCTTCGTATCCATGACCTGCGCCACTCAGCGGCATCGTTCATGATCAATGCGGGGATCGACCTCTATGCCGTCGGTCGCATCCTCGGTCATGCCGATCATCAGAGTACGCAGCGGTACAGCCATCTCGCCAATGACACGCTGATGCGCGCTGTGGAAGCGGGCGCGGCTTGCTGGTCTGGCTGACCCACCCACCTTGCCCCGGACTTGCTTTGCGCAGGTTCGGGGCAGGGATTCCTTATTTTTTTATTGTCAGCGGATCAGCGACGCACCCGCATAGGGGTCATTGGGCTGTTGGGGAGGCGGCACCGGGGTTGGCGGCAGCGGCGGTGCGAGCGCGGTCTGCGGAGGCGTGGTATCGCCGCCATTCGCCCACTGGACAAAACCGTTCGCGATGGATGGCGCTGCGAAAAGGGTAAAGCAACCGAGGATGACAGTAGCGCCGCGTCGAAGGTCAACGCGCCCCGCCAGCATCGCGAAACCGATTGCGGCGACGGCGATGGTGGCGGCACCAGTGGCGATCGACCCGGCGGCGACGTCGGCGAGCCATTGGCTGGCTAGAGTGAGAGCGGCATCCTCAGCGGGCACTGTAAGGCTTCATCCAGCGAACAAGCGAGAGCGGTTCGCCCTTTGCGCTACGATTGCCGAAGATCGCTTCCTTAGCATTGTAGGGATCCAGCGATTATTGCACCTGTCACCGTAATTCAAGAGATTCAGACTTACGATGATCGGCCATGCCGCAGTCTATGAGCACTGAGAGTTCTACAAGCCTCGTGAAGCGCCACGAACTCAGGCCTGCCGGTTAAAATTCATTATCTACTAACTATTTCTTTTTGCGAAATTCAACAATGGAATGAAAAATATAAGAAAAATAGAAACTGAAAGTAATGATTTTACATATTCAGGCTCATCAATCATGTCTATTATGATGCTTGAAAAAACCATTATTAAAACTAGTGACAAAACCAATGCGCAACCTGTGGAGCTTGATGGAATATATGACCAATAGAATTTGGTGAATAGTTTCCTTTTTTCCATATATAGCTCCAATCAACATCCCGTTCTCGCTCTATAAACTATCTGGGTATCCGTATCATAAATACTTGCACTAAATCCAAATCCCTTCATCATTCCTGCATCAAAAGCATAAATCCCATTGTCTCCAATAGCCAAACTTCCGGTGAATACTCCGAAACTGACATTCGTCGTTGTCGCTCGACCTGTCAATTGATCAGGACTTGTAGCATTGGAGGTTATAAAGCCGCCTCCGGCCCCTCCCGAGAGCCCCACAGCAACTCCCCCGCGGGGGGAAGGCTCGGGGCCAGTCCAGCCATATCCGGGGCCGCCGACGAACCAGCCACTTGTTGACAGAGTCGCGCTTTCACCATTGGCGAATGACAACATGCTCACTTGCCTTTGCGTTGCGGCTCCAGCCACAATGATTCCAGCCTCCCCGGAATAGCCTCCCCAAATACCATAAGTCGACGACTGGCTTCCGCAATCCCGTGACGGTTTCCCCCTACCGCCGCCGTCGCTGTCACCGCCGCCGCTGTCATTGACGACAATTTGCTGCATTAGCGTGAGCATGGTCAATATATCACTCGGGATACAAATCCATTGCCCAGGACACTTCGCCGTGGAACATATATCGCCTGACCCGTCAGGACATTCCTCCAATCCGGTCGGGTCGGTAAAATTCACCGGATCGCTGCCGACATAGTTGTACCAGTTCATCCCATCGGCATACCCGATCGGGTCGGTCTGCAGGAACCGTCCGAGCGTCGGCGAGTAGATGCGGGCCTTGTAGTACCACATCCCGACCTCGGGGAGCCAGAGCTGGCCGGTGTAACCGAACTTGCCCAAATTGCCCGGCGCCGGGATGCCAAATTCGTCATAGGCGTTGATGTTGATCGTCGCGCCCGCGCTGTCGGTGATGCTCACCACGCTGCCGCGCTCGTCGGCCATCAGGAACCGCCGCGTCGTGCTGCTGATCGCGCTCCCCTCGTACCAAGCGATCGGGTTGTCGATGCCGGGGCCGTGGACATAGCGGCGCTGCACGGCGTTGCTGGCGTCATATTCGCCGATGCGGTCATCGCCGTCGTAGAGGAACCGCGTGGTCGTCGATGACTTCACCGTCTCGTAGAGCCGGCCCAGCGGATCATAGGCCAGCGTCGCCCCGCCCGGACCCGTTTTGAGCAGATTCTCGCTGGTGTAGGTAAAGGCGTTCGTCCCGTCGCTCGTCAGATTGCTGCGGCCGTCGTAGGTGAACGCCGTCGAGCCGATGTTCATGATCCGGTTGAGCCCGTCGATCGTATAGCTGCGATCGACGTTGTAGTGGGCCTGCCATGCGTAGGCGTCGTTGCTCCGGCTCACACTCGCGATCTGGCTCGCGGGATTATAGCTGAACGTCTGCGCCAGATCGTGCGTCGTCGCGCTGCCGCCAAGGTTGTTGGTCAGCGTATCGAGCCGCGAGGCGGCATCATAAGCGAAGCTCTGCACGCTCCCGTTGCCGAACGTCACGCTCGACCGGCGGCCTGCATTGTCAAACGCATAGGTTGCAAGCACACCCACACCCGAGGTCGCGCCATTCTCACGCACCTTCAGCACATTGCCCGCGACATCATAGTCATAGTTGATCGTCAGCGTCG